>Ga0256839_1001015_pt1 | contig 35092 bp, 49 predicted proteins | sample 354166metaG_FD_185968 | JGI IMG/M metagenome (GOLD analysis project Ga0256839, IMG submission 185968) | Hydrothermal vent microbial communities from Mid Atlantic Ridge, Atlantic Ocean - 354-166 | ecosystem: Environmental > Aquatic > Marine > Hydrothermal vents | place: Atlantic Ocean: Mid...
TTAGCACGGTTATATAATTATAACTATAGGGTTTCCTCAAAACCCCTACTCAAACTCTTGAGTTTCAACGCTCAGCAGACACCTTGATACTCAACGGTTTGCGGGTAGGGAAAAAGCAAAAATAATGGTTAACCCCACAGAAGTAAAACAGCCTCTTTTTAAACATTGAGTATCAATGGTTATGGAATAAGTATTAGATTTTCTTAAAAGAAGTTCCACAAAAATTTCCATGCATACATATATATAGAAGTAAAATGGGAGATAATTGAGATTGAGACTATGTCTCAAAAACGACCCTATTCTTGCCTAAACATTGATACTAAAGGTTTAAAAAAGAAATTATCTAATTGAGATAAAATTGAGATTTAAATCTCAAATTTAAACATTGAAAAATCAGGAAAATCTCAATTAGAAAAGATACCTTTTCTAACCACTGATATATCTTGTTTTCCAGCGTTCCTGAAACTGAATTCAGTTTCAAATCTCAATTAGCGTTTTAACCTTATAAATCAATGTCAACTATGTTTACCATGAATATATGATATTCAGGACTATGATTTGTTCTTACTTTAAATTTACTTCTTTTTGAAATTTTTTATATATTTATATATTTATATATTTATATTCGAATATTCGAATATTCGGTTATTTATATTAATATAAAACTAAAAATATATCATACATATCATACCTGAAAAACTTTTTTCAAAGTAAGAAAATTTCATAGTCATAAATTTATGATATTCATGGTAAACATAGTTTACATATTCAGGAATAACGCCTAACCATTGAGTATCAATGGTTAGGAAAGAGTTTGTAGGAGAGAGGGAATAGCGGTATATTCAAGTTCCCGAATATTCAAAATCCTGAATATTCCAGCAAACCCGCATCAAATCTCATTTAGCAACGGTTCATAATTTCTAATTGAGATTATAGTTGAGATGAGATTTCAAAAGAAATCTCATAGTAGTTATCGTTATCGTTTACTCAAAATCTGATGGTATCGGCTATGGGATAGGAATGGCAAGGGTTAGGGAAGTATTAGGATATATGAATATCCTTATGATCCTTGAGTATCAACACTCAAAAAACTGATAGAAAATCGTTGACAATAGGTATGAAATGTCATAAATTTAGTATTAGGCTACTTGAAAATCGAATAGGCTGCTCCCTCTAACCAAAAAATCCTATAGGAGGTTAGAAGGATGGAACTAAAAAAGGATAAGGAGAAGGTTATTATAGCCTTCTCCGACGGGGATGTCATGGAGATATCCCCGTCAAAACTACAGAAACCCATACAGGATAAACTCATCCTGTATGGGTTATACGTGAAGCTCCAGCGGGCAACCGCTGGGGCAAAAACAGAAATGGAGAAAGAACAAAAAATCAGAGCAGTAGCTACTGCTCTGATTGAGGGGAACTGGGAAGCTAAACCCAGTTCCCACAAGGCTGTGCTATCGGAAACGATAGCACAGCTAAAAACTCTTTTGCCAGCTATGGATGAAGCTGGCAGAAGAGCATTAGAAAATAAAATAAAAGAGTTAGAACAGCAAATAAAGTAGCCTAAGGTTAGGGGGGCTGCCTATTCTTTTTCCTCTAAAGTCCCAGAACTTCTCTGGGGCTTTAGGGGAGCTCCTGTCAATTCAGTTGACAGGAGCTTAGAAACGAAAGGAGAAAAAGGATGTTCAACAGAAAATTAAACTATATATCCATAAAAAAGGGACTGGAGCTTACTCTCCAGTCCCAAGTTTTTTATTTAAGAGCCTCTGGGGTTCCTGAAATCCCAGAGGGTTTTTTATTTTCTGAAGAAGAGGAGGCTGGCTTAAAGTCAGCTTCCTCTTTTTGCCTATTTGGACAGTCAGCACTTGAACTGGCTGTTCATTTAGGCTTACTTGAGGACAGGGCTTTCTTTGGGCTCTTGTCCTCAGGCTATCAGGTCAAGGGAGTTAGTCTTCCTGACCTGACATTCATCCTTGAGGGCAAGGAGGACATTGCGTTCTTCTTGCCTGAGAGGAAATCAGGGTAAGGAGGAGATGAAGATGAAAAAAATAATCCTGGTGCTCCCAGAAGAGTATCTGGGAGCTGTAGTCTCAATCCTTCCATCGAGGGATTGGGACGCAAGAATCATTGGAGAGAGCTTCAGTCCTATCTTTGAGGACTGGGGCTTTAAAGTAGAGTTCCTCGTCCCGAAGGATGTGGAGGAGGAGGACATTTGGGAAGCATTGGACTGGGGAGAGGCTGAGCTCCCCAGTCTAAGCATAAGGGAGTTCCTCGTGAAGGAACTACTTAAGGACTATGAAAAAAGGAGGTAAGAAAGATGAGAAGACAAAGAAATTTCAGCCTGACCGATGAATTAATCTTAACGATATGGGAGCTCCCTGCTCCCGAGCCCGTTCTCCTTCAGCTCCTTCGGGAGCTTGAGGGGGATTCTGACATACTTTTTTGGGGTGATGGCACCTTATCGGTGCCAGAGCCTCGAAATAATAAGGTCTATCTATTCAAGATAGACCTTAGGGAAGGCGTGGTAGAGCTTCTGGGAGTGAAAGACTTCCAGTAAGCTCTTCCACAAACCAGCACTGTAAACTCAGATTACGGTGCTGGGTTTTTCTCAGGTCTTCAAAGTTAGCTTGAAGGCTTGAGAAAAACTACTTAAGGAGGTAAGAAAGATGAGAGTATTTAGAATTTCAATGGCTTTCTATGATAAGGAAGGCTATGATAATTTCGTCACAGACACTATAAGGGCTTCAAACCCTGATGAAGCCCTAAAGGTGTTCTGTGATAAGTATGGTGTCATGGAATACTGGACTGTAGATATCAGGTCGGAGGAGTAAGTTCTCCCGTTCCCAGCACTGCCTACGGAGTTTACAGTGCTGGGTTCTTTAAAGCTCAGAGGCAAAGGAAAGAAGGGCTTCTGGGCTTTAGAGAATTACTTTAAGGAGGTAGAAGATGGAAAAGAAGAACTTATTTGTTCACCTACCACAACATAACCTTGCTCCTGAGCAGCTAAAAGCTGTTCATAGCTTGGAAGCAAGGCTCACGCTTCCAGAGGAAGTCTTCTCTAAAGGCATACTCAAAAGGCTTCGTCAAGTTAGGTTCGACGAAGACCTTGAAGGGCTTGTTAGGGACTTCGTTGTCGAACTGCTCACTTTTATCTCTTTGGAAAAAGACATAGAAAAGGTCTTCTTACACTTACCTATAGGCAGTCCTGCCTTTATGTTCCTCCTGTCTCAAAGGCTTCTATCTATTACCTCAAAGGCTGAGATAATCCCTATCTTCTCCCACACAGACAGAATAGTGGAAGAAAAAGACGGGAAGAAGGTTTCGTTCTTCAAGTTTAAGGGCTTTATAGCTTTCCCTGAAGGAAAACCTCAGAGCATCATTAAATAAGGATTAAGGAGGCAAGAATGACTTTCTGGATTATCTCAACCCCAAAGGAAGCCCAGAGACTGGGCTTTTGGCAGTATCTTGACCCTAAGCAAAAACTTGCTCTCCTGACTCGCACAGGAGAGCTTCATATCATCTTTCAAGGACAAGGCAGACTGCCTGTTCTTGATTTTAAATTCTATGATCTTGAAGAAAAAGGAGGAGAGGAAGATGAGAAGACTGAAAGAAGTTAAGAAAATCATCCCAGCTCTCAAAAATCCCTATGATAAGGAGAGCTGGGAAACTATCAGGATTTCAGAAAGAGGCTCTATCTACCTGACAGATGGAGCTTTCCTTCTCCTGATCCCAGAGGAGGAAGCAAAAAATAATGCTTATCTCTCCAAGGATTTTCTCCCAACAGAGGCCGTAAGGCCGACGATAGAAAGTATCGAAAACCTTCTCCTTGAATTTACTCGAGAAGGGAGCTTTAAATCAGGACTTATCCAAATCCTTGACCCCGACTCTCTTTTCAACGAGCTGACAAGGGTTTATTCTGGAAAATATTCTGTAGCTTTCAAGTATTTATCACTTCTGCCTGTTATCGAAAAGACCTTTAAGGCTTCAGTTCAAGAGATAGAGCTTTTTGAAAACAAGGTAAAGATCACTTTCCTCGAAGGGATTATATGCTGGATAGCTCTGAAGGAATTATCTCCTGTCATAGACTGGGAAGAAGAGGAAGAGGAGTAAGTTTTAAAAATGAGAGCTTTGTAAATTCAATTGACAATAGCTCTTACTTTAAAATCTTAAAGGAGGTAAATATTATGAGAATTAAGGGCTTTTATCTGTTCTCAAAGAAAAATCCAAAGTCTGACCAATTCGTCTCCCCAAGGAGCTTTTATGTGATGAGAAAGTTAGGACTTTTGAAAGATTATGATGAGATATGGCTTCAAAGAGAAAATAAAAAAGGGATTGAGATTAAAAGGATAGATTTGAAAGGAGGTAGGAAGTATGTTTAGGCAATTACTTGTGAAGTTCATGCAAGAGAAGGCTAAGCTCTTGAAAGAAAAAGCTGAGATACCAGAAGAAATGTATTTCAGCCATAAAGATGAGAAGGCAATTATGAGCTGGAGAGAAGAGGAAGCTCGGAAAATTTTTCAAATTATAGCAAAGCATATAGAGGAAGAAGTAAAACACCTTGGAACGCTCACCTGTCCTTTCTGTATAAGATATTATTGTAAGTCTGAAGGAAGACTTACTTGTGAGGTCTGTGAGTATGGATGGCACCACAAACCATGTAGTGAGGCAAACTCTGACTATAAGCTTATTTTGAAAACGCTGTTTATTAAAGAAAAGTCAATTAAAGCTGAAGATTATGAGGAGATCTTAAAGAAGACGATATATCCTCCTCAATTAAAGATCGGGGATATAGTCCTCATAGATTTAGATAAAACTCTTGGCCTTAACTTGCAAGAAATGGAAGTCCTTGAGATAAAGTTAGCCAGTCCAACTGCTCTTACCTGCATATGCCAAAGCCTAAAAGATAATAGTCTTTGGAAAGTGGACTTTAAATCAGACCAGGAGTTGGAGGCTTGGATACCAAAACTGATAGATAGGCTGGATTAGGCAAGGATTTGTAAACTGTAGTTTACATTTGACATTTACTAAATTTATGGTATCATATTCATGCAAAATCGGACAGCACGCCAGCTGTCCAAAAAATCTAAAAGGAGGTAGTCGTTATGGCAAAGAAACTGGAAGTTAAGAAGGACTATGAAAAGGGAGTAATAACCTTTATTACTCCTGAGGGAGAACTTCAGGCTAAGCTTGAAGACTTCCCTCAAGACATCCTCGCTCGCCTTGCCCTTTATGGACTGGGAGTTAAGATTTCAAGGGCAGTGGCTGGGAAAGGAGAGTCTGAAGTTAGAGGAATAGTAGAAACCAATCTTGAAACTCTAAAGCAGGGCAAGTGGGCTACTGCTCCTCAAGGCTTCGGAAAGGAAGCTCTGAAACAAGTAATACTTGATACTCTCAAGTCCCTACCACCAGAGCAAAGACAAGCTACAATTCAAGCCCTGAAATCTGCAGGGACTTGGGACAAGGCTGGTTTGAAGGAAGAAGATCTCTTATAAATCCCCCCTCCCCCTCCCTCTATCTAACCTCCCAACCCTTCAGTGAGGAGATAGCCCTGCACCACTATCTCCTCCTTTCTCAAGGTTCTCAGATTAGGGGGACTTTGGGAAAGGAGGAAGAGACAAGATGAGGACAAGGATAAAGACCTTTGGGCTTTCTGAGCAAGAGTTAAGAGCAATCCTTGAGATGAGCCCCCGAGAAGTCATTATCCTCCCATCTCCCCCAAGGAAAGTTAAGAGACTGATCTCTTGGCTCAAGGATAATGGCTTCCTTATCCTTGAGTATGAGATAGAAAAGACAGCAGACGGCAGGACGGCTGTCCTATGTCTGCCTACAAGTATTAAGAAAGGAGGAATTGAAGATGACAAGGCTGACAGTTAGCTTAAATAAGCAAGAGGAAGAAGCTCTCTTCTTCCTTCTCCAAAACCTTCCCCTGTCTAAGGGACAGGTAGTTAAAGCCCTTCTCCGCCTTGCCCTTGCTGAGATGCAAAGGGCTCAGGACGAGGGAAGCCTCGAAGACTTCATTTCAAGACTTCAGAACTTTTCTACTCCTGTCCTATATAGGAAAGGACAAGGGATTTAAGACTTGTCAATTTAGTTTACTAATCTTTTGGAGGATAGATATGGAAGAAAGAAAAGAGCTCTTTGGTATCTGGTGTCCAGACACCATCAATCTAATCTCTCTCGAGAGATTAGAAGTCCCGTCTGACCTTCAGCGTCCATTATCACCTGCCCTCGTGAAGTCTTTGGAGAAAAGTATTCTTCAGTTAGGCTTTATTGTGCCCTTAATCGTGTCATCTCGAGATGACACAGACAACACATTCCTGATCCTTGATGGTCAGCACAGATTTAAAGCTGGGGAAAACCTTGGTATGAACCTTTTCCCCTGTATCATCTTACCTGGAGAAAAATGGAAGGAAGCTGTTATGTTGATGAATACAGAAAAGGCTGACAATATCAAGGATTTATGCGAAAAGGTCTTCGGTATCCTAATGACAGAACAAGATACCCCAATTTCATCTCTCCTAAACGGCCTCTGTGAACCCTACCTACCTGTCCTTTCTGTTGCCTATCTTGAAAAGGGATTAAAAAGTCCTGCTTTCCTAACTGACATAATCAAACACTGCTACCACTCATTACCTGAAGTCCCATTCTCAGACATTAGGGAAGAACTTTATGAAGAGGCTGACCTCTGGAAAGGACTTGAAGACACTGCCAATTCAGTAGCTAAGACCTTTGGCATCTCCGACTATGTCTTGAAAAAGGCAATGTTAAATCGTGCTTTTAGACTTGAATTTGAGGAAAAGGAAGAGGGGAAGAAGAGAGGCTATATCAATGTCATTGGCATAGAAATCCCAGAGGTAGTCTCCAAAACTATCTCAAGGCTTCTCAGCACTGATTGGAGCTACCTTGCTAAAGGGAGGACTTGAAAATGTATTTGATAATAAAGGTTCGGGATAAAAGGGAAGAAGAGGAACTGTTGTCTGCTCTCTCCCGCTTAGGCTTTTATTGGAAGCTTAAAGAAGAAAAGCCTGCAGACCAACACTTTCCATCTATCTACTCTGACTTCCCATACTTCCTACTACTGACTGGAAAAAGGCTTGCTTGGTCTTCTGTCTTATCAAGACTTCCCCATAAAGAAGTTAATTTAACAGAAGCACAAAATCTACTTGCGTATCCGAACCTGACGCTTGAAATCTTATACCAAGAAGCTAACCTACACCTAAGAAAAGGAGAGAGATATGGAGAACAAAGATAGGAACGAAAAATGGCTGGACAACTCAAAGGTCTCTGCCTTCGAGACTTGTCCACGCCTTTACTTCTTAAGATACTGTCTCCACCTTTCGGCCGAAAAGTCTTTGTCTCCTGCTCTGCTTTTCGGCAAGGCATTCCACTCAGCTTGTGAACATTTCTTCAAAGGTTTAGATGAAGATACGGCAATAGAGACTGGTCTCGAAGTCCTTGTCAACTCAGTAGATAGGGTAGATGAGTTCAGTAGAGATGACTGGAGGCTTGACGAAGAGTCTTTTGCTCGCTCCTGTCTCTACTTTTTCTCCCACACAGGTAGAGAGATAAAGAGTCTTGCAGAAGTCTTAGAGACAGAGATGAAGATTGAGCTAAAAGACCCAGAAACAGACTACTCTTATCTTGGCAGAATAGACCTCTTCATGAAGTCAAAAACAGGCCTTTTCTCAGTCATCGACATAAAGACCACCTCTATGTCTATTACACAAGGCTGGACGCAGAAGCTCCTTGTCGATACCCAGATACAAGGCTACGCATATCTCGTCGAAAGATCAAAAGACCTCCCTGTTTTCTCTGGGGCTTATGCAATCCTATCAGCCAGAAGGAGTAGGCTGAAGTCAGGAGCCCTTAGCCCCAACATGACCATCGATTCATCTTTCCTTCCCCTTGCTCTAAGTTCCGATCACCTGAGGAGGGCAGAATGGAGATTTAAGAAAACGGCTCAGGCAATAGAAACCTCCTCTTTCCCCTGCAACTTCTCCTCCTGCCTCCATTACTCCAAGGTCTGCCAATTCCATCCTCTTTGTGAAAGGTATTGGGCTGAAGATGTGAGAGAGAAGGAAGAGGAGATTAAAGAAGTAGCCTTATCTTCTGGCTATAGCATAGAAAAGTGGCATCCTTTTGACGATTAATCTTTGGAGGTTAAGATAGAATGGCTTGGCTTCAAGAAGGAACAATTGAAAATCTGAAAGTCCTTGTCCTCGGTTCTTATGGGACTGGGAAAAGCTTCTTTGCAAAGTCCTTTCCCGAACCTATTTATCTCTTAGACTTTGACAAAGGAGCAATATCGTATCAAGGAAGAAAAGTTTATGTCCCAGATTACCTGACCCAAAACCTTCCTATCCAGCAAAAGTTCATGTCTATGGAGAAGGACATTGACTTGCTGATTCAAAACCAGCACCCAGAAGGTCAGTTTTCAACCATCGTCCTTGATAGCCTCACAACCTTTCTAAAGGAAGCTATGGAACTCGCCCTTGCGACTAAAAGAAGTCCAGACGGTCTGCCACAGTGGAATGTCCATTATGCCATGGTAAAGGTCTATACTGACAGGCTGATAGAACGACTTCGACGCTTCCAAGGACACATCTGTGTCATCTGCCACCTTGAATATATCAGGAACGAGATGACAGGAGAAATACTTGCTGTTCCAAGTGTGACTGGGAATTTAAAGACTTATATCCCAGCACTCTTCGATGAAGTTTATTTTACAGAGATTGCAACCCGAGGAGGCAAGGTAGAATATACTATTAACCTTGCTCCCAAAGGCTTCATGCGTGCAAGGAGTAGGTTAAGAGCTGTTTATCCAGAAATCCCAGATACCTTGCCAAATTCCTTTGACAGTATTCAGCAATACATTAAAAATAAGAAGGAGGTTAAGGCATCATGAAAAATTTTCTAATCCTGATCTTCCTCTCCCTATCTTTGTCTATTGCGTTGACAAAGGCAAGGGAGGACTGCTCTTTCGAAATCACCTATTCACAGCTAATGATGACCTGTGCTCAGGCAAAAGCAAGTCAGTGTGACGACCTTCCTCGTCTGATGAGAACAGCAGTTCCTAATGCCCCAGAAAGACTTATTAAATCTTGCGTCCTTGCCTGTAAGGTGCAAAATCCAGAGCAAATCAAAGGAGACATTCTAAGCACCATCGCTGTGCTTAAGCCTGAATGCCTTTTTGAAGTAAATCAAGCCCTAAAGGGCAATAAATAAAAGGAGGTAGAAGCTATGGATTTCCAAAACCTTTTCAACGATGTTAAGAACATCGAGGAGCAAGTCCCAGTAGTCCCAGCAGGTATTTATGAGGCTATTATTCAAGATGTCTATGTGGACACTGTGGAGACTAAGAATGGAGACAGGAACATCTTAAGAATCATCCTTGTCCTCCAAGGCAATGCAGGAGCTTTAATGACAGACAACTCAAGTCCAGTTGACGGAACGACTATGGAATATGGGATCTTCCTGCCAGACGAGAGCGACAAAGCTATGCCTTCAAAGTTCGGAAGAGGAGAGACTATGTATGAAGTAAGTGTGAGGAAGCTGAAGAAATTCTTTAAGAAAGCAGGCATAGACCCGACCCAGTTTCCAAGTTTCGAAGATGCCATTAATGCCCTGAAAGGAGCACAGGTCAAGGTAGAGATAGAGAATAAAATGACTGACGATGGCATCTACTTTGACAACATCAAGAGGATAGTCTAAATGGACTTTAAGGATTTACCTCGGTGGAAAATAGTCCCCCTGACTGGGGGACTTTCTAAGGAAAGGAAGTCAAGAACTTCTAAGCGTGAAAAGGAACAGGAAAAGGCATTAAGGGAAATATTAGACCTTTTAAGTCAGATAAAAGGAGGCATGGGTGATGAAAGGAAAGATTTTGAATCTTAGTCCAGAAGACATTATAGTCAAGGATAGATTTAGAAAAGAATTTAAGCCTGCAGAAATTAAGGCTTTAGCTGAAAGCATTAGAGAACACGGTCAACTCCAGCCGATAGGTGTTATTCCTGATAAGGAAACAGGAAAGTATCTCCTTGTCTATGGGCACAGAAGACTTCTTGCCATTGAGATGATTAGAAAGGCAGAAGAGGAACAGGAAATAGCACCGAGGAGAAGGACAAAGGTAAAAGCTCTTGTCCTCCCAGCAGAAGACTATTCAGAACTTAACCTTAAGATCATGGAGTTCATAGAAAACTCCCTAAGACTTGACTTTACTCCTGTCGAAAAGGCAGAAGCAGTCAGCCAGTTGCACGAAGAACTGAAGGCAGAGAATGAAAACTGGTCAGTTGAGAAGACAGCAGAACTCCTCGGCCTTACTCGTCAATATATCCACGAACTGCTGAAGATTGCAAAGTCTGTTCAAGAAAACATCATTCCCAGAGAACGAGCTGAAAAGATGACTATTTCAGAGCTCAGAAAGACTCTAACGACCGTAGGCAAAGTCAATATGATTAAGGAAGCAGTAGTAAGAGCACAGATAGAAGCCCAAGGTAAAGACCTCAGCTCTGTCTACCGAATTGACTGTGCTGATGCATTCGAATACCCTTTCCCAGAAAACTATTTCCAGATTTGCATCACAGACCCTCCCTATGGACTTAATTATCAAGAACAAAGCGATACCTTAGAAAGAGAGACAGATTTTAAAGATGACACTCTATCCTTCGTCAACCCTAACTTCATTAAAGACTTTTGGGAACTCCTTGACATTATCCTTGATGAAGAACGAGGCATAGCTCTCGTCTCTTGCTCCCTCGAACAATTCCTCCTCCACAAAGAATTTGCCCCCGAATTCAACTTCCAGCCATATCGTATCCCCATAGTCTGGATTAAATCCGCCTCTGGCATTCCATATCAAGCCAATGACTTCCCTATGTCAGGATACGAACTAATCTTTATGGCTAAAAGGAAGAATGCCAAGGTCTTCAAGCCCAGCGTTAACTGGATTTCTGTGCAAAAACCTGTAAAAGACCGCATTCACCCTACACAGAAGCCAGTGGAGCTTTATGAAGTCTTGCTTGAGAGATTTGCCTTTCCTGACTACAAGGTCGTCGACCCTTTCTGTGGTTCAGGCTCAAGTATCATAGCTTCAGCTAAACTATCTTACCCAGAAGCCCTCGGAATAGAGAAGAACCCAGAAACTCAGCAAAAAGCCCTAAAGCGCCTTCTCGGTATACTTGAGGAGAAAGGAGGAAAGAAGAGATGACAAATAAAGAATTCAAAGTTATCTGGGAACTTATAGACTTTGTCAAAAAGTGCGAATGGGCAGCTAAAAGGAGACCTAAAACTATCTTTAATGACGGCTACCTTTCTGCCATAGAGCAAGTTCAAGAAGAGATTAAAAGGCTACTTGAGGAGGAGATGGAATGCAAGAGTTCGGAAGAGAAATAAAGCCCATTGGCTCTGGGGATTTCTATGTCTTAGGAGAAGCACCTGGGGAGAAAGAAGACAGAGCAGGAGTTCCCTTCATAGGAAGCTCTGGCTCACTTCTCTTCTCTGTCCTTGCCTCCTATGGTATCACTCGTTCCCAGTGCAGAGTAGCCAATGTCTTCTGGCGTAGACCTCCAAGGAATGACATAGAGAAAGCTAAAAAGTCTGACCTTTGGGACTTTTATGCTGAGGAGACAAAGAAAGATATCCTCCAGTCTAAGCCTAAAATAATCCTTGCCCTTGGCTCTGAAGCCCTAAATCTCCTCTTCCCCGACTCCTCCATCTCTTCCCTCCGTGGCTACATCCTCGACTACAAAGGCACACCAGTCATTCCTACTTGGCATCCAGCTGCAGTTCTAAGATACGACCAATACCTCCTATCCTTTAAGATGGATATTGGAAAGGCAGTCAGATTTTATCAAGGCTTAATCTCCCCACTCAATCCTCCAACCCTATCCTTCTCCCAAGAAGACTTTGTCTACACAATAGACAAAGCCATTTCCCAAGACCTCCCAATAGCCCTTGACATAGAGACTACAGAAACCAGCATATACCTAATAGGTCTTGCTGTCAAAGAAAATGACCAAGTCCTTGCCATCTCCTGTCCTTATGACCAGACACTTGCAGGCAAGCTCAGAGAAAAACTCCCTAAGCTCAAAATCCCAATCTTCCATAATTCCTCCTTCGACCTATCTTGGCTATTCGGCTATTCAGGAATATCTTTCTCCTCCAGTCCACACGACACAATGCTTATGCATCATCTCCTCCTCCCAGACCAATCAAAAAGCCTCGAATTCTGTGGTTCTTTCTGGCTTCCAATCTCTCCTTGGAAGCACTTAAGCGAAAGCGACCAAAAGACCTATAATGCCTATGACTGTTTCATCACCTTAGAACTCTTCTTCAAGCTCAAAGAAACTCTCCAATCTGCTGGCCACTGGGAGGTCTATGACCAGCAAAAACGCCAAGAAATCCTCCCAGCTATATTCATGGGACTCCTTGGTGTTAGGCTTGACGAAGAAGAGAGGCAGCGCCTTCTCTTAGAAGTCAGAGAGAAGCAATCCTCCATTCTCCAGTCAATCTCAGCCCTTGATCCAAGCTCCTCTGCCTATAACCTGAACTCAGAAAAGCAACTCAAAGAATATCTATACGGCAAGCTAAAAATTCCTCCTGAAAGACACAAGGGAAAGCTGACTACGAGGGAAGATGCAATTAAAAAGGCTTATTTGAAGCTTAAGAAGAAAGGAGATTGGAGAGCAGAAATCTTAAGTCTCTATCTCGAGTTTAAAAAGCTAAAATCCATCGAGTCTAAAGAATTAAAGGTCGGCGTATCATCTTGGACAGGAAGAGTGCATACCGAATATAAGGTAGACGGCACAGAGACAGCTCGCTGGAGCTCAAAAGCCCCTGCTTGGGGAAATCCTCGAAACAAAGTCATTCACGGCACTAACTTTCAAAACCGAAGCAAAGCTTACCGCAGTATCTATCTCCCTCCCTTCGAGAACTGGCTCTTCATCGGTGCTGACTATTCGGGAGCAGAAGCGAGGATTGTTGCTTACAGATGTAATGATGAAGCTTCGATTGAAGCCTTCGAAAAAGGCATTGACATTCATAAGCTAACTGCCAGCCTGATGTTCCAACTTCCTATCTCAGAAATCACTCCAGACTTAAGGAAGATAGGAAAGACTATCCGTCATGCAGCTAACTACGACATGTCTTGGAGAAAACTTGCTGACCTGATGGAAATACCAGCAAGCGAAGCTAAAGATCTACTATCTCGATACCACTATGCCTTTCCTAAAATCAGGTCGATTTTCCATGAGAAGACGAAGGAGATAATATCGAAAGAAAGAAAATTACTTGATGCTTGGGGCTTGCCGAGATATTTTTCTGGTAGACTTAACTCCGATACCTTCAGGGAAGCCTATGCCTTTTATCCTCAATCTACCTGCACCCATACTCTCAACAAGGCACTATTAAGGCTTTGGGATTGGAGTAGGGAGAAAAAGTATGTAGCTATCCAGTTCCAAATCCATGATGAAATAATCCTCTCCTGTGAGCCTGAAGCTATTGACGAAGTAGCTCATAAGCTCCAGGAAGCAATGGAAATAGAAATTCCAATTCTCTGCCTTGAAGATAATGACCTTAGGCCACTAATCCTCCCTATCGAGTTTAAACTCGGAAGGAATTGGGGAGACATGGTTGAGTTTAAGTCTTTAAGTGAACTTCCTGAAGTAAAAAAGCAACTGGGGTTATAGCTATGCAAACATACTTCGGTCTTGCTCCTCTAAGTGAACATAAGCCAAGGTTTTCCTATATTCCTGAAGGTATTAGACTTTATCTAAAGTATGTTCGAGAGACTGAACCATCTCCTGTCCATCACATAGCTACCTCCCTTGCTATCCTATCCCAAGTCTTCGGAGGAGCTAATAGCGTAAGATACGGGAGTAAGGAGATAAAACTAAACGTCTATGTCGGCTTAATAGCAGAAAGTGGCTTTCGAAAGACAGAAGCTATTAAGCTCGGAATGTCAGTTTACAACGCCGTCCTCCAGAAAAATCCCATTCTAAAGCCTCCAATGGCAGACATAACTTCCAACACTGCCTTACTTCAAGCTTCAGACAAGAGCTCAAAACGAAAAGTCTCGGTCATAACCAGCGATGGCGAAAAGTCTTATACCTCAATCTTCATCGTTGCATCTGAATTCGCCTCCTTCTTTCGTCGTCGAGATGTCGATATGATCACTCTACTAACTAACCTTTTCGATGGAGCTATAGCTAAAGACTCTTTCACCTATACTACCCAACTGGGAGGACATTTCGAAGTCCTCAGTCCCTATGTCGTCATCCTAATGGCAAGCACTCCAGAATGGCTGGCACAAAGTCTTCCCAGAGGTAGTCAGCAAGGAGGCTTTACCAACAGGTTCCTCTACTTCTACTCCCAAAAATACCATCCCCAACCCTTCCCACAAAGTTCCCCTGACATCACCTCTCGCTTCCAATCTGTAGTCGACCACTTCTCTATCCTTTCAGAGTTCCACTCCGACATCTCTTGGACAGCCGAAGCCCAAGAGCTCTTTGCTGACTGGTATAAAAGAAGTCATGGGGGAGTATTGCAAGAGCCGAGCTCAGCTATGAAAAGCTGGACAGCCCGCTTAGCTGTTTACCTCATCAAGCTTGCTGGTTTATCAGCTTTTGCAGACAAGAGGTTAAGGATAGAAAAGAGAGACCTTGAGTTCGCCTATGATATCATGGCTATAGCAAGGTCAGGAACTATCAGGTCTCTAAGAGGAGTAGGCGGAAACCAGACAGCTTGGATTGAGCTTAGTCTTCTCTCCAAGCTTCTTGATAAGAAAAGAGAAAAGGTTAGTCTGCTCTGTGCTGAGTTTATCTCAGAAATCTCTCCCAGAGAACTACGCCAAACTATCCAAGAAATGCAAAGGCTCGGGCTGTTAAAGTATGACCTGTTGAAAGATGAGGTGGAGATAGTAGAGGAGAAGGCAGAAAAGTTTGTCTCCACTGGCTCTATGGTAGATATAGGCTGGGAGGAGATAGAAAAACATCTTTAGGTAGGAGGATAAGAGCTATGTCAACTAAATTTACACTCTATGCAGTCCTCTTAGGCTCCCTCAAAAGACCTAATAAAAGGGAAGTTTGCGATCTTTGTCAAAAGCAGATAGGGAGCTGGAAATGGAAAAACTTTCAGTTTTGTGAAGCATGCTTGAGGAAAGACATTAATGAAGTCTTGTCAACTTTAGTTTACGAACGGAACCGATTAGAAGGGATTATAGATGAATTAGGTTATCGGATTAGGGGTTATGAAGTATGAGCGTTGATACTCAAGGATTAGAAAAGGTCATTTTTTATTTTAAGAGGGATAATACTAATTTTAACTTTTACCCCTTCTCTAACCATCGTCCCTCAACCCCTTTGCTAACCCTACTCTATCAACAACTTTAGGAGGTGCTGAAAATGGTCTATATCCAAACCCCAGAAGCCTTTGAACAGGCAAGGAGGATGTATGGGATTAGGAACTTTTCCTTCTCAGAATTTACCTGTCCTTGCTGTGGGGAAATCAAGATTTCCCTTGAACTGGTTAGAAAAGTTCAGCTTCTCCGAGATGCCTTCGGGAGACCCATAAGGATTAATTCTGCCTATAGGTGTCAGAAACATAATGAGACCGTAGGAGGTTCCCCTACTTCCTCTCATCTAAAAGGACTTGCCCTTGACCTTGCAGTCTCAACCTCCCCAGATCGTTTCTTCTTCATATCTAAACTCCTAAGACTTGGCATAGACAGGATAGGTATAGGAAAGGACTTTTTACATTTTGATCTTGACGAGGAAAAGCCTAAGGGAGTAATATGGACTTATTATTGACTTTTAGGAGGAGAGATGTTTAAACATCTCTCCTCCTAATCCAGTCAAAAAGTCTGACTGTGAGATAAAAGCTTATCCTCTTGACATAAAGCCAATCGTGGACAACTGATGCCTTATTGAATTTATCTCGATACTGAAGAAGTGGAGGAAAGATTTTGGGATACTGACAAAATCAGTCGAGAAGCTTTCAGGAACTTCTATCCATACTCTATCACCCAGAACATCAGAGTAATATCTGAATGGAGCTTCAAGCCTCCATCTCTTCCCGTCTTTCTCAAGACTAACTATAAGTTTCTCAGTAAACCTTTGCATCTCATCACCTTAAAGAAGGAATTTTAGGAAGGTTTAGGTTTGAAAGGTCAGGAAGAGAAGCTTTGTCAACTGCGTTGACAATTTCTCCCTCTACTTGCCTGTAAACTGCCTTGACCCTTTGAATGAAAGAAACTCTAACTGCTACCTTTAGCATTTGCTCTATTGCTATCCTGTCTTCAATCGTATAGCCAGAGGGAAAGATAATCGATGTCAATCTATCAACCTCAGTCTCAAAGTCTCCTCCAGCATAGACGTTTTCTACTGACCTGATAAGCTCAATTCTGAATCCTCTCTCCTCAACTCCTTTAGCCACCAGATAATTACTCCAGTATTCCTTATCTGAAAGGTCGCTTTTCTGCTTTAAATCAGGATATAGTGAAAAGATGTGAGTGGTTATCTTCTCCTCTAATGTCTGAAGTAAAATGACTTTTTCCTCATCCAAGGTTAAAGTCGGAGGCTCAAACGCTTCCTCTAAGACCTCCCCTGTCTTAGCATTAACTATTAACTTCTTCATCTTAATCTCCTCCTTAAATCTCATATAGTCTGATCTTAGTTCCTGCAGCAAAAAATTCACCATTACCAATATAGAGCTCTAAGTCTGTTATAGCTGGCATAGAAAGGTTAAAGTTGCATACAATATTACTTACTGAGTTATAATTACCTGATACATCAGGCAGATTTATGGAATAAAAGAATGGTTTGTCTACTACCAATTTTAATCTTGTAAGTATAATACCTCTACTCCCTACAGCATTCCTAATAAAGCCTAAAAGTATACCAGAACCTCCAAAAGCCCAGACATTACTTGATACATGATAAAGTCTTTCATACTTGCCATAAACAGATCCAGACTGTCCATTAATGTTGACAAAAATGCTCCCTTCAGAGACTATGGTATTCGATGCAGACAACACAGCTTCTACCACCAACTCATAATCCTTATCGGCAGTCAAGTTTAATCCAGTCAAGCTAACAGAACTTACCTGACTTGCTACATCTACGGAAGCCAGTAAATTTCTCCCTCCTCCAGATGGGTTAACTGGCCTCCAAAGGGCGCCATCAAACTCCAGCACCTGTCCAACGGCGGCTCCAGTCGTATCTACATCTCCAAGATCTCCAAGATTATGACTATGACTCGCAAGAGAGAATGAAGAGGCTGAATAACCAGAATCTCCTATATTCCCAGAAGCGTCGAGAGAGGCAAAGTTTCCAGCTGTTGCTCCCAATACCTTATCGGCTTTTGCTGATAGTTCAGAAGAAATCTTCTGAGAGCTCCAAGTCAACGCAGTTGACAAGGTAGTGTCGTTTATCTGATTACTCTTTATCTCTAACCTCTCATCTCCACCTACATTAAGCACAGTTAAGGTTATATTACTCCCTGCTTGAAGTTTACTCCCCAAGAAGCCTGCCGTTGTATCTCCTACTGAAACTTTCACCAGCTCATCTGTAATCCATGTCCCTCCAGCTACGAACTCAATTCCATCTTCCGTAGCTTTAACCCTTAAGAACTTTCCTCCCTGCCCTACATAACTATCTGGCGTGTCCACAAGTCCGAGGAAATTACTCTCATCACAGCCTAAAACAAGAAAAGGATTTGGCATTTTATCTTCCTCCTTTAGCCCTGATATATTGCTCTAAAATCTCAACTCTCTTCTTCCAAGCTTCATCTATAGCTCCCTGAAGCCTTTCCCAGTTATTCTCAAGAACAGGTTCTGGTGCAGACCTCCTAATTGCCCTCCTGTAATCTCTAAAGTATCCTCTTTCAAGAGCTTGAAGTCTCTTTAAACTCATCTCGAGGTTAAAGTCTGGGTCAAACTTCAGGACAGAGGGAGCTACTGCATTCCAGAGCATATGAGCAGTTCCTACTGGTTCTCCATTAGGATATGTTCCAAAATAGTTAAACCAAGATATGACTGGGTCAAACCAACCTTCTCTTGCAAACAACTGGGCAGGATACTTTAGCAAGGAGGTAGAAGGCAAGATTGTCTGCATAGCATATTGAAGTATACTTGCATAAGGCCTATCAACCCCAGCCATAGAATAGACCTCTCTTCCTGTCGAAGGGTCAGTATGGAGAAAGAGACCTGAGACGAATCTGATAACTGGGTTCTGGATTAAGACAGTGGCAAGATAGGAAGGCAGATTAATGTCTCCTGAAGGTGTGATACCTAAGTGAGGAAGACTTATAGGAATATTCCAAGGAATGAAGCCTGTATACATATAACCTGAAGGCAAGATCTCTCCTCCCTCAAATTCCATAGTTGGGACTCTGATGAAATCAGCTAAAAAGCCCCCAATCCTTTCCTCCATATAGGCTGGTCTAACGAGGTCTTCATACTTCCTCCCTTCCTGCCAGTTCTCTCCATACATTTCCTTAAAAGCCTGTCTCTGAACTCCTTCAATGAAAGCCAAAGTCAGAGCATAACGCTCTGGATACTTAAGGAAGGATTTGAAGATTTGAGGAAAAATCCTGACTTGATAAGAGACAAAAGGCATAATGGTATCTCTGAGGTTTCTGACGAATACTGGTAAGTCCCCATAATATGCATAAGTCTGTAAGGCTATCCTGCTTGCCTCTATTTCTCCAACCCCACTCTCCCTTAACTTTCTGTATAACCCATACCTGAATACCTCATCAACCTTCCCATACCAGTTCTCGGCAGTATAATCTGTAAACTTAGAAAATGCCCTTAAAGGTTTTTCGAGCATAGACTTAAATGGGGACTTTTCGGAGGAAGGACGAAGAAGTTTCTCTAACTCCTCAGCTTCACTCGCCATCACCCTTTCCCATCTCAAAGAAGCCTTTAAAAGCCCATGTCTCTTAGCTTCCTCATATAACTTATCTTTAACCCTAAGTCCCTTTGTATAATGATATATCAATTCTGCTGGATCATGCCCATTAGCAAAAGTCAAGACCATATTACCTAAGATTGCATTAACATAAGATTTAAAGTTTAAACTTAAGAATGCAGACTTCCACCTAAAGTTAATCCTTGCTAAAGTCCGATTAGGAGGATTATATCTCTGCATCTCCACATAAGCCCTTAATGTCCTATACAAATCAGGACTGACATAACTCCCAGTCAAACTGCCCCAGCCCTTAATGACAGCTGATTGACCTGTTTCAGCAAGTCTGATATAACCAGGTATAGGCCTCGAAGACACTCTCCCAGTCTCCACTCCTAACTTATGAATGTAGTCTATAAAGGAAAGCTGTCTGACCAGCCCGAGGTCTTCAGAAATCTGTCTATAGAGACTTGCAGAAAGGTCAGCAAAACCGCCTCTACTCTTAATCTCTTCTAATCCATACTCTGACCACCAAACAGGTTTACCTCCTTCCTTCAACCTCGTATAAGTCCAGATTCTGCCATCGACTGTTATCTTATCTCCAATCTTAGGTTTCTTCGTTCCTAACTGTTCCATTAGAGCATTAATCATTTTCTGACTTGTAGCCTTCCTCGTCAAGCCCCTCTTTCTAAGAGTAGATGCTGAAGGCAAAACTACCTTAGCTTCCCTTTCTCCTCTAATCGTCCTTCTAATCTCTACTTCTGCCTTTTTCTCTGCTTGTTGAGGGAAGAATATATGCTGAAATACTCTCCTATCAGAGCCAAGCATATCCAGGTAATGCCTTCCTGCACCACCAAGTTCTGCAAGCCTATCTGCAAGTCTAATACTTACCTTCTGCAGGCTCTTAATAGCAGAAGATATCTCTTCTATATCTGGGTCTAAAAGTCCTTCTTCCTTCAGTGTCTTCTTCAACAGCTCTGTCAACTCAGTTTGCTCGACTGGGTTAAAGACAGCTTCCCCTATCTTCCTTGAAGTCTCAGTCCCTACCTTAATTCCATATTTCTGAAACACCTCATCTACTTCCTTCAAGTTCTGAAGTAATTCAGCCACTTCTTCCCTACTCTTAAAAAGCCCTTCCCAATAGACATCTCTCGCAGATACTTCGAAAGTAGGAAAGAAACCATCTTTCTTAACTTTAACTTTCGGCAAAACAAGTTCCTTCCCAAAGACCTTCTCAAAGCCCTTAACCTTCATTCCTTCTTCAACCCATACTCCTGCTCCATACTTTCCTTCACTAAGGACAGAAGCTACCTGTCGAGCTGAATATCCTGCCCATATACCTAAAGGGGCAAGAGCTTGAGCAGTCCTCAGACCAAGTGCAGAAAGTCCTGCTATCCCTACTAACTCTACAGCATTAGCATCCCCATCTTTAACCACATAAGGCTCTGCAACATATCCTGTTGCAAGTCCAAAAGTCCCATACTTTATCCCTGTGGCAATTGGCTTTGGTGCTTTTGCTATAGCCTTTAAAATATCCCTGCCGAGCATAGTCATCGAGCCCACAGCCTTAGTCGGCATAGCTACTTCCACAAACCTTCTGACTATTTCTGCCTCTTTCTCATCAAGATCAAAAAGTCCTTGACTTGACTTTCCAGCAAAATATCCTACGACATAGCCAGTGAAGCCTGAAATAGCCCCAGCTACTGCTCCAGGCGGACCGCCAATAGCTGCTCCTATTCCACCTGCTATCCCTGTCTGAAGAACAAGTTCCTCAAGACTAAATTCCATAGGCTTTCTCATCACTATCTCCCTCTAAGGATTCATCGGGTCAAAGGGATTTTGCCATCTTGGATCAAGATCATATTCCGTAGGTTCTGGTCTTTGCAGTTCATTTATTATCATACCAAGAGCCCCTATAGCTGGTAGTCTCCTACCTATAACTCCTCCAAGTCTTCCCATCCTGCCTATAAGCCCCATTCTCTGAGGCCTTTCAGGAACTCCTTCCATCTGCTTAACTACCTTCTCAAGCTCCCTTTCTAAAGCCTTAGCTCCATCTTCCAGTCCGTGAATTCTCCTAACTTGCTCAGCCAACTGCTCAACATAACCTCCCATAGGAATAGCCTCTTTTCCAGCAGGAAGTGGTATTCTTGATCCATAGTTCATCCTTCCCCCTGCTTCTATCCTTTCAGGTAATATTCCCCTAACTCTACTTGCAGGCAACTCTCTAATTCCAGACCTCAGTGCAAAAGGCCTTTTAGTTCCTTCCATTCTTACCCTTGACCCGTAATTTCTCCTTCTACTGCCTACCTCTCCCATAACCTCTCCAGCTCCAAGCACAGGTCTTTCTATCGGTCTGCCTGCTAAGGCTCCACGAATAGTCCTTCTTGCAGAGGCACTGTGGACTACCTTTTTCTGCCTAACCTTCTTACCTTCAACCTTTCCTTCTCCATCACCTGTCAACTCCGTTTCCTGTCCTCTCCTTCCCTTCAGCACTTCATAAAGTTTCTTTGCTCCTAAGCCTATAGCAACAGCCATTCCTCCAATACCAAGACTTCCCCAAAAGCCTAATCCTTCATCCTCTCCTTTATCTTCAATATCTTCAGGCACTACTCCCCCAGAATTAAGCTTTAAAAACTTATCCATTAAAGCTCCATACTGAGGATCTACATAGGAGCTCATAACATTTACCAGCTCTTTCCCAATAGCCCTACCTCTCATTATATCTTTTGAACTCGGAAGCTTAAAGACTCCATCTCTAACCCAAGCTCCAAAGTCCTCCAAGACTTCTGCGTTTGCGTGCTGAATAGCAAGATTAGTAGCAGTTAATGGGTTCACGCCTTCTCTCATAAGTTCTTCTGCTCTCTGACTTGCAATCAACCTTTGCCTACTAAGTATTTGCTGAGCCATATCAAGTGCCTTCAATCTTGTCTCATAACTCCCGATAGCCTCTGGATCAAGTCTGCCTATCGCACCTCCTGTCTGACTCAGCATCGTATTCAAAGTAGCCCTAATCTCCTTCTTCTCTTCCTCTATAGCATCAAGTCGAGGTTTAAAAAAGGACTCCACAAGCTTGCCTGCACTCTCAGTTTCCTTCCATTTACTTCTCGTCAAACTTTCTAAGGTCAAAGCATTAAGTTGATTTATCTGGGCTTGTCTGAGCTTAAGATCTAAAAGTCTATTCTGCATATCTATGACAGAAGTCTGGGCACTCAATAACTTTACATAAACCCCTAAGGCTTGGTCTGGGCTCATAGCTCCACTTCTCAAAAGTCCTTCGAGAACAACTCCTGATGGGGTAGATAAATCAAAGCCAGCTTCCTTTAAAGACTTCAAAAGGTCTCTACTTGCTTGCCTCATCTTAAAATCTTTGATGAAAAAGAGACCAAGCCCGAGGTCTCCTCCTGCCATTACTGTGGCAATTGCCTTCGGATCAATATTCGTTCCTTGCATCATCTTCTCCTCCTAAGTCAGGAAGTCTAAAGTATTCCTCTATAGGCAAAGAAGGGACTGAGAAGAATGGACTTTCTCCAGCAGGACTGCTTGGCTGTTCTCCTATGATCCCAGAAATAATCTTCGCATAAGCCTCTTCTTGTCTCCTTAACCTCTCTTGCTCCGCTCTCAGTCCTTCTTCCAGCAATTCCAATCTTCTTTCTCTCAATCTCCTATCTTCTCTCATTAACTCTATCCTTTCCCTCTCTAACCCCATTTTCTCCTCCCATCTTCTCCTTTCTTCCGCCATCTTGCTTCTGGTTAGTAAAACTGTCAAGGCATTATTAAGAGCCTCCTGTCTATACCTCGCACTACCAGCTGGACCGAGAGCACCTATTACCATCAAGAACAGAGCTATCTTATCAAGAGACAGATTCATGCCGCCATACCTCCTTTATTTGCAGACGCTAAAACAGCTCCTACTTGTAAGAGTCTGTCAAACGCACTCGGTTGTTGAAGTCCTTCAAGCGAACCTACAAAACCTTGACTACCTGCAATAGCCATCGATGCCCCTCTAAGATAGAGCGATGGTATATTAATCATCATTGTCTGCGTAGCCTTTGTTATAGGGATACTTGCTTTCGCAGTTTCTCCAACTATGCCTGAAAGAGCACCTGTAATTGCCTGACTGCTATAGCCAAGCGCTCCCATCCTTCCAGCCATTCTTGTTGCAATATCTCTTGATTGTGAAATCTGCTGTAAACCAAGTTTACCATACCTCTCAGCCCGAGCCATGGCTTCTGGTATTTCAGCCTCAAGCTTCTTAGCTAAATCTTCTTGCATCTTAATCTGTCGTTCCGCCAGCCGATAACCTTTGTCAGAACCAAAAATTGCTCTGGTAAGACCTCTGCCACCACCAGTAGCTCGATCAAAGAACTTAACAGTCTTTCTAAAGCCTTCCTTAAATGGTTTAGTAACTGACTTTATTACTCTACCCATCTTAACTTACCTCCTTCTCTAAGATAAAACCAATCAGTCTATACTTATACTTTCTAATAAAAGAAAAGGGGTTTCTACTGGTAGCAAACCTGATCTTCCTAAGTCCATTTCTCCTTGCTATCTCCTCAGCCCTTCTGTCCCAATACCTTCCATTCCCATATACATAGTAAAGCTCTACAGCATCATCAAGAAGAGCATAAGCCATAAAGCCATTCTCATTAACTTCCACTTCCAGTCCTGTAAAGTCCACATCGGCATCTCCAGACTTTCTCAAATAATCCTCTATCCATTCCTTTGGAATAGCCTTCTCAACCATAATCAATTCCCCACCAGCTTATAAGCAAGAGCCGATATCAAGGCTCCAAGAGCTCCTCCTATAACAGTGTATATAACTAAGACTTTCTGCTCCACCTTCGTCGTCCTCCTTTCTAACTCAAGTATTCTCTTCTCAAACTTTTGAAGTTTATTAACTTCATCTTTCAAAACCTTAACTGTAATCTTAAGTTCAGTTATTATTTCTAAAACTTCTCTTTCCATTGGAAGCCCCTTTCATTTACTCTTAAATAGGAATGAATTTTAAATATCCTGTCGATGCTTCTACCTCCACTTTTCCAAGATTGCCATTCTGGTCTCTAATCAACAATCCATCATCGTCAGCTACAAATATCAAGCCTATATCTACTCGATAGACAAAGAACTGACCAGTCTTATCTATCCCAAGAGACCATCTTTTGTTTCCTACAGAGTCATACTGACTAATCACAAGTGTTCCCTTCAAGATAGAAAGCTCGTCATCAAAAAGTCCTACTTCATTTCCTTCTTTCTTTACTAATGGAGCACCATCACATTCCCTCTTACCTAAAAGTGTCCCAATCTCGTCATTAATATTTATTGCCTGAATGAAGATATCTTTAGTCAAAACATCTCTCGTATCCTGAACCAAGGCTTCAAGTCTGCTAATTCTTTCTTCAAGACTCAGAACTTCAAACTTCATCTTTCGCTCCTTAACCTAAAATATCAAGGGGAGAACTATTGGAAAAGTCTTCTCCCTTAAAGAACCCAAGCAAATAAACCTTCTTTAAAAAGTTCTCAGCATTAGCTCCATCTTTAAAGTAAACTACGAACCTTCTGCCTATGACTCCAAAGTTGCTTAGTCCAGCACAGTAATTCGGATCTGGTATACCTGCAGAAGGAGGACATTGAGGAAAACCTAAGTTAACTTTATAATATTGAGCTACCTTAAACTCATTATAGTTAAGGAGGTTAAAAATAGAAAAGACAGTAATTGACTTGTTAAGGTAAACATACTCCCCTTCTGTATTATCTATAACATCATCTTTTACTCCCAAAACTTGAATACCATCTGCATATTTTGTATAGTTTCCTTCAAGTTCAAGATAATGAACCTCAAATAGCTTTCTCTCTGGAACAAGGTCTGTTATCAAATAGACTTCAGAGGTATGGAGACCAGCAGAAGTGTAGGCAGGATTGACTTCACCTATCTCTCCTCCCCAAAACAAGATATAATTGTCATTAACATCTTTTATATCTGGAAGATAGCCATATGCACTATCTATCTCATCAAATCGCCAAAAGGTAGTCAATTCTGTATCTTCATAATATGCTAATACTAAGTCATCATTAGAATAGATTAGAAGAACCCCAGCTTCACTCAAGAAGGCTAAATGCTCATTAGGCCAATAGTTAGCCTTTAGGATTGGAATAGCTTGAGAAGAAAGCCCGACTACTCTCCATATTCCAGACCCAGTCTTCACATAAAGTCCCTTATTGCCTGTAGCTACATCTCTCCTATCTTCTATTCCAAAGCTCAAAACCTTATTCATCTGCACTCCTTTAGCTGTCCAACCAGTCAAAGCCAAGACTTCTCTATCAGTTAAGACATAAAGGCTGTCTTTAGAAGAGTCTATAACCTTAATCTCCCCACTAAAAACCACTTCCTCCGTAAACTCTCCATTCAAGATATTCCCTATATGCATTCTCGACCCCTTATGCTTAACAAAAAGCATTCCCCTCTGAACTCCTATAACACCTCCATTTGGGCTAAAGATACCAGAAACCTGAACTCCACATTCAAAAGTAGGATCTGGTGGAGGTTTAGGGGTGAAGGCATAGGAGATACCAACTCCTGCTTCTAAGCTTGAAAATGGAAGACCAAAGTAAACTTCTGCTTTCGTAGAGTATGTAGGTTTAAGCCTAATTTTAAAAGGCAACTCAACTTCCTGCATAAACTGAAAGGAGACTGGTGTCCAGATAGTAGTTCCGCCTCCAGAATAAGGCATTAATCCATCTGTGTAAATTGTGTTGACAGAGCTGGCAATGACATTATCTGCACTATCAAGCAATTCTAATTCCAACTTAAACTGCTCCTCAGCATCTCTCTTCATAGCCATATAGAAGACGATATTAGAAATAAAAGCCTTTTTCCCAATTAAACTTGTATCAGACCAGTCAATTGTCATAATCACTGGGTCGTCAGTTGCTGAAGACCAAAGCCTTGGGCTAAAATTATTAGGCTGGAAAGATATGAGACTGCCGAGCCTAACTGGCGGGAGAAAACTCCCACTCACTTCATCATAATTACTTTGCCAAACTCCCTTACCAGCTATAGCAAAAACCACAGCTCCAGCCAAGACCTCAAAATCCCATTCATCAGCATAGGGCAAATCCCAAGTCAAAGCATTATAAGTATAAGCTTCAATTAGGAATAACTTAGTCTTACCTGCATCAGTAGCTATTAACCATAACTTATCTTTAAACTTGAAGAGTCTAAGTATCGTATCTGTCCCAATATACTTACCAACGTTAGTTAAAAAAGGCCTCCAAAGATAAACTCCCTCGCCATCTTGCATAGGAGTGCAGTTTATAGCTATAGTCCCTATTCCTCTATAATAAGTCATAAGATTATAAGGCTTCGCTATGGGCTGAACCTTAACCTCTATCTGCTCCATCTTCCATTAGCCTCCTATACCGAGAGACTGATAATAGTCCTGCTTAAACAATTGGGCTCTATTAATGTCTCCGAGTATCTGACTTGCTCTCATCAGCATCCCAGCTTTAATCTGAGCATTCAGAATAGTCATATGGTCTGCAGAAAAGGTCAACAAGTCAACTCTAAAAGTTTTCGTCCAGCCTACTATCTTAACATCAAGACTTGGAGGCGGAGTTGTTCCCTTGTTTATGAGGAGGTCGGTTTTAGTCTTCTGATAGAAGGAGAAAGAAGGAATGAAGGAAGGAAGGTTATATATCTTGCTCACTCTAACCAGTTCTTTCCCATTAGCTATTACCTGCTTAATGTCATAGAAGGTATCTGTATCATGCACTGCATAATGACTTCCCTCGTCTATTGCTGTATAGTCAACGCTAACTAATATCTCATTAGGCTTCACTATAGACTCTACTTCCCAAAGTGTATTCCAAAAGATATCAAGCATAATATCCTGTCTACCCTTCAGCACCGTAAAAGCAATCTCAAGCTCTTTCAAGAAATCTTCAATAATCATACCTAATCCTCCAAAATGAATGGAGTTCCAGTATCATAACTATAGCCCTTTCTCGTAGAAGCTACCATCAGCCTATATCTCTCTTCCTCAAAGTTCCTTTTCCACATAGCCCACTTTTCTGGGTGGAAGAAGTGCTTATAGAGGATGCGATACTTTAGTAAGGCATAACCATCGTTAAGAAAGAATTTAAGACTTGTCTCATCATCTTCTCCTATCAGCCAATCATCTCTACTGAAAAGATGAAGCCTTAGCTCCCTATCTTCATCTACAGCCTCAAGAAAATATAATTTATCCTTTCTATCCCAAGCAAAAGCCCAAAGCTCCTTTTTTCCCTTTCCTCCGTTAAACTGCATTACCTGAAGCTGATGCATAGACAATCTTTTCAACTGTCTATCCTTAAGCTTATCTCTTATACCTGCAATGAATAACACCTTATCGGCATCAGCTAAAGTCAACTCAGTAGACAAAGCAGGAAGCGTCAGCACCATATACCCTTCATTCCCGTAAAACCAGAACTCTCTCCATAATTCTGCTTCAGTCTGTCTAATTAGTTGAGGAAGGTTGCTGGGAACTTCAGTCCCAGCTTCTTCCTGAATATCAACAAGCAATTGCTGATAGCTAAAAAGTCCCATAATTATTCCTCAAAGACTGTTATCGGATGCACTACTATAGTTATAGTCTTACCTGCTTCTGCAGTCAAGCCTACCTCGGCAACAAGTCTTAGCTTTTCTCCAGGCTTAAGCACAGTCCCTGCAGGCAATACAGGAGTTTCACTGGTGGATACAGCAATTCCTGTCTTCAAATCTGTCTCCACTCCATCAAGCCCTACTTTTGTTATCTTAACAGTTGCAGTCATAGCAGCATCAGCACTTAAGACAAAACCTCCATAAGGAAGCATGGCTGACATAGTGATTGGGAAGTCCACGAGGACATCTCCCGCAACCTCTGAACCAAGCACAGTATAAGTATCCTTCAATAAATTTGCTCCGATATTAGTAGGCACTCTTGCTGTAGCCATTATTCTTTACCTCCTTTAGGTTTGATAACTGGAGGAGAGCTTACTTCCTTCAGCTCCTCCTCTCCGTTCTTATCCTTATCTCCTGCTTCCTTCCCTAAGCTCTCTAAATCCATCTTCAAGGAGAAGGCTATGTCAATAGGAAAATTATAACATCTCACGCAAATCATCTTATTTCTATGCTCTATTACTCCCTCAGCACTCTCACATAAATAGCAACTCGCCATAACCTACTACCTCCTGAATTATGCTACCTTAGAATATAAAGATAATACACCAAAGTCTTTGCCGTTAAATCTTGTCTTTTTAACTCCCCAAATAATACCTGCAGAGACTGAAAGTAAGTTCCCATAGTCTCTAACTTCTTCCTCCCATCTAAGGTTAAAGTTCCCACCTGCATTACCGAAGGCTACGATAGCAGCTTGAGCACCAAGCACAAGATTATTAGCTACCTGCTGAGTTCCTGCTGTGAAGATAGGGAGTTTGCTATAGGAGTAAAGGATAAATCTACCGTAGCTTCCAAGAGAGTTCTTAAAGATAGGGTTTTCTGCTCCTCTAACTCCAGCATTCTTTTGAATATCTAACCAACTTCCTACTGAAGTATCTGTTCTTAACTGCTCTACAGCATCAGGATTTAAGACCACAACATAGTATTCTTCTCCATTAATGACTATAGGATTAGGAGGCACATCCATTTTTGATATATAAGTATCCAACTTATCAAGCCACTTCAGACTAAAGGTCGTAGCATTTGCTGGGTTAGGCGTATAATTCCCAGTAGCATCAAGGGCAAAGCTATGCTCCGCATCTGCAGGCTGAAGACTGTTTCCAGCAAATCCTGACCAAGCAGTATCAAGCACCCATTGGCTGGTGTTCTTACCTCTCCTTCCACAAAGGTAGACTGTTATACTTTCGTCAAAGTATCTCGCAAACCACCTCTTTAACATATCCCTTGCTACCATCCTTAGATCATGCTTTGTCCTCTTTCTTGACATCCTTCCACCAGCACTAACTGCCTGTCTGATCTGCTCAATAAAGACCTCATCAGTATACCAAGTCAAGTCCTTCTCCTTACCTTCAAGAATATCGTCTCCATAAACTCCATCTCCCCTAATGTCTGTAAAGACATCTACACTAACTCTGTCTCCAGCACTCGTAGTCAAATCCCTGATTATCTGCAGTGGGTATTCAGGACTGGTTCCAAGAATCTTTCCAGGTCTATCTTTCTTCACAAAGTCCTTCCCAGCCATCTTACTGAGCCAAAAACTTTCTCCAAGAGAATACTTAAATAGAGATACGGAGTATAGCTTGACTGCTATGCTATCTCCTTTACCTACAACTGTAGTTGCCATCTTCTTACCTCCTCTTAATTTTAATTTTCAAGACCTGAAAGTAGGTCATCAAGTTTCTTCCCATACCTTTCAACTAAGGCTTCAAGTTTCATCGGATCGTCAGCTACTTTTTCAAGAAGCTCTGCAGGACTATTACCTAAGCCACCAGAACCTCCAGCAGGCAGGTCTCCTATACTTCCTGCTCTTCTAACCTCTTCTTCCTTAGTCCCTTTCTTTTCTTTCCTATCCCCAGCATTGTCAACTGAATTGACTATCCTCTTCACTCTTTCCTCTACTTCCCTAAGATGTTCCTTTAGTTCTCTTGCGGACAGCTCAGAATAATGACTAACTCCTCTTTTCTGCAGCAAGGCAATATCGAGTCCCATAGCTATGTCTCTGATCTCAGGATTAGACATCCAGTCTTGATGCTCTGCTACCCAGTCTTCAATAATAGCCTCAAGACTAACTGATCTTGCCTCCTGCTTCAAGGCTTCAATCTCAGCCTGCATTTCGAGTTTCTGAAGCTGCATCAACTTAGCCAATCCCTGAGCCCCATTAGCCTGAGCCCACACAATCCTTTCTTCTTCAGACATTACGGAGAGCTGGCGAAGAACAGGATCTCGGGCAATAATGTCTTCGACTGTAGGCTCATCGTCAGCCTCTTCCTCTAATCTTACTTCTTTTTGCCTTTCCCTTTCTTGCATCCTTTCTTCTTGCCTCTCATCTCTATCACCTCCTTTTTCTAAAGTCTTCTCCTCAACCTTTTCTTCAACCTTCTCCTCTTTTACCTCTTCCTCATTAATCTCCTCTAAAAGTCTCTTCTCCAAATCATCAATTTCCTCTCCTCCCAAAATCTCCTTCATCTGCTCTTCTGTCAATCCTTCCATCTCCTCTAAAATCTTTCCTTTCTCACTCATTACCTTTTCCTCCTACATTTTTATCTCCATCCCCTCCTTCCTCCTGACCCTGTCCTTGAGGCTGTATTTGAGCCTGCATCTGCATCAGCATGAGAGTCTGTAATCTTTTCTTAATCTCATCTTTCTGAGGCAAGTCAAAAGCGTCGATTAAGAGGTCAAGAGAAAACATAGTCAGATTAGGTGGTAAGCTCTTGAAAAGCTCAACGAGCTGGATTAGTTGTTCTTGTCTTTCCGTCATTCCTCCACCACCTACTTTCACCACTATATCTGCTCTTAACTGAGCAAGGGCGTTTCTAATATCAATGTTTCCTTCCTTTATGCTTAAAGGCAACTCAAACTCACTCTGCATATCGACTATCTGGCGAATCCTATCTGTAGAGTAAAATTGCTTAGCGAGAGCAAGTATTCTCTCAGCCATTCCCTTAATCCCTCTTTGCATAGCTGAGAAATACCTTTGCACAGAGTTCTGAGACTGAAGTATCCTTGTTCTCAAGGCTGCCCCAGTCCTTGCATTCGTAGGAGCTCCGACAAAATCTGGATAAATACCTGAAATTAAACTCAGCTCATTAATCCCTCCTTGCATAAGTTGATAGTGCTGACTGCCAAGCTGAAGATCGTCTTGTATCTGCACATTAAAACCTTTTCTATAGAAAAGCACCCCATCAGGTCTCCTAAGCTCTTCAATAAACTGCCTTGGGTCTGCAATAGCTCCTTCTTCTGCCAGCACCCTCTTGGCAGAAAGATAATGTAAGACCTTTGACCTCCTCTTATTTATCTCATCCTGCACATCTTTCACTATCTCAACTATGCCTATAGGCATGCCTGAAGTTCCCTTATAAGCTATGAAGGGGACAAGAGTAAACTGGTTGAAGAGGAATGGGAGTTCTGAGTCTTCAAGCAATTCGTCTCCGATGAAAAGTGCCTTTCTAACTACAGGAATCCTCATCCTTCTCACTTCATAAAGGCCAGTAGCTACAAGTTCTTGATGTAAGACTGGGTTATAAGGTTCTGCCTGCAAACCATCCCAGAGGACTTCTTTTTCACCATAAGTCTTATATTGCATCTCTGTAGTCAGAACAAGGTTTCTTTCTGAATCATAAGGATGCTCTATACCAAAGATATTAGAGTCAGAACTCATAGCATCGAACTTAAGCTTCTTAATCTTCCTTTCTGCCTCTGGATAATTAGCTACAAGTAAATCCTCCTCTATCCAACGGAGGCGGGCTACAAACCTTGCGTCTCTGAGGTCTGGCTGCTTGGCTATTGGGTCAAAAAGGACTTCGTCGAAAGGAACATATTCTACAAGGATAGGGTCATAAGTTAAGAGGGAAGTAGTCCTGACATCAAGCCAGCCTATGCCTGTTGTCAGCATGTCGGTAAAGACTTCTGTATAAGCTGTGTCAACTGCGTTAACATCAAGGACGTATCGGATAATACTGGTGGCTACTGCAGATACTTGGGCATCATTCTTTCCCCTTGGCAAGCATTTAATTGTAGGTTCTTGCTGGAGAAGAAGACCGATTAGAGAATTGACTTTAGACCAGATATGATTGATGACAATGGCTGGTTGACCCAGTTCCTCTAACTCCCTCTTCTCCTTCTCAGTCCACTGATTGCCCTCATAATAAGCCTTCAACTCTAAAGCCTTATTTCTCCAAGAAGACCAAACGCTCTCTGCGTCTAAAAGCCAGTCAAGGAGCTTATCCTTCTTAATCTGCATCAAAGTCCTCCTTTCCTTTCTCCACTAAGCTACTCTCCAGTTTAAATAGCTATTACGCTTCCATCTCCTAAAATCCTGCCTAAGACCTATCAGGTCAAATGGGGCAATGGAAATCATCAAGGCGTCGGCTCTATCTGGGCTTCTCTTCAACTTCTTCCTCAAGTCCTGCTTTCCAGAAACCTTTCTCTTCCCGCCTATGATCTTATAGTCAAATGCAAGAAGCTGTTTCTCCAGCTCAGGGTCTTTAGGTAAGACAAGAAAGCCTTCAGTTATCAAGTCCCTAACTCTCCACCAGAGCTCGTCCCTAAGCTGGAAAAACCTCTCCTTATCTGCAGGAGACCAAGAGACATTAACCTCATAAATTAGACCTGGTGGAAAAGATTGGCGAAGCATATCTGCAAGATCAAGGCCTGCATTTACCTCTATTGAAATCAGATTAGGTTTAAAAGGAGTTTTCGCATAAAGCCCTTCAATCCACTTGACTGCTTCTACAGGACGAAGAGTTGAGGTATAGAAGATGTCTTTGATTATGCCTCCTCTTCTGACTACAAGGGCTAATTCATCACCACCAAGTCCTCCTGCAGGATCTATTCCCCAGACAATATCTGCAGAAGAAGTTTGGAACAGGTGATCAATCTCTTCCTTAGGCCTCATAGCTTTTCTCAAAGTATCTACAGGAATAAGACCTGAGATGCCCACTTTTGGAAAGAGGCCGAGAACACGAACTCTATATTCGTCGCTGTCTCTACCATATCTTTTCTCCATTCTCTCACAATAAGCCTTGTCTACGATAGGCGACTCTTCAGAACTAAAGGTAAGCCTCGTCCAGCCTATCCCTGTTGCCTCTACACTGAAGACTTCATAAAAATAACCAGAAAGTCGAGTTGGGTTAGAAGTCATGACGACTTTAGAACCTTTAGAGGTTAAGAAACCTTCGACAGGACGGAAGACAGGGTCTGGAACTCCTGATGCCTCATCAATGACACATAGGAAGTCTTTTGCGTGATATCCTGCAAGCGTTTCTGCCTGTTTCTCAGGAGTAGCGTTTAGGTCTATGGAGACTGCACTGGCAAACCATTCAGGGCGACCTCTTATCTCTATCCTCTCCGCCTTTACTTCAAGTAGCTCAGTCAGGAAGGATAGTCGAGCCTTCCTAAGCCAAGTTCTAAGCTCTGCCCAAAGGATATCCTTCAACTGCCTTTTCGTCGGAGCAGTGGCAACGATCTTTGAATTTGTCCTCGTTAATAAGAACCAAGAGATAAGCCAAGACAGACTTGCGGACTTTCCTATTCCATGACCTGAGGAAACAGCTACTGCATCATTCTTAGCTACAGTCATTAAGAATTCTTTCTGTTGCCAAGTAGGATTAGCCCCGAAAACTTCACAGACAAAAAGGACAGGATTATCCTTCCAGATTTTCATCTTTTCGGAAAGCTTCCTCAAGGCTCTTTGACTTGCCATCTCTACTCCCCAAAGTCCTCAGGCAAAACTTCCTTAAGAAACCCTTTCCACTCATTCTCCAAACCCAAGATCTCAACCGCATCCTTTTGAAACAGCTCCTCTTGAAAGTCTAAGAAGTCTCTCATCTCCATGTTCTTCTGCTGTTCTTTATTCAGATTATAGTCTATAGGACTTTGCCCCATCATTTCCATCTTTACCTACCTCCTTTCTTCCTTTTTCTCCTCAATCTCCTTAAGGTCTCAGCTAAAACAGCTCTTCTTTTAGTCCTCTTATCTTTAGACCTCTTTCCCTTTTCTATACATGCTTGGGACACACCCTTAAAGCCTAATCTCTTGCAATAAGCAGTAAAACTCCCCTTATCCCTTATAGCTTCCTGTATCCATTTCCTCTTAGCCTTCATTTCTTCCCCTTTCCTTTCTTAAAATAGGACTTTGCAAAAAGTCCTGTCAATGCAGTTGACACAGCTCTCGGATTAGGACTGAAGGATAAGGTCAGGAGTAAACCTACAAGTTCAGGACTGAACTCTGGATTCTTCAACTCTAAGCCAAATCCTCTGAGGACAGGAAAAAGAACTTCAGAGATAAAGACAAGGAATAAAAGTATGCCGAGAGAAATTCTCCTGATCAAAAATACCTTTCTATCTGGAATAATAGGCTTCAGCTCTTCTTTCACAAGCTCAACGAACTCTTCTTTCGAAAGAAAAGTCCCAACCTCTTCTTCTCTCTTCTTCCTCTCCACCCCTTCAACTACCCTTTTTGCTACTTCATCTACAGTTATAGGAATAATGGTCTTTAAAAGAATGCCCATCGTTCCAGCACTAAAAAGCCCCATCTTCTTCTCCTCCTACCTTTCCTTCAATAATCCTTTCAAGGTCTTCAGGTGTGAAGACAAAACTCTTCTGCACCTCTCTTCCTGCAACCTTCTGTCCTGTCTTTGCCAGCTCAGTTGCCGCCCTTAAGAGCAAGTCCTCACTAACTTCTCCCTCAACTATCCTTTCTAAAAGAGCCCTTAGGGCAATAGAAGAGACTAAAGTCATCTCAAAGCCTAAAATCTTCTCTAACTCCCCTTTCCTCCACAGCTCCCTCAAAACTCCTTCATCACTTCCAGTCATCTCCGCTACTTCCTTTAAAACGCCAGAAAATCCTCCAATCAGTATATCTTCAGGACTCTTCTGCAAACAGGAGTTAACAAAGGCATCTTCAAGAGAAAGAGGCTTTTTTCCTAAGAAATCAGGCAATGACATCTTCTCTACCATGACTTTGACCTCAATAATAAAATTTATGAGGATAGAATGCTTCTGCTATTAAGGTATAGGATAAGGAGAAAAAACGAAAGGGTAGGGAATTTAGGAGATTTGAGAGTAAACTGCAGTTTACTCCCCCTTCCTCCTACTAATCCTTCCCTATCCCTAACTTGTCAACTCAGTAGACAAAGCTCTTAGTTCTAAAGACTTAAAAGGAGCTCTTGTGATTCAGCTAATGGAACTTGGGAATTTAGGGATTGATATATGAGAGTCTTTTCCTCCCTCCCCAGCACCACTCGGGGTCAGTAGCCCCCTACCTCAGGAAACCATATCCCGATATCTTGAAATCTTGTCTTGGATTAGTAGATAGGGAAGGATAAGGATATGGGGATATACGAATACGGGAATGAACGTTGGGTTTCAAAGGTTAGCACGGTTATATAATTATAACTATAGGGTTTCCTCAAAACCCCTACTCAAACTCTTGAGTTTCAACGCTCAGCAGACACCTTGATACTCAACGGTTTGCGGGTAGGGAAAAAGCAAAAATAATG
>Ga0256839_1001016_pt1 | contig 35087 bp, 29 predicted proteins | sample 354166metaG_FD_185968 | JGI IMG/M metagenome (GOLD analysis project Ga0256839, IMG submission 185968) | Hydrothermal vent microbial communities from Mid Atlantic Ridge, Atlantic Ocean - 354-166 | ecosystem: Environmental > Aquatic > Marine > Hydrothermal vents | place: Atlantic Ocean: Mid...
GGGGCTGGCGGGATTGCTGCGCGCGACGGGGTTGACCACGTCGTTGGCGCCGATTACCAGCGAGACATCCGTGTTGGCGAACTCGGCGTTGATCTCCTCCAGGTCGTAGAGATGATCATAGGAAACACCGGCCTCGGCCAGCAGCACATTCATGTGTCCCGGCATGCGCCCGGCCACGGGATGGATGGCGAACTTGACCTCTACGCCCTTGGCCTCCAGCAGGTCCGTCAATTCGCGGATCTTGTGCTGGGCCTGGGCCACCGCCATGCCGTAGCCCGTCACGATGATCACCTTCTGGGCATAACGCATCATGATGGCGGCGTCCTCGGCCTCGATAGTCTTCAGGCTGCCGGCCATCTCGCCCTGCGCCTCGGTCTGCACCTTGCCAAAACCGCCGAACAGGACATTGGCCAGGGAACGGTTCATGGCCTTGGCCATCAACTGGGTCAGCAGGGTGCCCGCCGCGCCGACCACGGTGCCCGCCACGATCATGGCCGCATTGCCGATGGCGAAACCCTCGAAGGCCACGGCCATGCCCGTCAGGGCGTTGTACAGGGAGATCACCACCGGCATGTCGGCGCCGCCGATGGGCAGGGTCATGAGGATGCCGAAGGCGAGGGCCACGAGGAAGAACAGCAGGATCAGTGCGGTGTTCCCGTCGCCATAGAGCAGGGCGGCGCCAAACAGCAGGGCCACCACGAGCACCACCAGATTCAATGGTTTTTGCGCCGGAAAGGTGATGGGCCGCCCGCTGATGAGCCCTTGCAGCTTGCCATAGGCGACCATGCTGCCACTGAAGGCGACGGCGCCGATGAGCCCGCCGCTCACACTGAGGGCAATCATGCCCATGCCCGCCATCTCGGCGCGCAGCAGCTCCACGGCGGCAATGGCGGCGGCCGCGCCGCCGCCCATGCCGTTATAGATGGCCACCATCTGGGGCATGTTGGTCATCTGCACCCGGCGGCCGCTGACCCATGCCAGCACCACGCCGATGAAAATAGCGGTGAGAATCAAACCGATGTTGTGCATATCCGGCCACAGCATGGTGACCACCACGGCCAGCCCCATGGCGACGCCCGCCCAGGTGATGCCGCTGCGCGCCGTGGCCGGCGAGCTCATGCGCTTGAGCCCGAGGATGAACAACAGGATGGTAATGAAATAGACGGCCTGAATCAGATGTTCCACGGTCAGGCTCCCTTGTCTTTCTTGTTCTCGAACATCTCCAGCATGCGCTCGGTCACCACATAGCCGCCCGCGGCATTCATGGCCCCCAGCAGAACGCCGATGAAGCCCAGCACCTGTTCGAGCACGGTGTCGGCATGCCCCAGGGCCACCATGGCGCCCACCAGCACGATACCGTGGATAAAATTGGAGCCCGACATCAGCGGGGTGTGCAGTACGACGGGCACCCGGCTGATGACTTCATAGCCGGTGAAACCGGCCAACAGAAAAATAAACAACGCCGCCCAAATACCTTCAATCATGATTGACCTCGCTCCAGCAGTTCACGAACGCCCGGGTTCCTGATTTCACCTTCATGCGTGACCACGCTGCCGGCCAGGATCTCATCGTCCCAGTCGAAAACCAGCCCGCCTTCTTCCTTCCCCATCACGCCGATAAAGTTATAGACATTACGGGAGTACATATCGCTGGCGTGCACGGCCAGGCTGCTGGGCAGATTCAGAGGCCCGTAGATCCTCACACCCTGGTGATCCACGTGCCGGCCCGGCGCCGTCAGTTCGCAGTTGCCGCCCGACTCCGCCGCCAGATCGACGATGACGGCGCCGGCCTTCATGTCTTCCACCATGGCCGTGGAAATGAGGCGCGGCGCGTCCCGTCCCGGTATCTGGGCCGTGGTCACCACCACGTCCGCTTCGCCCACGCTGCGCCACAGCATGGCCTGCTCGCGCTGCTTTTCCTCGTCGGTCAATTCACGGGCATAGCCGCCTTCCGACTCGGCGTCCAGCTCCACCTGAAGAAATTTCGCCCCCAGGGATTCCACCTGCTCGCGCGTGGCGTGGCGCACGTCATAGGCCTCCACCATGGCTCCCAGGCGGCGCGCCGTGGCGATGGCCTGCAAGCCGGCCACTCCCGCGCCGAGAATCAACACCCTGGCGGGCCGGACGGTGCCCGCGGCCGTGGTGAGCATGGGGAAAAAACGCGGGCACAGCTCCGCCGCGATCAACATCCCCTTGTAGCCGGCCACCGTGGCCTGGGAGGACAAGACATCCATGGCCTGGGCGCGGGTGATGCGGGGGATCAGCTCCATGGCGAAGACCGTGACCTTGTGATCGCGCAGGCGCGCAACGAGTTCGGGATGCCGGTGGCTCTGCAGCACCGTGACCAGGACACTGCCGGGCTTGCACATGGCCGCCTCGTCAGGGCTGGGGGGCTGCACCTTGCACACCAGGTCGGCTTGATCATAGAGCGGGCGCCTGTCCTTAAGAAGGGAGGCCCCTGCCTCTACATAGGCCTCGTCTGTATAGCAAGCGCCAATACCGGCCCCCGCCTCCACCAGGACCTCGAAACCCTGCCTGGTCAGCCGCGCGACTGTCTCTGGCACCAAAGCCACGCGCAGTTCACCTTCTCTGCTCTCTTTTGGCACTGCCACCGTTATCGTCATCTCTGCTTCAACTCCCCTTCCTCTCGTATCCAGGCCATGTTGGAGACATAAAACGGGTAATTCTACGCTTAATCACACAATGACGGCAATAAGCATCGGGAATCGGCGTGGGAATCCAAGTATACTTGAGAGCACCGAGATCTCTGCAACTACTCGATTCTCAATAAAATACAGCGCTGCATCATGGTCATTCCCGCGAAGGCGGGAATCCAGGAATATCAATGACCTGGATCCCGGCTTTCGCCGGGATGACGGATTGATCAGAGCTTCCATAATATCTGAATCCATGGCGCCACCCCAGGGGCACCATAATGATATAATCCTGATTCCGTGGGTTCAGGATAATTTTCAACCAGATCCGAACATGCCTTGAAAAACCTGGAGATTCTGTCATTTCCCTCAAGCCCGGCACTCGAGACAAGCATTTCAGGCGCCTGCAGCAGTTGCTGCGGACGGGCAGGAAGCGCGAAGCGGACGAACTGCATGCAAAACTGCGCCGGGCGTGCAAGAACGATGACGGGGCCTTGTTCAATCTGGGATTGATGCTCGCGCAGGCGGGGCAATTCGGAAACGCGGCATCCTGCTTCCGGCAGGTCCTGAAACTGGCGCCCAGGGACGCGGAAGCCTGTTTCAACCTGGGGAAGGCCTACGCCATGCAAAATCTCGCCGAAAAGGCAGAGGCGTGTTACAGAAACGCCCTGCGGATCAAGCCGGATTTTGCGGAGGCCTGCCAAAACCTCTGCAATATCCTCTACCAGGGTAACCGCCTCCAGGAAGCCGAGGAGTATGCGCGGCGCCTGCTTGCCCTCAGGCCTGACGATGCCGGCGCCCATAACAACCTGGGCCTCATTCTGGCTTCTCGCGGAAAAACAGAAGATGCCCGGCGCATACACAACCAGGCATTGCACCTCAATCCCGGCCAGGCGGAAACCTATAATCACCTGGGCAGAATAAGCTATGACGCCGGCGATCTGGACCATGCCTCTGAAATATTCCATAAGGCGCTGCAACTGAAACCGGATTTTGACCAGGCCCATTGGAACCTGGCCACCATCCAACTACTGACGGGCGATTTCAAACATTGCTGGCCGGGTTATGAACGCCGCATCAGTCCCTTGAAATCCGAGACGGACGCCCTGCCTTACCGGCCATGGGACGGGACGCCCCTGGCTGGCCGCTCCCTCCTGATAAGCGCCGAACAGGGCATCGGAGATCAAATCATGTTCGCCTCGTGCCTGCCGGAGCTGGGGGCCCAGCGTGGAAGAATCATCCTTGAGTGCGATGCGCGGCTGAAACCGTTGTTCTCGCGCGCCTTTCCCGGCATATCCGTCATCGGGAGAAAAGAGCGCAGGGAAGCCCGTCTGGCGCATTTGACGCGGATACCGGTGGATTTTCACCTTCCCATCGGCAGCCTGCCGAAACACCTGCGCCGGGATTTGTCCTGTTTTCCCGCTGACTCCGCCTATCTCATCCCGGACCAGCACGCGTTTGCGCAATGGAAAAAACGCCTCACGGCCCTGGGCGGCGGCCTCAAGGTGGGGATTTCATGGAAGGGCGGCACGGCCGAAACGGCCCTCAAACGGTCCACGACCCTGGCGCAATGGCAGGATATTTTTTCCATTCCCGGGCTGGCATTGATCAATCTGCAATATGGGGATTTCAGGGATGAACTGCGGGACGCAGAACGGAACCTGGGCATTACCATACATGACTGGAAGGAAGTGGACCCACTCAAGGATCTCGATCATTTCGCCGCGCTGATTGCCGCGCTGGACCTGGTGATTTCCGTGGACAACTCCACCGTCCACCTGGCGGGCGCACTGGGCAGGCCCGTCTGGACCCTGTTGCCCTTCATGCCCGACTGGCGCTGGATGCTGGAACGGGAAGACAGCCCCTGGTATCCCACCATGCGTCTGTTCCGCCAGCGCAGTCCCGGCCAATGGCAACCTGTATTCGAGCGCGTCGCGCACGAACTCAAATCGGTCATCGCGAGCAACGATTGCCCGCGCTGACGGGCAACCGTGGCGAGGCATTATTCACCGCGGATCAAAAAACGCATCCAGCGGATTGAAGTAACGGCGCTCTTCATAGCGCCTTTCGAGATGTGGCTTGAGGGCTTTGAGCGATTTGATGCTCCGCGCCAGTGAAGCCGCCTCTGAGGCCGCCTTTTCCACTTCCTGGATGTGCCGCCTGAACGCCTGATCGGTCCTTGCAGGACTGGGGAAATAGAATCTCTCGTACGCCAGGCGGTGGAGCGGGGACTCAAAGCTATACGCCTCCTGTTCAGACCGCAATTCTTCCACCTGCCGTTTCAGCACCTCCAGCAATTGCCTTTCATCCGCCCTTGGCAACGTCCCGTCTTCACCGGCATATTCCTGGTACATCTGTACCATCACCATGACATCGCCCTGTTTCCGCGCATCGAGCAACTGGCTCATGAGGGCGTGCTTTTTCTTGCGGATGTCCGGGTCATGCTCACGATCCGGATGAAGCTGCGCCGCCGTGCTGCGAAACAGGCGCTTGAAAACATCGTTGCTGATGGCCGGCGCGGCGTTGCTATCCTCCACGGAGGGATCTCCCCAATCGAATAGGTCAAAATCGAAATCAGGGCCATCATCCTCCCCGTCCACGCCATCGGGCTCTCCCAACATCCCCGCCAGTAACTCTTCGCGAGCGGCGTTGCGCGCCTCCTGATATTCATCGTATTGGCGCTGTAATTCTTCCTCCAGTTCGTCCGGAAAAAAATCATCCATTTTCTCACGCCGGGGTTCCGGCCTGGGCGGCTCGGGGCCAAGGGTCCGGTCCAGGATTCTTTCGACCTCGCGCCGGATTTCATTCCGGAATATCTCGTCTTCCTCTTCAAGCAGCCTCTCTTCCTGTTCAAGATGCGCCTGCAACTGCTCATGCAGTGGCGTCGCGGCCGTCTCATCCAGCTCTATGCCGAGACGGAAGGCATCATAGCGGGAAATTTCTTCTATAACGCCATCGTCAAGGTGGCCGGCGCCCCGCACCAATTCCAGTATCTCCCGAATCCAGTCGTCCAGCGTCTGCCGCTGCCACTGGGCCAGCGACTTCCGTTGCCCCAATGCCAGCAGACGCAGCAGCAAGGGAATATGCTTCTGGGCCGCTTTTTCTTCGGCGGCTCCGATATCGGTGCTGATGCGCCGCATGATGTCATCCAGACGCTCACGAAAACGGGCATTCTTCTTTTTCAGTTTTTCCGCTGCCGTCCAGAGCTTCTGAAACTCAGATTGTTTTTTTCCTGATCTTTTCCTGGTTGCCAGGTGCGCCACTGCCTCCCCCTTGCCTTCATCCGATCCCATGAGTCCATGGTGAAAATCTATTCACGCACTGATGCTTGCCACGATTGTGGCATAAATTCACGGCCCTGGAAATCACTCCAGTTGAGCATCAGGATGAAAAACAGAGGGGGAAAAGCCCTTACACTGGAAAAAAATCAATAGGATAGGTAACAGTGGTCTCCGCAACTTCTGCGGCGCCGAAGTCGAACATCCTGATGCGCGCCTTCAGTTTGCGCTCCAGTTTCGGCGCCTCCAGGTCGCTGGATACGATCTCGATGGCCGAGACCTCGCCGGAAGGCAATATGGTGAGTCTCAGCACCACCTTGCCCTTGAGGGTGGAGTCCTTGCGCAGGGCGCGGTTGTACAGGGAATAGAGCTTGCCCTTGTTGCGGTCGAACACCAGTTGAATGGATTCGTCGCTGCGCAGGGGAAGGCCACCGGCACTCTTGCGCGAAGGCTGGCGCTGCAGGTCGCCGGCAATGGCCTGCTTGACCTGGGTAGTCTCGCGCCCGGCCAGTTGCGTGGTTCCCGTGTCGCGACTCAAGTGCGCCGTCTTGATGCCCTTGCTGCCGTGGGCATAGCTGGAGGTGAGAATGGCGCGTTCCGTCTTGGCCTGGCGCCCGGCGCCCGCCACCGTCTGGGCCTTCTTGATGCTGGCCACGGCGGCGTTTTCTTTCAGAGAACTGATTTCGCTGCTGAAGGCCAGCAGGCCCGAGCGGGATGCCTTCTTCCGTGCGGCTGCCCTTTTCTCTGTGACGGGCTTGGGCTTGGAATTTACGACCTTGGGCTGCTTTTCCGGCTTGGTTTCTTTCTTGACCTTGGGCTCGGGCTTTTTCTCGATCTGCCTAGGGGGAGGCGGCGGGGGCGGAGGCGGCGCCTTGCGTTCCAGGATCAACTTGGCATAGCGGGGCGGCACCTCCATCTCCAGGGGTTTTTCCTGCTCGAAAACGGGCAGGTAGGGGACCACGATGGCCAGAATGAGGATGATGGCCGAGACGGTTACCAGGGTGCGCTGGAAACGGTCCGCGTCTTCCTTGGAAGCGGTCCACGGCAGATCGGGTGAGTGATAACAGATTGCCGTGCTCATGCGCCTTCCACCGGTTTCTGCATCACGGCCAGTGATACCTTGCCGTATTTCGCCAGGGTGCAACTCAACATGACCTTTTTAAGCAATTGATAGGAGATGCCGCGATCCCCCATGATGGTCACCTCCGGTCCGGCCCCACTGGCGCCCGTTTTGCGCAGCAGGCGCGCCGCCTGCTGCTCCAGCGCCACCTGCAGAGACTTCAACGCGGGTCCTTCATCGGCCATGGCCTCCGCCACCGAGGCCACCTTGTGGCCCTGCACCAGGATGTCGCTGCCCGTCACCATCACCACCACGGTCTCACGGGCCTTCTCCTCCGCCACGGACTCCGGCAGGGCAATGGCCCTGGTGCTGGGCAACACCTCCACGTGAGAGGAATTGACCAATAAAAAAAACACCAGAATGGTAAAGATGTCCATGAGGGAAACCAGGTTGAGAGGCACCACACGCCGGTTGCGGCTGTGGTGCTGCTGCATGCGCCGGGCGCGCCGTGATTTTTCCATACCCATTTTCCTCTATCGCATAGCCTGTTTGATGGCTGGCGGTGCTGGCGCGTCGCCAATGGAGATTTCCGGGAACAGCTCCATCCTGACGACCCGGCCCTCCTTCTTCGTCTGCGCGACCCGCACCGTATCCATGAGCTGCACCAGATCGTCATAGGCGATTTCCGGCTCCAGCAACAGGGTGACATCCACCTTGTCGGGATGCCTGCCCTTGATATCCCGCATCAGCGCCGAGAGCCCGGCGAAATCATATCCGTCCTTGCTGTTTCCGATCACCCGCACCGCCTTGCCACGGTCCGCCACCTCGATGGCGTCCTGGCGCATGATCACTTCGAGCTGCAGGGCCTGCGGATCGGGCTCGCTCTGCCCGCCATCGGCGGCGGGCAGGTTCAGCTCCAGAATGGCGATGCGGGAGAAGACCGCCGTGATGAGCAGAAAGGGCACCAGAATCACCATGAGGTTCATGAAGGCGGTGATATTCATTTCCACCGGCTCATGGTGCCGGCGGCGTCGCGAACGGCGATACATATCAGGCGATTTCCTGTTTTTCCGTCACGATGTTGAGAAACTTGACGGAAGCCATCTCCAGGCTGTCCACCAGTTCGACCGTCTTGGTCTGCAGCACCGTATGCATCAGCAGCAGGGGGATGGCCACGATGAGGCCGAAGGCCGTGGTGTTCATGGCGATGGAGATACTGGCCGAGAGCATGTCCGCCTTTTCCGCGGGATTGGCCGCGGCCACGGCGGTGAAGGCCTGGATGAGCCCGATGATGGTGCCCAGCAGCCCCAGCAGGGTGGCGATGTTGGCGAAGGTCGCCAGGTAGTGGGTGCGCTTCTCAAGCTGGGGAATCACTTCCATCAACCCCTCCTCCATGGCCGTGCCGATGTCGTCGCGGCGGCGCGCGCTGGTGGTGCGGCTCAAGCCATAGCCGAGCACCTTGGCGATGGCCGACTTGGACTTGGACATGATGGACATGGCGCGCCGGAAGTCCCCCTTGTTGAGCAAGGGCATCAGGCTGTTCCATACCTTGCTGTTGGTGGAACGGGCAACGCTGAGGAAGATATAGCGCTCGATGGCGATGGCCAGCCCCAATGCCAGCACCACCACGATTGGATACATGAACAGGCCACCACTCTGAAAGAACTCTACAATGGCGTTATAGGCATCCATAAATGACTCCTTGTTTTCTCTTGATTGCTGTAAGAAAGCGGGCCCTTGTCTGCGGCGCCCGTATCGTGCTCCTGCGTCCCGGTGATGCTCCGGGCGAATCCTGGCGTGGCGCCGGAGGGCGCTCACGGAATACTATGGTGAGGTGCTCGGCCCGCTCCCGGGCGAACCTACTGTTTATCGTTCAGTTGCCTGAAATACTTGAGCCGGCGCTGGAAGACATCACGGTCGACGGGCTCCAGAACCTCGTCGTACAGGCTGCGCACCGGCGTATCGATAAGATCGCCCAGCTCGGGTTTCTTCCACGGCACGATGTAGAGCACCTTGGGCAGCTCGCGATTGCCGATGATGCTGATACCCTCCATCTCGATCTCTTCCCGGGTTGCTCCGGAAACCGGAAACACGAACCCCCACGCCAGCAGAAACATGAACAGCGCCGCGCCTCTCATGGCTCACTCCTGGCGATCTTGCGGTTACGCTCAACCCGTTTGTTCAACTCAGTGATCCATAGCCCCACCTGCCTGTCCCGGGTGCCCAGCAGGTCCTGATAACGCTGGTAATGCGCCAATGCGCGCTGTGGTTGGCGCAGGTACAAGTCATACAGGATACCCAGGTTACGATGGGCCAGGGCGTAGTCCGGCGCGATAAGCAGCGCCTGCTCATAGGCAGCACGGGCCGCTGCGAAGTCGCCGCCTTTGCGATAGAGGATGCCCATCTCGTTGTAGGCGGCGGCATTGTGCGGCTTGAGTTCGATGGCTCTGCCAAAGGCCAGTCGCGCCTTTGCATCCCTGTCCGTTGCGGCGTAGATCATACCCAGGTTGAGATAGGGGCCCGCCAGGGTGGGCGATGCGGCGATGATTTCCAGCAGGACCGCCTCCGCCCGGTGGTACTCTTCAGCCTCGATGAAGGCCAACGCCTCCTGGAAACGCCGAGTGGTTTCCGAAGACACGGGCGGGGGTTCCTGCCCCGCTGTCTGAGTCTCTTCAATGACGCCCACATGGCTGCAGGCGGGCAGGATTAACGCGGCCAGCAGGATAAGGGCGGCGGAATACAAACAACGGCCTCGATCAATAAATGACTTCAACGATCTTCTCGCTCTTCTCGGGTTTGGCGTAACGCACGGGCAGCAGGCCCGCCAGCTTCTCGAAGCTGGCGCTGACCCAGTCGTCATAGATGCCTTCCGTCACGCGCTGCACATTGACTTCGTGAATGGAAATGGCTTGCTCCTCGAAGGGATAGGCCTGTTCCTCGAGGAGGATGTCATATTCCTCCAGCTCTTCTTCCGTGAGCCCCCTGGGGCGCTGTGATTCCAGCAGCCCGCGGCTCAGGCCATGGTAGATCTCCGCAATCTTGTAGGTTGCCGCCGTGGTCACTTCGGCAATGCCGTAATCCGCCGCCTGTTTGTAGGCGCTCAGGGCCTGCTCCATGCGGCGCTTCTTCAGTTTCAGGTTCTTCTCCAGTGGCGCCACCAGGCGCACCTTCGCAAAGGCTTCATAGGATGGCTCGGCAAGAACCAGCGCGGCCCTGGCGGCAAGATAACGGCTGCGCCCGGTCTGCCGTTTGCCCGCGGCCCTGTCGGCCTTGATGATCTCTTCCAACCAATAGCGGTGGCGGCGCATATTGCCCACTTGTTCGTTAAGCCGGGCGAGTTTGTGCCGGGCCTCCATGCCCTGGTCGAACTGTGAGGGAAAGGCTTCGATGTATTTTTTGTAGGCAGCGGCGGCCTTGCTGGCCAGTTGTGCCTGCTCATACATCTCCGCCGCGCGCCACATGGCCTCGCGGCGCACCTGGAGGTCTCCGCCAGCGCTGCCGATACGCTCGAATTCTCGCGCTGCTTTTACAGACTGATTGCTCTTGAGGTAGGCGACGGCAAGCTTGGTGGTCACGTCCCCCTGCAGTTCGTTTTCGGGATAACGTTTGCGGAAGTCATTCAGCACGGCGATGGCCGCGCTCCAGTTTTCCCGCGCCAGCAGGGCCGCCGCCGCATCGTATTCGGCCACGGCCAGGATGCTCGCGCCAGGCGCCGACTGCCTCACGCGCAGGAAATGCCGCGCCGCGCCGGCAAGATCACCCGCCATGCGGCGCCGCTCGCCCTGCTTGTAGATGGCGGAAGCCAGGCCTTCCACCATGTCCTTCCTGGCGGGGTCCCTGGCCGGCATGAGGGCCAACACCCGCCCGTAGGCCTGCTCGGCCCGCGCATAGTCCTGGTTGTCGAAGGCCTGATAGGCGATGATCCTCCACGCCGGAAGACGCAGCGCCGGCGCTGCATTAGCGTGTTCCCGCAGCAGGCGCCCGGCCACGACCATGGCCGGTTCTTTCTCCTGCAAGGAAAAGAAATCACTGGCGGCCTTGGCCAGCACCGGCGCGGCCTGGGCATGGGCCGGATAGCGGTCTGCGAATCGCAAGGCGCTGGCCAGGGCGCGGCGCTGCCATTGCAGGCGTTCAGCGCCCGCCGGGAGAGCGCCGTAGAATTTCTCGTGGGCCAGAACGGCCGCATAGCCCGCTTCAGCGCCCTTGCCGTGGTCAGGATAGTCATAGGCAGTGCGTTCGTACTGCACAGCGGCCTCCCGGTAGCGGCCACTCTCATAGAGGGCTTCGGCAAGAAGGAAATTCATGGCGGGAGACGCCGGATCAGCGGGGAAAAAGGCCAGGTAGCGGCCGTACCACCGAGCCGCATTCCGATAGGCGGACACGTCATTCGTGCGTTGCGCCACGGCATGGTAGTACTTGGCCAGCTCATCCACGGTCGTCTTTAGATAAGCAAACACCTGGGGCAGGTCAGCAACGGCATGCTGTTGCCAGAAGGGGCTATCCAGTCCGTAACGGCTGGCGAAATCCAGCTTCTCCTTCAGTACCTGGGTGGGGAAGGCGCCCTTGCGGTAGGCGGCGATGGCCTCCATCTGCAAGAGGGGGGCCTGACCATGTTGCGGATAATGTTCGGCAAAGGCATGGTAGGTCAAGGCGGCGTCGTTGTAACGCTCCTTATCGAGGTAAAGCCTGCCGAGGCTGTCATAGGCCAGATAGGCATAGTGGCGGCGTTCACCGCGCTGCAGATATTCGTGGATGGCGTCAGCGCCCGAAAGATAGGAGAAACTCAGGCTGGAGACGCGCAGGGCGTCCTGCACCAGTTCTTTATCGGCCCGGGCCAGCTCATCCAGGGATATGGCGCCGTTATCACCGGGATGGCCCCCCAGCTTGCGGTCCAGAATGTCGAAGAAAGCGTCGAGGGCGGGACCGTATTGTTCCTGCTTGAACAGGGACCAGCCATACTTGTACAGCGCCTGCTCACGGAAAGGTGTCTCTCCAACAATGGCCATCACGTCTTTATAGGCCTGGGCGGCCTCCGTATAACGATGGCGCATAAACAGCATCTCGGCCCGACGGAACTGTACCTCTCCGCGATAGACTGTCCCGGGAAAATCACGTATCAGGCGATCGAGGGTGGCCAGCGCCATATCCGGCTCGCCGCTTTCCTCATAGGCCCTGGCCAACTGGTAAAGAACGCGGTCATTGCCGGCTCCCGAGGGAAATTTTTCCAGCAGTTCGAGATACAGGGTGATGGCCGCGGCGTGATCTTCTTCCGCTTCAGGGAGAGGTTTGTCGAGATGCCGACTGGCTCCGATCTCCAACTGCAGATCGGCCAGGCGCCGCATGGCCTCGGCGCGCAGGGGCGAGGCGGGCGAGGCATCGAGAAATTCGCGGTATTGTGCCAGGGCGCGCTCCTTGGAAATTTCAGCCGTCATATTCCCCTCCTCAAGGAAAAGCGCCTCCATCTCGAGGTCTTTCAAGGTGGGGGGCTGATCCTTGCTGAAAGGGGCGCAGGCAGTCACCAGCCCCATCAACAGCAGAAGGAATATCAGACGCTTGATCATGGCTGCGCCTCCTGCCGGGTGGCGATCTGGTCATAGACACGGGCCAATCCATAGCGCGCCTGGGCCAAATATTCATCCAGGCGTTTCGAGCGGCGCTCCAACTCGTCCAGCACCAGGCGTTGCAGATAGGCCTCCTGCGCGGCGATAGAGGCTGTGATACGAATCTGTAGCGCCCCTATCTGATCCCGATGGACGGCGATCCGCCGGTCGAAACCTTCAAAGCCGCGGGGAGCGTCGCGCTGGGCCGCTTCGATGGACTGCCGGGCCTGCCCTGCGCGGGCAATCTGTTCGTCGAGCTGACGAAGGTGCTTGCGTACATTCCACAATCGCGCCTTGAAGTCCTGAGTCTCCCGCCACAACAGTACGCCATTCAACAGGCGCTGCTTGTCCCGTTGCCGGGCCAGTTTTTCATGGCCAGGGTAACGGGACAGGATCTCCTCCGCCTTTTCCAGGCGCTGGCGCAAGACCTGCTCGGCCGCCGTGGCCAAACCTGCCGTATCGCCGTTCCGCTCGATGGCGGCAAGACGCGCCACATAGGCATCACGTTGCGCCCTGGCCTGACCGAGATCCAGGCGCTCGTAACTGGCCTGTATGCGCGGGGCGCGCGCCGCATAGGTATCTCGGCGCAGGGCCAGCATATCCTCATAGGCGCCCATGTTGGCCGCCCAGCGTTCGAGGTTGTGCGCCAGGTATTGCAGGTCACGGTAATTTTTGAGGACTTCCTGGAATTCATGGCGCGACAGCAGTTCGTAGAGATAGCGGCTCTCCACGCCTGGCGGCAGTTTGTCGAGACGCCAGTACCATCCCATTCCGTCCATTTCATCGTCCTGGAGAAAGTTCTGCGCCACTCCACCCTGCGTGAAGGCTTTGCGCAACCGCTGGAGCTGCCGGGTCTCGCCCTGAAAGGCTGCGATGGCCTGTTCATAGTAGGCGATGGCCTGATTTTCCGCATCGAGCTGGAGCAGGGCGTAGGGGATAGCCAGCTGGGCCTCCTGTACGGCGGTGTCGAAGGCGCCACGACGGCTCAGTGCCAGCCAGGGCTTGAGGGCCTCCTTGTGGCGCCCCTGGGAAGACTCCGCCCAACCCAGCCCCAGGAGGGCCTTGCCCGAGGCCAGGCCGTCGAGCCGTACCCGCTCCAGGTAAGCGCGCGCCTGTTGCGCTTTGTCCTGTTGCAGATAGGTATAGCCCAGGGCGAGATTGGCCTTGTCGCGCAGGGCACGCATTTCCTCGTCGTTGGCATGCATCTGTCCCAGCGCATCCAGCAGTTCAAACCCCTGCTCCCCCTGCCCGCTGCGCACGAGAGAGATGCCTAAATTGTATCGCCCGTAGGCATTATCCGCCCCTTTCTCGTCACGCCATGCGCCCAGCGCCTCCACAGCCTCCTGATAGCGCCCCTGGGACATGCGCACATAGGTCATGAGCAGGCGGCGCTCGGCGTCCATGGCCGGGGCCATGCCCTCGCCCCGCATCTCCATCAGGGCCGTCTCCGCCCTGTCAAGATATCCCCGCTGATACCAGATTCTGGCCAGATAGAGGCGGGCGCGGTTACGCACGGCCGCCTCGACATTCTGGTCCAGCAGCCGCGCAAAGATATCGCCAGCCTCCTGGTGCAGGCCGTAGGACAAGTACAGGCCTCCCAGCAAGAGCTGGGCATCATCCCGGTGATTGGGAAGGAGTTGCTGCTGCCAAGCCACCTGGAGGCGGGTGATGGCCTTGAAATAGTCGCCCTCGTAGAAACGGAACAGGGCCTCGCCATAGGCCAGGTCGCGGACTGTGGCAGGCTCCTTTTTGGCGGCGCCGTATGATGGCAATGCCATGAGCAGGAGCGCCAGACACAGAAACCGCCGGGGGCGGTTACGCTTTCGATGAAATATGAGCAGCATCAGTCAGACACCATGATACCCGGCAAGTCAGTCCCACTCCTTGATGACGAATTCCGGCTGCTGCCTGTTCTCCCTGTCGACGATCTTGAGCTCTATGTATTTCTGGCCGGTCTTTTTCTCAAAGACCAGGCTCGCGCCTCGGCGGTAGTCTCGCCCCTGTGGGCCCTTGCCCGTAAAGAGGGCCACCAGTTCGTGTTCACCGGCGCGCAGGTTGCCGAAGTAGACGCGATGGACGCCGCCCCGCTTGAGGGCTTCCAGCTCACGGCGCGTGTAGAGATAGTTGCTCACCACCTTGTCGTCGATCTTGATCTGTACACTGTCGAGATCGAAAAAGGCGCCGGAATCCAGGGAGAGAAAAACCGCGACCTGGGTATTAGTGGGAAACAGCAACTCTTCTTCCAGTATGAACAGCTCGCGGTTCAGCTTCAGCACATCCTTTTTGAGACCCTGGACTTCTTCATCCAGGCTCTTGAAGTCCCGGACGGGGGCCTCCTCCTTCTCAGCGGCGGCCATCGCGCCCGTCAGACCCAACAAGGCCATCAGCACCAGTCTTGCGGCAAGTTTCACAATCAGCTTCCTTTTTTAAGTATCGCCTCAGCAACTTGAGAGTGCCGAGATATCTGTAACCACCTGATTTACAATAAAACACAGCACTGCATTCATGTCATGCCCGCGAAAGCGGGACTCCTGGAAAATCAATGGGCTCTGGATTCCCGCCTTCGCAGGAATGACAGAACCCGGTACTCTCAAGTCAGTAACACTTTCGGCCCCAGGCGCACCTTACTGAAACAGCGCGCTCAGATCGTGCCGCTGACGACCGGGTTGAATGCGGTAAGGCTGTCCATCAGCGCCGCATTACCAAGGCCATGCCCCGGGAAGAGCGTGCCGAAATTCCCCTGTTCTCCATGCAACGCCATGTAGTTGAGTATCACGGTCTCCACCAGCAGGTTGACATTGTTGGCCGCGGGCGTGGAGGCGGTCTCCACGGAGGCATCGGCGCGGAAGTAACCGATCTGTTGATGCTGCTCCGGCGGCAGGCTGTCGCCCGTGAATAATTGCGGGCGCCCCTTGGGGTCATAGACCAGAAAAAACGAGGCGGCGGTGGAAGAGTTATCGCCCGTCCACACCCCCTTGCCGCGGCCATCCACGGAATCGTCAATGGTGCCGTTGCTGGCCACCGAGCCGTCACTGAAGACATACAGCATCAGGGGCACGCCCACACGCGCCGCGTATTCGAGACAGGCGCCCATGCAGCGCCCGGCGCGCAGGTCCCTCACCTCGCCGGCGGCGCGGTCTCCCGTGTGATAGTCGTAGCCGCCCATGGTGATGGTGCCGGCCCCGGCGAAGCCGTTGATGACCATTTTCATGACCGAGGCGGTCTTGCGGAACTCGCCGTCGCCGTCGAATTCCGCCTGGCTGAAAATCCCCGAGGGCCCGACGATATCGGGATCCAGGGCCGGATTGAGGGTGGAGGGGTCGCCGAAACGGTCAGCGATATCCGCGGCCTTGACGTAACCACAGTTCACCAGGTCCTTGACGACGGCGTCCGTGGTCAATTTGGTGTCGACTTTACCCAATTTCATGGCGCTGATACGTTGTATGGACTCCATCACGGCGACTGCGTCCGATTGGTTGAGCACTCCGATCAATTGCCCGGTATCCACCATGCCCGTCACGTCGGAAGGTCTGTCCACCTTGGTGGGTCGCACGGCGGGATCCATCAAGGCCACGGGCGCCACTGAATTGCCACCCGAATCCGAACTTCGGGAACCGACAAGGCTCAGCAGGCTGCCGTCGGCCCCCGCCTTGTAGATGCCATACATGGGGTTGTGGGGGTTGTTGCCTGTATCGTTTTCGGAGCGAGCGGGGATGACGGCACCGTTGATATTGGCCGCCTGCGCGCCGGCCTTCTCCACAATACCACGCAGAAAGGCGCTGTCGGAATGAAAGGCCAGGCCCAGGTCTGTATTGATGAAGTCCGTCGTTCCCGTAGCCGGGTTGGCCAGCGGGGGAATCATATCACCCGGCAGGCCCAGCTTGCTGTAACCCGCCGTGGTCAGAAAATCGAGCTGCCCGCCCTGCCTTCCCACCAACACATTGGAGCCGGAGATATTGGCGCCACCGGCCAGGTCAAAACAGATAAAGGGAATCTTTCCCGCTCCCTGGGTGGCAATGCCGCAACCGCTCTTCAGGGCCTCGATATCGGGCGACAGAGCCGCATAGGCCGCGCGGGGATTGGCAAACAGGCTGAAGATGGAAGGCGCCGTCACCAGCCCCAGCCCCGTGAGGAACCCCTGGGCCAGAAAATCGCGCCGCGTAATGGGGCGCTTGTGATCAGGATGGCGCAGGGGCTCATCCAGCGGCAGGGTACGGTGTTTGTTAACCATAAAAGTTTCCTCGATGTTTATATCCTTCAAAAAGAATCAAGGGGTCGGACACTTGATCCTACTGCAACAACATTGCCGCACTGCCCAATACCGCGGCGCAGGCCGCCTTGACCACCGTATTCGCATGGCCCGCAGGGCAAGCGCCGCCGCACTTGGCGATACCATCGGGAATCCCGTCCGGTGCGCCGATGGGCTTGTTGTCGGCCGGATTGGTGATCAACAGATTGATCTCAGCCGTGACAGCGGCCGAGTCCGGCTGGTTGGCCACGTTGACGCCCATCATTTTTTCCAGCAGGGGGGTGATGATCAGATTGTCCCAGTCGGCTGAACTCACGCTGTTGGCATCGGCATTGAAATTGAACCCGGGGAAATAGGCGTCACGCAAAGCCGTATCGTTCACCAGCGCATTGCAGTACTCGATGGCGAGCTGGGCCACCGCCATCTGGTTGGCGGAAACGAATCCCTCGATATTCTCCACCGGCGGCAACTGCTGGGCGATGGTGTCATAGACGGTCTTGACGCTGTTCTGAGTGGGGCTGACTCCGGTGACCGCCGCCATGGTGGCATTGATCTCCGCAAAGGTGCGCACGCCGATGTCGGAGACGGGATCGGCATCTGGCGGCGGCGGGGGCGCGAGGGGCGCCGGCTCGGTGACCACATTGGTATTGTTACCCAGGACCTCGAAGGTGAGAAAGAACTCGTCGGCGTCGACGCCCTTCTCCAGGGCAATGACGGTTCCCAGCGTGGACAGCACCTGGCCGGAACCACTGTACGATGCGCTGGTGATGGTGGTATCCAGATTACGGTAGGCCTGGCCGACGACGGCCTCCTTGCCGTTGATGCCGATGCGCATGCCCTTGACGGGAATACCGTCGGGCCGGGCGCCGGCGTCCAGGCTGATGAAGACGGGCGCATTGAACAGATAGCTGTAGTTGTCGAACTGGCTGACCTCGAACATGATATAGCTTTGGGGCACATCGACCAGGTCGGTGACGTTGAAGAGCAGGAAAAATTTCTCCCCCACGCCCACCTCGAAGTTCTGCTGTATCTGCTCGGGCGTGAGGGCGCGGTTGTGGATGGCCACCAGGCGCAGCTTGCCCTGCCACTGACGGTCTCCCGATACCTCGTTGCCGAGCACGAAGGCGTAGCTGTCGTCCCAGTCCACCAGGGTGCCGCCGGGCACGGAATCCACATCGCCGGTAAACACGCCGTTGACATAGATGCGCCGCCCGTTGACGGGATCGAAAGTGACCACCACGTGCTGCTGGGTCGCCTGCAGATCCTCGTCGGCGTCAGCGGTGGACAGGGCCGCCTCGCCATTGGCGTCGGTGGTGCTGCTGCGGTGCAGAAAGTCATAATTATATTGTGTCTGCCCCAGGGTGAAATTACGCGCCTGGGTACCGGCGGAATAACTGACGATGCGCGCAGGTCCTTCCTGAGTCACGTTGGCGGGCACCACCCAGGCCTCGATGGAATACTCACCGGTAGCCTTGATCAAGTCGCTGAGCTTCTTGCTGGCGGTGGTTGAGCCCTGCGCCTTGCCGTCCAGGAACTCGACGCCCCAGCCGCCAACCCAACTCACATTGCCGCTCAGGGTGAGATGCAGGTCTGGTGACACGCCGCTGGTATCATAGGCGACGCTGCCCTGCCCGGTCTTGAACTCATAAAGGGCAATGATATCCTTCTCCACGCGGCTGCCCCCGCTGGCGATGATGCCATCGGTCAATTTCAACGCCTTGCTGACCACCAGCTGGGGATCGATTTGAGTGAGGGCGATAGGGTCGGAGAAGGCCGTGACGGCGGCCTCCATGGTATCGGCGTCATTCTGGCAATCGGCGCTCCAGCAATTGTGGAACTCGCCGCGCAGCCGTACCACCAGGCGAGAATTGGCCGGATTGTCCAGGTCAATCTTGGCCTTGGCGGCCTCGTAGGCCGCATCCACATCGGCGGCGGCGAAAAAGGGCGCCTGGGGCGTCTGCGAGGCATCGTCGTGACAGCCGGCGCAATGGGCGGTCAGCAAGGGATAGACCGTGGCGCCGAACTGGGTGGAGTCGGACGGAAAGTTTTTACTGGCACCCGGGTCCTTGTCCACGGGCGCGACGAGCTGGATCTGCCGCCCACCCCCGGCCACGGCGCCATTGGCCCAGGCCTCTATATAGGCGGTGATCACCGCGCCGCAAGCGCTGTCGGAGGCCAGCCAGCAATTGTGCCCGCCCGCCACTTTGGTCACCAGACGCGAGTCCGCCGGTGAAGCGAGATCCACCAGGGGATTGGCCAACCCGTAGGCCAGATTGACATCATCTTCACGCACAAACGCCGGTGAAGCCGGGCCGCCCGCGCCATGACAGGCGCCACAGCGGTTTCCGGCGCTCAGATTGTCCCATACATTGAGCTTGAACAACTGCACATCGGCAGTGGATGGCGCCGGACCCGTGTAAGTAACGGCCTGGGCGCCACCCGTATTGGGAAGCGCTTCGGTAGGGGCACCGCCGCCGCAACCAGTCAGAATAATGGCCATAAGGCCCAGCAGAACGGAGGCCAAGCCCCTGCGCCATTGCAGCGGGGCGAACCGGCCGGGGCATACGAGAAACGTGGTTCTGACCGTATTCTTCATGATCAATCTCCCATGCAATAGACGGCTGATGCAGCGAACACCTGTTTCAGATTGTAATTGCCGCCTTTGAAAGCGGCCAGCATGGTATCCACCTGGGCGCGGTCAGTGCTGTTTCCGGGCGCCCGGAAGCACATGGCCTTGAAAACCTTTTCCACCTGGCAGCGGGCAAAGGCCTCACTGTTCTCCAGCTCCTGCCCCATGGATTTGGGTCCGGCGCCAGACGCGGGACGTGAGGTATCCCACCCCAGCAGGGCATTGGGCCCATTGCGCCAGTAGTTGTCCCAACGGTCATCGGTCGTGACAAAACCATATTTGAAGTTATCGGCATTGATGAGATATTTCGGCTGCACCACACCCGGCGTATACACCAATCTGCCGGCGGTGAGGTCATAGTCGAAATAGGCATAGGCCTGCGTCAACGGGTCCATGCCGCTGTGGCAGCCGACACAGGCATTCATGAAAATGCGGCTGTCACCGCCCGGGCTGCGTGAAACATCCTGACGGACGCGATCCGAAGGGCGGCTGTTGTCCTTGATCTGTTCCAGGTCGGTGCACATGTGATTGAGGAGAGTGAAGCGGAACATGGCGCGGTTGGTGCCGGCGCTGAAAAAGGCCTTGGCCGCCGCCCGTGTTGTGACGATGCCCGCCGTCGCGGAAGCGGGCAGATCGGTCACTGCCGATTGTTGCACGGGTATCAGGCTGGTTTTGAGATCGACGCCCTGATTCTCCATGGCCTCGTAGTGATCATTGTTGCTCATGGAATAAGGCGGCAGGCCGAGGCTGGAATCACCGATGTAGACCAGATCCGCAGACAACAGAGTATTGAAGGGCACATCATCGCGGACCATGCCGATCACCGTGGCGGTGTAGTCGTTGAGGGGAGCATAGACCGTCTGCTCCTCATTGGTCCACGGGGTGACAAAATTCTTCAGGGTCACATTGTAGAAGGCGCTGTTCTCCATGGCCTTCACCGCCGCATCCTCGGGGCGGCCAGCCTGAATATCGGCCTCCATGCCGGCCAGCACGGCCTCGCTCGGAGGGACGCCCGCCAGGCGGTCATGAAGGCGCCTGGCCTGCTCCCGTGGCCCGGCCAAAGCGGTTGCCGCCAACACGGCGGAGAGTAACAACACTAGGACGCCTGCCGGGAGCCTGAGTTTTCGACATTGTAGATTGGGCTGCTTCATATTGGGAATTTTCCTATACTCTCGGAACAAATCGCCGTCCAGCAACGTTCAATAGCGGCATCCTGGGGAACGACTGCACAGCTGTCTGCGTTTAACGTGTTATGAATTATGCAGGTTTTGGAAGAGGGTTTTGTGATTCGAACCTCAGTTTGATCATAATGCCCTGACCGATAATAAACACCGCACTTCAGATAGCTAACACGACAGCCGCTGTTAGAAGGTTGCAACGGGGGTGAAACCCTGCTGTCCCGCCTGCGACAAACGGCACAACATGACTAAAGAGATTCACATTGCGAAGCCAAGCACATTCACGATCTCACTCCACCCTGGCAGGAGGATTCCGCCTGCCGGCCCTGTTGATCCTGGCCACGCTGCTCCTCAATGGCTGTGGCGGTGGTGAAGGCGTCGACCCCGTCGTCGAGGCCTTTGGCATCGCATATGTCAAGCGCCCCCTGCCTGCGGACCCCCAAGCCCGGACGGATCTGCGTGACGCCACGGAATTCAATGCCGGTGGCGACCTGTTCTACCGCAGCCTGGCCGCTGCCAGCGCCAAGGAAAAAAACATCACTTTCCGGGAAACCGGTGGACTGGGCGATGTGAAGGACGTGGAAAGTTCCTATGACGGCAGCAAACTGCTGTTCGCCATGCGTGCGCCCGAGATCGAGGACGCTGACCCCGAGGATCAGCCTACCTGGAATATCTGGGAATACGATATCCAGTCCGACCAGTTACGGCGCATCATCACCTCCGATATCACTGCCGAGGACGGGCAGGATGTGGCGCCCCATTACCTGCCCGACGGGCGCATCGTCTTTTCCTCCACGCGCCAGCGCCAGTCCAGGGCCACCCTGCTCGATGAAGGTAAACCCCAGTTTGCGGCCCTGGACGAGGACCGCGACAATCCCGCCCTGGTGCTTCACGTCATGAATGAGGATGGCAGTGAGATCAAACAGATCTCCTTCAACCAAAGTCATGACCTGGATCCTGCGGTGCTGGAAAGCGGCGAGATCCTGTTCAGCCGTTGGGACAACATGGGATCACGCAACCAGGTCAGCCTCTACACGGTACGGCCCGATGGTACCGAACTGCGCATCCGCTATGGGGCCCACAGCCATGCCACGGGCACAAACGGCTCCCAGATACAGTTCGTCCAGGCCCGCGAGCAAGAGGACGGCCGGGTCATGGCCATCATCAAACCCTTCTCCGGTATCGATCCGGGGGGTAACGCCATTCTCATCAATACGGCGGACTATATCGACAACGAACAACCCACTTGGCAAAACCAGGGTATTCTCAGCGGTCCGGCACAGACTCCCGCCACCATCAATAATGTCGATACGGACCCCACCGCACCCTCTCCTGGAGGGCGCTTCATGTCGGCCTACCCCCTCTGGGATGGCAGCAACCGCGCCCTCGTCAGCTGGAGCCCATGCCGGGTGGTGGAGAACAATGCCATCGCTCCTTGCACCGATGACCGCCTTGCCGACCCCAATGTGGAAATGGCGCCGCCGCTCTACGGCGTCTATATGTACGACATGGGTAAAGACACCCAGATACCCGTCTTTGCCCCCCAGGAAGGCATCATGATCACCGAGGTGATCGCCGCCCAGTCACGCACGCGCCCGGAGATTCTCGCCGACAAGCTCAGCGGCGTGGAACTGGACCCTGACCTCGCCGAGGAAGGCGCGGGCATTCTGCATATTCGCAGCGTCTATGACTTCGATGGCAGCTTCAATGACATGGGTTCGGGTGCGAGTGATATCGCCACTCTGGCGGACCCGGCGCAGTTCACGGCGGAGCAGCGTCCCGCCCGTTTTCTGCGCGTGGTCAAGGCTGTCTCCATGCCCGACCGCGATCTCGTCGACCTGCGCGGCACGGCATTCGGGCGCAGCAGTCAGCAGCTCATGCGGGAGATCATAGCCTATGCGCCCATCGAGCCCGATGGCTCCGTACGCATCAAGGTTCCGGCCAACGTTCCCCTGGCCGTGAGCGTACTGGACTTGAACGGACGCCGCATAGGCGCCCGCCATCAGAACTGGATCCAGGTCCGTCCCGGAGAAGAAGTAACCTGCAATGGTTGCCACGACCACAACAGTGGCCTGCCCCACGGCCACGACGAGGGGCCTCCACCTGTCAATGCGGGCTCGCAGGCCACCGGCCTGCCCTTTCCCAATACCGTCAGCAGCCTTTTCTCCGACTTTGGAGAAACCATGGCGCAGACCCGCACCCGCATCGATGCCAACGCCCTCACACCCAGCGTCGATATCGTCTATGACGACATATGGACCGACGAGGTCGCTGCAGGCAGGGCCAGGGACGCATCCTTCAGCTATTCCTATAGCGATACGGACTTCACCACCCTGCCCCCCACCTCCACCCCATGTCTGAGCGCCTGGGATATCGGTTGCCGCATCGTCATCAACTACGAAGAACACATCCACCCGCTATGGGGCAAGGACAGGGGCGCCGATACCTGCACCGCCTGTCATAGCCCTGTGGATGCCATGGACAACCCCCAGGTACCGGCCGCCCAACTGGACCTGAGTGATGGCGCCTCCAGCGACCAGCCCGCCCACTTCACTTCTTACCGGGAACTGTTATTCAACGACAACGAACAGGAAATCAACATGGGCGCCCTGCAGGACCGCCTGATTCAGGCCACCGATGGGAATGGCAACCCGCTGTTCGAGGTGGATGCCAACGGCGATCCCATCCTCGACGCCCTGGGCAACCCCATCCCCATTATGATAACCGTGGGCGTTTCCCCTGCCCTGTCCACCGCCGGGGCCCAGGCCAGCGAAGGGCGCTTTTTCAGCCTGTTCGATGCAGGCGGCACCCATGCCGGCAGACTGACGCCGGCGGAACTCAAACTGGTTGCCGAGTGGCTGGATATCGGCGCGCAATACTATAACAACCCCTTCGACGTGCCACCGCCATGATGTTCAAGGCACATACCCCTCGCTTGGCCTTAATCCCAAAGGAGTTCGTCGCAAAAGCCCCTCTCCCTCCGGGGGGGAAGGGACAAAACCTTTTTACAGCACACTACGGAGGAAGAGGGGCTTTTGCGGATTCCGCATTGAAGACTTTAAAGTAATGGCCGATTCTGCCGCCAAGGCTTGAAACCGCTCAACGACATTTGCATGCAAACCTACGCGCTATTATTCATTCTTCTCCAGTGCCTGCTGATGAATGCCGCGCTGGGGGCGCAGCAGGGTCCTCGGGTCCAGGTTGCCGATCCGTTTCTCGAACTGCGTACCGGCCCGGGACGCAGCTACCCTGTATTCCATGTGGTGGAGCGCGGCCAGTGGATAGTGATTCTCAAGCGGCGCACGGACTGGTTCAAGGTACGCGGCGCCAGTGGCAAGGAAGGCTGGGTGAAGCGACAGGAAATGGAGTTGACCCTGACTGATGAAGGCGAACGGACAGACTTCAATGAAGCCGCAATCAGCGACTTCACCCGGCGGCGCTGGGAAATGGGCATCATGGGCGGGGATTTTTCAGGTTCGGATGTCATCTCCCTGTATGGAGCCTATGCATTCAACGCCAACCTGTCGGGTGAGCTGTCGGTAACACAATTGTTCGGTGATTTTTCCAACAGCATCATGGGCAATATCGATCTCTTGGCCCAGCCCTTCCCCATGTGGCGCATTTCACCGTTTTTTTCCCTGGGGACGGGTATCATCGATACAAACACGCGCAAGACGCTGGTGAAGTCACAGGACAGCACGGACCAACTCAGCCACGCGGGCGTGGGCGTACGCGCCTATCTGACGCGCAGGTTTATTCTGCGCGCTGAATACAGAAATTATGTGATATTCACCAGCAAGAACGACAACAAGGAAATCAACGAATGGAAAGCCGGCTTCGCATTCTTTTTCTGATGGCAGCGCTCCCGCTCCTCGCATACCCGCCCCTCGCCGCGGCGTCCGCGGGCGCGGATCAGGAACCCGTCATAAAGCCTGAAATCGATCGCAAGGAGATCAAGGTGGCCAAGATCGATACCGAGGACTTCGAGATCGGCGCCTATGCCGGCATCATGAGCGTGGAGGATTTCGGCGCCAACCTGGTCTATGGCTTACGCGCCGCCTATCACGTCACCGAGGACCTGTTCCTGGAGGCCGCCTATGGGCGCACCGATACAGACAAGACCAGCTACGAACGCCTGAGCGGCGGCGCGGAACTGCTCACCGACGAGGAGAGAAAACTTTCCTATTACAACTTGTCCGTGGGTTATAACCTGCTGCCGGGGGAGACCTTCATCGGCTCCAGGCGCGCCTTCAACTCCTCACTGTATGTCATCGGCGGCATCGGCAGCACGGATTTTGCCGGCGATGCGCGCTTTACGCTCAATTTCGGCGCCGGCTACCGCCTGCTGCTGACGGACTGGCTGGCCCTGCACATGGACGTACGCGATCATATTTTCGATATCGATGTCACGGGCGAGGACAAGACCACCCACAATATCGAGATCGATGGCGGCTTGACTGTTTTTTTCTGACCTGAACCCGTGGATTCAGGCCTAATTCAAGAGGCGACATGTCATGAAATTGATTATGCAAAAATTTTACTTTCCTTTCCTGCTGCTCCTGGGCGCATTGTTGCTCGCCCCCCCCACCGGCGCGGAGGAAATCAGCGGCCCGGCGCCCGACTTCACCCTGAAGAGCCGCGGCGGCGAGAATCTCAGGCTGAGCGAATTCCGCGGCGAGGTGGTGATGATCAATTTCTGGGCCTCGTGGTGCGGCCCCTGCCGCCAGGAGATGCCCCTCCTCGATCAGCTCTACAGCCGTTACAGCCCCATGGGCTTTACCATCCTGGGCATCAATGTGGAAGAGGACAGCGCCCTGGCCGAAAAACTGCTGGAGGAGATCCCCGTCGGCTTCCCCATCCTTTTCGACAGCGAAAATCATGTGACAGAACTCTACGAAGTCATGGCCATGCCCAGCACCATCATGGTGGACCGCGATGGCAACATGCGTTACCTGCACCTGGGCTACATGCCGGGCTATGAAGTGGAGTATGAAGCGCAGATCAAGGAACTCATCAAGGAATGAGACAAACGATATTCTGCTTACTGGCGCTGCTGGCCATCCTCGCCGTACTACCGGGGTGCGGCATCAAGCCATGGGTAAAGCCCTATGAGCGCCATCTCCTCGCCGACCCCATCATGAATTTCAGCCGTGACCCGGCCTCGGCCGCCTATGAGACGCACGTCTACCAGGCAAGGGAAAGCGCCCGGGGCGCAGAGGGCAGCCAGGGTGGGGGCTGTGGCTGTAATTAGGGCGGCTCAAATCATGCGCTTTACGCGCCCCGCCCTCCTGGGCGCGCTGGCCCTGCTGTGGGGCCTGATGCCCCTGCTGGCAGCCGTTTTGCCTGAAGACCGTTCAGACGCCCTCTACCATGCCTACGATGGCGGCGGGCTGGAAGTCAACGGCCCCTCCATCCTGGTGCGCAAGCAGGTCTCCAAAAACAGTTCCCTGTCGGCCAACTATTACGTGGACTCCATCACCAGCGCCACCATCGACGTCATCACCGCCGCCAGTCCCTACACGGAGAAACGCACGGAGAAATCCGTGGGTGTGGATTATCTTTTCAACAAATCCATTATGAGCATGGGCTACACCAACAGCGTGGAAAACGACTTCGACGCCCAGTCGACCTTTTTCACCATCAGCCAGGACATGTTCGGCGACCTGACCACCATCTCCATGGGCTATGCGCGCGGCTGGGACGAAATCACCAAGACCGGAGACCCAGACTTCAAGGAAGACGCCGACCGGCAAAGTTACTCACTGGGTATCTCCCAGGTGATGACCAAGCATATGCTGCTGGCGCTCAATTTTCAGACCATTACCGATGAGGGCTTCCTCAACAACCCCTACCGCTCGGTAAGGTATTTGGACCCCGGCAACGCCAATGGATACAGCTTCGAGCCCGAGGTTTACCCGCGCACGCGCACCAGCAATGCAGTAGCCTTGCGCGCCATCTATTACCTGCCCTACCGCGCCTCCATTCGAGGGGAATACCGCTACTTCAGCGACGACTGGGGCATCCGTGCCTTCAATGCCGGCGTGAATTATACCCACCCCATCGGCAAAAACTGGCTGCTGGATTTCAAGTACCGTTACTACGAGCAGGGCAAGGCGGACTTCTACAGCGATTTGTTTCCCTACGCCCAGGCGCAGAACTACCTGGCCCGCGACAAGGAGATGAGTTCTTACTCGAACCAGACCTTCGGCTTTGGCGTGAGCTACCAGATATTCCCCAAGGGCATGCGCTACATCGACAAGGGCAGCATCAACTTGAAATACGATTACATCCTGTTCGAATACGACGATTTCCGCGACATCACGCGGTCCGGCTTTGCGCCAGGGGAAGAGCCTCTTTATGGCTTCTCGGCTTCGGTGACACAGCTATTTCTGTCCATTTGGTACTGACTCCAGAATAACCCTTGATGATATCTGCTTCACCCATTTCCACCGAAGGCGGTGGCAGGCGCACTTGCAGACCTTGTCTACGAAGCAACAGGATGTTTGTAACCCGTAGCACTCAGAATCTCATGGTAGGCTCTGGAGGCCCAGAACTGATCAAGAAGAGATTGGTTTACAGGCCTTTTGGGCCCTAACCTGATTTCTCTAACCACAGGCCCCGAAGCCATTCGGTCGCCAGTAATACGAGAATTTTCCTGCCAATGGCTTGACCAGTACGGATCGAATTCGATCCTGAGCATTTGAGATGCGGCTTTCAGAAAGGCATCAGGATCCAACACAAAGGACTCATAAGTCAGCCAGCGCTCAACATGGTCCTGCTGAATAAATCTCCCATAGCCGGCAAGATAATTATTGAGTGTAATATCTTTATAAACCAAGCGCGTTCTCATCGATAACCATTGATCAACAGGATGACGAAGAACCCCGATATGCCTCAGCTCAAAATGAGCTTCCAGTGCCTGCGTCAATCCACAAACTCCCGATGGATTAGTGAAGGGGATACCTAGAAAATCAATGTGAGACCAACTACGCAACACGACAGTGCGGTTCATGGAAGAGGCTCTCTCTGTAATGGCGCGCAAAACTTGCACGAAACTCTCTCCCTCTGAAATCCCACTATCATCAATACCATACCAAGCCTGTGCCTGATAACGAATATCATAATTTCTAGACAACTCAGGTGTATCGAGCAACAACCGAATCATTGAGGGCCCACACGGATGTATCTCGCTAAAAAGAAGGATGGAGTTCATCGCCCCCATGGATCTTGATATAATCGTCCCTCCGCTTTTGGCCAGGTTATGAATAATTGCTATACGATTGCGTAATGCCATTGTCCGAAACAGATCCCCAAATAACAGCATTATACGGAAAACCACTCGCCAGATAATTCTGAAACGGCATACAGTGCTTCTTCGGGAGCGCTTACCAGTGATAGGCGGGGTTTATTTTGCTTACTGACTGCGTTGGTGAAATTTGCTGTAGAATGACTACAGCGGCCTTTCGCCGCCTTGCGGTGAACCGGCACGCAATGGCTGATACCATAGATTGTTGCCGGGTTAATTGGTGAACGGAATATCGGGGCCAATTGGCCGCCTTGCGGCGGGGCAGGTGAGTGACAAAGCCCCGCGGGCTTCCCTGCCCGCGGGGCTTTACGGGAAACGGCACAATCTCCCCGAGCAAATTTCTGCGCTCGGTTAGACACGCTGTTCTTCCATGACCGTTGCGCGTCCGACTTCCCTGTCAAAGGCAATCATATATGCATTTGTCCGCACAGGCAACAGGGAGATTCACGGGAATCCTCAGGGGAATCACCGTAAAATAACCAGCATACTGTAAGATTTTTCTGGGGCGCGCGACCCAGCCTTATCCATCTGGAAGCCTGAGTGAACCTGGCTCACAGTCATCACCATCGATTATTACGACGCTGTAAAATTATGAACTGCAATCTAGTACTCCGCCATGACCATCACCATGACTGATACGCAACCGTCACCCAAACGCCCCGCCTCGACGTGGATGAAAATCGTGATCCTGGCCCTGTTCGCGGGCGGGCTTGCGGCATTTTTTGTGTTGGGCGGCGATCAGTATCTGAATCTCCAGACCATCAAGGAAAACCGCGCCGCGCTGCTGGGTTACACGGAAAACAACTTTGCCCTCATGGTGCTGTTCACCATCATCGTCTACACCCTGTCCACCGCCCTCAGCATCCCTGGCGCCGTGATACTGTCACTGGTGGTGGGATTTCTGTTCGGGCGCTGGACCGGCACGGCCATTATCCTTTTTTCAGCGACCCTGGGGGCCACGCTGGTTTTTCTCGCGGCGCGCTATCTGTTCGCCGAAATGGCGCAGCGCAGGCTGGGGCCCCTGCTGCAAAGGCTCATCGCCGGTTTTCACCGCGACGCCTTCAATTACCTGCTGTTCCTGCGTTTGGTGCCCGTGTTCCCCTTCTGGCTGGTGAACCTGGCGCCGGCCTTCACGCCCATCAAGACCCGTACTTATTTTCTGGCCACGGCCATCGGTATTGCGCCAGGCAGCTTCGTTTTCGCCAATCTCGGCCAATCCCTGGGACGTATCGACACGCTCGACGAGCTGGTTTCCCTGGAGATCCTGGCTGCCCTGGCCTTGCTGGGGCTGTTCGCCCTGGCGCCAGTGATCATCAGAAAACTCAGGCCTCCAGACCGGGACGTGGATACCGGCAGATGAAGATTCGGGCTGTCTCCCAAACATAGCTTCCCTTATAATCCTTAGTCACGCAGTAGAGAATAAAATCATGCACGCAACACTGGAATTACTGGAAAAAACAGACTTTCCTCCCCTGAAACGCGCCCGGGCGGAAACCCTGCAGGTCAACCTGGGCTATCGCTGCAATCAGCAATGCCTGCACTGCCACGTCAATGCCGGGCCGCGGCGCAAGGAATCCATGTCCCATGACACGGTGCTGGCCGTACTGGACTATTTGCGCCATGGCGATATCCGCACCCTGGACATCACGGGCGGCGCGCCTGAGATGAACCCCCATTTCCGCGAGCTGGTGACACAGGCCAGGAAAATGGATATTCACGTGATGGATCGCTGCAACCTGACGATTCTGGAGGAACCCGATCAGGCCGGCCTGGCGGAATTTCTGGCCGGTCACGGAGTCGAGATTACCGCTTCGCTCCCCTGCTACCTGGAGGAGAACGTCGACAGGCAACGGGGCAAGGGCGTCTTTGGCGCCAGTATCCGCGCCCTGCAAAGACTCAATGCACTGGGCTATGGCCAGGCCGATGGCGCCTTGCGCCTCAACCTGGTCTACAACCCGCAAGGGCCCGTCCTGCCGCCGCCCCAGGCCAGCCTGGAGCAGGACTACAAAATGCATCTGCTCGAAAATTACGGAATTTCCTTCAACCAGCTCTTCACCCTCACCAACATGCCCATTCAACGCTTCGGCAGCATGCTGATCTCCAAGGGACAGTTCGAGGAATACATGGCCCTGCTGCGCGGGGCCTTCCAGGCGCAGAACCTGGACGGCGTCATGTGCCGGCGCCTCATCAGCGTCGACTGGCAGGGCTATGTCTACGACTGTGATTTCAACCAGTTGCTGGGACTGCCCTTGCGCTATAATGGCCAGCCACATACCCATATCGGCCAGCTGACGGGGAAATCCCTGAAAGGTCTGCCAGTGACCATCAGGGATCATTGTTATGGCTGCACCGCCGGGCAGGGCAGCAGTTGCGGCGGGGCGCTCAAATAGCGACAGACAGGAGCAATCACACCATGAACACCAAGGCATCCGTACTCCAGCGATATTCGGCAGGCGCCCAGGCGGTGCAGGCCAGCCTGTGCTGCCCTGTCAGCTACGACGACAGCCTGCTGGCGCTGTTGCCGCGGGAAATCATAGAAAAGGACTATGGCTGCGGCGACCCCTCGCGTTATGTGCGTGAGGGCGATGTGGTGCTCGACCTGGGCAGCGGGGGCGGCAAGATCTGCTACATGGCGGCGCAACTGGTGGGAGAACACGGCAAGGTCATCGGCATCGACATGAACGATGACATGCTGGCCCTGGCCCGGAAATACCAGGAAGAGATGGCCGCCAAACTGGGACAGGACCGGGTCCGTTTCTGCAAGGGCTATATTCAGGACCTCGCCCTGGACCTGTCCGCCCTGGAAGGCCATCTGTCCGACCACCCGGTGGGCAACGCCGCCGACTATCACCGTCTCCACGACTGGATATCTGAGCAGCGTCACAAGCATCCCTTGATCGCCGATAACTCCATCGACCTGGTGATCTCCAATTGTGTGCTGAATCTCGTTCATGACGACGAGAAACAGCAGATGATCCGGGAAATCCACCGCGTCCTCAAGCCGGGGGGGCGGGTGGCCATCGCGGATATCGTCAGCGACGAGGCGGCGCCGCAACATCTCAAGGAGGATCCGGAACTGTGGAGCGGCTGCATTTCCGGCGCCTTTCAGGAACAGGCCTTCATCCAGGCCTTTCAAGAGGCGGGGTTCATGGCCATCAAGCTCGACAAGTGGGACGGCGAGCCGTGGCAGGTCATCGAAGGCATCGAATTCCGCTCCGTGACCCTCACCGCCATCAAGGGCGCGGGCGACGCATGCCTGGATCGCGGACATGCCGTCATCTACAAAGGCCCCTATGCAGAAGTCAGGGACGATGAAGATCACGTCTACCCCCGCGGGGAACGCATGGCCGTCTGTGAGCGCACCTACCATCAGTTGATGAAAGGCCCCTATCAAAACGATTTCATCGGCATCACCCCGCAACGGCTGGCGGAGCCGAAACCCTGGTGCGCGCCCCCCGGAACCCGCCGCCCGGCATCCGAAACCAAGGGGGCGAGTCATGGGAAAAGCGGCGGCGGTTGTTGCTGAGCCCCTGATTCCTTCCGGAAGGCAGGAAAACAATCATTCGCCTCCCCTCTGAAAACACTCAAGAACCCTCCGCCATGCGCGATAAGCACTGAATACGGTAAGATCTCACACTGGTTCAACAGGGAACGACAAGATGAATGATGAAACGATTCTGGTAACGGGCGGCGCGGGGTATATCGGCAGTCATGTGGTGAAACAGCTCGCGGCGCGGGGCGAGCGGGTCATCGTGCTGGACAACCTGTCCACGGGGTTCAGGGAATCCGTCATCGGCGGGGAACTCATCGAGGGCGATAGCGGCGACATGGCGCTGGTGAGCCGCATCCTGAAAGAACATGACATCAAATCCGTGCTGCATTTCGCCGCCCACATCGTGGTGCCGGAATCCGTGGCCGATCCCATGAAGTACTACGGCAACAATACCTGCAACACCCGCAACCTGCTGGCGTGCTGCGCCGAGGCCGGCGTTGAACGCTTTATCTTCTCCTCAACGGCCGCCGTCTATGGCATCCCGCAAGAGATCCCCATCGCGGAAGACTCACCCGTGCAGCCCATCAACCCCTACGGGAGTTCGAAACTGATGAGCGAATGGATGCTCAGGGACCTCGCCCGCGCCTGTGGCCTGAACTATGTCATCCTGCGCTATTTCAACGTGGCGGGCGCCGACCCGCAAGGTCAGATCGGGCAGTCCACGCCCGAGGCCACCCACCTCATCAAGGTGGCCTGCGAGGTACTGACGGGAAAGCGTGACAGGATCGAGATCTTCGGCACGGACTATCCCACGCCCGACGGCACCTGCATCCGGGACTACATCCACGTGGACGACCTGGCGGATGCCCACCTGAAGGCCCTGGATTATCTCGCCCGCGGCGGCGAATCCACCATTCTGAATTGCGGCTATGGCCACGGCTACAGTGTGCGCGAGGTACTGGACGCCGTGCAGCGCGTGAACGGCGCCCCCCTGGCCATCGTGGAATCAGCGCGGCGTCCGGGTGACCCCCCCGCGCTGACGGCCGATTCCGGCAGGATCCGCGACACCCTGGGCTGGACGCCCCGCCATGACGACCTGGATTTCATCGTCGACACGGCATTAAAATGGGAACGCAAATTGGCCGCAAGGCGTTGATATTGTGCAAGCCTGTGCCTATAGTGAGCGACACTGATTTCAAAAAGGAATTGCTGTGAAGATTTTCGTTTTTGTTCTGGGCGCTGTCCTGAGCACGGCCCTGTACGCCGACACCCGCTATATCACCGACCAGCTGGAGGTCACCCTGCGCAGCGGGGAGAGCACCAAGCACCAGATTCTCAGAATGCTGCGCAGCGGCACGGCGGTCGAGGTGCTGGAGACCAACCCCGACACGGGCTATTCCCGCGTGCGCGCGCCCAACGGCGTGGAAGGCTGGGTCATCACGCGCTACCTGGACAGGACCCCCAGCGCGCGCCAGCGCCTCGCTGAAACGGAGAAGAAGCTTGCCGCGCTGGAGGCCAGCAACCGCCAGTTCGATCAGAACGTCAACGTCCTCTCCAAGGAAAAGGGCAGCCTCAACTCGCAGATCAGGAAACTCACCCAGGAAAACAAGGAACTCAGCGCCGAGCTGACACGCATCAAAAAGACCTCCGCCAGCGCCCTGGCCCTGGACAACGAGAACAAGGCCCTCAAGATCAAGTTGCGCAAACTGGAGGCGGACTACCAGATGACCCAGGAAGAGAACGCCGCCCTCAAGGACCGCACCGCCCGCGACTGGTTCATGGTGGGCGCGGGGGTGATTCTCCTCGGCATGGGCATCGGACTGGTGATTCCCAAGATCCGCTGGCGCAAGAAATCCAACTGGAGTTCTCTCTAAGAGCCGATGCGCACCTCCCGGTTCCTGCTGGCGACCACCCGGGAAACCCCGGCCGACGCCGAAATCATCAGTCACCGCCTCATGCTGCGCGCGGGCATGATCCGCAAGCTGGCGGCGGGACTCTATACCTGGCTGCCCATGGGACTGCGGGTGCTGCGCCGCATCGAGGCCGTGGTGCGCGAGGAGATGGACCGCGCCGGCGCCCAGGAAGTCCTCATGCCCGCCGTTCAACCCGCCGAGCTGTGGCAGGAATCCCAACGCTGGGAGCAGTATGGCCTGGAACTGCTGCGCCTGCAGGACCGCCATGGACGCCTGTTCTGTTTCGGCCCCACCCATGAAGAGGTCATCACCGATCTGATCCGCCGCGAAATCCGCAGCTACCGCCAGCTGCCCGCCAATTTCTACCAGATCCAGACCAAGTTCCGCGACGAGATACGCCCCCGCTTCGGCGTCATGCGGGCGCGGGAATTCATCATGAAGGATGCCTACTCCTTCCATGTCAGCCAGGCATCCCTGCAGGAGACCTATCAGACGATGCACGAGACCTACCAGCGCATCTTCACCCGCCTGGGCCTGGATTTCCGGGCCGTGCAGGCGGACTCCGGCGCCATCGGCGGACGGGTGTCCCACGAATTTCATGTCCTTGCCGATTCCGGCGAGGACGCCATTGCCTTTTCCAGTGAGGGCGACTACGCCGCCAATGTGGAAATGGCCGCGGCGCTGCCGCCCGCAACACCGCGGCCTTCACCCGCTGAACCCCTCGGCAAAGTGGAAACCCCGCAACAGGAAAGCATCGACGAGGTGTGCGCCTTCCTGGGGGTTGCGCCCCGGCAATGCCTGAAGACCCTGCTGGTCAGAGGCAGTGAAGCGGGAGTGGTGGCCCTGGTACTGCGCGGCGACCATGAGTTGAACCCCGTCAAGGCGGAGAAACTGCCGGAAGTCGCCTCGCCTCTGGCCTTCGCCGATGCGGACCAGATACAGGCCGCTGCCGGTTGCCCGGCGGGCTCCATCGGCCCCGTGGGCCTGGACATCCCTGTAATCGCCGACCACAGCGCCGCCCAGGCGGCCGATTTCATCTGCGGCGCCAACGAGCAAGGCTGGCACTACCGGGGCGCCAACTGGGGACGCGACCTGCCAGAACCCCGCACGGCGGACATACGCAACGTGGTGGAGGGCGACCCCAACCCGGAGGGACCGGGAACCCTTTCCATCCGCCGCGGCATCGAGGTTGGCCATATTTTCCAGTTGGGCGCCAAGTACAGCGAGGCCATGAAGGCCACCTGCCTGGACGAGCAGGGGCGCACGGTCACCATGATCATGGGTTGCTACGGCATCGGCATCTCGCGCATCGCCGCCGCGGCCATCGAGCAGCATCACGATGACAAGGGCATCGTCTGGCCTGCCGCCATGGCGCCCTTCGACATCATGCTCATTCCCCTCAATATGCACAAATCGCAGCGCCTGCGGGAAGCCGTCGAAAAACTCTACGGCGAACTGAAGGCGGCCGGTTTCTCCATCCTGCTTGACGACCGCAAGGAACGGCCCGGCGTGATGTTCGCCGACCATGACCTCATCGGCATCCCCCACCGCCTGGTGCTCGGGGAGCGCGGACTGGATGCGGGCGCCATCGAATACAGGGCGCGCAAAGCGGATGCAACAGAGGAGATTCCACTGGAAAATCTTGTGGATTTTCTCAAGTCGCGCCTGAACGGGACCGATTAAGGATCAGAGGGGAGCAACCCCTTAAACCCCTCACCCCAACCCCTC
>Ga0256839_1001017_pt1 | contig 35077 bp, 44 predicted proteins | sample 354166metaG_FD_185968 | JGI IMG/M metagenome (GOLD analysis project Ga0256839, IMG submission 185968) | Hydrothermal vent microbial communities from Mid Atlantic Ridge, Atlantic Ocean - 354-166 | ecosystem: Environmental > Aquatic > Marine > Hydrothermal vents | place: Atlantic Ocean: Mid...
CCCAAGGAACAAATGGCGATCCGGTGCGAATGGAAACGGCGGTTAGCAAATTCGAAACGCTGGCCCTGATGGCAATTGCAACTTGGCTTAAAGAAGCGCGCGAGAAAGGAGCGCCTGAATGAAACAATTCTGGAAGTCTAAAACCATCTGGGGGCTGGCGATGATGATGCTTTCAAGCTTCCCAGATGCAACCGCGCCGATCTGGTATATGCTGCTCGATGCTGGAGTGCCGGGTGAATTGGTGGCGCGCGGGCAGATCGTGGCGTATCTAATTGGCTTTTTCTTGGCGGCCTATGGCAGGGCCGTGGCAGATAAGCCGCTGGGGGTGAAGGAATGAGAACCGGAAGCGGTAAAAGCTGGTTCCAATGGGCAGCACCTCCTCATAAATTCCGCCCCGAAACTTCGGAGGAGGATTGGGAGGACAACTACATTTCCAACGGGATGGCATGGTGCGCGTCCCAGTTGGGGCTTTGCAAACGGGAACAGCAGCGCTCTTCGCGTCTTGCTGATTATTTTTGGGTTCAATGCGCCTGCTGCCTCTTCTTCCGAGGTCTGAGCCTAGGGGTTATCCTAGGGCTTGCAGCAGGCTTTCTGATAGGTTCACTACTCTAAGGAGGACAAAATGGGATGTGGATGTGGAAAGCGCGCCACGACGCGCCGGGCCGGGCAGCAGGTAACGCGGAGTGCTCCGCAGGATAAGGTGGGCACGGCTACTAGCCGAGTTCAAATGGCGAAGCTCTACCAGAGCGGAAACATCAAGCCGCCATCGTGGCCGGTTGTCACTAAGCGGCGGACTGTCTGATGAAATTGCCGTTCTTTAAGGCAGCCCCAAAAAGATCGGCAGGTGTAGCTCCAAAGCAGGATATTCTTTACCTCAACAACGGGTCCGCTGTTGGGGTGGTGAAGTGGTCGGACAGCATAGCCGCCCAAGCGGCAATGTCGCACCCAATTGTCTACCGCGCGCTCGACAAGCTGGCAAGCAGCGTTCAGCAAGTCAAGTGGCGTGTCCAGCCGGTTGTTGGTTCCGATAAGCGCGTGCTAGTTGCAGCCGCAAAGAAAATACAAGACCTGCTTGATTACCCGAACAACGAAATGACCCCCGGGATGCTGCGGTATTGGATGGCCCTAAATTACGCGTCCTATGGGCGTGTCACTTTTAAGGTTGGCCATAGCACCCGCAAGACACCGAACGCCATTTACCCGCTGCAAGTCGATAAAGTGAGGGCGGTTGTTAATGACCGAGGCGCTGTCGATTATTACACTTACGGTAGCGGCCCGGCGGCCCAGCGCATCGTGTCGCGGACAGCTTGGCGCAGCGGGCAAGGATCCGACGGCTTTGCCGATCAGATTTGGAAGCCAGCTTATCGTGGTCATCAAGGAGAAACTGCGCCTAACAGCCCTCTGAGGTCGATTGGTTTGCCGGCCGAAGTTATCAAGGCCCTGCTCCTGCGGGCGCTGCAGACAGCCAACGGGCAGCCCAATGTCCGGTACATGGTCACCTGTAGCCGCACCCTTACATCAAAGCAGATGCAGGCTATCGCCGACCACCTGAACAGGGACCACGGCCCCATGGGTCCAGAGGGCGGTAAGGTGCCCATCCTGCAGAATGCGGCAGATGTTGAAATCCACAAACTCGACAACGACCTGAGTGATATCCACAGCAAGATGCCATCGGATGACATGGCACGGCTGATCTTCGGGGCCTTTGGCATTCCAATCGCACTTGCTGGCATGGGGGCGGCGGACGCCGCGAAATTCACTGGCAACTTCGACGCCAGCCGCCTGTCCTTCTGGGAAGATGCGGTTATCCCAATGTATGTCGAGCCGCTGTTCCAGGGCCTTACGCGGGCCATCTGCCCGCCAGGACTTGAAATCGTGCCGGATTACAACTCTATCCCAGCTCTTGCGGCGGGCAGGGTTGCGGCCATGAAGGAAATCAACGGGGTTTCCTTCTTGACAACAAACGAGAAGCGCGAAAGGTTTGGGTACGACCCCACCTCGGAGCTCCCGACAACCTTCGCTTTCCAAGCTCAGGAGACAAATAATGGCTCAGGTCTATAGCAACCGTTGGGTCCTAAAAGAGAGGCCTTCCGCCGGTTCCGGCGCGGTCTGCAACACCACCTTCACGCCTGCAAGCAAGAAGGAGCTGAAGGCGCTTGGGGACGACCTGCCTGCCGGCTACGTCGCAGGTTGGGCCAGCACCAAGGATTTGGACCATAGCCGCCACGTTGTTATGCCGGGGGCCTTTGATGAGAGTATTGAGCGGAAAGGGCTGACAGGCCCCAACGGCGTCAAGCTGCTGATTTCTCACAAGCCTGACAGACCGGCGGGCGTCATTAAGGTGCTGGAGACGCGGGGCGACCGCCTTTGGATCGAGGCCGAGCTGAACCTCCGGATTTCCTATGTTCGGGATATGTACGAGGCTGCAATGCTTGTCGGTGGGTTCAGCTTCTCTGTCGGGTTCCTGCTGGATGAGTTTGTTTGGAAAGAGGAAGAAAATTACCTCCAAATTCTCAAGGCAGACCTTTTCGAGATTAGTATTGTCACCATGCCCGATAACGAAAACTCCGGCATGACGTTCATCAAGGAGGCCGCCGGGTTGGCTGCCCCTCAAGCTCCCCGTCTGGATACGGGCTCTTTCGGCAGCCTTGCCGAATTCGAAAAGGCGCTGGTCGCCGCCGGTTTCGCCAGGAGTCGCAATCACGCTTCGCAAATTGTGAAAGCTGTGAAGCGGAATGCGGAGCTCTTTCAGCCGGCCCCGGTGGCCGATGATCTCGCTACGAAACGTGTTAAGGGTGCACTCGCCGATCTGCGTGGCATCCTGAAGAATCTCAAAGGAGAAGACAATGACTGATCGCAAGAAATATTACGCCGGTATGGCGATTTTCAAGGATCGCGACGGCGACGCCCGCCAGCGCGATACCGGGCTCGAGGCAATGTCGGCTGACCTGTCCGATGCTGTGGACCTGCTGAAAAAGAGCCAGAAAGAATACAAGGACACTGTCCGGACGATGAAGGCTCTCCAGGACAAAGTCGACAAGCATGGAAAGCTGGACAGCGAGACGCAGGAGCTGCTGAAAAAGCAGGCCGATACCCTCACGGAGGCCATGTCCCTTGCTCAGGGCGCACAGGAAGCTGTTGATATCCTGCAAAAGCAGATGTCCAGCCCGATTTACGCGGGCGGTTCCGACCTTGTCGAAAAGGACATCGAAAACGCAATTGAACTGCAACGCCGCGCCTTCTTGGCAAAAGGGATGCGCGATCCGCAGGATTTCCGGCCGGACATGGATAACCTCGTGAACCCAGCCGATTACCGCAGCGCTGTACGCAAGTGGCTGACTGTTGGTATCGAGAGCCGGGAGGCCGTTCGCAACTCCTTTACCCCCGAAGAGCGCAAGGCTTTCGATGCGGCCAGCCTGGACAGCGGGTTCTTTAGCCCGGAACTGCTGGGGATTGAAGTCGACTGCGAAGTCGAGTGCGCCTCAATGCTGGACCTGTACGATAGCGTGAATGTTTCGCGTTCCAACTTTATGTTCCCCCACGTCGAGTCGTACGGCGATATCGGCTCCTTCCACGGCGGCGGCACCTGCGATTCCGAAATGGGTCCTGAAGGCAATATCAGCTGGAAACACGGTCAGACGTACGATTTCCGGGCAGCCTATTGCTTTAACCAAGATACGCTCCGCGAAGCGAATTACGACCTGATGGGCTTTATGATCCGCTCGCTGGACCGCTCCTTCCGGATCAACCGCAACCGCGTGATGATCACCGGCGACGGCATCAACGAGCCGACGGGCTGGCTGACGGCCGACAAGTTTGCCAAGGTTAGCGCGCCGACCCCGAACCCGGACCACCGCGCGCTCCGGCAGTTCCTGGCCAGCTCGCCGGTCGAGTACGGGCCGGTGCAGGCTGTCATGCACCAGAACACCTTTGCCTATTTCGCCAGCATGGTGGACAGCACTGGCCGCTTCCTGTTCGGTGACGGCATGATGGGCTTTGGCCCCGACGAAGTGATGGATCGTATCCGCATTTCCAACTGCCTGCCCGACCCGACCGCTGGCGGCACCCGCGGAAGCGCAGTTTCGCCCTTCGTGACCGACGACTTTGTGATGGCCGCAGGAGTGTGGGAACGCGCCTATACCACTGTGTCGCACCGCCCGCTGTTCCTGGAGCAGTATATCGGAGGGTCTACCGCGTGGTGTGTCTCTTATCAGGGCGGCGCAAAACTCGGCGGCTTCGTAAGCTGCGCCCCGGCGGCCCGCACCCTCCGCGCCGGTTAACCTAACAGAAAGGAATCGAGATGACTAACACAAACGTGGGGATCCAATCCCCCGGCGTCTTGGCGTGGGACGGCCTTAATGCTTACGCGCACTCGCTGGTCGAATACACCAACTTCGGCTGGGTGTTTGAGATCGTGAACACGCTGATCGGGCCGACGGTGTTTACCGTGCAGTCGGCCCCGCCCAGCGCGGCAGACCCATGCGTTCCTGGTATCTTTACGGATGTCGACGAAATTCCGACGTGTAGCTTTGTGGGCACACCCGGTGTTGCGACTATCACGCTCGATGCTGGTACGCCGGCCAAAACACTGTGCGCCGCTACCCTTGTTCGCATTCCCGACAAGTTCGTACGACTTGTGCCGGTTTCTGGCAACACCGCCGATGTCCGCGCGGTACTTGTGCGGACAGGTCCCAAGCTGTAACGAACGATGAGGAAGTGTATAGCAGGACCAGTGAAAGTGCGCGCAGGCCGAACCGTGCACTTTCACCTCGAATTGACAAAGGAGGTGCCAGCCGCCTTTGTCCAGGTGTTCTCTGGCGTGACAAGAAAGGACGGGGCTCCGTACATCCCACCGGATAAACTAGCCCTCCGGCGTAAAGACAAGCGCCCGTTGTTTGTGGAGCCGCTAGTGGCCCGCCTCCACAAGGACAGAAACCCAACTGCCACCATCGAAGTAACGACGTCGGAAACACTCTATTTCACCCTTCAGCAAGAAGTAGACCTTACCGACAGCCCAAAAATCAGAGGATATATCTATGTCAAAGGCACCCCCAAAGAAATCTTATTTGACACGCCGTTCCGATGGCTTCGTCGAAACATCCGAAGGATTAGTTCTTATTGGGATGCTTCGGCTTAGCGGGACCGTTGACGGAACAAACTTTTTTGAATTCAAGCCACACTACACCGCCGACGTTGTGCGTGTGGAATGGTCGGCTGCGCAGGGGGAGCTCTGTCTCCTCCCGCAGGATATTGCGGATGCGCTTTTGACACGCGGTTACGCCCGCCAATGCACCGAAGAGGAAGCCGCCGGTGTGGCGGCGGCTTTGGAAGCCGCCGCGAACACGGACACCAAACAGCCTGCGGGCGATCCGCCGGCTGAGAACGCTGCCGGTAAGAAACAGGCGGCTAAACCTGCGGCCCCCGCCGCTCCTAAGAAAGGAACTTCCCGATGAAAAAGAAAACCTGCAAGGCCCCCTGCGGCCAGATTCCGGCGCCGGTTGTGATTGTACCGGCTCCTTGCTTCACCTGCCCCTAAGGGCTTTCTGCGGGCGGGGCACCCCCGCCCGCCACCTGTTCGGCCTTAATGCTATGTGGAGGCACTATGATTTACTTTTATGCGGACTCGAGGGATGGTGTTGCGGGCGCGGGCAGTCTGTGCGGCTGCTGCGATACCGTAAACTTGCGCCCCGGGGAGGCCAACGCCATTCGTCTGAACTACGCGGCTTGGGCGCTACCGCTCGAAGCTGAATTGGAGCCGACACTGGAGTTCTATCTGGAGCCGGACACCACCGGCTGCTCCACTGCCTCCATCAGCGGCTTTCAGCCTCCGTACAACACAAATTACACCCTAGCCACCCCGGCGGGCACCCTGCTGTCTATGGACTTTTCCGTAAACGAGCAACCTGTCGGGAACGCCTTCACTTACCGCATTCTGCCGCTCTCCGGCCCCGCCCACGGCACGGTTGCCCAGACTGGTACGTCCGGCGACCCTACCTTCGACTACAGCCCGCAAGCGGGCTTCCAGGGCTACGATTACTTCAGCTATGAGATGACGGATGCCCAAGGACGATCTGTTATCCGCCATGTCCGGGTTTCGGTTGGTGTCCATAACGCCATCCCAACCCCCGAAAAGATGGCTCTCGAGCCGTTCGTGGCCAGCACAGCTATCAGCCTGAACGGGGAAATGTTTGAGGTGATTATTCCGATTTACATGCCCACAAATATTCGGGCCTGCGAAAAATTCAAGCTGACAATTCGGCAATCGGCCACGGCTTGCGAGGGGGCCGTATACCAGCATCTGTCCTGCTTCGACATCCGCCCGATTGGGTGCTGATATGGCATGGCGGGAAGAAATTCTGCCCCTTAGCCTTGTCAGGGCGCATACCAAAACTGACGATATTATGAGCGTCACGGACGAGCAGCTAACCCTGCTCCGGGACGCCGCCCTAAGCGCGGCGGAGGCGTACACAGGCCTACGCCTTGGTCCGGCCGAACAGGTAAGGGAGCCTGTGCGCCCGCCACCCTCGCGGGCAATGCCGCTGTATACGGAGCAGCCCAGCACCTATTTCCTGCACCGGACAGGCCACACGGTGGCCGGACAGGAGGTCTTCTACTACGGCGCAGGGGTAGGCCGCCCTATACGGGTCCCGGCTACTGTGGGGGCGCGGGCGGTGCGCCTGCCTATGTTGCCTGCGCCGCTGACGCTTGGTTGCACAGATAACGGCGCAGAGGGGCATTTGATCTACCGGGCCGGCTTCAGCAGCCCAGAAGATGTCCCGGCGGCCATCCGCCTCGGTGCCCTCAAGTACATTGCGCATTCTATCGAGAACGCCGGGGACCACGTTATTGTCTACGGGAGTTCTGGTCGGGATACACCAGCCAATCAGGTATCCGCGTCTGACCCGTCTTCGGCCAGCGGCGCCATCTCAATCTGGCGCTCAATCATGGAGGACGCGGTGTGAAGCTACAGATTGGTAAGCTGCGGCACAGAATTGTTCTTTGCTCCCAGAAATATGATGTAAAGAGCAAGGGCGAGCTGCTGGACGTTCGGGAAAGTGTTATCGAGTGCTGGGCTCAGATTCGGGAGCTGGCCCATACGACATTTTCGGAGCATGGCGCGGCGGTGCTGGCCAACCGGGATGTCAGAACGCACTTCATCTACACCCGGTACTTTCCGCTACTGGACATCAGCGGCAAGGCCTACGTTTACGAAGAGCGAATGAAAAGCTCGCCACGCTGGTTCAAAGTTCTAAGTGTTGGGCAATCTGAAGTAAAAGGCAGCCCTTATTTCGTGTGGAGCTGCCGGATTGTAGGGCGGTCCGACAACGTGCAGGCGCCCGACAATAAGGTTACAGGCCCGGCCCAGAATATGCCACAAGGTGTCCAGATATGAGCTTGTCTTTGCGGATGCGCGCGGGTAACATGCGGGCATACTTTTCTCAAAAAGAATTGGAAAAGTGGCTGGCGGATGTCGGCGACAATGCCACCAAGACTTTTCGGCGCGGAATGAGAGGTTCCCATAGTGGTCGGAACGGTCGGTCTGCCCCCGGCGAATATCCTGCGAATCAAACAGGCAAGCTAATCGCTACCATCAAATCCGTAGCAGGGCCAAGAAAAGTCACGGTCGGGACATCCATGTATTATTCTATCTACCTTACGGGTGCCGAAGGTAAGCTGGAGCCCAGGAAGATGTCTAAGGAAGCGCTTCTCGAGGGACGCGCGGCAACACCGCGAAGGAGGTGGGCGCAATGGGTGAGGTGACGGCTACACTGCCGGCGCTGGCCGCCGTGGTTGGCGAGGCGTTCCCGGAACTAGAGGGCCGCGCTATCGCTGTCAGCGAAATAGACCTTTTCCGGGATAAGACTCTCATGCCGACACTCCCGGTCGCTACGGTGGCACTTGTCAAGGAAACGAGCTCGCAGGCTGCGCACGGAGGGGCTATCACTCTTACCAGCGACATACTCGTGCATTTCATTTTCGACCCTGTGAAGTACACCCTGAGCGATGGGGCCGATTCCCCGTTCTTTGCCTTTTACGACTACGAGACTATTCGCGATCGCCTGCTCCACGCTCTCGAAGGGTGGCGCACCCCAAAGAACGCCCCGATTGCTTATTCGGCGCTGGATGTCGAGAGCACAGAGCTGGCTGTATACCTGACATTCCGGTTTCAGGTTACAGAATACTGGTGCGACCCATATCCGGGAACCGACCCGTGTAAGGTGGAACCTATGGTGAAGCTCTACTCCGCACCCAGCGTATTCTACCCTGACGCACAGGACTGCACCCAGGCCCCCGACCCCTGCGAAAACCTCGCCAACTAAGGAGACAAGAAATGCCACTCATTAAAGTCAAAGCTGTCGAGGGCCGCGTTGCGCGGGAAGCCCCCGATGGGCCTTTTATCCCGCATGACCGATTTACGGCGGTGCGAGAAACAAACTACATCCGACGCCTGATAGAAGTCCATGAGGACTTGATCCAGCAACCGAAAACCGAAGCCCCGTCCACCCCGAACAAGGAGAAGAAGTAATGGGTATCAATTCACTGCGGGACGGGTTTGTGTCCCTCTGCTTCGACCCAAGCCTCAACGTATCCGGCGAAGGATGCCGAGTGGTTGTGGAAGGGCAGCATTTTGGGACAGCCACGGATGACGTGCTCATCCGGGTTACGTCAACACGCGATCTGAACACGCTGTTTGGGGCGGGCTCTGTCCTCGCAACCGGTCTTGCAACCGCTCTTGGAAGCTGCGGGAGCGGTGTTGAGATCTTTGCAGTCCCGCGCCCTGACGCGGTTGGTTCGACCGCCGCTGTCTACACGCTGACTATCACCAACGCCGCCACGTCCGACGGGCGTGTGGATATCTATTGGGGCGAAGCTCGGTGGAATATCAGCGTGGCCGTGGCCACTGGCGACACGCCTGCCATGGTGGCCGCCGCTATCCAGGCTGCTGTTCCGGCGGATTTCCCGTATGCCGCCACGGTGGCCGCCGGCGTTGTCACCCTCACCGCCAAGAACGCTGGCACTGTTGGGAACTTCCTGAACCCGCAAATCAACTGGCACGGGCGCAACAACTATCTGCCCGGCGCAACCACGATCACGGTCGCCCAGACAACTGTCGGCGCAGGCGATCCGGCCCCGCTCGATTACGCCGCTGTTTTGGGCGGGTGCTGTGTCTGCTCTTTTGTGATGCTTTACGGCAACACTGCGTGGCAAGATGGTGTCCTCACCTACCTGGGCGATGCGTGGTCCTGCGATAAGCCGCAATGCTTTGGCCACGGTTACACCTATAACGCCGGTTCGTTGGGTACGATTCTGGCCACGGACACCAACTCGGCAACGCTTAGCCGAATGGCTCACTGTCCAGAAGACCCGAACTTCCCGTGGCTGAAAGTGGCAAACTACGGAGCAGTTTCTGCTTGCCGCACGCTGGACAATCCCGAAATCAGCATCCAAGGCCCGAACCTTGGCGTGCTGGAGCAGGTTCGGCACCCCGAATACTGCACCCACTGCTGGACATTCGACGAGCAAAACCAACTCCGCGACGGTGGGTTTGTTGTCACGGTGCCAGTCTCCGGCGGCCAAGGCGCACTGACATCCCCGATGGTGACAAATGACATCACTAACAACCGTTACGATTCCGAGGGGCGGCTCAACCTGACGTTCCGTGATGTGTCCGCGCGGCGTCTCGCAGCAAAGACTGCCGCTGTGCTGGCCGAAGAGCTCCAGGCTTTCAACGGCTTGGGCTACTTCAGTGAGAACACCGACATCCGGGCCGGTGTTCAGGGCTCCAACCGCAAGCTCATCCTTGGGCAGATCCGGGCTTGGGCTAAGGAAAATGTTGGTGTCCTGTTCTCGGAATTCGACAACCTGGACAAAGACTTGACGCTGACTGACGACTTTGCCGCTGCGCCGCGCTGTCAAGGCCAGCCCGGCAAGCTCTACCTAAACATTGTCTACCGCCCGCCGGTCCGGACAACAAATATCGTGGTGAACGCGGCCCCGAAGCTGCTCGATAACTGCTAAAAGAAAGGAACTAAACAAATGCCCGCATGCTCAAACCAGATTGGGATTCGGAACATCCTGATCACTTTTCGGGATTGCGACAACGATGTTGTCTACGGCCCGGTGTCCCACGAACTTGCCACCAACGCGCTGCCTCAATTGCGCCTGTGCGACTATAACAACGAAGCCATGCCCGGCGGCTATGTCAAACGTGTGAAAGGTAACAACCAGATTGAAGCTACTGTTATCCGCAACACGGGCATCCCGCTGGCCCTGTATCAAGGCTGCGCGGCTATCGACATCAGCCTCGAATACTACAACGGGCTCGTTGTTACGGGCCGCGACGGAACGGCTACGGGTCAGGCCAATTCCGATTCGCATGAAGTGACTATCACTGCAACCTTCCGGCAAATCGACGAGCTCCTGCCGACCGAGCTCGTCGCCTAAATAGGCCCATTCGGCGGACGGCCCTCGGCCGCTTGGTGCCTAAGGCCCCTGCGCTTTCTCCTGTGGCGCAGGGGCCACCTTCTTTGTAGCAGGGGATTCAGGAGTAGAAATGACTAAGATCGAATTTACGGACAGCGTAAAAATCGCAGACAAGATAATCACGGCGATAGAAGTGAGCCCGCTTTACTTTGTCGAACTCAACCGGATTTGGGCAGCCGTGTCCTCCGCGAATAAGCCCCAAGCTGCTCTAACCCGTGCGCGCATTTTGAAACAGGTGGTATTCCGGAGCTCGGACGGGCCGGCGACGCCCACAGACGCCGACATTAGCGCTTTGCCAGTCGCAGTAGCGCGGGACATTATTGCGGCCTTGGATGATGGGCAGGGAGAGGCCGGCGAAATCCTGGCCGCCGGTGACGGCGTCTCGGAGCCGATCCTGTACAAGCTGGGGACGCCAATTCGTATGCAAGACGCGGAGGGGAAATCGCGGGACATCATTGAGCTAGAGTTCCTGGCCAAGACATACGGCGATGTGGAAGATGTTCTGGCGGCCACCGACGAGGTGAGCCGGGCGGTGGCCCTGCTTTCGACTGTCGCGACTCCTGTCGGGGATACCAGCCTGTCCGTGTTGCCGGGGTGGGCGCTGGACAAGATTACAACTGCGGACGGGGTTGCCATCATGCAGCTTGTTCTGCCCAATTTTTGAAAACCGCGTCGACAGTGGTCGAGCGTGTCGAAGAGTATCGTTACTTTTCGGGCGCTATCGGCGAGGTGAGACCACTCTCCATCGGTGTCCTAGGCGTTAGACTGCGCGCCTTTGGGAAAGTCCTCAAACAAGCAAGAAGTGCGAGACAGCAATAATGGTGTCCTTTGTTGAGCAGGCTACCCTAGAGGTTGTCGATAGGGCCTCCGGCACTATCGACAAAATAAACTCTAAGCTACAGAATCTTTTGCGGACGATGGGTAAAAGCGCGGAGCTAAAGGTTCGTGTTGTCCTTACCGGCGAGGATCAGGCCCGCCGCCGGTTGGATGCGCTTCGGCGGGGCGGCGAAGCAAAGATTCGCGTTTCTACCGCCGGTGCAGCCACGGCGGCCACCGCTCTTGCAGGTATCGCAAGACCAAGAGTAGCGCAGATATTTGCGGATGTTACCGGCTCCGGGGCGCGTCGTGAGCTGAACGAAATAATCGCACGCCGAAAGGTGCTGATAGAGGCCAAGGTCCTAACCGGGCCGGCTCTTCTGGCAATCGACAGGCTCATCAAGACACGCCAGATGGATATTATTGCGCGGTTCCCGCTGCAACAGTACCCTGGTGCAGTCCCAATTTCTGGAGGCGGCGGTGGTGCGGCCAACGTTCCTCCCGTTCCGCCGCCCGTGCCGCCATCCGGCCCCCGCCGTCAAACTACGGTCATTCCTGCTCCGGGTCCGAGGGCTGCGCATAATATGGGCTTGGCCGAGCGCGCCCTAATCTACTCTCTTCTGGCGGATATCCGCTGGGCCGTGCGCAGCGCTACAAGGGACGCTGTCGAATCGACGCTCGCCGGCCAGACTGCAACCGTCAACCAGCAATTGACGCTTCCCGAAGCGGATATACCGCTCGTCGATCAGGTGGCGCGGGAGGCAGTCGTAGCGACGCAGGGGCTAGGGTTAGCAGACGCCAGAATCCTGTTTACCGACCTGCGGAAAACGGTTAAGGACCCTGCGGCTTTCGAGGCTATGGCCCTCGCGCTGGCGCGCGGTAGAGAACGTCTCGCGGAGATTAACCCGGAGACTGCTGACAAGAACTCCTTGGCGCTAATTAAGATCTTGGAAGCCGCGCAGGTTTCGACGGATCCAGAAAGGGCCGTTGACATCATCGACGCTGTTGTGGCTGGTATTGCTCAGGCTGGCGATACCTTCGATGCGACCAGCTACCTAAAGGCGCTTCGTGTCAGTTCGACAGCACCGACTTTGGACGGGGAAGGTGTCTTCCGGACAATCCTGGCGTTCGACGAACAGGGCAGGCGTTTGGGTACGCGCGTTGCGCGGCTACTTGCTGTTCTAACTAAAGACATCGGCGTATCGGACAAGCAACAAGCCCGCCTCGAGGCTTCCGGCCTCCGGCTTCCCGGTGGCGGGGCCGTCGACGAAGAACTCCTTCGCACGAACCCGATGCTGTGGGTCGAAAGGCACCTGACCTCCCGAATTGTCGAGGCCGGCCTAGACCCCAACAACTCGGCGGATGCACCTGCTATCCAGAAACTCGTTGCCGACTTAGGCTTTGTGAGCCAGGAAGCGGTGGCCATTGTAAGCGAAATCACTGGTAACGCCGAACGTGCTGCTGCGCTTCAAAATAAGGCGGCTACGGCGCTTATCCGTACCCAGGAGGCCGCCGACAAGCATCTTGGTTCCTCTTCCCGCAACCTAGCAGAAGCTTTCGGTACCGCCGCGTCGGTTGGGCTTACTCCTATTTTTGAAAAGCTGGCACCTAAGGTTGACGCGTTCGCGGACTGGCTCAAATGGGTTAGCCTAACAGACACGCCCGAAGCCAGAATGCAGCGTGTCCTGTCGCAGCTTGTCGCAACCGCCACCGCTGTCGGTGGCGCACTTCTGATTTGGAAGAAGGTGCTGGGCCGCAAAGGGCCTAGCTTGGCGCTGTACGGGGCCGCTGGGAGCCTGACGGGGGCCGCCAGTAAGCTTAGCGCCGCCGCCCTTGCCCTAGGTGGCGGCGGCAAAGCGGGCGCTGCGGCGGCGGGTGGCGCGGGCGCTGCGGCGGGCGCTGGAGCCGGTGCGGTGGCTCGTCAGTCACTTGCGGCCCGTGTCGCTGGGTTCCTGACATCTAAGCTGGCGCTTGGCGTGGGGTCTGGTTTATACGCTGCCCTTCGGCCGGATACAATGGCCGACGGAACAATGACGCAAGCAGTTACGGACGAGCTTAGGTTGACTCGTGAGGCGCGGCTAGAGGTCGAGTCGATGCGGCGGGGCGGGGCCACCGAATCTGCTGTACGGGAGTTTATTCGGGCGCAGCCGACAAGCGGACAGCCTATGGCGGGCCAAGATGCAACAGCCATGCTCATCGAGAACGTCCTCCGTATTCAAGAACTCCGGAAAGACATAGAAGCCCAAACGACGGAGCTGCTCTACTACGCGGGTTCCGACCAACGCGGGGTTGGGGAATTTGCCGCTGCGGCCAAGTCCGACTTGGAGGGGCTGCTGGCGGATCTTGTCGCCGCGCAGAAAGAGACAGCGGCGGCTTTCAATAAGCTGGCACCGGAGAACAGGGCCGGGTTCGACGAAGGCCTACTCGGCCTATACGCGGGCCGTGCTGACCCACGAACGGTGGCGGCCCTCCGTGCTGTTGCGCCGCCACCGGTGCCATCAAGTCAATCAGGTGTTTACGGGCCGATGCCGTTTACTCCAAACACGGACAACTTGCCGTTTACACCGGTAGTCCGACTTCCGGGCGACGATGTTACTGCCGAGCTTTCTCGGAGGTTAACGGCTCTTTCCGATAGCTTCGCCGCGGGGGCAGTTAAGTTCGAGGACTTTGCCGCCAGAGGATCTAGCCTCACCGCCGCCCTCGCGAACTCGCGGGGGGCCGCTTCCCCTATCCAGGACGCAGACCTCTTCCCGACTGGCGGGGCGCTGCCCACTAAGGACAGGTTTGTGTCCGTATTTGAAAGAAGCTTACAAGCACTACCGGCGGAGCTGGACGACGCAGCTAACGACTTTGGGCCAGCGGTGGCGCAAGGCATCCTGACGGGCGCGCCTGCCATAGGGGCGGCTATTGGAGAAGCTGCTGGACCTGCCATAGCGGCGGCTATAGGCTCGGTGCAGGTGGCTTCGCCACCCGCCGCCGCCCCTGCACCGTCACTAGGCGGTGTTGGCCCATACTAAGGAAATAAGATGGCAGAATCTTGCTACAGGCCCCAATACCTTCCGGCGTCCTTCAAGGGCGTTCCGTTTGTGGCCACCGAGGTTTCCAGCAACCATGGGCGCAGAGGCGCGGAGGGCGAGTTCCCCTTTAGCGAGAACACTGCCTACGCCGACTTAGGCCGGAAAATACGGAAATACGGCCTAAGCGGAAGGTTCCAGACAAACTCCCACATATCGGAGGCCACGGCTTTTATCCGGGCCTGCGAGAGCCCCGGTCCCGGTGTGCTTGTTCATCCTACGCGTGGCATCCTAGCTTCGGCGGCCTGCACTAGCCTCCGAGTTAGGGATAACACCGAAACGGAGCAAGGCGTCACTTATGTGGACGCGGAGTTTGTCGAGGCGGTCGAATGGCCGGGCGGTCTCCGGCTAGGGGAGCCCCTTTCTTTGGCTGTGGGGGCGCTGCTTGACGCCTCTCTGGCGCAGTTTGGTGCGGACTACCGGCTGGGGGAAATTCAGGCCTATCATGAGCGTACCGTGGCCGACATAGCCTTAGGCTTTATTCTCCAAGTCAGTGCTGGATACGCAGCCGCAACAATCGCGGACGCGGCAAAACGCACAAGGAATAAAGTTCTTTACGACTTTCAGCAAGTGGCACCCGAGGACACCGCCACCGTTGGGCGGGCGATCGCTTACGGGATGGGCCTAATTGTAAGCGCCTCGACACCGCAAGTTGCTTACCGGACAATGCGGGAACTAGTGAACAGCGCCGCACAGGAATCGGCCCTCCTGGCCCCTGCGTCCGTAGCCGAAAACGCCATATATGCGCTTGTGCGGACAGCGGGCGCGGCTTACATGGCGCAGTCGGGATTGGACATAAGCGGGGCGAGGTCCAGCGACATACGCAGGATCGCAAGCGCGGTCGACACTATACTAGAAGGAGAAATGTCGTATGGGTGGGCTAATCACCAGAACGCCTTCTATTTGGCCGTCGCCGAATTCAGGACGGAGGTTTCAGCCCGGTTTGCGGAAAAAGCTCATCAATCCCCTGGTCTTATCCAATATGATTTCGGCGGGGCGACACACCCTCTCAAGGCCGCGCACGCCATCTACGCCGACGCCAAGCGCCACCGCGAGCTTGAAGGCTTAAATAATGTTGGGCCATACGGGAAACTAGGCCCCGCTATCCAGGGCCTAGCGCGATGAAACCTTTTCAGATATTCGTCGACGGACGCCTGCTGGAAGGTTACACGGACGCGACACTGCAAAGGGAAAAGCACAAGCTCACGGGCAGCCTTTCCATCAGCCTGTTCATGGGGTACCTGCCCGAAAGTGCCGTCCTGCCGGGGGCCACCCGAGGCAGTGAGATACTGGTATATGTCGGGGGGCATCTGGCGTTCACCGGAAATATCGACAGGCGCGAGGATAATGCGGACAGCACTGGAAAGCCCGGAAAGGCCCCGTCTTTGAATGTTGGGCCTAATAACTATACAGTCAGACTTACCTGCCGTGGGAAGACTAAGGCGCTTATCGAGAGCAGCCAGCAGCACCCGACTGGCACAATGCTGGGTGTCTCGAACAAGGAAGCCATCGAAAACCTATTGGAGCCGTGGAGGATCGAACTCGACTGGCTGGCCGCCGAGGTCTCCCTTGGCCGTGTTCGGTTGCGCGACGGTGGTAGGGTTGTCGACGAAATCCAGAGGCTTGCGGAAAAGTCCGGCATCTACTGCTACGAAACACGTGACGGAAAGCTGCGTGTTACGGACACACCGCCCGCCCAGACGGGGGAGAGCCTCGTACTCGGGAAGAACATACTGTCCTTTAGCGCGAAACAGGAAGGAGACTGGAGCCGCAGTCAGGTGCTTGTGAAGGGACAGCTAAACTCCAAGGACTCTTGGGGCGTGGCTGCTGTGATACCGCCGCTAAAGCTGGTTGCGGATGTGTCCTTAACAGAATTTACCCCAATAACAGTTCAGGTGTCTGGGGACGCTACACAGGATATACTTGAACGGCGGGCAACCTACGAAGTCAACCGCCGTGCTGCGGAGACAAAGAAAGTGAGGCTCGATGTGTTTAACATCCTCCAGGCCAATGGATTGCCATGGGACCTCGGGGTGCTGCACTATGTGGATATACCACCGGCGGGGATTAAGGGCGTGTTCGAGGTCACCGGCCTTACCTATACGGCAAGGGCCGATAAGACGCTCAAAACCTCGCTGACACTGACACCACCGCCGGCCCCGGCGGCCCCCAGCTCCTCCACTACGCCATCGATGGGGACAGGAGAGTCAGGCGCACGGCTGGGATTTCAGGAAAAGCCTGTCCACCAAGAAAGCACGCCGGAGTGGGGTGCCCCCCAGCCCGAAGTCCTGGACATAAGAAAAGGGCCTGTTCTTATCCCGGAAGGAACATTCTCCGACCCAAGCAGGCCGCCGACACCGGCTCCTCTATTTTTAGGCGAAAGGCCCCAAAAAGCATGACTGATTTCGTGAGCTACCAGGAACTTGTGAGAACAGCGCAGGACTTTGCAGAACGCGGTGTTTGGGGAACGCTGACAGCCATGCCGCCGGGCGGCGCAATGATGACCGTCCGTGGAACAGGCACGTTGGACGAGGAGGTGCCAGTAGTTAACCTAGGCTACAGCTTCAACCTACCAACTGACGCGGATGCGGAGGTGCTTATGCTGTCCCTTGGCGGCGACCCCGATGCAAAGGTTGCCTTGCCCGCGTTGCCAAGGGGTGCTCAATATCTGTGGCCGGAAGGCGCTGGTGGTGTCCAACACCCGACAGACCCTGAAAGGCGTATCGAGTTCAACGACGAGGAGACGTTTCTTAGGGATGGGAAATTTGTGTTGGGCAGTAACAGGGAAGTTACAGTCGTGGTAAGTGGTAGCGACGTCAAGATCACCTGCGCCGGGAATGTTGTGCTATCCGCTGCCGAAACAAAAATCGACGGGAACCTTAGAGTTTCAGGCAACTTGGACATTGACGGTCATGTCCGTAATGGTGCAATAAGTATAGGGGCCACCCACATCCACCCCGGCGATAGTGGCGGAACTACAGGGACACCGGCATGATTTGTGCGCTCGACACCATTGATGTGCGAAAACTGTTTTGGGCCACTCAGCCCGAAACCTGCGGCACTGCGCCGGATTGCGGCGCATCCTGCGGCCAGCCCGGCCTAGAGCTCCAACCTGATGGGACAATTGCCACTGGCGGGTGGCTGCGCAGCCTAATTCTGAACATGCTCCTAACCGACGGTCGGCTCCCCGACACCGACTGCGGGTACCGCCCCGGCGGCCAGATGGGCCACTGGTCCGAAAGCTATGTCCTGGGCGATATCGGAAGCCTTTTGCGGACCGCGCACAGTACCGGGACTATTGCCGAGACAATAACTGCTCTTCGTGCCAACGCGGAGGCCACACTTGCGCGCCTCGTCAGCCGCGCGGTGGCCGTGAAAGTCGAAGTAGATGTAGCCTACCTTGGGAACATGCGCTTTAGTTTGGATATAACTGTGTTCGGGAGCACCTCGAAAGCCCGCGTAGGGCTGACAGGTAGCAGGCTGGACAACTCTTGGATTTGGGAGGAATTGCTGTAATGGTTGGATATTTGGGCCGCCCCGACCCGCAGATCCTTTTTGACAGGTATAAAGCCCTGTTCGAGCAACTCGTCCTTGGCGGCGCTGCTGTTATCCCGGAAAGCAACGAGCACTACGCGGTGGCCGTGAACTACGCAATGGCGGAGACATTCTACGCTATCACAGAAAGGGCTTGGCAGGAGAGGGACCCGGAGCAAGCCTGCCTCGAGAACCTAATCGAGATGGCGGCCCGCGATGGGGTTTACCCCCGGCCCGCTATTCCTGCCCAAGGCTATGTGCAGGTTTCGGGGACACCGCTGGCCCCACTCCCGGCCCCGCTTGCGTTCACAATCGGCAGCCAGAGCTACCAGACAGCCGTGGCCGCCGATCAGCCTGCTGCGCTCGATAGCAACGGTTCAGCTACCATTCGGGTAGTGGCGCTCACCGCCGGTGCTGCTGGCAATCTGGATAATATCTGCACCGGCACCATGACAACGGTGGTCCCCAATGTCAACTCGGGTGTCGATGTCTTGGGCTGCGGTTTTTGCTCGGGCAAGGACGCCGAAAGCGAGGCGGATTTCCGCGCACGGTACATATCCCGGCTTCAGTATCACCCCCGAGCAACGCACGAATGGATAACAACCAAGCTGCTTGAATGGCCATGCGCAACCCGCGCGCTTGTCCGCGGCGGATCCTGCTGCGAATGTGGGTGCGGCGAGTCGGCTCTAGGCGCGGAAAACCAAGAATCCGGCGATTGCGGCTGTGCTAACTGCGGTGGGGCTTTGCAGTTCTATCTCATGTTTGACGATACCTTCCCTTGCGGGATTGCGCCTGTAAACGTTATCCGTGAAGCGGAAGCGTGGCTGTTCGGGAGCCCCCAAGGTTACGGGCTGGGACAGGTTGAGATTGGTGTCTGTGGGAGAATATACCCCGTGAAACCAATACCGATCCGTGTCCAGGTAACACTTGACGGGTGCGCCAGCCCCGGCGCCGTCAACAGGATTGAGCCTATCGTGCGGGAGTTCTTCCAAACACTTGTACCATCGCAGCCCGCGGACACAACGCTTCTTACGGCCTCGCTACGTCGACTCCTGCCGGATCAGGCCCCCTCGGTGGCCTTCCTCCTTACAAACCCGCTGCCCGATAAGGACAACGTCTACGAAACACCCTGCGGGATCGAACCTAACTGCGATTACCAGTTATGTTTCGATTCACTTCAAATCAATAACGGTACCGGCGAAGAGAGTAACTGCGCATGAGCACCGCCGGCCTACTTCAGCCAACACTCCCGCTGACACCCGGTGTAGACGGGTGGGTTCCGGTCGGCTCTTACGATGGGGATTGGTGCTGTGTGGACCCGCTTTGCCCGGATCCGTGCGCCACGGCTTGCGCCTTCGTCGATCTCCTCCCAACGGGCCCTCTCTGGGATAAGCAAAAAGCCGCGGTGAAGGCTGCTTTCGAGGACGCCGGCTGCGCTGGCCCGCTGGATTTGGACTGCCCCTCGATGTCCGCCTATGCGCTCTACGCCTCGCAAGTTCTCCAGGATCTTGTCCAGGACGCGCTGAGGCCGGCGGTGTTGGGCGCAGATCCTTATTTCGCGACCCCGGAGACGCTGGATGGCTGGCTGGAACGCTTAGGGTGGGTAGACTGCTTCCGTAATGCGTGCAGAGATCCTTACCTTGCACAATTTTCGCCCTACGAGTGCACGGATAGTACGGCTAACGGGTGCACTGAAGCAAGCATCTACTACCCGCCGGTGTTCCCGCAGGATTTCGAGGACGCGCTGAAAGCGGCGATACTCCGTTCTGTTGTGCGCTTGCGTCGCGGCGTTATCCGAAATCTCGACGGGCTCAATTGGATATTGGAGCCGTTAGGCGCAGCCATTACGCCCAAGACGCCGTATCCTGCCCCTGTACAAGGGAACTTGGATGGAACATGCGGTTGCCCTGAAAATGGGGAAACACACTGTCCACAATGCTGGAGCGGCTATGTCGAGCTAGAGATCTGCTCTATTTCGGCTACCCTGCCCGCCGCGGACAATGACCATTGCGATAATAACCCGCCCGCACCGGTGGCCACCGCGCAACCCTACACCGACTGTACAGGGGCGGTGGTGACGCTATACCCATCTGTCCTGGCCGCGGAGTGCATAGTGCGATCTTTGCTGACCAAGGCCTGTCCCAACATTATCGTAAGATGCCCGTAAAGGAGTGAAATATGGCCGGTATATTCCCGGATAAAGGAGTTCCCCGCGTTGCCACGGTGAACGGCGTGTCTGTGCCATTGGCAAACTGTCCCATGGAACTCTTTTATTCCGAAGCTGAGTGCACGCCGAAGCTGAGCGCGAGCGCAGCCAACGCGGCGATATCCGAGCTGCTTAACGTGACTAGGGCCGCTGGAGTCGATTACGACTGCGCACGTTTGGATAATTTAGCAAGGAGCATCAAAGCTTTGGGCGCCGGAATTACTGTCCCAGCGCTTGCGGTTACCGGCGTGGTGATAGAGGCAGGGGAAATTGTGAAATCGTCCGACGGGTGTCTAGTGTGGAATAACTCACAGTCCCCGCTCTTTCCCGGCCCGGATACTTCCTGTGCCGGACTTCGGGCCGAGGGCTTGGCACCAGTCGGCCAAAAAGTAGCCGAGTTTGCCCCGGCCACACTTGGGGCCAACCTAGGGCCAGGCGCTGTAGTCTACAGCTCGGATTATAAAGCCTACTGGAACGGGGGTCCGTCGGTTGTGACTCTAGCTGGCGGGACAACTGGTGACGCGCTGGAATCCGCAGGTTTGGAGGCGCTGACAATTTCCTTTGCCGACAGCGTGGCGGTGGGTGCTGGCCAGTCGGCCGTTACCGCCATTTCCCCGGCTGGTCTACTAAATGCCCCCGCATACCCTAACGGCCCGGCACCGCCGGATCGTATTTGGATGCAGAATTCTTCCTTGGGAGCTATGGGGTGGGCCACCGTCGCGGAGCTGATGGGGAACGCCCCGTTAGCCGGTGTCCCCGTAAACCGCGATGCTACTTATTACGGTGGGGCAACACCCAACATGGACCCGGCGGACTTCTCATCTAACCCGGGGCCTGTAGCTGCACAAGCGGGCGGGCTAGTCTGGGTGCGAACTTGGCGCAGGGAAAAAATTAGGTCTAATACCTACAGTCTTGAAATAGCAGAATATTTGTACCCCGTTTCGGCCGGCGACATTATAAGCTTCGATACTAGCGGAGTCCCGGCGCTTAATGGCGGGGTGCTGCTGAACGGCGCACTACTTCAGCGCGGGGCCGCAGAGGTCGGAATAGCGCTACCGCCGGCGACTCACCAAGCCTTTCTAGCCCTAGAAACCGCAGGCCCCCCCGCCGGGTATGTACGTACCGTCGAAGTTTCTGCTGGGACAGGTTATGCAGGGCTTTGGAAGTTCTTCACCCCAATCTAAAAGGAAGCAATATGTCAGGAATCTTTCCAGATGGCGGAGTACCCGCCGGATCGACTGTGAACGGCGTTTCGGTGCCGACAGCAAACTGTCCAACCGAACTGTTCTACTCGGCGACGCGGTGCTCGCCCAGGTTTGAGCCAGCAGCTATGAACGCGCTTATCTCGGAGCTTTTAAATCTGATGGCGTGCGCTGGCGTGCCCTACGACTGCTCCGTGCTAGACAACCTCTGCACCGCTGTTCAGAACCTTGCTGGTATCCCAGCCGCTGCCGCCGGTCTTACTGTCGGTCCAGGACAGCTTGTTAGCTGTGGCGGGGCTACAAGGGTTTTTTCCAACACTACCGGCGCGGCGGTGTCGCTAGGCGCCTCTTTTGCTTGCGCCGATCTAGCAGGCCTTGGCTTCGAAGAAGTCCTTATGGCTTCAGCGCTCGTCCCGGTAAACGATCTTGCTGGCAATCTCACTGGATATCTTGTCGGCCCATAAAAGGAATATCTAATGGTTAATCTTGTACATAGCACCGATATCGGTCAAGGCCTACAAATCCTGGCCGGCGGTAAGCTTGTCACTATCGATTTTGTGGCCGGCCCAGTTCCTCCCGCAGGACCTCCCACGGGTAACGACCCGAAATTCTACGTGGACACACTAACTGGTGTCCTGTACTTTTGGGACGGCGTTACTTGGCGGGCTGTTGCGGCCGACAGCGCCGCAACGGCACCGCCGCCGGATATTTGTACGCTTTCTGGCGCCTCGGGACAGGAGATTAGCAGTATCGACCCCTCAGTCGATGCAGTGGCCCTATGCATCGACAACGGTACAGGCGGAAGAAAAACTGTTCGGTTGCCGCTAGACAAGCTTCCCGGTCCAGTGGCTCAGCAGGCACCTGTTCCGCTAGGGGCACAGTTCCTGGAGTACGAACTCGTCCCCGGTGCCACATACAACTTCACTGTTGCTAATTTTCGGGTGTCCCCGGACGCAACCGCACTCCTAGCATGGCAAGTATCCCCGGATGCAGGTGCAACGTGGTTCTCGACAGACTACACCGGCGGCGGCAACACCGGACTTAGCTCCGGGTACACGGGCGTCGGTGCCCTTACAGGCAGCGGCTCGGGCGTGATCCATGTCCCAATGGCCACCGACACTGACCCCTATGTGGATGTGGCGGCCTGGACCTCACAACACCCTTCAACGGCCTCGTCCACCTACGCGAAAACCTTGGTGTGGCGCTCGACGCCTGCTGCCGCAAACCGCATACGGTTTTTCCCGTCCGCAACGACAGGCTCCGCACCATCCGGGCTTATTTTCAACACCGGGTTTCGGCTGTCCTTGTGGCGTGTTAGTTAAGCTGTTAGGGTGCCCGCATACCGGTCGCAATTCCGCGATCGGCTACACAAGGAGAAAAACTATGGACAAACTCAAAATGCTGCTCGCCGCGTTTTTTGCTTCACTTGGTCTGCTGTTTTCGGTTTCCGCCCCCGCGCTGGGCGGCGCGGCCATGAGCGTCTACCGCACCGGCTGTCTGACGGCACCGGGCCAGTATACGACTGGCCTCCGTGTCCACAAACAGGGCGCGGTTGCTTCCCAATGTATCCCCGCCGGATCCATGGGCCTGGATGTAAGCACAGTTATGAACAAGGGTGCAGCGTTGGCGTGGGCGGAAGCCACTTTCGGCGAGAACGCAGAGGCATGGCTTCAGGTGGCCCGGGACGAACACCGGAAACCCGGCCCCGACGGCATTCTTGGCACGGTCGACGACATCCGTGTGCCAGCCACCTTCGACTGGTAAGTTAGGACGCCGAATCAAAGAACCGTAGCAGGGGCCGCGCAAGGCCCCTGCTACCCACCAGCAGGAGAATACTAAATGAAAGCCCGCATCCCAACTAAGCTCGGACAAGAAGTCCTCCACCGTAATGGGTCCAACATCGAAATTGATGGTATCGAGGGGCGCTTAACATTAGCCGCCGCCATTGATGTGGAACCTAGCGGGGCAAGGGACAGAGCTGGCGCACTGACAAGAGCTGTCCAACGGATTGTTGGGGCAAGCGTCGATGGCCTTTACGGACCGCAGACAGAATCCGCTGTCGAGGTGTGGCTTGGGCTAGGCGCTTGGCACGGGAGGCAGGAACCGGCCACCCGCCGACGGTGGCCGCGCTATCGGGATGCCGCGCAATTTTTTGGTGCGCCGGGCGAAAACCTTTCGACTCTTCGGTTGCCGTACCCAATGGTTCTGGCTTGGGACACCGACACGGTAATTCACCGCTTCACCTGCAACGCCCGCGTTGTTTCTTCTTTGGAAATTATTTTCAAGAAAACACTCGATCACTACGGCATGGAAAAAATCTACGACCTCGGGCTGAACAAATTTGGCGGATGCTACAGCAACAGAACGATGCGCGGTGGCCGCCGCAAGAGTGTTCACGCTTACGCCGCTGCTGTCGACCTGGACCCGCTGCGCAACCCGCTGCGCGCTGGCCGGAAAACAGCCCGGTTGGCCCAGCCGGACGCCGAAGCTTTTTGGCGGATAGTGGAAGCGGAGGGCGCCGTATCCTTGGGCAGGGAAAAGAACTACGACTGGATGCACTTTCAATTTGTGAGGCTGGGATGAAAAAGACTTGGGCTAGCGAACTTGCGATTGGCTTATTGGTTGGGTGGGTTTTCCTGACAGGTTATATTTTCCTAGGCCTCGAAGCTGACGTTATAGGTAGCTACGAGAGCATCTACAACAACATCACAATCACTGTGCTGTCGGCGGTGTTTGCCACCCTTGGCTTCAAGCGACATGTGGAGGCTGGGCTTGTTCGACCTGATTCGCCTCCTATTTAATATCGGGCTGTGGGCTGCATGGGTGGCCGCTGGGTTGGGGCTTTTGTTTGCGGCTACCCTAGGCCCTTGGGCAAGGCTTTTGCCCCGCCCTGCCCGCGCCCTAGGCGCGGCTGCGGGCATTGCTTTGGCCATGTTTGCCGCCGGGCACATACATGGGGTCACGCAAGCTAAAACATCTGTCAGCCAGCTCGAGAGGGAACTCGCGGTGGCACGCGAACAGGCGCGGGAGCTGAGTGCCGACGCGCAAGCTAGGGCTGTGAGGGTCGATCAACTCCAAGCAGAGGTAACATCTTATGAAGTTTCGTTGGCCCGTGGGGATACTACTGCCTGCCCTGCTGATAGTAATTATACTGAGCGCTTGCAGCAGATCCTCCGGGATTGATACAGCGCCAGCGCCGCCGCTCGACTTAATGGTTATCCCGGCGTTACCGGCCCCAACGGGCGATAAGGGGGCCGATGCGCTGCGTTATGCAGCGGCGCTTGTGCGGGCGCGAGATCAGATTAAGGGGTGGATCGATTTCTGGACACTTGTTTATGGGGAATAGGAACTAAAGTAATGAATAGCCAGAACAGTTAGGGCATAGACCCACCAGTAGCGGGTTTGCTTCCTGGATTCCGTTATGTGGGCCGTCAGCCCCGCCACCCGTTCCTCCGGTGGCGGGGCCTTCTTTTTCTGCATCACGCAAGGCACTTCTGCGAACTGACTCCAGCCGCCGGGCGGTGGCGGCTGGGTCGGCTCCTGCAGGACTATAACACGCGGCTCAATACTCATCCCTGTGCCCAACCGCCTTATACATGATAATCCCTGTCCACGTCACTTTGCGGATATTCAACTGGGAGCCTTTCACCTGTAACGCGATTTCCTCGGCGGTCAGCCCAAGGCGCTCTTGTATCTCTTCGCGTGTCCGTTCCCGACCATCGGCCATTAGGGTGTCCAGCGTGGTATACGGTTCGTACAGTTCAAAAATCATAGCGCCCCTTGGGCATATTTTCTCAAGTCTATCTTCGGTAGTTTTTGGGGGATTCTTTTCCATATCACAGCCCTCCAAGCACTAAAATACGGTAGGCAAGCTCCGGGCCAGCTACCAATATCCAAAGAAACACAGCCAGCCCGGCGGCTTCCAAGATAAAGCGTTTAAGTTTCATTGTTCCCCTTCCAGCAGTGCATCGAGGCGCACAACCTCGATTTTATAGTCCAGAGCCAATGCTGTCCGCAATACAGATTTGCTCCCAACATAAGCGGCAAGCAGAACTCCATCCTCGTCAAGCACCCTAACCCGGAGGCCGTCTTTGTGGGGCCGAATTTCCAATGTAGCCATTATTTATTACTCCATGCTGTTTAGCTTACTTTACCTTACCGGGCGGCCCTTAGCAAGCTGCCCTGAATTTAATCGGCCTCGGCCCAATTACGCCCTGTTCCCACATCCATAATAATCGGAACCTTGATTTGCGGCACCGCATTTTCCATAACGTATTTCAGCTCACGCCAAGCATCGGTGTCGATTGTATCCACTTCCACAAAGTCTAACTCGTCGTGCACGGTCATCCGGGGCATCCCGCAAGCATCCTCATCAAATAAGCCAGCCTCGTAGGCCTTAACCATAGCGGCCTTCATCACATCCGCCGCACCACCCTGCAATTTCCTATTCAGGGCTTTATGAGTGAACGCCCTTTCAATATTGTACACCCCCCATTTCTGCTTTGCCACACTATAGGGGTAGGCACCCGAGCGTTCCCCATCGTGGTACCCGCTCCTGGACCAGGAATCAAAATCCGACCGACGGCCTAAAACTGTTTCGACATAACCTTTTGTGTGAACTTCATTCGAGGCCGCTTCCATGGTGGCCCGAACAAACGGCGCAGCTTCATGGTAAGCCTGAAATAGTTCGGCACCTTTCGACTGACCAAGCGCCAGAGATGTAATCAATTTATTTTTCGACATCCCATAAATAAGCCCGAAGTTAATTGTTTTAGCTGGCCGCCGCTTCAATTCGACGCCGGTTAATTTCTTGACAAGTGCAATTGTGAGCTCGTGGTAATCCGTTAGCGGGTCATTGACAAAATGGGCCCGAAGCTCTTCGCTTCCGGCCCCTACCGCGTGGTGCGCCAACATCCTGTACTCAATTTGAGAATAATCCATTTTAACGTGAAGGCCGCGTGGCGCAGCGAAAGCGGCCCGCACTAGCTTGCCCTCGGCTGTCCGTACCGGGATGTTCTGCAAATTAGGATCCGACGAGGAAAAGCGGCCAGAGCGTGCGCCGTGCGCGTCGCCTCGAAGAGGGTGGAAGCTTCCGTAGAGTTTTCCGCCAACCTGCTTATCCAGAATATACCCTTTAATGAACGTTCCGCGTATTTTGGTTAGTTTTCTATGCTCCAGAATTAAATCGCAAAGTGGGTTGTCAATATTCTCCAGTATGTCGGCAGCGAAAGAAACCCTACCTGTTTTGGGGGACACAGGGTGCGGTAGCCCGATAGCGGTGAATGCCGTTTTTATGGTGGCCGCCGCTGCTGGGTTAACAGCTACACCTGTCAGTTCTTGCATAGATTTCTCTAGCGCTTCAAGCGGCTGCCCAAGGTCCTCGTAAATCCTCTCGGCCGCCTCCACATCGACTGGCATCCCAGCCATACGCATATCTACGAGTAGCGGAATAAGCCTGCACTCTAATGAGAACAAATCGAGGGCTCCGCGTTCACTCAACTTGGGCCACTGCGCCTCGAGTATCCTTATAGGCAGAGACGCATCAGCTTCCGCATACGGACCTACCAAGGACACGGGGGCCTTATAGAGCCACTTCCTTTGCTTATCTGTTGGGGCCAGACCATTCCAAAGGTTAAGCCATTCGTAAAGCTGCGGGCTTTCCTTTCCAAGACCAAGGTGGCGCTGGGCCAGCGCCTCGAGGCTAACACTTGGCGTCTCGCTGTTTAATAGCGCCTCGGCATACTGCACATCGTAGTATGGCCCCTGGATTGAGACACCTTCCCACCGCAGCCAACCGACATCGTATACCAGATTGGCCCCGACTTTCGGTTTGTTATTATCTAGAACAGAACTAAGCCACCTTAGCACCTGCTGCGGGTCCATATTCATTTCAGGCTGCGTTTCGTGTCTCATTGGAAAATACCAATGGGATCCGTCCTCGACGGAAATAGATACACCTAACAGGTGGCCTTTTCCGCGCCCCCACCCCGGCCCGGCGTCGTTCAGCTCTGGGTCGAATGTCTCGGTGTCTAGTCCTATTACTTTAGCAGCCGATAGATTTGGGAAGTCGGCTGGCGGTAGCCAGCCAGTTTCCGGTATAGATGGCATCGGCCCCCACTCGCGCGGCCCTTTCTTGCCCGACCCTCGGATAACGGGCTTATCTTCCCAAAAGAGACCAATGGAATCGTTTCTCATGCCCGTAGCCCCAAAATAACCCCCCGCATATTCCCCCTTTGGAAGGCCACCGGGTTCGGGTACTCGGTGAAACTGGCCAACTCCGCGGCGCTTTCGATGAGTCTTAGCATATGCAGGTTATAGCACCCGTCTGGCATCCCCTCGACAGCGTAGCTAGCGCCAACCTCGTCCTCTATGCTTGTCCTAATGACACCGTCCCGTATCCAAATACGCCCATCTTTCTTGTCAAGAAAGTCTGCAAGCGTCTCGAGGCCGACAAACAGGTCGGGTGGGATAGGCGCAAGAGGCTCTTTGCCACCGGCGATAACTTCGCGCAACGTCGGCGGCCAGCTTAGGGAATAAAGCAGAGTGTGTATCCACCTCCCATCCTTATAATGGAATGTGGCGGAGTTTTTGGAAATCTGTATCGCGGTAGGTGGCTGTTCGATAAGCAACATCTGCTTAACAGCCTCAACCGGTATATTTATCTCTTCGGGGAACTCGGTGCCCAAGAAGTATTCCACAAGGCAAACATTATTTGTTGCGAACGCGCTCCGACCGCTAAATAGAATCCCGTTTGTCCAGGGGCGGCTCGCATCGTCCCCAATAAAGGGTTTCAGGGCTGAAATAGCCCTTAGGAAGTGATCCCCATCCAGGGGGACAACCGTCCCCTCAGGTTCTTGGTGCGGCATCTCCGTGTCTATCAGCTCTATATAGGCCCGCATATTACCGCTTTGGATACAAATTCTGCCTGTTTTTGTCTTGTGAATTCCCACCTTATCGCTGCACCTATTCAAAGCAGCCCCGAACGGCGCGGCTTTTGGGTTGCAATCCACGGGGAATTCTATAGGGCTCGATAAGGTTATGACGCCGTTGAACGCTCTTATAGTGCCGCCCTGAATTGCGTAATGTGTCATCTCGGGCACGGATGTTTTACCAACAAGCCCGCCCCGAACGAATTTTAGTGCTCCCGAATTATCCATCAGAATAGCTGTTCCTGCCAGTGTATTTCCTGTATGCGGGCTTTCCGCTCGTTTAGCTTTTCGTTCAACCGAGCGTATGTCCAGAGGTTATAGGCGAACCGCGCATAAGGAACCTCTGCTAACCTCTTGGGGTCGAAGCCCAGATCACGAAGCATCGACTCGAAATATGCAGCCTCTACCGGTGGCATTGTCGTAAAATGCTTCCTGGCTGTATGCCGGGCCGGGGACTTCGAAGAGATTTTAATGCTCTCCCCATCCGGGGTCCATACGCCGCCGAAGGAGGCGGCCTGTACCCACGTAGAGCTGTCCACGCTCCACCAGCCATATCTCTCCATTATGGGTATAGACGTAGTAGCAAAGCCGTGGACTTTGACTTTAGGCCTACCCGCGCCGTCTGTTAGATACCTTTCCCAAAGCCGATCCATCCATGTAATCGCTTGCGTGCTACTGATAGCTGCAACGCCACCGATACAAATGTACTCGTAGTTGGCAACATACCACTCTAAAACCTTTTCGTCCTCGTGAATATGATATGTTGGGAGCGCCTGGATTCCTTGACTCTCCATCACTTTTAGATTATGGTAAGTCTGTTCGGCGTCTCCAATAACGTCGAGCCCGGCTATGACCGGGATACCGTCGTCAATCAAGAAAATGTCTTCATACTTCTTAATGAAGTGGCAATATTGATTTATATCAATCTCGGCGCCAGCGTGCTTAGCCGAAAAAGCGCCCGAGTCTAGAAATATCTTTCTGCCTGTGGCCCTTATCTGCTGGGCTATTCTGTCCTTTCCGATATAATGGTAGGACTCGAGTATGTGCGGGGTTTCTCTGGCAATCTTCTTTTCGTGGTCTGTCAGATACCTTTCATATGTCGGTTGGCCGGGCTGCATACTGTTGGTGAACACGGCGGCGGCGTACATCTTGATAGGATCCATAATTCAGCCCCTGTGGCTCTCCTGTTAGTGGCCGCCGGTACTTGGCCCTACCGGCGGCCCTTAGGCCCCACCGCGCGCCCGTGGCAGCGCTGGTAGCCCCTACCTGCTTACAACGTAGCGGGCGGCACCGCAAGGTGCATGAATTCCTGACGCAACGACGGCTTTGTAAGGAATTCGCCCAGCATGGACGAGGTGGTTGTGATTGTCCCGCGGACTTGCACGCCCCGAGATTCCATGCACATGTGTCGGCAATGGAGTACAACGCCGACTCCCATGGGCCTGTCGAGCGAGGTTTCCAGCGCAGCGGCAATCTGGCTTGTTAACCGTTCTTGCACTTGGAGGCGCCTCGAAAAAGCGTCTACAACCCGCGCCAGCTTGGAAAGCCCAACAACCCTATTTCTGGGCAAATAGCCGACTGTTGCTACGCCCCAGATTGTCTCCAAGTGATGCTCGCATTTGGAATACACCGGGATATTGCCTACAGCGACTATCCCGTTGTACTTCTCAGCGCCATCCTCAAAAGACTTAAACAGCCCACCGATATCAACATCGTACCCACTCGTAAAGAAATCCCAAGCCTTAGCGGCCCTTTCTGGCGTTTCGGACAAGCCCTCTCTGTCGTAAGTGTTGGGCTCTGCGGCCTTGAGCAGCGCTCGAACTGCTTCTGCGGTGCTCACGGTGTCACCATTGCGCTATTAGCGGTGTGCTCCGCCACTTCCACTTTCACGATGGTTGCGCGCGGGTAAAAACCGGCATCTTTCATCCATTGTGTGGCCACCTGAAAAATCAGCTCGGCCCAAGCCTCGCACCCGACAGCAGGCACAAGCACAATCTCGGCCAAGCCCTTTTCATCGAGCTCCAAGAGTGTTGGGATTGCTGGGTCGTCCTCGGCCACAAGCAACTTATGGTCGAAAGTGTTCTCGAGCATAGCCCAGAGCGATTTCAGGCCCCCAAAATCCACAACAAACCCACTCCTGTCAAGCTCCTCGGCGGCAAAAGTGAAGGTAATGGCCAGCGCATAGCCGTGCAGAAACTTGCAATGGCTTTCAGCTTTGTGATTACGGTAGGCTATCGAAAGCCCCCTGTCGTGTGGGTAGTGCTTTGTGGAATAGTACATAGTTTCCTCCTAGTAAAGTCCAATTGGATAGTAGTTCCGGAGGCGCGCAAGTTTTGTCCTCCGCAAATAGGTATCGAAGCCTTCTCTGCGCAAGGCGCAGGCAGGACATGTCCCACAGCCCTTGCCCCAATAGTTCTCGACAAGCTTGTCTACTTTGTCGGATGAAGTGGATTGGCAAGAAATTGTCGAGCTCCTGGCAAACTCAAACATGCCCAGCTTGTCCGCCATTGCCCAAACCTCCTGCTTGTATTTGCCGAGCAGCGGTGTTTCAATACGGATAGGTATGGGGTTCCCGGCTCTCAGCGCTTTACGAAACGCCCGGACGAACCGTGGCTTACTATCGGGCGAGATTATCTCGTCCCTACCGCCGATACCAGTCACAACAGCCTCCGCCCCAACTGTGTCGGCGTACCCATGAGCAGCGGCCATGAAGATCATATTGCGGTTTGGGACATACCTGTTACCGATGCCCGGCGCCCTCCCCTCGTCGCTGAACGCCATATCATTGTCGGTCATCGCCGATTTTGTCATCTCGGCGACAAAATCCAGCTTAAATACCCGAAAAGACAACGCTTTGAAGTGCTGCGCGATGGATACGGCGGCCCGGAGTTCTTCTCGGTTACGCTGCCCGTAGTCAAAAGCTATCATGTACAAAACATCGTACTTAGCCGCAGCCCAGCCAGCAGCCACCGCGCTGTCCAGTCCGCCCGAGATTAAAACTACGGCCGACATCACCCAACCCCCCAGATTTTGTGGGCCTGAATACCGGCAAGTAGCATGTATTTACGACGGCTGAGCACGGCCTCGATAATCATGTTAGTACTCTTGTCGAGTTCCGCCGTACTCCCGGTATCTTCGGGGAAGAGGTACACAGGCCCCTTGTAATCCGACCGGGGGCGGGAAACCTTGGCGCCGACTGGCAAGGGGTGATCGAGCACGCGCCTTGGGATTCCGTCGTCCAGCAGCGGCTCCGCGGCCGACACCGGGTACTTGTAGCAGTTTGCCAATTTTTCAAGCATTTCGGATATTCTGGCTGTCTTTGGAGCCAGCGTGATGTGCAACTGCCCCCGCCGCACTAGTACCGCCAGATTGGCCCCATCCGGAATAATCGGATCCAGTTTTCCATTGCTTTCCACCTGAACAATCAGCCCAAGCTCGAGGAGGCCCATAATCAGTGGGAAGATGTTTTGCCGAAAGGGTTCGCCGCCTGTCAAAACAGCGAGCTTTACGGCACTGTTTTCCTTCCAGTATTCGGAAACCACCCGGAGTACCTCTGCGAGGGCCATGTTCTCCGCGCCGTCGGTGTATTCTGTATCGCAGAGGGGGCATTGCAGGTTACAACCCGAAAGTCGTATAAAGATTGCTGGGACCCCCTGCATTGTTCCTTCGCCTTGAACTGTTGGGAAGATATCGAAAATATCCAGCTTAGACCCGTCCGACACCGCCCGTGGGAGAGGCGCTTGCGTATTCTGTTCCATTTGTAATCCTTGGTTAGGTGTTGCTAGGACCGGCCTACTTGGGCCGGTCCTAATGTCTTAGGATTCCTCAGCTTCCGGGACAGCCAGTTCGTTTGCGGCCCGGTGATAAGCGCCGACCTCCGGGAAATGGGGCGCCAGCGCGGCGAGATCTTCCTTGGTGGCATGGCCCTGTGGCTGGATACCGTGAAACTGGCGCCAACGGGAGTACTTCCCGCGAACGTTCCCAAGGGCAAGGCCGCGCGACTCCGCAAGCGGAAGGGCCTCCTGGATTTTGCAAGGACGCTTGGCGATCGCGGAAATCTCATCGAAGACTTCCATGGCCGCGAAATTCTTGGTGCCCGGAAGCGGGTAGGTGTACCCGTTCTGAACTACACGGTCCACGGGCGGCACCCGCTTCTTCTTTGCCCTCTTCGGGCCAAGGGCCTTCTTCATTTCCCGGATGGCCTTCGCAATCCCCTGCCGGTGCGTAGTGGCCACTGCCTTCGCGGTGGTCAGCTCTTCCTTTTCCTGTTGGACTTTTTTCAAGGAAGCCGCTCCCTCCTCAACAGCCTTGCGGGCCTCGGCCTGCGCGTCGTCCTCCGGGTCCAGCGCCTTTTGGTAGGCTTTTGCCTCTTTCAGGAACTTCGACCAATCGCGCGCCTGAGCAACAGCGAGCTTCCGACGCTCTATAATGTCTTCTTCAGCTGCCTTGGCTTCGACAAGGTCCGCCTCCAGCGCCTCCAGATCTTCCTGGGTCGGGGTAGGTGCCTCAACTTGGTCTTCTTGCCCCGTTACGTTTTCGTTGTCCATTTGATTTCTCCTGGTTTGTGTTTAGTGCTAAGAGGTTACTACAGCCGGGCGCCTCCTGCAAGCCTTACTTCGCCCGTTAGTCTAAAATGTGTGCTAGCAACCGGCGCTTAGCGGAAGCCAGCGCCTGCTCAGCTGCCTCGACCTCCTTCAGAACGGCGGGGGCCGACTGTCTGTTGTCCTCGGGCTGGTTCCAGGATCGCGCAGCAAACCAAGCATGTTTGAGTGCGTCATCGAGAAACTCGCCAGTAGGATTGACTGTTATGTGCTCTTTAGGCGGCGGTTGCATCTTTGTTCTCCTGTGTTTGCCCCATAAACTATACATACTAGTAAGCCTTTTGAATTGCAAGGGGCCTAGAACGGTATGTCTTCGTAGTCCATAGGGCTGGCTCTATATACTGGCGTCGCGGTGGCCAGCGGGTCCACTTCCGGGATGGGCGGGGGCGGGCCACCGAGCTCCGGCGGAAGCTCAAAACCTGTACCGTTCATATCGTAAGCTGCTATCTCTTGGTACCGTGTATCCACCCTCACTTTAATGAAGACGGGTTTCTGGATCCCGGCTATAGCTTCGACAACTTCCGCGCAGGTGGTCGGTAGCTCGCCTTGGCCCCCGTGCAGCTTCCACCACTGTTCTGCTTTTATCCTTGGATAGGATTTGGGCGGGTGTTCCACGCATATCCATGTGTAGTGGTAGTTGAACCCACTCCGGTACCCAACTTTAACCGTGTCCCTCTTGCCGTTCCGTCCCTCATTAACCGAAGCCACCATTTCGTGAACAGTTTGAATAATAAACTCAGGCTCGGGCGGCTTGGTGTTCAGCGCGACAAGCTTGGCCGTACTGGCTTTTTCCTTTAGTCGCTCAGGCGGTGGGAATTCGTGGCCGCACATGCCGCAAATAGGCTTGCTAATATGCTGGATATAGCTGCATGTGGGGCAGGTGCGCGCCGGTGGCGAGCCCTTTTTGGAGCCCCGCCGCTTAGGTAGCGCGGGCGCGTTTATAGGCCCTAGGCGCTCTGTATTGCCCACGAAATCCAAGACCTTACAGTCTTGCTTCGGGCCAGCAGCTATAGCGGCTAACCTTCCCTCCTTTGTCTGTAGATCGAAGCCATCGGCAAAGACTGGCCGTGTGCCCCTACCAATGATTTGAACGTGTAGGGCGGTACTTCTCGTTAGACGCAGTAAAACAAGCAAGTCAATGGGGGCATGGTCGAAGCCGGTGGTCAGCACCCCCATATTCGTAACGCCCCAAAGTTCCCCGGACCGCAGCCTCCGGAGCACGTCATCTCTGTCCTTTGTCTTGCTGTGGACAGCTTCAACCGGAAATCCTTTATCCGTGAACATCTCGGCCAGTAATTCGCTATCGTCGATGCTCTGGGCAAATATCAGGCAGGACTTTCTGCCTTCCTCTCTGGCCACCCTTACGGTAGTGTCCACGGCCCGCTCCAGCAAGTTCTGGTCCCGCATGGCCTCCGATGTTTCCTTACTGTTGAAATCGCCGCCTGTTAGTTTAATGTTTTCGCTGTCCAGGTAGAAGCCGGGGTTGATTGGGTGTAGCGGGGACAAGTAACCGTTTTCAATCAGCTCGACAAACGCCTCGCCGCTGCTTAGGTCGTAGGCAGTTTCATCAAACAAACCTCCATCCAACAGGCTGCCCATTCCCATGCGGTAGCCTGTCGCTGTAAATCCTATAACAATCAGGTTTGGATTTACATTCCGGAGCTCCTTAATGAATTTTACATAGCTTGCGTTAGCCTTGTCGCTAACCATATGCGCCTCGTCGATTATCATAAAATCGACCCGTTTAAATAGCGGCGCCTTCTTAGCCACCGACATGATTCCGCAGAACGTAACTTGCTGGCTGATATCTCGGCGCTTTAGCCCAGCGCTATAAATCCCAGCCGGTGCCCCCGGCCAGAATTCCATAAGTGTGTCGTAGTTCCCGCGGATAAGCTCTTTCGAGTGCGTCACCTGGAGTATCCGTGTGAATGGATATTTCGCAAGGATGGCCCAGATGAACATGGCCATCTGCAAAGACTTACCAACACCGGTAGGCATTAGGACCAACGGATTTTTGTCGGGGTGCTGGTGGACATAGTTCCAAAGGGCGGTATGCGCCGCTTCCTGATAATCGCGCGGGATCTTTCTCATCTCAACTCACCCAATAATCGCAGCCGAGAGGCTGAAAATCCTTAGGGATCGGCTTTTCAAACTTCCGGCACTTCCAAGCCTGACCACCCGTCATTGTATCAGGTGCCGCGTATTTACATGTCCTGCAATTTTTAGCGGG
>Ga0256839_1001018_pt1 | contig 35051 bp, 61 predicted proteins | sample 354166metaG_FD_185968 | JGI IMG/M metagenome (GOLD analysis project Ga0256839, IMG submission 185968) | Hydrothermal vent microbial communities from Mid Atlantic Ridge, Atlantic Ocean - 354-166 | ecosystem: Environmental > Aquatic > Marine > Hydrothermal vents | place: Atlantic Ocean: Mid...
GTAAAACTTTTACACGGTCAGTTGAAAGGTAAAATCAGAATGGGGAACCCAAGAAAGCCGTCGCACCTAAAGGCGGTGCAAGGCACCACCAGAAAAGACCGCGCGAACATCAATGAGCCTGTGGCATCATCTGGTATGCCGGTGGCGCCGTGTTATTTATCTGCGGCGGCTGTTAGGAAGTTCAACCAGATTGCTGGTATTCTTGATGGCATGGGTGTGGCCTCTGGCGATGATGTGGATGCCCTGTCTATGCTGGCAAATGTGCTGGTGCAGTTTGAACATGATGTCGTTTTGATAGACGAAATTGGGCCATATTACACCCCGTCGGAGGACAGCGGCATAGTCAGGGCGCACCCTGCCGTTAGGCGTATGGCAGAAAATTTGCAGCGTGGTCAGGCGTTGCTTAACGAATTTGGGTTAACCCCAGCCGCACGGTCTAAGGTATCGGCGAAGATTGCTGTTGCTGATAATCCATTTTCGGCGATTGGGTGAGAGATTACGTAGAGATAGCAAGGAAATATGCGGCTGACGTGGTCAGCGGCGACATACCTGCCGCCAAATATGTAAGGCTTGCATGCCAGCGCCATCTTGATGATATAGACTGGCAGGATGATAAGGACTTCAAGTTTATTCTTGACGCCACGGCTGCATCTAAAGCCTGTAAGTTCATCGAGCTGATGCCGCATACCCGCGGGGAATTTGCGAAAAAAAAGCTTACTTTGATAATGGAGCCATGGCAGGTTTTTATGACTGTTTGTTTGTTTGGGTGGCTACGGAAAAAAACAGGCAAGCGACGGTTTAGAAAGTTTCTGCTGCTGGTGCCAAGGAAGAATGGCAAGAGCGTGTGGGCTGCTGCTGTTGGCCTGTATATGCTGTGTGCTGATGGTGAGTTCGGCGCGGAAGTGTATTCTGGGGCAAGAGTTGAGCGTCAGGCGTGGGAGGTGTTCAAGCCTGCTAGGTTCATGGCTAGCAAGCTTCCTGATTTGTGCAATTTTTATGGCGTTGAAGTCAACGCTTCCAACGTCTCAATCGCATCTAATGGATCAAAGTTCGAGCCAATAATAGGATCGCCGGGTGACGGGTCGTCGCCATCAATTGCGATAGTTGATGAATATCATGAGCATAAAACAAACGCACTTTATGACACGATGGAAACCGGAATGGGCGCTAGATTGCAGCCCATCATGTTGGTTATAACAACGGCTGGCGACAACATAGCAGGGCCTTGTTATGATATGCAGCAAGACGCCCAGAAAATGCTTGAGGGTTCAAGGCATGATGATGAATTTTTCGCACTGATATACGGCATAGATGATGGTGACGATTGGACCGACCCAGAAATACTTCGGAAAGCAAACCCGAATATTGGTGTATCTGTAAGCGAGGAATTCCTATTGGCTCGGCTTCGCGATGGCATGGCGTCACCGCGCAAAGCTGGCGTGTTTAAGACTAAGCATCTTAATATGTGGGTGCAATCTAGGGCGTCTTATTTCAATGTATTAAAATACAACGCTGCTGGAGATGCCAGCCTATCCTTAGAAAAGTTTGAGGGTGAAGATTGCATTATCGGCGTTGACCTTGCGGAAAAGCTTGATCTAACTGCTGTGGAATTTGTGTTTAAGTATAAAGATGGGTATGCTTGTTTCGGGAAATATTACGCCCCAGAGGATACCATAAACAAGCCTAACAATGAGCATTTCAGGGTGTGGCGTGATGCTGGTCTGCTCACTCAAATAGATGGGGCGGTGACAGATCAGAGGGTAGTTCTTGACGATATAAAGGATGCGCTGGAATCGTTCAATGTCATTGAGGTAAGTTTTGACCCGTGGAGGTCTCGGCAAATGAGTGTTGAGCTTACAGAGCTAGGCGTTCCGTGCATCGAGTTTAGGGGGAGTCCGTCAAACATGAATGAACCGATGCGGGAAATGGATGCGCTAATCGCGAGTGGTAGAATGTATCACGATGGCAATCAGGCGTTTTCTTGGATGCTTTCAAATGTGGTTAATGGGACAAGGGTAGGGGAGCTGCATAGGCCAGCCAAGGAACATGTTGATAAAAAGATAGACGGGCCGGTCGCAAGAATGCTATCATTGGGCCGTTGGATGCTTGACAATAACAGCGAGGCACAAATAGATGATTACTTCGCCTCCCTTTAGGAAATATGATGAAGCTTACTGATCGTATAAAGGCAGCTACTGGTATTATAATCAGGGGGCGCAACTTGCGCGAACCTATCGGCTTTAGCCCGAGGTTATCATCTGACATCGGCGAACGTGTTGGAGAAGCGGAAGTTCTTGGCATGTCCGCTGTGTGGGCTTGCTGCAACCTGCTATCTGGGACAATATCATCATTGCCTTTGATGGTTTATAAAAATATTGACGGGCGTCGGCAGGTAGACGTAGACCACCCTCTTTACCGAATCTTGCACAACAGTCCTAACTTTGATCAAACGGCGTTGGATTTCTGGGACTTCACCGTTCGGAGCGTTGAGTTGTGGGGTAATAGTTACGCAGAAATTAGCAGAAATTCAGGTGTGGTTACCGGCCTGTCGCCGATCAACCCTGATACAATGAAGGTATCTAGGTCCGAAAGCGGGGCGCTGCAATATGAATGGAAGGTTGGTCAGGCCACATATAAAAAACCAGATACTGACATTCTTCATGTTCGGGGCTTTGGCGGGGCGCCGCTCGGTGGGTTGTCTGTTTTGCACTTCGCAAGAAATAGTTTCGGTGGTGCGCGGGCTGTTGAAAAATCATCGTCCGCAATGTTCGCCAATCGTATGAGTCCGGGCGGAGTTCTGACATTTCAGAATTTCCTATCTGATGAAAATCGTAAAATTGCCGAGGATAGGCTCACACAAAAGTTTGTCGGCGCCCTGAATGACGGTCGGCCCATGATACTTGAGGGCGGCACTAAGTGGGAACCGATTACTATCAACCCAGACGATGCGCAGATGCTGGAAACTAGAAGGTTTTCGGTCGAAGATATTTGCAGGTTTTTCAATGTGCCTCCGCAACTGATCGGCCATACAGAAAAAAGTTCGTCGATCGGGACTGGCATAGAACAGCAAACACTTGCTTTTCAAAAATTCACCCTTCGGCCGCGCATAAAGCGGATAGAGCAGGCACTTATGCAGCAGCTATTGACGCCTGACGATATTGCGGCTGGAGTTGTCGTTGAGTTTAACATAGATGGTTTATTGCGTGGTGACAGTAAGTCACGGTCTGATTTTTACAACGCTGGCCTGCTTGGCGGTTGGCTAAATATCAATGAAATACGAAAGCGTGAGAATATGGAGCCTGTAGATGGCGGCGATGTCAACAGGACGCAAATGCAAAATGTTCCAATAGCGGAGATCCAAAATGGAAACGATGATTAAAAAACACCAGCCATTCCTCGATGTAAAATTAATTGACGTAGAGGGCGAGTTTGAGGGTTATGCATCCGTGTTTGGTGGAGAGCCAGACGCTTACGGTGATGTCATTGCGTCTGGAGCGTATGCAGACAGCCTTGCGAAGCATGAGGCAATGGGGTCTATGCCAAAAATGCTTTGGCAGCATGATGCCGGATCACCAATCGGCAAGTGGAAAAGTATGCGCGAGGATGAAAAAGGTCTTTGGGTTCATGGGCGTCTTAACATGGGTGTCCAGCGCGGCAAAGAGGCTTACGCCCTGCTTAAGGCCGGTGATATTGACGGGCTTTCGATAGGCTATAAAATTAAAGAATATTCATCGGATGAGGAAACCGGCATTTGGACACTCGAAAAGATTGATTTACACGAGGTATCCGTGGTAACAATGCCAGCAAGTGATATGTCGCTGGTTAACAGCGTTAAAGCCGCACGAGCGGCACATGAATTAACAGAGCGCCTAAAGGCTGGGGACCAGCTTACTGGGCGCGAATTTGAATTGTTTCTCAAGGGCTTGGGGCTTTCAAATTCACAGGCGGAGCGGGCCGTTCGCATCCACCTGAACGGGCAGGGTGATCCTGCCAAAGCGGTGCCTACGGCGCTTGACTTGATCAAAGCGTTAAAAGAATAATTTAATATGGAGTCTGAAAATGGCACAAGATGATAATAAAACAGCCGCAGAATTGGCAATCGATCTAAAAAAGTCTTTTGAGTCGGCAACCGATGAAGTCAAGGCAATCGCCGAAGATGCTCTCGGCAAGGTTAAGGCTGGTGAGGAAACCACCAGTAAAATGAAAACAGACGCCGACGAGGCGCTGATGAAGCTTAACGGCCTGACCGAAGAGGTCAAGCAGATGGCCCAGAAAATGGACCGTGTCGCACAGCCAATCGTTGCAGGCCACATGACGCTTGGCGAAAAGTTTGTTGACCAAGATAATGTTAAAAAATGGCTTTCGAGCACCCCTAGTTCAGGCAGGGCTGATATGCGCGTTAAGGCAACACTAACCACGGTTACGACTGACACCCCGGGGTCTGTTGGTCAGGGTGTTGACCGCCAGCGTCTGCCCGGCATTATTGCCAGCCCAGAGCGCCGTATGACTGTGCGCGGGTTGCTTTCTCAAGGCCAGATGAGTCAAGCTGCAATTTCGTGGATACAGGAAACTGGCTTCACAAACAACGCTGGCACGGTCGCCGAGGGCGCCATAAAGCCGAGTTCTGACGTCCAGTTTACTGAAAAAACAAGTATCGCAGTAATTATTGCGCACTGGATGAAGGTATCACGACAGGCGCTTGATGATGTGGATCAGATTCGCGGGCATATTGATGGCCGTTTGGTTTATGATCTGGCGCTGAAAGAAGAAGCCCAGCTATTATTCGGTGACGGCGCTGGCTCTAACCTTAGTGGCATTGCGACGCAGGCAACAGCATATTCTGCGCCTTTCGCTACTACAACAGAAACACCAATCGATCAGTTGCGGCTTGCTATGTTGCAAGCTGTTATGGCCGATTATCCCGCAAACGGTCACATTATGAACCCGATTGATTGGGCACGCATTGAGTTGACCAAGGACGCCAATAATGCGTATATCATCGGCAACCCACAGAGTTCAGCCACACCTACGCTCTGGGGCTTGCCTGTTGTCGCGACCCAGTCAATGCTGCAAGACAAGTTCCTAACTGGCGCGTTCTCGAGGGGTGCGCAGATATGGGATAGCTGGGATGCGCGTATCGAAGTCGGTTACGAGAATGACGATTTCACAAGAAACCTTGTGACGATCCGCGCGGAGGAGCGTTTGGCGTTGGCGGTTTACCGGCCGGAGGCGTTCATTTTTGGCGACTTTGGGTTTGTTGTCTAAGCGTTAATTTCCAAAGTAGGCAGGGTTCGCCCTGCCTATCTGTAAATTAATGGAGTTGAGAAAATGGAAAAATATTTAGTGATACGTTACCATGTTGGTGACAAAGATTATTATGAAGGAGACATACGCACTGCGCGCAAAATTGATGTTTCACATTTGATCGGCACATGCTTAGAGCCTATAAGCAACAAAAAAGCGGCAAAGCCTGTCAAAAATAAAGCGGCAAAGCCTGTCAAAAATAAAGCGGCAAAGCCTGTCAAAAATAAAGCGGCAAAGCCTGTCAAAAATAAAGCGGCAAAGCCTGTCAAAAATAAGGCTATGTAATGCCATTGGTTGGCAGCATACAGCCGGTTATGACGCTGGTTGAAGCGCAGGCACACCTGCGCGTAGATAGTGCTGATGATCAGGATTATATCTTGATGCTTATGGGCGCGGTAACAGAATTTCTTGACGGCCCGATGGGGACGTTAGGGCGTTATTTTGCACGGCAGTCGTGGGCGGAAACATATCAAACTATTGGCCAAGGCTTTGACTTACCTGTAGGGCCTGTTATTTCCGTTGATAGCATAACCTATGCTGGGGGAGTAATCACAAACTTTGATCTTGTTAGTTCTGGTGGGGTTTGGTCTGTGGTGCCTGTAGGCGCATGGCCTGATGCAATAGGTGATGTTGAGGTTAACTTTACCATCGGTATGTCTCCTATGCCGCTGGCTGTTAAAATGGCGGCGCTGCTGCATTTGGGAACCCTATACGAAAACCGTGAAAGCGTGGTGGTTGGCACAATCTCAAGCGCCTTGCCAGATGGCTATGCCGCATTACTTGCTCCATATCGGTTATGGGGTAGCCAATGACATCTGGTAAGTTAGATCGCAAGATACAGTTCCAGCGGTTTTTGCCGGTTGATGACGGTTATAGCATTGTTGAGGCGTGGGCTGACCATGGCGGAGTTGTCAGGGCGCAGAAAAAGGACTTGAGTGATGGCGAGAGGTGGAGGGCTGACGAGGTTTCTGCGGGTGTAACCACAAGATTTTTGATTAGATCGTCAACATTCACCCGCGACATTACGCCAAAAGACAGGCTGGTTTGCGCCGGTGTCACTTTTGAAATATCAGGCATTAAAGAGGGCAAGGGCCGCAATCAGTGGCTGGAGCTAACTTGTGGATCGAGGTCTGATCTATGACTGTTGAAATGGTTATTGGCGGATTTGATGAAATGGAGGAGGCTTTAGAGGAGTTGGCAGAATCCACACGCAAGGCGGCGATGCGCAGAGCCTTGGTTAAATCTGCAAAGCCTATGGCTGATCTGGCTGCATCACTGGCACCTGTTAGATCAGGTGCGCTTGCTGCATCCGTGGCGGTAAGCACAAAGCTTGACAAGCGTGCAGCCGCAAAACATCGCCGTATGTTCAATGATGATCGTGCTGCTGTGGAAGTATTCGTTGGGCCTGCATATAATATAGGTAGCGGCGGACGTCACGGCCATCTTCTTGAATTTGGAACCGTGCATTCAGCCGCGCAGCCGTTTATGCGGCCGGCATGGGATCAGGATAGCAAGGCTCTTTTGGAGCGGCTTAAGGTGGAAATCTGGTCAGAGATAAAGAAATCTCTTGCTAGAGCCGAGCGCAAGGCGCTGCGCATGGCATCTAACGGGGGGTCTTAATGCAAGTTGAATTGCGTGATTTAATGTTGTCTGACCCGGCTATTTCATCTATTGTAGGCGGTAGAATTGACTGGGGCGTAAGCCCTCAAGGCTCGGCCATGCCGCGCGTTGTTATGCAGATTATAGGTAACAATGGACAAGTTTTTTTATTCAGTGGCGGCAGCGGGTTTTATACCGCGCGTGTGCAGATTAATTGTTATGGTGAGACCTACGGCGCTGCCGCTGGGCTTGCTGGTGCTGTAAAAGATTTGCTTGATGTTTATCAGGCTGGTATATTTCTGGGCGTGTTCTGCGTGTCTGAAAGAGATGAATATGCGGGCGGGGTTACAGATGCGCCGCGCATATTTGGAAAGCAACTTGATTTTATAATCAACTGGAGTAAATAAAATGACGTTAAGTAAAGTAAAACTTGGGATCGGAACCGAAATTTGGATTGGCCGTGGGTCTGGTCCGACGTGGGAGATGGTCATGGGTGGCTCAACAATCACCATGCCAAGCCAACCTGCGGATGAAATTGATGTTACGACATTTCAAGCGCCTAACTTCACCCGTCAAACTATGCCGGGCCTTAAGTCTGTTTCCGACTGGTCGTTGGATTTGCAATATTTGCCGGGTGAGTCTACGGATTTGCTTCTTTCAGAGCTTTCCAGCCTGACCGGATCTGGCGCGCATGAGGTCGTTTTATTGAGGATAATCCCTAATGGTGGCGCGGCTGTTACGTTCCAGTGCTATGTAAATGAATATACCATTTCAACATCTGTTGCAGAGGCCCAGATGGTGGCGGTTACATTTAAGGTAATGGCGCGGGTTCTGACCCCTAACGCGCCCGCTAACACTCTGTTGCCAGCCATTTCAGGCCTGCCGCAGGTTGGGCAGACGCTAACCGCAATGGTTGGGGCGTGGTCAAATATTCCAACTTTTGCCTATCAGTGGCAAGAGGATGATGGCGTCGGATATGCTGATATTGCCGGTGAGGTTGCTGATACTATGGTTGTCTCCGCTGGCTCTGTCGGATTTCCAATTCAGGTTGTTGTTACCGGCACCAACGAAGCGGGTTCGGCTGTGGCTACATCTGCGCCAACTGCTTTAGTGGTGGCATAAAATGGCTAAACAAATGGGCGAATTGCTGGTCAAGCATGACGGTGTGGAATACAGGCTGTGCCTGACAAACAGGTCTATCGGTGTCTTGCAGGACGAATACGGCAGAGACATGGCCGCTATAATGCCATCTGATGGTGGGGTCCCTAACTTTGGGGCCATTGTGAGGGCGGTTGAGCTGTCTTTATCGCGTTACCATTCTGATGTTGCCTCTGCTGATTTGGCGGACGATATTGTCGGTGTTGATCGGAGTGTTTTTGGCGATCTGTTGGCGGTTACGTTTCCAGATGTAGATGGTGGTGGCGCAGTAAAAAAGCCGAAGGCGCGGGTGAAGAAAACGATCTAAGAACCGCGCATGTTGCTTATGTATCATCTGGACTGCCGCCTGATAGATTTTGGGATATAACGCCACGTTTGGCGTTTTCAGAGCTTGTTGCGGTTGGCAATATGTTTGAGCGTGAGGCGCGTGATCGGGCGTGGCTGGCATGGCATACAGCATATTTGCCAAGGTCTGACAAGCCAGTCCCGTTTGATAGTTTGTATACCGGCGGGGGTGAAGCGGAGCCGGAGGAGTTACTTTCATTGCGCATCGGTGCGGCGGCTGGGCAACTGTCAAAAATAACAGCAGAGTCCCACATGAAAAAGGTAGGTTAATATGTCAAAAGCACTTATTGGAGACCTTAGAGCAAATCTAGGGCTTGATAGCTCCAAGTTTCGCAAGGGTGCGCGTGGCGTAAATAACCCTCTTAGAGACATGAGGCGGCAATTTATGGTTGTTGGTGCCGCCGCCGCCGCGTTCGGCGGGGCCGTAACTGCTGCTGCGCTAAAGGGTGCAAAGCAAATTGATAACTTGGCCAAATCGTCACGTCGCCTTGATGCTTCAATCGGCGGATTCCGTGCCTTGCAACTTGCTGCTGATGATGCCGGTATAAATCTTTCGAGCCTTACCAATGATGTGCAGACAATGAATCGCGAGTTGTCACGGGCTGGCGAAGGCGGTCCGATAGACGACGCACTGGCACGGCTTGGCATGTCTGGCCGAGAGTTGCTATCGCTGGATGTGGATAGCAGGATTGCAGCAATATCTGACCGGATAAAAGAGCTTGGTATAAACTCTGGCACGGCCACAGCTATTTTGCAGGACATGGGAGTAAGAAATCGCGAAATGGCGCTGCTTATGATCGGCGGTGGTGACGCTATCAGGTCTGCCCGTGATGATATTGATGCTTACGGTTTGGCACTAAATGATGTCGATGCCAGCAGGATCGAGACCGCGAACGACCAAATATCGCGGCTATCAATTATAACGGAACGATTTGGACAGCAGCTTGCCTTGGAAATAGTACCGACACTTGGGCGCATGGCGGAGGCGTTCACCGAATCCATGCGCGAAGGTGGGTTATTGCGTGGCGTGATTGACGGTCTGGCTGGAAACATACAAAGGATAGGAACCTATGTAACGACGGCTGTTGCGCTGTTTGGCGGCAGGTATGTCGTGGCGTTGGTTGCCGCTGCTGTGTCCACCGCGAAACTATCAGGCGCGCTTGTTTTTTTGCGTGGGGCATTGATCCGCACAGGGTTCGGGGCGCTGATAGTGGGTGCCGGTGAATTGGTATATCAATTTGGCAAACTTATTTCTAGGGTTGGTGGCTTTGGGGAATCCATGCGGCTAATGAAAGACGTTTCTGTCGAGGTGTGGGAGCGAATAAAGCTTGGCGGTCAGTCAATGGGGTCTGCTCTTGGCTCTATTTTTGCCCGTGTCAGGGCTGGCTGGCTGTCAGTGCTGGCTAACATGCAAAAATCATGGTCAGGCTTTTTGCGGACGGTATCAAATGGCCTCGCTAATGTTCCGGGCATGGACGGTGCTATGCTTGCGACTGGCAACGCTGCAATCATGGCTGGCGCGGCGTGGGTCGAAATGAGCGCAGAAGCAGACGCTGCTAAAGCTGCGGCTGATGGTATGGTTGCTGCATCCGGTGAAATGGCGGCGGCTGCTGTGGCTCCACTGAAGGCCATGGAGGCGTTGCGTGATGCCATGACAATCGGTCGCAATAAAGAGGCTGGCGGCGATGGCGACGATTACGGCGGTGCCATTGAGATTGCGGCACCTGTTGCAATAGATACCAGCGCTGCCCTTGCTAACATGCAGGCGCTGGCGATTAGCCTTGATCCAGCACATGCCGCGCTGGAAAAGTATGATGCAACGGTGCGGACCCTAAACGAAAGCCTGAAAGCTGGAGTGATTGATCAGGTCCAGTATAATAATTACTTGGCGCTTGCCGAGGAAGCCCTTAACGATGTTGAGTCGGCAAGCGGTGGTGCTGGTGCTGCAACATCAAAAATGAGTGACGCTATGCGCGAGGCTGCTGATGCTGCGGCGACGCAGGTCGCAGCCACTGAAAAAACAGCGGCAGCGGCTGATAATCTTGGCAATACTTTTGCGTCTGCATTTGCTGATATATTGACCGGCACCGATACAGTTATCGGCGGGCTGGCAAAGTTGGCTGGTCAACTAGGCAAGATGGCTTTGATGGAGGGCCTCAAAGGGCTGTTTGGTAAGCTGTTGGGCGGCTTAAGCGGCGGCGGTAACTGGCTGGCAGATTTGTTTGGTATGGGCGCAAACGCGAACGGCACGGAAAACTGGCGCGGTGGGATGTCATTGGTGGGAGAGCGTGGGCCTGAAATTGTGGACATGCCGAGAGGGTCAAAAGTTTACAACGCGCAGGCCACTGACAATATGCTTAAAGCCAAACCTCAAGGTCCGGCGAATGTCAGCGTTGAACCGAAAATAATCAACCTTTTTGATATGTCTGTTGTCGGTGATTGGCTGTCTGGTCCTGACGGCGAACAAATAATATTGAACCATATGACGAGAAACGGGGTGGTAAGTGCCTGATCTATGGCCTTTTGTACCAAGGATTGATGTAAAGGATGTGCTGTCGTTTAAGACAGACATCCGCCGAACACGCGTTGGTGAGGTCAGGGACGGGATGCGGGACGCAAGACGCATTATCAGCATGGAGTTCTTTCTGGACGATTCGAAAAACGCATTGGCAGAAAGCATATTCAGGGCTAACGTTGCGGGCGATTTGTTGGTGCCGCTCTGGCCGGAAATGACAAAATATACTGTGGCAAAGCCGATAGGGGAAACGGTGTTCGCCGTAGATAATCCTAGCGACTATTTGTTAGGTGGGTATGCCGCAATTGCGTTTGCCAGCGAGTCAATAGAGGCAGTCCAGATTACAGATATTGGGCAACATAGTATAACGGTTGCGTCTCCAAGCACCTTTGCGGTTGACGCGGTGATTCCTGTCGGGGCCGCTTATTTTGTTGGCGGTCTTGGCGGGTCTAGAATATTTACTGGTATGTCTGCCCGCACCGCTGAATTTGCGTTCAGGAATGATTTGCACATAGGGGAAACGCCGTTTGATCAATACCTAGGGGCTGATTTAGTTACTGACCCAAGTGTGATTGCCGCACCTGTAGAATCCAATATATCAATGGCGCGGGTCTTTGTTGATAACGAATCTGGGCCGGTTGTAATAGAGCCGATGCGGGATATAATAGACGGGACCAGCAAGATAGTTTATATTGACCATGGCATGGCCGCAATGATCAGGCGCAGGATGTGGCTGCGTTATATGCGCGGGCGTGATAAATCTTTTTGGATTCCAACGTGGGGTAATGATTTAACGATGACTGCACCGGCCAATAATACGCAATCTTATATTGACGTTTCGCCGCTACAAGGCAGTCATTTAGCAATGGTTGGTCGGCATATAGTAATTTATGATGGTGCCGGATTTATGCCGAGAAAGATAACCGCGTCATTTGTGGTTGGTCAATCGTGGCGGCTTGGCATTGACCCGCTTGATAGGCAGGTTGAAGCCGATGTCGGAGTTATGTTTTTAAGCAGGATGAGGCTTGACGCCGATAAAGTCGAGATGGCCACCACAGGTATATATTACATGGAAACCACGCTTCCCGTTGTCGAGGTGCCGGAATGAGTTTTGCGGCCATAGCATCCCTTGTATATGGGAAAAAACCGTTCTTCCTTTACGAGTTTTTGCGGGGTAATGATTTGTGGCTTTTTACATCGCTAAGCCGCCAATGGGTTACCGTGCCAGATGTTTTTGATTTGCCGAATGTTTTTGCCGAACCTGATATGTTCAGCAGGACGTGGGAGCCATCACCGATCAAGCACGGCAAGATCACACATAGCCAAAGAACAGCGCAGACCGAATTGCCGATCACATTTCCTCAATCAGATCAGTTTGCAAGATTGTTTTTGTCACCGCTTGGGATGGACGCAACGCGCGTTCGGATATTTAGGAGCTACGAAAATGATCCAGACGCTGAACTTGTTACTATTTACAGGGGCAGGGTGCTGCAAGCAACACCGAAATATAAGGCGGGGACTATAGACCTGATTTGCGGCGGAGGCCTCGGTGACTTAGACCGCAAGGGCTTATCTGCTGTCATGCAAGGACCATGCAGGCACGTTGTCTATTACGGCAGTTGCGGTCTCAATCTATCTGACTGGACAGTTAATGGCACTGCCACAGGGATTTCTGGTGTGACGGTAACCGTCCCAGAGGCTGCGGCCTCGGCGGACGGGTTTTATACATCTGGGCTTTTTGAGTTTGCTGGTGCGATGGAAATGATTGACGCCCACGTAGGCGACCAGTTGACGTTGGCGGCGCCTGTTATCGGGTTGGCAGATGAAATTGCTGCCAGTGGATCGGCAGCGGTTGGAATTATGCGCGGGTGTGACAAATCTTTCGCGACTTGCAGGGATGCGTTTGCAAACGATGATAATCATGGTGGTTTCCCCCATATGACAATTAGCCCGTTTGATGGCAGGAGTATCAGATAATGGCTACATTTCTTTTACGCATAGTTATCGGTCTTGCCCTGTCATTTGTTTCTAGTTTGTTCGCAAAAAAACCGCCGCCTCCAGAGGCGTCAACTCTTGAGGATTACGACATAGCGGTCGCCAAGGAAGGCGACGAGATAGTCAAGGTTTTTGGAACTGTGTTGATATTGTCCCCACAGGTGCATGGATATGGTGATTTCAAAACCGTCGCGATCAAAGATGATTCTGGTAAAAAATAATGGACCATGATGATAAGGTAAGACTGGGAGATTTACGCGCCGCTGGCATATGCTGGCGTAGGGGTGCTAAGTTATTTTTGATACATCACGAAATAAACCCTGATGAATTTCTTAAATCTGGCATAGATGCCGATATATTGCTGGCTACAGGTAATGCAATAGCAAAGAGAGCCGTGGAGGTTAGCCGTGGGCGGAAAAAATGAAAAGCCAACAATAGGCCACAAGCACTACCTTGGGGCGCAATTTATTTTGTGCTTGTCCAGTATTGATAAGCTTTTGCGTATAGACGTTGACAAAAACGTCCTATGGCGTGGCGCAAGCAGTGGTGGGCGCATCAAAGTTGATAAGCCAGACCTGTTTGATAGTTCCATACCGGAGGGCGGAGTTTCTGGAAATATCGACGTAATGCTTGGCGACCAAGATCAGCCTAAAAATGATTATCTTGTCAGTCTTTTTAAGGGTGTTGCGTCTGCATTTCGTGGGGTCACGTCTGTTGTTTTGCGGCAGGTTTATCTAGGCAACAGCCCGTATCTGCGAAGCTGGGCGTTTAAGGTGCAGCGTATATATAAAATTGATGGAGGGCCGCAATGGTATCCAGAGCGCGCAGGTATATCTGTTTCGGGGATGGAGGTTGGTGACGCCGGTATTTACATAGCAATGGATGCGTCAATTTCAATGAATGGGGGCAGGATGCAGCGGCAAAAAGATGCCGTAGTGGGGCTGTTAGAGTCAATAAGAGATGATAGTAGCGCGCCGAATGATATTCATATTGTAACTTGGGATGATAGCCCGATCGCCTCTATCGAGCGCAGGGACTGCACGGATGATGATTATACTGATTTAATCGATTGGGTATCTAACTTAAGCAATGCAACGACCGGTAGCACAAACTTTGCAGCCGCATTTGATGGGCTGTATGAATTTTATACTGGCAGTCCTTACGACCCAAGTTTTGTAGGCGACATTATGTCTAGCTTGGTTGCTGGCAGGTTTGGTGATTTGTTAGACATAGACAGTTCCGGCGGCGGGACAGAGCTAAAGCGTCGGATAGTTATATTTTCGACAGATGGCTTCCCATCAACAGATACCGATTTTGACGATGCGCTAACACTTACCGGCCAACTTGAAAACCTTGAAATATTTTGTGTAAACATCGACAACCCCGATACTCAATACACCGAAATACTTGATAACACGCAAGGCGACGGTGTGCCGGTTGTCGACAGCTCAAATCCTGATGCGCTTGTCGATGCGTTCAGGGGGGCGCTGTCATCTGGGCGTGATATGAACCCATCCCACATTCTGCGCGAGGCTATAATAGCAAAGGATACCGGCGGGTATGGTGATGATTATATTATTGGTGATAGTTTCCGTGCTGCGGCTGATTTGTTTTACTCCGAGGGTTTCGGGTTGTCATTTATCTGGAAAAGCGACTTAAGCCGCAGCGATTTCATGCGGTCGGTAGAGGCGCATATTGACGCCGTTACATATGAGCACCGGAAAACAGGTAAGTGGGAGATCAAGCCGATAAGGGCCGATTATGACAAGGCGTTACTACCTGTTTTTGATCGCAGCAATATTATGGACTGGACTAACTTATCGCTCCCGACCGATAAATCCTCGCTGCCGAACCAAATAACCATCGAATACATGGACCGCATCAAGGATGAAATAGCCGCGCTTACGGTTTCTAATCCGGTCAGAGTTGCACAAGCCGGGGCGATAATAAGCAAAACTATAAAATATCACGGCATCCATGGCGTGGCTCTTGCGTCAAGGGTTGCGGCGCGTGATTTACTTGTTGCATCATCCTTGATTAGGTCTGGGACAATCCGCGTAACTGACCTGCCAGTCTACCTAAATCGTGGTGACCCGATATTGCTAAATGAGCACGATCTAGGCATTGTTGATATGGTCGCTAGGATAACAAAAATTGTTGATGGTGACGGTCGTGACAATAGCGTCCTTGTCGATTGGGTTGAGGATAAGTTCGATTTGCCGTCGCAAGCGTATGTGGTTGTTGATCCACCTGTTATAGGTGATGTGACAAATTACCCGCAGCCAGCAAAATATCGAATGGTGGAGGAGTCACCATATTACGAAATGGTCAAGCGGGTCGGGCAGGTAGAGACTGATTTGCTTTTGGATGATGACCAGACTATAGGATTCCTAAATGTAAGTTGTGAAAGCCCAACGCCAGACGCGATAAGCGCTTTGATAAGTGTGCATGATGGCACTGATTTCGCCACTACTGGCGCGGCGGACTTTATGGTTGTGTCAGAGGTGCTTTCCAGCTTGACACGGCGCGCCGATCAAACAAAAGTTGCAATCCGCAGCACCCCTGACCTCGCGTTTGTTCGGGTCGGGTCTATCGCGTCTATCGGGTCCGAGATTGTCCGTGTGGACGCCATAGATAACGGCTTGGATATGTTTGCTCTTGATGATGTGTTTTCGGTATCGGATGTATTTGCTGACGGAGCGATACTTACAATCGGGCGTGGGTGCTTAGACACAGTGCCGCAGCCGCACCCTGCCGGTTCGCAAGTGATGTTTTGGGGCGATGTGGCATCTTCGGACCGTGTCGAGCGGTTCCAGTTCGAGAGTGTTCAGGTTAAGCTGTTGACCAAGACAATGCGCGGTACGCTTAAGGTTGGAGCAGCGCCAACTGATATTGTGATATTCGACAGCCGAGCAATACGCCCGTTTCCTGTTGGTGATTTGCGAATAAATGGCGAATACCGTGATACAATTGCAGCGGGTCCGTTGTCTATAACGTGGACTGGCAGGGACAGGACATTGCAAACAACCAGCATTGTAGAGGATCACACGTTTGGCAACATTGGTCCAGAGGCCGGGACAACTTATGTCGTCCATATTGCAGCGGTTGATGATGCTGGTGGCGAGGTGCTTGTGCTTGACGATGTGGACAAAGGTGCCGCTATGTCACATACGTTTGACCTCGACGATTACCAGTATGATATATTTCTTTCTCCTGATGTGTTTGCGATGCCTGACGCATTCGGGACTATATTGCCAGTTGAGACAGCGGCGATTAAAATAGAGGTCAGATCGTTCCGCGACGGAATGCAGTGTTGGCAGTCGCCATCTGTTTATGCTATATTATTCAGGCCACCCGAAATACTGGCATTAGGATCACCGGACGAAATTGAATTTTTGGCACCAACAAACGTAACTTTGACAGAGGTTTAAGAAATGGCACAAGCAATATCTACGAGCGTTATTCGTGAGGTTGATTCACCTACAAAAATGGAACCGGTTAAGATCAGAGATCAAAGTATATTTGACGCTCTGTTTTCCAATCACAGCGGCGATGCAGATGCACCGTATGGGCAGGCTGGTATGATTCAGCATTATCCTGCTGATGGGATTTTAAAATTACATGATGGCACTAATCTGCTGGATATGTTGACACCAGCAGCGGCGGGGCCTGCTAGCGACACTGCGGTTGGGGCAAAAGGGCAATTCTGGCTGCATTCTGGCGGCATAGATATATGCGTTGCAACAAATACTTGGATGCGGTTCGCTGGTGCTGCATTTTCAACTGTTGGTGTGTAAATGGCAACGGTCAACATAACATGGACCGACCCAAATTCTGGCGCGGCAGAAGAGGATGGCGTTAGGGTGTATCGGTCGCAGATGCCTATGGACACAGCGTCTATGCCGTTGCCTATTGTTGACCTGCCGTCTGGCAGCGTGTCATTTGACGACACAGGCGCAATTATTGGTGACAATCACTATATCATAAGCGCATACAGGGCTGGCGCGGAGCGGTTTTCGGCTGGTGTGGTTATTACCATTGGCGGGGCAGCACCATGGGACCCGCTTGATTTGTTTGCATCTGGTGAAACTGGCGGTCTTTACGACATAAGCGACCTTTCTACGCTGTGGCAAGACGACGCTGGCACAATACCAGTCACCGCAGACGGTGATATTGTTGCGCTTGTGCTTGATAAGTCTGGCAACGGGAATGATTTATGGCAAACTAACGCTTCGCGCCGCCCGATATACCGCACGGATGGCGCTTCGCATTGGCTCGAATTCGACGGGGCAGGAGATTGGCTTGAAAAGGCGTATTCGCCCGGCAGCTATCCGGTTACATTGGCGGTCGCCACGCAAAAAATAACATCCGCAGACGCTGGTGTAGCGTCCCTGTATCGTGACAACTCAAGATACAATGCTATCATGGGCAACGCCGCAGCGTTCGGTGGGCTCGGCGTGAACAGTTGGGCGGCAATGGACCGCAATGCATCTATACTTTTAAATACCGAGAGCGCGCCTGATTTTACGCCGCAATCTCTAATTGCGTCATTCGATGCGGCCGAGCTTAACCTTGAGGTTGACCTTGTGTCAGCCACGGCCCCGACTGCTAATTCTAATTCTTTTTCTGCACCAGTTAAGATTTATCTTGGGACATTGCGTCCTACCAGCTTTTATTTTGCTGGCAAGGTCCATGCATTTGTTGTGCTTAATCGGGCGCTTACGGCGGCAGAAAAGTCTGACCTGAACACTTATCTATTAGGCAAACTGTAAAGCGCTGGCGGCGCGGAAGGAAAGTAATGACTGAATTAGTTGATAAGGATGGCAAGGCCGTTAAGCCATTAACCGGAGAGGAGATCGCCGCGTGGCGTGATGGCCATGAATATCGTGCTGCGATGGGATTAATATCAAGTCGGTGGCGCAAGGCGGTAATTCTGTTTGCGTCACTGCTGGCAGCAGGTGCTGTTATTTATAGCGTCGCAATCGAGCCGATACTAAAGAAAGTTGGATGGAGTTGAAGGCGTTCTGGGTCAAATATTGGGAGTGGTTAGCTGGCGCTTTTGTCGCGGGGTCTTTTATTTATTGGCTTGGTGTGTTATTAGGCGGATATGTAGCGCCTGACAGATACACCGCCACAGATGCAGCCAATGACAGGACTGCAATTGAACGCGAGATTGAACAGTTGCGCAATGAGATTTTGGAGGCTTTGAAATGACAAAAACAATGATTGTTATTCACGCGCTGGACGTGCCGAGTGGCTGGATGATTAGCCAGCCGGTTGATCGGCAGGTTGATCGGGTCACGGTATGGCACAAGCAAAACAACGGCTGGGCCGGATTTGGTTATGCGCTGCTTATCCACCAAAACGGCAGCATCGGCAAAGGCCGTGACCTCAACAAGGACGGTGATGTTTACGACGATACTGGCGCGCATGTCAGGGGCTACAATCGCGAGAGCATCGGCATTGCCCTGACCGGCGGCAAGGGCGGGCGTCGCGCTGATAAGTTTGACAAGAACTTTACCGAGGCGCAGCGGCTGGCCCTGTGGGATACGATTTATGAAATCCGTGAGCGGTTCGGCGATGGTATTAAAATTGTCGGCCATAACGAGTTGGCAAATAGAGAATGTCCGTGCTTTGACGTGCAGGAGTTTTTGCGCGATGGAGATCCACGCAAGCGTAATGGCGGCAAGATTGCGGCTGGGCTAGCGTTAACCGCCCCAGTGGCAGCAATTGGCATAGATGCCGCTTACCTGCCACACGCGGCTATTGTTGCAGCTATTGGTTTGGTGGCGTTTTTAATCTGGAGGATAAAGCGATGAAAGATTTCCTTGATAAGCTGTCCAGCCCAAAGATGCGCGGAGCATTGCGGCACTTTTTGACAAGCGCAGGTGGCGTTCTTGTGGCGAAGGGGTATGCTGATTCTGCCATGGTGGAGGTTTCTGCTGGTGCCATTATGGCTATCGTTGGCTTTTACTGGTCGTGGACTGCTGGGGAAAAGCAATGAAACTAATCATCAAACTGCTTGGCGTCGCATGGGGATATGTGGCCGCTGGCGGCGCGGTGTTGCTGTTGGCGATTGTGAATACGGTCTTGCGCATTATCACGAATACCGTCGTTGGAAAAAGCGAATGAGCGACGTTTTCCCAATTCATGGTGGGGTAACCCATAGAAAAGCAAACGCCCTGACTGTAGAGGCCCTAGAAAGGTTACTGGAAAAGGCAAAGTCAGGTGAAATTATCGGCGTTGCAGCGGCGTTCGTTTACGGTGATTTTTCTGCGTCATTTATGAGTGGCGGCGTAATGAATAACGCCTTAATCGGCTCAATAACACGATTGAATGCGGCAATGATTGAGGGCTTGGACAATGCTTAAGCTGCTACTGAAAGCACTTGGCGGTGTGTGGAAGTATATCGCACTGGGCGGCACGGTGGTGCTGGCAATCATGACATTCGGAGCCAGCCAAAAACGTAAGGGCCGGAAGGCTGAAAAAGCATTACAGGAGCGATTGGACAATGAGCAAGCTAGCAATATTCGTAAGCGCGTTGATGGCGTTAAGCCAGTGCGCCCAGACCAGCTTAAATACAGAGACAGTGAAGGCGATCTGTGACGAATGGGAAAGCACCCTATTCCTGCCCTCGGTCAATGACACGCAGGAAACTGCACAGGGGTTGAATGATCAATTTCCCGTTCAGGAAGCGGCTTGCTTGGGTGTGGGGTGATTGGAGGAATGTTGAGGTGTCGATCCCCAATCCATTTCTGGATCAATCTGTTTTCAAAACAGTTGCCGAGGCCGCTCGGCTTAACATTCCTGTTGTGTAGGCAGGACGCTACCTCTGCTACCGCGTTTACGGACTTGTTGCCCCCCAAAGGGCGCTTTACGTCAATATCCAATGCGGGTCTACTTTCCCCGCCGCTACACAACGCCAATATATCAAATACATTTAAGATTGCAAATACAAAAAAGTTTGGACCGCCCCGCCGGATTCGAACCGGCAACCTGTGAACTAGAAAATCACGGCTCTTTCCAGTTGGTCTAGGGGCGGGTGATTGGTTTATCTGCCTCGTGACAATTACGCATTCGCAAGGCGCTACAGATACCCTTGGTAATCTGTGATCCGGTTGCATTCCAACGCAAAGCCGTAACCATGGTAGGCATTCTGGCACGTTTGGGCAGCGGGAGTTTTAAGTTGCAGCAAAGATTATAAAGTTCATCACGCCAAAGCAAGTGAACCGCATCATCTGGTAGTGGTTGTTGAATGCATTGGTCAAAATCTAACCATTTCGACATACGGTCATATTTGGGGTTCGCACTTCTTTGTTTTATCGGATAAACCCAAGGCGTCGCCCCCCTGCATTCGCTCGGAACGCTGCGTAAGAAAAATGACCCGTCCAGTTCATAGTGGGCTGCGTGTTGGTTGGTTTTTTTCTCAACTAGGAACTTTTCGTGAAATGCGATTGCAACGTGGTGTGAACAATTCAACATAGATTTAATTTGAGCCGGTGCGCGCTCAAGTTTATCTTTTTTGCTTTTGATTTCAACTGATATTATTTCAGCTATATCTACGGCCATTACATCAACCCTATTAATCCCGCCACCAACATTGATTTCGTGAATGATTCGGGCGTTTGGGCGCATTTTACGCAACCTATCAACAACGCAACTCCTGATTTCCTGCTCGGCTTCACTTCGTCGCATCGTTATTCTCCTTTTGGTGGGGTTGGCGTTAGTTTGAAATCAGGATTGCGCAGTGGACCAGACGTAAAATCACCATGTGTTTTTATGCCGTGTATCTCAAGTCTTGCACATAGGCAGCTTGGGCATAGCAACCCGCCTTCGTCGCCTGTCGGACTGATTGCGGCCCAATGCTCATGTGGGATTATAAGGTCAGGAAAGCCTGCCTTGCCGTATGGACGTTTGCAGTCATAACAGCGTGGGTTTTGGTACATATCTTCGATGGGGGTCGTGGGATTGGTGCGGAAATTCCCCGAATCTAGATACTCGCGTAAAGCGTCGATAGAAATATATTCGGTTCCGCCGCCGGTGTTGGTGTCCCGAAACCTGCCAGATTTGAAATTGGCTATTGCATCGGTGAACAAACACCATATCCGTTCAGGTGCATCAGTCATTGTCATTCTCCTTTTGGTGGGGTTGGAATGGCCATCCAATGGGACGGGCCTTTAATGTATTCATCCGACCACCCATCTTGGTCATAATCTATACGACCAAAGAATTCATATCGTTCGATTTCTTGATCAAATCTTACTTTAGGTTCAAATTCACCTTCCCACCACGCCATGAATTCAGTGCCATCTTTCGGCGCGGTTTCAATCGGCTGCCACTGTGGTTCGGCGCGGGTGGCGGCGAGATATGTTAAAACCTCGTCAAGGGCTTGCCGAGACACACCGACCATAAGCCCTTCTTGGTCTAACTGATCTTGGCGGATTCTGAGGTGTTTAATCGTATCTTGAATTACATCAGTCATTGTTCTGTCCTTTCATTGCGCGGATATCCTTGGCTATTGCGCTCATGGTTGATCTATGCTGCATCATCTCCTTAAGCACGTCATTCCTAATTACTTCGATTGCCACATCGAGGGCGGCCTCCATAGCGGCCTCTTTATCATCTACGTGGTCACCTAAATGGAGGAAATAACCGCGCTGCATGTCCATTACGATTTTTCTTTTTTGTTCGTGTGTCACAATTCAAATTCCTCTGGTTTGATCTGGTCTTTGCAAACCCCGTCACGGGGGATGAACATTGTCATCACTTGCTGGCCATCCGGTCGCCACGGTGCGGTTGACCGCAGGCAGTTATCCCGCATGGCGCATAGTTTGTTCGTGCAGCGTGAAAAGTCGAAAGGGAGATTGGTCATTTTGCGTTCCTCGCTTGTTCAATGGCGGCATTTAGCTCAACAGAGCCGCCTCCGTTATTTCGCACCAGCGCCTTCCATGCGGTCTCACAAACAGCGATTGGCGTATCTTGATTCACATTTAGAATCTCCCACCATTGTTTTGCGACAGGTGTTGTGATCACCGACATTTGATCGGGTGGCGGCAAGGCCGTGAAGCCAGAAAATGCTTGATTGGTGATCTCAGCGCATCCCCGCTTTTCAGGGCCGCGCATATCTTTAATAGAAAGCCCTATTGCGCGGATATTTTTCCAAACTTTGTCATACGTATCGCAGGGAATGCATATCTGTTGGCCCTTCCTCGTGAAATAAACAGCGACCCCGCAATCGTCGGGCTGTATCCCGCTTATGTAAGGAAGGCCATTTTTGCGCGCCCCCATATTTGTTGAAATAACGGGGTTTATACCACCACTACGTTCGATTTCGTTCAATAAATCTATGATTGCCGTTGAAGGTGAGACCTGAAATGCTCCCCATTTCTGATCAAAATGGTTTGTGCGTTGTATATGTGGCGGCCATTGTAGTGGATATGCAAGCGTCATCACCCACCTCCCGTAATATCAGCAATTAAACGCACAACCACCGACTGCCAAGCCACCCATAAAAGATAGGTCACAAACCCAAGGCTTGCCGCAATCATCAGGCAGTTGCCAATGCGCGATATGCGGAGAATTTCTTCATCATGTTCATGTTTCATTTTTTGGCCTCAATTTCGCACATTAAAGCTAAAAACGCCTTTTCGTGTTGAATTTTCTCTCCAGCCATCCAGTTGCGGATTGCTGGTGGCGTTACACCCAACGCATCTGCGGCTTGCGGGGGCTTATACCCCATTCGATTCATCCACGCTGTCAGTTCTTCGGAAAATGGTTTCATTGTTTTACTCGGTTTGGTTGGTTGGTTTAGCATACCGGAAGGAAAGCGGCTTTGCAATAGAAAAGAAAGCGGCTTGCGGATTACATGCCCATCGCTTCGATATACATATCCAGCACGGCCTGTTCCTCGCTGATTTCCTGCGGGTCTTTTTTGCGGAGTGCTACGATTTTACGCAAGATTTTGGTGTCATATCCACGGATTTTCGCCTCGGCCATTACTTCTTTCTGTTGGTCCGCAATGTCTTTTTTCTCGATTTCCAGCCGCTCGAACCTCTCCACAAAGCTGCGCAGCTCTTCGGATGTAACGCGGTATGTTGTTTCGTTTATTTCGGTTGTCATTTTAGCATTCCCTTAATTTTTTTAATTAAATTTTATCGGCATCAACGCGCATGTTGTGTCTTGATCCGTGCCGGTTATTAAAAATGGGTCAGTCGCTCCATTTCCTGAAATATTCACTGGGCCAAGTTCCGCCACAAGCGGCTTTAATAAGGCGTTATTTAGACCAAAAGACGCGCCAACACCGACCTTTACACCTGCGGTAACCTGCGACCCGTCAAAATCAATGCTTTGTGTGATAGTCCCTGATTCTGGGTTGATTTTGATTGTCTTGGCGTCAAATTTCCGCAAGCAAGATATATCCAGATCAACCGATATTTTATTGCTTGGCTTTGGGATTAACTTTTGCACATCTGGAAATTTACAGTCAATCGTCTTGGATCGTAAAATGCCGTGTTTTGTTTTGAATGTCACTTTGTTATCTTTGTGCAATGCAATATCCACAGACCCGTTGCCTTTTTTGTCTAACATAGCCAGCAAAATTTTGACAGTTGAAGCTGGCAGAATGAAGCCGTCACCAGTCCACGCAAAACCTGTTTTCACCCGCATTAGTCGGTGCCCATCCGTTGCAGCCAACGCCAGCTTTCCGTCAATCGAATGGAAGTAAACGCTGTTCAGGTAAAAACGGGTCATTACGGCTGAAATGCAAGTTCTAACCCGCCGCAATAGCCGGTGCAATTCGGCCTCTGGAATTGATACCCGTTCGACAGGCGGGCCAACTTTCAATTCCGGTTGATCGCTGGCATCAATGCCAAGATATACGGTCAGAACGTCACGCCCAACCTTTAAGGTCAAATAATCAGCCTTAACTGAAATGCTAACTTCACCAGACAAACAATTCAAAAACCGAAGCATATTATTCGGCTGAAACATAATATCAAAATCGCCCTTACCGCTTCCGGCAATATGGGTTGTGATATGCTGATCAAGGTTTGTTCCTTGCAGCCGTAAATCGCCTCTAAAAACAGTCATTCGCATCAGGCACAGAATCGGCACTGCTGCGCGACGCTCAATAGACAGTTTTGTCATTTTAACTGCATCGTGCAGTTCTTTTGTGTCTACAGTTATTTTTGCGTTTGTCATTTTAATTCTCCGTTTTGGTTAATCTGATATGGCGTCAATCTGCGCCCTTGTTTGCTCAATATAGTTTGTGTCGAATCCCCATTCATCAATCCAGCTTTCCTTGCCGTTGTGGATTGCGTCAGGCCCCCATTGATGGTGAATTTTGCATAGCGGTATGCAATCCCGTGCGGGTGTCTTTCTTGACCCAAACCTACCACATATGGTATGGTGGCAATCACTTGGCGGTGGTGCGTTGCATACGGCGCACGGCAAGCCTTTTACTGCCAGCATATAATCCAGATCGGCTTGTGAAGCTGGTTCCTTGCCGCGCTTCTTCGGCTCTGGCTTTGGTGCAGGTGTGAATGTCATAAAAACCCCATTATCTCATTTAACGATTTATCAATATCAGATTCGGAATGTGACGTAAGTATTTTGGCCAGAATTATATCAACTGTTTTGGAATACAGCTCTTGAAACTCGGCTTCATCCATACTGGCAAAGCTGATTGATTTAGCCACCAGCCGCAATTCCCCGCTGATTGTCCAAACCTTATCAAAAAACCCCGCCATGATAGATAATTCATCACGGAATCTATCGTAATTCTTGCCGGTTCCGTCTGGCGTTTCCCACTGCGAGAATGCGTAGGTGACCAACGCAAAATATTTCTTGTGGAATGCATAATTGCGCGGGCGCGTTACATCAATGTTCACAAGCTGTCCTAGCTTAGTTCCAGTCAGCCATTCCTCGGCGTTTGGGTCTGCGGGGATTAACCCGCCTTGTGATTTTAGCCAGTTGGTTTTCATTTTAATCGTCTACCTAATACCTCGCCGATAATGACGACCGCCAATACTATTATAGCAAAAATCGTGTTCCCAAACATAATCCAAAGATAGGTTAAAAGGTTGCCCCAGTCAGTATCCATCATATTAAGTTGCACTTTGTCGGTAAGTGGGGCCGCAAATAAATACCCGGTTGTAAGTTGGAATAAATATTTCATTGTCGTTCTCCTGTTGGTTTAAGAGATTCGTGTTTTTCGAGATGGCGTTCAATTCCTCCTTCGTCGATAATAACACTACAATCTGCAACGCAATTTTGGCAAATGTGAGTGCCGTTCGGACTTGCAATAAGGACAACGTCTTTTTCGAAACCACCAATAGCACAAAAATCGCAGCACATGGCAAAACTATTGCTGCCCTCAAATCTTACAATGGTATGCATGTCGTTCTCCTTCGTTGGTTGAAATATTAGCTACACTGCGCAATCGTTAGTCAGTTACAAATGCAGTGTTTGGCAATTAGCCCATGGCTTTGCGAGCAGAGGCGTCAGGGGCATTAAGTAGGGATAGGCCGTTCGTGTCGCGGTTTCGAGCCTATCCCATCACAAGCCAACTGGGGGTTGGCCTGTGTGTTCTCATTGTCATTCTCCTTTTTGTTTAGTTGTTGGTAAACTCTGCTAGATGTGAGTGAATATCGTGGTGGCACTTAGGGCAGCGCCAAGAAATAGCGCCTAAATGGTATATGCCAAGATATATCATTTAGAATGGAATTAAATCGTCCAGATTGCTGGCACCACCTTGATCACCACCATACCCGCCAGCCTGATCACCACCACTGCTTTCTGTTCCAGTGCTGTTGTGATCGCGCTGACCATCAGACTTGCCGCCCAGCATAACCAGTTTGCTGTCAAACCCTTGCAGGACAACCTCGGTTGAATAACGGTCATTGCCGGATTGGTCTTGATATTTTCTGGTCTGCAATTTGCCCTCGATATATATGGTTGAACCTTTTTTAAGGTATTTTTCGCATACGGTCACAAGGCCATCCGAGAAAATCGCGACAGAATGCCATTCTGTCTTTTCCTTGTTCTCGCCTGAATTTTTATCCCGCCAGCGTTCAGAAGTCGCAACACGCAGGTTGCAAACCCGCCCGCCGTTTCCGAATGTCCTGATTTCAGGGTCAGCCCCCAGATTGCCAATAAGAATGGCTTTGTTAACTGAACCGCTCATATCCCAACTCCTTCAAATATCTTGTTAATCTGGCGCACCTTTTCCACATCAGAATTGCAATATTCCGATATTTCATCATGTTTGCCAGCCAGCCAATAATCATAAACATCCTTGCCGGTCATTCCGGTTTTGCCTTCAAGGCCAAGAATGCCGCATAATTCATCAAGCCCGATCGTATCACGAGCGCCAGCCCATAAAATTGTGGTGTCACGAATCCCAACATCCCAAGGCTTTGCATGTGGCCGCATCCATGTTGGAACCAGAATGCCATGAATAATGCAGCGGTGCATGATAAACTTTAGGTCAAAGCCGCTGATATAATGGCCGCATAGGACTGGGTTTGGGTTGCCAACATCAGATAATATCAACGATATTTGAGATATAGCCATTTCTAGGCCTTCTTTTTCATCAGCCCTAGTTTGTATTTTATACCCAAAAACTTGGCCATCATCCACCGCAAAAGAAAGGCTGCAAATTTGACCATAGCCGCCATTAAACGATTGCTTGCGGTAAATATCATCCTTTGCCTTTTCGCCTTTTTCAACAAACCACTTATCAATGGTTTCCTGTTTTGTCATGTTCCCGGGCGGCTTTACCGTGATTGCGTCTTTGCCTGATTCTGGTCCGGGGATTGTCTCGATGTCGATATACAGGGTCGATTTCATTTTACTTGCCTTTCAATAGCGGCTCATTGTCTTTCAGAGATTCCGGCGTTTCATCCGGCGCGAATTTCAGGGTCAGCCCCCAGATTGCCAATAAGAATTACTTTGTTAACTGATCCGCTCATATCCCAACTCCTTCAAATATCTTGTTAATCTGGCGCATTAATAAGCTTCCTTTTCGATTGATTGTTCGACGCCGTTTATATCAACGGTCTTGTGGTTTATGCGCACCCATTCCTCGATAAATGCGGTCATGTCACCCCGAAAATTAACGGCAATGAAATTTATCACCGCCTTGTGATCGACAATATCGTATTTGTGAACCTTGCGCATACCTTTTACCGTATCCTTGGCCTGCGACCTTGCGGCGTTGTCAGCATCTATGGCTGCTTGCTGTGCCGCCTGTGCCTCGCGCTGCGCCTCAATATCGCTGGCATTCGCCTCGCGCACCTTGCGTTCAGCTTCCAGCCTTGCGGCGTTGGCTTTTTCCCAAGCCGCGTTTCTATCGGCAGCTTTTTGATCGGCCAGATGTTGCTTGAACTTCGCAACACAAGCAACAAGCCCGGTGCTAAGCAATTTCAGATCATCAATCGTTGGCTTCCACCGTGCAATAGCGGCCTTGTGAGCATCAAAATGCGGTGCGCTTTCGGATTTCTGCCCGGCGGTCACGTCCTTGATTGCCGCCTTGATTTGCTTTGTTAAAGCATCAACGGCCTTCATTTGGCTTTCGTCTTGGACCGGCTCACCATCAAGCCAATTCTGGGCCTCTTGGATTGCATCGCCATACGGCGCAGTTGCCTCGTCAATTGGATTCGGGGGGTTATTATGGCCTTTTGTCATTTTATATCTCCGTCGTTTTTATATGGTATGTCGTCCGCCAGTTGTCCGGCGTTTCATCCGGCGCGAATTTCAGGCGCATTTTTTCAAGTGCGTCGATCACGTTTTTATTAGCCGCAATTTCTGGGAGGTTTTTTGCCAGCCCTTCGCGAATTTCCTGCACGGCCTTAGCATTTTTTGTATCCCAAATGTCTTTTAACACTTGCGCCGTGTTAAATTTTGGCTTTGCCTCCGCTATGTATTCTTTTAAGGTTGCAATCGCCTTATCCCAAGCGTTCATTGCGCCAGTATGATAAGCGTGGCCTGCGTCCGTGACTTTGACGTTCTCAATTCTCGCCTTTGCGTCATCACGCCGACATTCAAATTCATCAATTAACTTTTGCTGTAGATCAATTCTACTCATTTTGTTTCTCCGGTTTGTTTTATTAGCACATTCAGCCTACAATATTAGCGCCGAATGTCAAGCGACTTTCTTTTTGGCCTTGCTGATTAGCGTATAAACACCAACTCTTTTACCAGCTGTATTCGTGGTCAATGCCATGTGAATATCATGCCCAGCTTCGCGCAGATCAAACACCCTCGCGGCGAGGCGAAAGCATTCATACTCACGCAAAGCCTCAAGGGGCGTTAGCGACCAGCCTTGTGACAGGTGACGCAGAATAAGGGCGGATTGGGTGTCTGTATTCACTGGTCAAGCGCCTTTATGCGGTATATTGGACTAACTGCCTGTGCGCTGGCTTGCTTAATTATCTGCGCCCAAGTTGTGAACGCACGACCATCAAACATCCGGCCAATCATTTCGGTGTTGTCGTTTGGGTTATCGCAATAAATTGCAAACCGCTCGCATTGAGCCGGTCGCCCGATGCATTCGATGCCATTGACTGATACGCTCATATCGAAAATACCGCCGTTGTTCCTGCCCATATAATAGCCAGCATAAAAGCGGCTTGGAATATTACCCTGATTTTCATAGTAAATCTACCTTTCCAAGAACATGTTCGGCGTTATGATCAACATCCGCCCAATCTGCATTGATCGCGGCGTAAAAATCACCGTGCAATTCGTCTACCGCTGATTCGAAATCAACAGCCGCGCTTTCCGCATCCCCTGCATCATTGGCATTATGCAACCGCAACAGCGCGTCAATTACCGTTGGTATTGCATCATCTGGATCATGAAATGCGGCTATTAAAAGCTTTGCCATTTTTTCTTGCTGGTCGTTCATTTGCATTACGAATCCTCACTGATGTGATCGACCAGATTGCTAGGCCGGTTTGTTATTTTATCTAGGTTGCCAGACAGGCCGGTGCAGTCGCCCCACAGGCCGGTACATTTGCCCGACAGGTTTGAGCATTTGCCAGACAGGCCGGTGCAGTCGCCACGCAGGTCGGTGCAGTCGCCAAACAGGTCGGTGCATTTGCCAGACAGGTCGGTGCAGTCGCCGCGCAGGTTTGAGCATTTGCCAGACAGGTTTGTGCAGTCACCGCGCAGGTCGGTGCAGTTGCCAGACAGGTTGGTGCAGTCGCCACGCAGGTTGGAGCATTTGCCAAACAGGTTGGTGCAGTCGCCACGCAGGCTGGAGCAGTTGCCAAACAGGCCGGTGCAGTCACCAGACAGGTTTGAGCAGTCGCCATACATATTCTCATTCGGGCCGGTTATTTTTTTGCCATCAATAAAGTGGTACAGGTTTGAGGTCGAGCGAGTTAGTGGTTTTTCATCTGTCATTTTATTTCTCCGGTTTGATGTTTCCACATTAATAGCAAATGACTTTCTTGCTGTCAACAAATAAATGCGGTTGACATTTAATAACATTGGATTTATCAGTATTGATGAAGAGCCGAAAGGAAAGATAATGGCAAAAATAGCAAAATCAATTCATTTAGAGGCCGTGGAAATCGCGCAGATAGACGCTATGGCTGATAAAATCGGACATGGTGCGACATTCTCAAGTATGGCTCGGCAACTGATCATTGAGGGAATCGCAGCACGTTCTATGCCTGAAAAAGTAAAGGCCGCACCAGATTAACGATGCGGCCTTGCGCTTGACCAACAGGCCCGGAGAAGAGCCACAACAAGCACAAAGACGATTACACACGACAATTTAACATGTCAAATGGAAAAATCACATGAGCATTAAATTAGACGCGGCAGAAGCAGTTACAAACGCCGCAATCGGATTTCTGGTGTCAGTTGCCGCAACGTATTGGCTGTTGCCGTTATGGGGGCTTGTTGCCAGCGTTGGGCAGAGTTTTGGGATAACGGCCATGTTTTTTGCAATATCAACCACGCGGTCGTTCATTCTGCGCCGGTTATTCAGGGGAATGAAATAACAAGAATATCAATTCCAGATCATTATTACCTTTATTTATGAAAGGGTCATATTGTTGGAAGTCTGGAGTTGATTGCCGCTGGCACGGGCTGAACCCTAGACCCGAAACCCGTGCCAGCAACCATATAACCGGAGGTTAAAATGACATATAAAACACCCCAAGAGCAGGTCCGCGCATTGATGCATGATGTTTCCGAGGCCAAAAAGGAAACTTACACCAAGGGCGAGGTCAAAAACATTCTAAATTCTGTGGCGTCATTATCCGACCTTGGCAATCACACGCAGGAAATAGCCGGAATACGGAGAGGTGATGTATTCATCGCAAAAATGGTTGGCGGAAAAGTCAGGCCGTGGGTTGTGTTGTCTGTCCGCAGCGAGATTGTCTGTGCCGTTTGTATGTCTGGTGGCGACCGCGCCCCGCATATGACTAAATCAGAATGCCGCCTATGGCCCGGATCATGGATTGGCAGCACCGTCAGCTTATTTGCTGAATCATTGGCCGCAAAAGCTGTTACCCGCCCATATACGAATGCGGCCCACCTTCGCGATATTGAACGTAAGGTTTCCGGGCTATTTGATTTGCGAAAGTAGCTTTGCAAAAAAACGGCGGGGATTACCGATGTAATCAGCCCGCCAAGTTAGAGGCAACAGGGGAGAAAGGTGTTGCTGATATTCAGATACACCAATAAATTGCGCAAGTCAAGCAAAAAGCCCCCGCCTGAATAAACTGACGGGGGCTTGTTTTCCCAGTTGGTGACTGGTAACGTGAGTGCAATACCAATGCAGGTTCTTGATAGCACAATGTGGATTGTGTTTGCAAGCCCTGCCCAATAAAGGGGGCAAAATATGTCACAGAAAACTAAATGAGTATCGGCGCAAACTGGTATCCACGTGATCCGCGTAAGTTCATTGCTGGTGTCAAGGGCATGACCTTCAAGGAGTGTAACGCATGAGTCATAAAGCAACAGGATGGCTAGCGGACGTTGAAAACGTAACACCTTCAGAGTTCCGCATCCTATTTATTCTATGCGATTGCCACAACCCAAGCAAGGGTTGCTTCCCGTCGCAGGGGTATCTTAAAACAAAAAGCGGTATGTCAAATGGGTCTATCAACAACCAGTTAAAATCCTTAGAAGGTAAGGGGCTTATTACCCGCAAGAAACGCACAAACCCACAGACAAAACAAATCATGTCTACCATGTATATTTTAGGGTTTGATCTGCTAAAGCCTACTCCAAATTCTGGAGAGGTGGCCTTCTCCAATCTAGACCCAAAGCCTTCTCCAAAAAACGGGCAAAGCCTTCTCCAGAATTTGGAGACTAACCTTGTAAAGGAACCTTGTAATGAACCTGTAACTATAAAGATTGATTTCAAAGTATTTTGGACCGAATGGCCAAATAAGGTAGCCAAGCCAAAAGCTAAGATCGCTTGGGAAAAATTAAAGGCAAAAGACCAACATGCAATTATGGCATTGCCGAGCGCAGGCTTTGAATCGTGGCAAGCATCCGCACCGCAAGGGGCAAACCCCGTTCATCCGGCGTCTTTTTTAAATCAGAGGCGATGGGAAGATGAACCAATTTTAACAAACGGAGGCCACAATGGGCACGGAAATTACAGCAACGGGCAAGCGCGCGGCGATGCTCAACTCGATGCGGCCAAGGAAAGAGCAATTAGGCTCGCATGATTTCAAGATGCACAGGGCTATGGTCGCATTTGAATTGGAAGTTGTATCAACAAAGATTGATCGTTTTGGGTGGGGTCAAATGTCGGAGGCAATGAAAGACCGGTTGACTTTGGACTGGATGGACGCGCTTGATCCGTATGGGCTTGATGAAATCAAGACGGCGTGTTCTGTGCTAATGGGCAGCAAGCCAAAGGACGCGACAAACGAACATCGGGTCAAGGCGGCTATTGTGGCAGGTCGGGCAAAAGCATTAGCAGCCCTTCCCAAGCCGTTACCATTGCCAGAGCCGGAAAGGCCAGAGCCTAGCGCTGCATCAAAAGAGCGTGTCAACGCGATGGTCGAAGACCTTTCGTCCGGGCTTAAAATGTCGAAGCCGCCTGTTATTTATAAATCACTACGCGGTGCAGCAATTGGTAAAATTACATGATAAGCCCAATGGTGCGACAGAATGACACATATGCAACTATGTGGTTTCCCTGCATAGTGATTTTAAAGCAAACCGGAGAAGCAAAATGACAGATGAAAAACCACTAACTCGCTCGACCTCAAACCTGTACCACTTTATTGATGGCAAAAAAATAACCGGCCCGAATGAGAATATGTATGGCAAATGCTCCAACCTGCGTGGCGACTGCACCAACCTGTCTGGCAACTGCACATACCTGAGCGGTGACTGCACCGGCCTGTTTGGCGACTGCACTGGCCTGCGCGGCAACTGCACTGGCTTGCGCGGCAAATGCTCCAACCTGCGCGGCGAATGCTCCAGCCTGTCTGGCAACTGCACTGGCCTGCGCGGCGACTGCACTGGCTTGCGCGGCGACTGCACCGACCTGTCTGGCAAATGCACCGACCTGTTTGGCGACTGCACATACCTGTGGGGTGACTGCACCGATCTGACTGGTGACTGCACCAACCTGTTTGGCAAATGTACCGGCCTGCGCGGCGACTGCACCGACCTGTCTGGCAAATGCACCGGCCTGTTTGGCAACTGCTCAAACCTGTTTGGCAACTGCACATACCTGTCTGGCAATCTTGACGAAATAACAAACCGGCCTAGCAATCTGGTCGATCACATCAAACCGGAGAAATAAAATGACTGATCATTACAAAAAAATGGCAGACGATCTAAAAGGCGTCAAGGTCGGAGCCAAAAAGGAATCGGCTCTTGCAAAGCGGGTAAGAGCGGCAGAGGCTACCGGCGCTGCGGAGCGTCAGGCCCATATCCTCGATAATCCAGAGGTTTATGGGTTGATGCGTGGACCCGTTGCGCTTGGCGATACCGGAAATGAACTGGCATCTACTGCTTACAAGGATGGTTGGGAAGCTGCTAAAAAACGTGCTGCTGAAGATGTTTCCGAGTTGTTTAGTGATTTTTCTACAATAGCTAAAACTGTGATCCTGTCTATCAATGCCATAAGGCCAAATTCGTAATTCTGGAATCAGGATTGCGCCAACACAAATAAATTGGAGAAGCAAAGTGAATATTTTTGAACGCCCAGAGCGAGAATCTGAATTACATCAAGACTTGGTTGATGCAGTTTTGCGTTGCGAGGTTGGCGGGATGATAGTTTATCATACCGGCGTGTCGTTTCATAGCGCTGGCAAGGCTATGTGTAGCGCGGTTTTGGCGGTCCAAGCCAGTGGCATTGCGGCGCCGGTCCAAAAGGTTACTGGCGGAACAACCAGCTATGGCCATCGAACCTTTCATTATATGTTGTGGAGGGTAAAGTGACCGAGGATCAAATCCATATATCAATTTTGCAACTGCTTTAGTGGGTATTGCCAAAAGACGCAACACCAGCATGGCACACGCCAAACGGCGGCAATCGACATATCGCCACGGCTCGGAAAATGAAGGCGTTAGGCACAAGGGCGGGGTTTCCTGATTTGGCTTTTCTATGGCATGGAAAGTTCTATGCGTTTGAGGTCAAAACACAAAAAGGCAGACAATCACCGGCGCAAAAAGACTGGCAGGGAGCAATCACAAATGCAGGTGGGTTCTATGCGGTTGTTAGATCGGTTGATGATGCAAAGCTGCAATTGAATGCGTGGGGCGTGGCGCCGAATGGCTTTGGTCCAGCCGCAAAAAAAATCAAATTAAATGCACATTAGGGCTTGCGTATCTGGAAATGGTTGCATATTGATGATATAGAAACAAGCAAACGGAGAATGACAATGGATAATAACAAAATGACCGGCCCAGAATTTAAAGATGCCCGCAAGTCTCTTGGTCTTACACAGCCAGTCCTTGCCGAAAATCTGGATGTAACAGTCCGAACCATTTACAACTGGGAGAATGATGGCCCTACGGTAATGGCGGTGCTATCAATTCTATTTTTGATGATGTGCAGTAACAGGGCATCATTTGCTACCAAAGGTGCTTGATCGGATATTTTTACCGATAACTTACTGCGCATCTTCTTAAATTGAAACTAAACTGGAGAAAAGAAATGAACATGTCAAAAGCAAATATCGTCATGGGCCTAAAGGCAACAATGGGTGCCATCAAAGGTTATGATGATTACATCAAAGCCGCGATCAAATTGATCGGGTCCATGCAGGAACCAGATGCCCCTGAATTTGGAGTCGGCTGGAAGGGTAAAACCATCAGTGGCATCAATGTTGAAATAGTTGCCAAGGTAGGTAATACTTTGATCGGGGCGATGGGAGTGTCACCAGTTGCATGGTCGCTAGACGGGAAGTCATTTAGAGGATTAAATCCTAACGACGCGTTTATTGGGGATAACAATCTCACCCCAGACGAGCCAAAGACCGTTACAGGAACATGGTGGATGGTTGATGCAGGAAGCAAAGAAATGTTCGAGGAAAAATCTGACGCGGTAATGGTTGGGAACGATTTTCGTGCCGAAAAGGGCGGTAAATTTGAAATCCATAAATGCACCATAACCTATGAGGTGCAATAATGAATTATCCATGGGACCTAGATTTATATCAGGCAGAAAAGCAGAAAGCCTATATGTCAACGCCTTTGGCAAAAAAACAGCAGGCCGAAAACGAAGCTTATTGGGAAGAACAGCGCGCCAAGCTGGCGGCTGGGCAGCCAGTTAAAGACATTCATAATTATGATGATGGCATCAAAGAGGCGATCGCAAACCACCGTTATCACGCTGCAAAGTATATCGAAGCAGCAGCCGCCCACTCCAGAGCCGTTATAGAATTATGCGAGGTAGATGCATGACATCCAGCAACCAAGATCCACAAGCAACACCAGACTGGCGCGGCAGAGATCTCATAAGGACTAAAAGGGTGATAAAGCCTGCAATAAAGCCACGCCCAAAAGGATCAGTCGCAGTAAGGGAGATGGCCAGTGTTGAGTGCAAGCATCCTGATTGTGACAACTTAACAATGCGTGGATCACGGTCAAAGGTGTGCAAGGCTCATACTCACAACAAGCCGTGGTGCCAGTGTGTAAGTTGCAC
>Ga0256839_1001019_pt1 | contig 35016 bp, 27 predicted proteins | sample 354166metaG_FD_185968 | JGI IMG/M metagenome (GOLD analysis project Ga0256839, IMG submission 185968) | Hydrothermal vent microbial communities from Mid Atlantic Ridge, Atlantic Ocean - 354-166 | ecosystem: Environmental > Aquatic > Marine > Hydrothermal vents | place: Atlantic Ocean: Mid...
GGACAGGGTGATGTTATCTTTATCGCCGCCGTATTTTTCAATATTATTCAGGACCCAGACCGCCGCCGACCTGACCTGAGCAACAATTTCAAACAGCGATGCCTCGGGGGCCAATGTATAATCAAGGGCGATGAAAATAATATTATGATCAATGAAGTTGGGCGCTGCAAAGGCGCTTTCCGCCTTGGATAACTCCTGCCAATAGCCCCCATGGATAAAGACATGTACCGCAAAGGGTCCTTCGCCTTTTGGTGTGAAAATATCCATATATTCGCGCGGGGCAGGGCCGTATTTAACATCAGGCTGATATTGTGAAGAGAGTTTCAAATGCGCCGCCCGGCTCTGATCACTATAGTTTTGTATATAAACCATAATATCATCCACGCAGGAGCTGGGGGAATATTCCCTCTCAAGGGTTTCTTTGCTCATATTTTTATAGGGCTTGAATGTCATTACAATTAATGTCTCAAATACGAGAAATTTTCTCTATATAGAAATTAGTTTTCACTATAGGAATAATATGATACTATAGCTGCTGAAAAAAGAAAGCAGAAAACATGGCATCCACGTTATTGAGTGATACTGAAAGCGGGCCAGAGGCAATGCTTGGTCATCGGCTGGCGGCGCTGCGGGCAGTGCGCGGCTTGACACTCCGGCAGCTTAGTGAATTGGTTGATATTCCGGTGTCCACCTTATCAAAAGTGCAAAATCATCAGGCGACTTTGACCTACGGCAATCTGCAAAAAATGGCGCGGGGCCTGAATATATGTATTTCCGAATTATTTGACGATGGGTTGCAAATGCCCAAAGCCGGCCGCCGCACGATCACAAGGGCCGGCCAAGGCGTGATGAATGAGGTTGATATTTACCGGGTTGAGGTGCTGGGCAGCGAATTATTAAACAAAGGTATGTATCCCGGGATTCTTGACGTGCCGCCCGCGCAGCCGCAAGATATAGCAAAGCTTGCCCGTCATCCGGGAGAGGAATTTATTTATGTGCTGGCCGGGGGCATAACGCTTTATACCGAGGATTATAAGCCCGTAGAACTTAATGTGGGGGATAGTGCTTACCTTGATAGCTCATCAGGCCATCGTTATGTTTCGAAAAGTGAGGAAGTGGCACAAATTCTGGTGATTTGTTCTGACAATGCCAGTGAAACGGCTGAAAAAAGTGAAAGATATGACTGACTTAACACGTGATTTTTTTCAGGAGCTTGACCATCAAGACGTGCTGGCGCATTTTCGCGAAGACTTTCATCTGCCGGACGGCATGATTTATCTGGATGGAAATTCGCTTGGCGCCAGGCCTAAGGCGGCATCCGCGCGCGCGCAGGATGTTGTGGCGCGGGAATGGGGTCAGGATTTGATCACCAGCTGGAATAAAAACGGCTGGTTTCATCTGGCTGAAAAAGTTGGCGATAAAATTGCGGGACTTATCGGGGCCGCGCCCGGTGAGGTCATGGCCTGCGATGCCACAGGCATAAACCTGTATAAACTGTTGTCCATGGCCCTTGACCTGCGGCCAGACCGGAAAATTATTGTGATGGAAGGCAGTAACTTTCCAACGGACAATTATATGGCGCAAGGATTGATTCAGCAGCTGGACCGGGGGCATGAAATATATTTTGCTGAACAAGAGGCTATTCTGGCGGCCATCACCGAAGAAGTCGCCGTCGTATGCTTGACTCAGGTGCATTATAAAACCGGCCACCTGCATGATATGGCGGCGATCACGGAAAAGGCCCATCAGGTAGGAGCCTTGGTTATCTGGGACTTATGTCATAGCGCGGGGGCCTTGCCCGTTGATTTAAATGGCTGCCATGCCGACTTTGCCGTGGGGTGCGGCTATAAATATTTGAATGGCGGCCCGGGGGCGCCGGCATTTATTTTTGTCGCCCAACGCCATCAGGGAAAAGCCCGGCAGCCCTTGACCGGCTGGTGGAGCCATGCCGCCCCCTTTGCCTTTGAACAGGATTATCGTCCCGCTGATACTATCTGGCAAACATTGACGGGCACCCAGTCCATATTGGCGCTGTCGGTTCTTGAATGCGGCATTGATATTATGTTGCGGGTTGATATGGCAAAACTGCGGGCTAAATCCATAGCCTTGTGTGATTATTTTATTACGCTAATGGATCAGCATTGTGATGGTTTTGGTTTTTCACTGGAAAGCCCGCGCGATGGGGATGGCCGGGGAAGTCAAATCTCCTTAAGTCATTCAAAAGCTTTTGCGATCATGCAGGCTTTGATCGCGGAAAATGTGGTTGGGGACTTTCGTGCGCCGGATATCATGCGCTTTGGTTTTACGCCATTATATACCCGATATGTCGATATTTGGGACGCGGTGATGTGTTTGAAAAATATTATGGAAAAAGAGCTCTGGCAAAAAGCTGAATATGGTCAACTAACTGCTGTGACCTGATCCGTCGCGGCATTTAACAAACTGAGGTCGCCCTTATTCAAAAGGCGGCCTCTTTTTTTGGCAAGCTCATGCTTTCTCATCATTTAGAAGGATTTTTGTTGTGTGTTTTTCCGTGCTCATGGCAATGGTGGAATTGATTTCCTGTACCCCTTCAATCTGGGACAGATGATGCCACCATAAATCCTGATATTCCTGAATATCTTTGACGACTATTTTTAACAGGAAATCAACATTGCCCATCAAAGTATGGCATTCCATGATTTGTGGGATATCCTTGATGATTTCAATGAAATTAGGCAATACTTTTCGGCCATGGGCGGTCATTTTTACCTGAGTGAAAAGGGTGATATTCATGCCGATTTTATTGTTGTCCAATAAGGCGACCCGGCTTTTGATGATTCCTTCATCCTGCAGCCGCTGTATTCTGCGCCAACAGACCGATTTAGAGGAACTGATTTTTTCAGCAATGTCGGCAACAGGAAGCATGGCATCATCCTGAAGCAGGTTTAATATTTTTATATCCAAGGCGTCCATTTGGCACCCAGTCCCGTTTAATGTTGTTCTTTTAAAATTTTGTGCCTATTTCATAGCATTCATGGGTATAAATGGGAAGAAATTTCGCGCCAAACATGATATTATCTCTAAAAAGGAGTAAAGTGATGACCCCAAATAACGGTAATAAGCTAAATGTGCCCGCGCCCCGCAAGAGGCCGGGTGAAGCACCGGAATTTCATAATCTTGATATTCCGGATGCGGGGGCTGTTGCGCGTCCTGATGTCATGATGGATCCAAAGGAAATGTTTGGTTATGCCAATAGCCTGATCAGGGTTCTTAAAATGAACAATAAAGCCGTAGGAGAATGGGATCCCGGGCTTTGCGCCGATGATATGCGTAAAGGCCTTTATCATATGATGACAACGCGTATTTATGACGATCGTATGCAGAATATGCAGCGTGTCGGGAAAATGTCATTTTATATGAAATGCCGGGGGGAAGAGGCGGTATCCGTTGCGCAGGCTATGGCCCTTGACGATAAAGACATGCTGTTCCCATCCTACCGCCAGCAGGGATTATTGATATCTCGCGGCCGGGATTTGCTTGATATGATGAACCATTGCCTGTCCAATTCCAAAGATAATTGCAAGGGGCGGCAATTGCCCATCATGTATAGCTGGCGGGAAGGAAACTTCTTTTCTATTTCCGGCAACCTTGGGACGCAATTTTGCCAGGCCGTTGGCTGGGCTGTGGCGTCCGCCTATAAAGGCGAAGACGCCCTTGCCGCCACGTGGATTGGCGAAGGCACGACGGCAACGTCCGATTTTCATCATGGTATGACTTTCGCCGCCGTGTATAACGCGCCGGTTATTCTGAATGTGGTGAATAATCAATGGGCGATTTCAAGTTTTCAGGGCATAGCCGGCGGTGAAAAATCAACCTTTGCCGCGCGCGGCGTGGGTTATGGTATGCCGGGCCTTCGTGTGGACGGCAATGATTTTCTTGCGGTCTATGCCGTGACAAAATGGGCCGCGGAACGCGCCAGAAACGGCGGCGGCCCCACCATGATAGAACATTTCACTTACCGCGCCGATGCCCATTCCACCAGCGATGACCCCTCAAAATACCGGCCAGAGGATGAGGCGGAATCATGGCCGCTCGGCGATCCGATAGAGAGGCTGAAACAGCATTTAATTGAAATTGGTGAATGGTCTGAAGAAAAACATGCGGCGGCTATCAAGGAAATAACGGCCTTGGTCACGCGCAAATATAAAGAAGCAGAATCCTACGGCACATTGAATTCGGGCGAGAGGCCGGAAGTGAGCAGCATGTTTGAGGATATTTTCAAAGAACAGCCGGAACATCTGCGCCGGCAACGTCAGAAGCTGGGAGTATAAAATGGCCAAAATGAATATGATACAGGCCATTAATTCGGCCCATGACATTATGCTCGAAAAGGATAAATCTGTTGTGGTTTTCGGCGAAGATGTCGGCTATTTCGGCGGCGTTTTTAATGCGACCGAAGGCCTGCAGGAAAAATACGGTATTCAGCGGGTATTTGATACGCCCATCGCAGAAGGCGGGATTATTGCGCTGGCCATTGGTATGGGCGTGAATGATTTGCGGCCTGTGACCGAAATTCAATTCTCGGATTATATTTATCCTGCCTTTGATCAGATTGTATCAGAGGCATCGCGCCTGCGCTATCGCTCTGGCGGTGAATATTGGGCCCCCATTACCATCAGAACGCCTTGCGGCGGCGGCATTCGCGGCGGGCAGACCCATTCCCAAAGCCCGGAAGGTATATTTACCCATGTATCGGGCATTAAAACCATCATGGCGTCAAACCCGTATGATGCCAAGGGATTGCTGATCAGTGCCATTGAAGATGATGACCCCGTGGTCTTTTTTGAGCCAAAGCGCCTGTATAACGGGCCTTTTTATGGTGATCCGAAACAGCCGGCACAATCATGGGAAAAACATGCGAAAGGCGAGGTTCCAGATGGATATTATACAATCCCCATTGGAAAAGCGGAAACGGTGCGCTTTGGAAATGATCTGACAATTGTCACTTATGGCACCATGGTGCATGTATCCCTGGCAGCGGCAGAAATGTCCGGCTATGATGTTGAGGTTATTGATTTGCGGACGTTAACCCCGCTTGATATTGATCATATTGCGAGCTCTGTTTGCCGCACGGGCCGATGCGTCGTGGTTCACGAAGCCACACAAACCGGCGGGTTTGGCGCGGAAATATTATCACAAATTCAGGAAGAGTGTTTTTGGAAACTGGAAGCCCCTATCGAACGTGTGGCGGGCTGGGATATTCCTTACCCCCATGCTTTTGAATGGGAATATTTTCCGGGACAAGGCCGCGTACTGGATGCAATTAAAAATGTAATGGAAGGGTAAGGCCATGGGACAATATTTTTTCAAACTTCCTGATTTGGGCGAAGGTATCGTTGAGGCTGAAGTCGCGGCGCTTCATGTGAAAGTCGGGGATATGGTCACAGAGGATCAGCCCTTGATTGATATGATGACCGATAAGGCCACCGTAGAAATCCCAAGCCCTGTTGATGGCAAAATTCTGTCCATCAGTGGCCAGCTCGGTGAAATGATCCCTGTGGGCACGCCTATGGTGGTTATCGAGGTGGAAGGTGCCGGAAATATAGAGAGCAACATAGAGAGTGATATAGAGAGCAGTGAAGAAGAGCCGGTTGAAAAAGAAGAAAAACCCGTTGTTGAATCTGTCGCCAAGTCCGTGTCTGCCCCAATAGAAGCCCCAACAGCAGCACCAACATCAGGGGGTATAGTCAATGATAGCCCCCTGACTTCTCCCGCCGTTCGCTTGCGGGCACTGGAGGCAAATGTTGACCTTGCCAAAGTTCCGGCAAGCGGGCCTGCGGGCCGAATTACCCATCAGGACCTTGATGATTTTATTGCATCTGGCGGCAGAATATCTGGCCATATATCTGAGACGGGAAAAGAAAAACGCACCGCCATAGAGGAAATCCCTGTCATTGGCATTCGCCGCAAAATCGCCCAAAGAATGGAGCTGAGCAAACGCAGTATCCCTCATTATTCCTATGTGGAAGAAGTGGATGTGACGGAGGTTGAAAAGTTACGTGTTTTCCTCAATGCCAACCGAACAGAAGATCAGCCTAAATTATCCATATTGCCTTTCATCATGATGGCAACCCTAAAGGGCATGGAGAAATTTCCCGAATGCAATTCCCATTATGACCCGGAGCATAGTCTGGTTCGCCGCTTTTCCGGGGTGCATCTGGGTATTGCAAGCCAAACACCGAACGGCCTTATGGTGCCAGTTGTCAGCCATGCGGAAACCCGTGATATATGGGATATGGCCGCAGAAATGATGCGGGTATCATCGGCGGCCCGCGCGGGCAAGGCAAAGAGGGAAGAGCTTTCCGGCTCGACAGTAACCATAACGAGTTTGGGTAAAATAGGCGGCATTGTGACGACACCGGTCATAAATTATCCCGAAGTTTGTATCATCGGGGTTAATAAAATAGTGCCCCGCCCCATGGTCATGAATGAAACGGATATTCAGATTCGCCAGATGATGAATCTATCGTCATCTTTTGATCACCGCGTTGTTGACGGTTTTGTGGCGGCGGAGCTCATTCAATTCATCAAAGGGGCTTTGGAACAGCCCGCAACATTATTTATGTAAGGGTCGACGTTATGAAATGTAAAATACTGGTCATTGGCGCCGGGCCTGGCGGTTATGTGGCGGCCATTCGCGCGGGTCAGCTCGGGCTTGATACGATCATTGTCGAAGGTGACCGGGCAGGGGGAACCTGCCTTATACGGGGCTGTATTCCCTCAAAAGCCCTGATTCATGCGGCGGATAAATTTGAACAGATGTCGGCGCATAGTGCAAAAAGTCATTTGGGCATTAAACTTTCCGCAAAGCCGGAATTGGATTTTGCGGAAACCATCGCCTGGAAGGATGGTATCGTCGATCGGCTGAATGGCGGCGTTGAAGCCTTGCTGAAAAAAGCAAAAGTCAAACAGATCAAAGGCTGGGCAAAATTTAAAGATGCAAAGACATGCGATGTTGAAACCAGAGACGGCATCGTCACCATTACCGCAGAACATGTCATCCTTGCCAATGGATCGAAAGCCGCCGAATTACCGTTTCTGCCCTTTGGCGGAGATATTTTATCTTCAGCAGGCGCATTGTCTTTAACAGAAGTCCCTAAAAAACTGCTTGTGGTTGGCGCGGGCTATATTGGGCTTGAGCTTGGGATCGCCTATAGAAAACTTGGCTCTGATGTGACTTTTATAGAGGCAGACAAGAAAATTCTCAGCGCCTATGACAAGGAATTAACGGCCCCCGTGCAGCAATGGCTTAAAGCGCATGATGTGACCGTACATCTGGGCGCAAAGGCCAGCGGCTGGCAGGATAATATTCTGTCTTATACTGACAAGGACGGCAAAGAACAAAATATTGCCGCTGACAAGCTGCTGGTTACTGTGGGGCGGCAGCCAAATATTAACGGTTGGGGGCTGGAGAATATGGCTGTGGATATGGAGAATGGCTTTATCAAGATTGATAAATATTGCCATACATCCATGAAAAATGTCTGGGCCATTGGTGATGTGACGGGGGAGCCTATGCTGGCTCACCGGGCCTCTGCGCAAGGCGAAGTGGTCGCCGAGATCATTGCTGGCAAAAGGCGTGAATTTAATCCACAGGCCATTGCCGCCGTTTGTTTCACCGATCCTGAAATCATCGCGGTCGGCATATCTGCCCAAGACGCGAAGAAGAATAATATTGAGACGATCGTCGGAAAATTCCCACTCAAGGCCAATGGCCGCGCGTTGACCATGGAGGCGGCAGAGGGCTTTGTTCGCATCACGGCGCGGGCAGATAATCATGTGATTCTTGGCATTCACGCGGTTGGCCCGCATGTGTCGGAGCTTTCCGGTGAATTTGCCCTGGCCCTTGAAATGGGGGCAAGGCTGGAAGATATTGCGGGCACGATCCATGTTCATCCAACCGTGACGGAATCCTTTGCCGAGGCGGCATTGGCCGCGCTTGGGCATGCTATTCACATATAATTATTAAATAGCTTGACTTCGCAGCGGAAAGGCTGCAAATACGGCGCGTTACAGTGTGATCTAATATACACGCTTTTTTAATATTCCGCCTAGCAGGCATGGTTATGTATTTTCCATGTAAATTCAGAGCTTATAATTCTGGAACAAGTGCGATCGCGGATAAAATTTTGTGTCTGATAAAAAAAAATGACACAATTATATTCGCGAAAGGAATATGCAATGACGCATGATAATGCGCCAACTATTGACGAGTCTGTTACGGATGAATCTGGTACGGACTTTTCTGGCTTTAACAAATTTGGCCTTGCCGAAACAATTCTGAAATCAATTGACAGAGAGGGCTTTTCCTCTCCCACAAAAATTCAGACAATGGCCATCCCGCCCTTGATGGAAGGCAATGACCTGATTGGCATCGCCCAGACAGGCGGTGGCAAGACAGCGGCCTTTTCCCTGCCAACCATTAACAGGCTTCTGGAGGGTTATGTCAAACCGCGGCAGAATATGCCAAAGGTGTTGATCCTTGCCCCCACCCGTGAACTTGCCATGCAGATTGAACAATGCATCGTGACCTTTAGCAGGGGGACTAAAATTTCCAGCCTTGTTGTTGCCGGTGGCCAGCCTTATCCGCCGCAAACCAATAAATTACGGCGCGGCGTTGATATTCTTGTGGCGACACCGGGTCGCCTGATCGACCATATCAATCGCAGGAATATAAAATTTGATGATACCAATATATTTATTCTTGATGAAGCAGACCGTATGTTGGACATGGGCTTTATTGATGATGTTCAGGATATCGCAGATTCGCTGCCAGAAGGCCATCAGACGATTTTATTTTCCGCGACCATGAACCCAAAGGTGCGTAACCTGACGCGATCTTTGCTTAATGATCCCGTGAATGTGGAAATTAAACAGAAAACAGCCGTCGCCGACACGATCAGTCATAAATTGATGAATGTCAGCCGCAAGAATAAAGCCCGATTGCTGGCCCAGATATTGTCAGGTGAAAACGTCGAAAAAGCATTGGTCTTTGCCCGCACAAAAATCGGCGCAGATCATCTTTGCGGTTTATTGCAGGATGAAGGCATTCAGTCAGATGCCATTCACGGCGACAAGCGTCAAAGGGTACGGGAAAAAATCCTGATGAACTTCCGCCGGGGCCGGACAAAAGTATTGGTCGCGACCGATGTGGCGGCGCGGGGCATTGATGTGGACGGCATCAGCCATGTGGTAAATTTTGAACTGCCTATCGAGCCTGAAAACTATATTCACCGTGTTGGCCGGACGGGACGCGCCGGACAAAAGGGCATTGCCATATCCTTCTGTGATCCCAGCGACGTTCGTTTGCTGGTACATATTGAAAGATTGATCAAGCAGCCGATTGAAGTGGACGTCGATCATGAATTTCATATTGATGTGAGTGCGCGCGGCAAATCAGGCGGCAATCAGGGACGCTTCTCAAAACGGCGCAGCGGCGCAAATGACCACGGCGGACGCAGGGAAGGCGGCTTTGGCAGGGGCGGCAGTGGTTTTAAACGTGAAGGCCAAAGAGTGGGCGGCTTTAAACGTGATGATCGCGCGGATTCTGCCTCCCACCGCGATAACCGTGACAATCGCGCTAAATCTGACCGTTTCAAGCCGCGCGACAAGGCCAGTTTGGAAAACAGGTCAGAAAACAAATCAATTCATAAATTTGAGAAGAATGATTGGAAAAAAGAAGGCAAGCGTCCTGATCGTAAAGAGGGCGGCTATAACAAAGGGTCTCGCGGCGGACGTGACGGGGGCTATAAAAAACAGGATAGGCCTGTCAGGAATGATGCGCCCCGTTATGACCCATGGACGGCGGAAGCAAAAAAATATTCCGATGATCCGGTTCTTGGAAAATTAATTGGTAAGCCACCCAGAATAGATAGCAAAAAAGAGACCAAGTCTGATTTTGTTAAGGCCGGTGATAAGAAAAAATCTTTCAAGAAAAAAGACTCCAAATCATTTGCCCATTCATTTGACCGCAAAAAAGCTGGTGGCGGCAAGAAAAAGACCGCCTCCCCAGTATCTGGCAAACGTTCCCAGAAAAGTTATAAACCCAAGGGTAAAAATGGAACTGGCGATAAGGGCGGCACAAAGGCTTTCTCGCCAAAAAGAAAAACCTTGCGGCCCTCGCGCGCAGCCTGATATATAAAATTTCAATTAAAAAGGCCCCTGATCCGGGGCCTTTTTTTATGCGGGCTATCTTGGAATTTTTACATGCCGGGAATGGCGAGGGGTTTCCCGTTAATGAGCCTGATACCATCCTTTACTTCAAGGTCAAGGCTATATTCTTCGCCATTTTGCGTAAGATACCCTTGATTGATAAAAGTTTGCAGGGCAGCTGTTGCTTGCATATTGATCATTTGATCAATTTGCTCAGGGGGCATGCTGGCCATATCCATGCCGCCAGCGGTTAATTGCTGTTTTAAACCGATCGTGGCTATGGCCTTGGCCAGTGCCGTATCAAAAGTGATATGGGACGTAACGACAAGTTTTTTATTTAAGGCGATGGGGTCAGATAATTGCGCGATATTTTCAAGTTCGCTACCATCGAAAGACAGCTTGCCGTCGCTTTTAAAAACGCCGTCATTCATTAAAAAGTCAAGGTTATTGATGATAATTTCCGGTGAGCCTTTAAGAATTTTTTCCCCGGCGCGCGCCGCAATAATTTGTAAATTGGCCGCTGTTTGTTCGGCCGTTGGCGTTTCTCCATCCTGATTTTGATAGGAATCTTGTATAGACCTTGCATAATCTGTTATGGCCTCAAGACTTAGATGGTTGACATTCATATCAAAAATAATATTTTTCAATTCAATATCCGGGCTGGTAAAGTCTGAAATATTGGTGGAGAAATACATGGTCAGTGCCGTTTCACTCTCTTTGTCCAAATTATATTCGCTGGTAATGTTATTAAGTGAAAATGAAATATTTTTCACGGTTTCCGAGAAATTAATATGGCCTAGATTGGTGCTGCCTTTTCCAAGCCAAAGAAGTTCATTTACCTTATGTCCATCAGCATGGCCGCTTATTTCCGTCAGGGACAGACTTCCCTCAGATGTTTGAAAGGATAGTCCCGGAAAATAAAAGCTGGCGGTATATTCATCAATGGCAGAATTTATATTTCCCTGGAAATTCATACCCTTAAAATTCATACGGACGTGTTTTACAGTCTCATCTTCTGCTGTTTCAGAAGTGTTATCAGCTTTGAACGCAGGGACACTTGCCGTGAAATTTATATTGCCAAGATAGGAAACAGAGGAAAATATATCCAATAGGCTGATGAGGTTGTTATTTTCTTTTATGGCGTAATATTCCGGGTGATCAATATCCTGCAGGGTGCCAGACAGGGACATAAGGGCAAAATTCACGCCATTCTGAAAGGTGACGGGGCCGTGAGCTATGGTAATATCAAGAGTAAAGCCCTTCTTCAAAAATTCATAAGTATCCTTGTCAAACCCTTCCTGCTCATCAATAGAGGCCCCAAGGATATTCAGGGTATGCTCATCAAAGCCATAAGAAATCACGGCGCGAGAGGAGAACCATCCTTGATCATAGGTTTGTATTTCGAGGATATAGCCCGGGATTTGCGATATTTCTTTGGCGAGTTCAGCGATATTTTTCTTTGCCATATTGCCGATAAAATAAGGCATAATGGCAAAAATTAATATGACACCAACGATAAGGCTTAATATTTTTTTGTTTTTCACAGGATCTCCCCCAATGGTTTTTTATCAGAAAGGTAAACTATAACCTATTCTTATGATCAGTCACTTGATATTTTGCAATATTGGCCTATCTTAATGGCTTGCAATTAATATTATTTAGGAAATATAGATTATGTATGACTATGATTTTTTTGTCATTGGGGCGGGCTCTGGCGGCGTTCGGTCTAGCCGAATGGCGGCCACTTATGGCGCGAAGGTTGGATTATGCGAAGACTACCGCGTTGGCGGCACATGCGTCATCCGTGGCTGCGTACCCAAAAAGCTGTTTGTCTATGCTTCTGAATATTCTGCGCATTTTAGTGATGCGGCAGGTTTTGGCTGGTCAGAGGCGGATCATAAATTTGACTGGCCCGCATTGATCGCCGCCAAGGATAAAGAAATTGACCGTCTGAATGGGCTTTATATTCAGAATTTAGAAAATCATTATGTGGAAATCATTCAAGCGCGCGGCAAGCTTCTGGATGCCCATACTGTCGAACTGACATCGGCGGAGGGCCGCCGAACCATCACCGCAGGAAAAATACTGATTGCGACCGGCGGCTGGCCGCAAATGCCGGATATTCCCGGCATAGAACATGCCATCACGTCAAACGAGGCCTTTCATTTGCCGGTATTGCCCAAAAAACTCGCCGTTGTGGGCGGTGGTTATATCGCCGTTGAATTTGCCGGCATCTTTAATGGTATGGGCGTGGAAACCCATCTTTTATATCGGGGCGAGCAGATATTACGGGGGTTTGACCGGGAAATTGCCGATAAATTAAACGAAGAAATGAGCAAGAAGAATATTGATGTTCGCGTTCAGACCAATGTGACAGAAATCATCAAGTCAGATGATGGTTTATCACTCACCTTGACAGATGGCTCAACGCTATTGGTGGATTGCGTCATGTTTGCGACAGGCCGCTTGCCAAATTCCAAGAATATGGGTTTGGAAGATTTAGGCGTTGAAATGACCCCAAACGGGGCCATTATCATTGATGAAAATTACAAGAGCTCTGTGGATAATATTTTTGCCGTGGGTGACGTGACGGGCAAGATCCAGTTAACGCCTGTGGCCATTAAAGAAGGCGCCGCGCTGGCCGCAACACAATTTAATGACACGCCGACCCTGGTGGATTATGAAAATATCGCCACCGCCGTTTTCTCGCAGCCCTCAATCGGCACGGTTGGTATGAGCGAGGAAGAAGCCACCCGGAAATTCGGTCAGGATATTCAGGTTTTTCGGTCTGAATATAAATCCATGAAATTCACCCTGAGTGGCCGGCCTGAGAGATCCCTGATGAAAATGATCATTCAGAAATCGACGGATAAGGTGATAGGGGCGCATATCATCGGCCCGGATTCAGCAGAAATCATTCAGGGCATTGCCATTGCCCTGAAATGCGGCGCCACAAAAGCGCAGTTTGATTCTACGGTGGCCGTGCATCCGTCATCTGCGGAAGAATTTGTCTTAATGAAATAATATTTTATGGAAACTATGTTTTTTAGAAGAAAAACCCCTTTGTGGGTTGTTTTTTCTGGTCTTCCATGGCGAACATCTTTATATGAGGCCATAATAAAAAAATTAATATGATGGATGGAATTATGAGTAAAAACTGGACGCCTGACAGCTGGAGATCAAAACCCATTAGGCAGGTTCCTGTTTATGCTGATCAGGCAGAACTGGAAAAAGTAGAAGCAGAATTGGGCAGATGTCCGCCGCTGGTGTTCGCAGGGGAAGCAAGGCGGCTGACGACTCAATTGGGCGACGTGGCAGAGGGCAAGGCTTTCTTGCTGCAAGGCGGGGACTGCGCCGAAAGTTTTGGCGAATTTCACGCGGATAATATTCGGGACACTTTTCGCGTCCTGCTTCAGATGTCTGTGGCTTTGACCTATGCGGCGGCTTGCCCCGTGGTGAAAGTAGGCCGTATTGCCGGACAGTTCGCCAAACCCCGCAGCAGTGACTTTGAAACCATTGATGGTGTGAAATTGCCCAGTTATCGCGGCGATATCATCAATGGTATAGACTTTACGCCCGAATCTCGAATTCCAGACCCGAAACGTATGCTTCGAGCCTACAGCCAGTCGGCATCAACTTTGAACCTGTTGCGGGCCTTTGCGCAGGGCGGCTATGCCAACTTACATAAAGTTCACCAATGGAATCTTGATTTTGTTCAGAATAACCCCGCTTCCGAACAATATACGGATCTGGCAGACCGTATTGATGAGGCGTTGGCCTTCATGAAGGCCTGCGGCATTGATGCGGGGGCGCGGGAGCTTAGCGGAACGGATTTCTATACGTCGCATGAGGCATTGCTGCTATGGTATGAAGAGGCATTGACCCGCGTTGACAGCATCACAGGCCGTTGGTACGACACATCAGGACATATGCTCTGGATTGGCGACAGGACGCGTCTTTTGGATGAGGCTCATATTGAGTTTTTATCCGGCATTGGCAATCCCCTTGGGCTCAAGGTCGGCCCGACCACAGATATGGATGAGTTGATTCGCATTATTGATAAAGTAAATCCCCAGAATGAGTCCGGAAGGGTAACATTGATTTGCCGCATGGGCGCCGATTTGCTGGAGGATAAACTCCCCCCCATTATCCGCAGAATAGAGGAAGAAGGCTGCCTGGTTGTCTGGTCATCTGATCCCATGCACGGCAATACCATAACCTCCACATCCGGTTTTAAAACCAGACCATTCGAGCAGGTTCTCGCAGAAATTCGCCGTTTCTTTCGGGTTCACCGCGCGGAAGGAACCTATGCCGGCGGCGTGCATTTTGAAATGACGGGGCAGAATGTCACGGAATGCACAGGCGGCGCTGAGGACATCACGGATGAGACGCTTGGTGATCGTTACCGGACTTTTTGTGATCCACGATTAAATGCCGGTCAGTCTCTTGAGCTTGCTTTTTTGATTGCGGAGAGTTTAAAAGAGGAACGTCAGGCTCTTGCAAAATTACGTGAGCCAAAATAGTTATAAAAATCCAGAGCAGTCATAAAATAAAGCTGCCCTGGTCTTTATTCCTGACCTGATCTTTTATGCATTTAAAGAGACTTGGGACTTATGAAACAGCTAAATATTTCTCTGGCAAGCCTGAATCCGACGGTTGGTGATCTGCCCGGCAATTATGACAAGATAATCCGCGCCCGAAAGGCCGCTGAAGGCGCTGACCTGATTGTTTATAGTGAGCTATGCCTGATTGGCTATCCGCCAGAAGATATTGTGCTGAAGGGGGCTTTCCAAAAGGCGGCCATGGACAAGCTGCTTGATCTTGCGGCGCTTACGGCAGATGGCGGCCCGGCCATGCTGATTGGATCCTGCTGGCGGGAGGGCGACCTCCTGTATAATTCGGCTATTCTTCTGGATAATGGCAAAATTTCCGCCATAAGGCATAAGGTTGACCTGCCCAATTATGGTGTTTTTGATGAAAAGCGCGTTTTCGAAGGTGGGCCGGCCCCAAAAGTCATGGTTTTTCGCGGCGTAAAACTTGGGGTGATGACCTGCGAGGATATGTGGTCGCCGGAAATATCGGAAAGGCTGGCGGCTGGCGGAGCTGAAATACTGATTGTCCTCAATGGTTCCCCTTTCGAGCAGGGTAAATATTCTGAACGCCAAAGCCTGGGCGAAGCACGGGCAAAAGAAAATGCGTTGCCCCTGATTTATGTCAATCAGGTGGGCGGACAGGATGAGCTGGCCTTTGATGGCGGGGCTTTTGTCTTAAATAGAGCAGGTGGACTAACGGCCCGGGCGAAAAGCTGGCAGGTGGGGTTATTCCTGACAAAATGGCAACGGGAAACCCAGGGACAATCTGGCCAATGGGCCTGTACCACAGATGAAATTAATGATATTGCAGAAGGCTATGACGCCATTTATCAGGCGATGATCACCGGGCTTCGGGATTATGTTCATAAAAACCATTTCCCGGGCGTGGTTCTGGGCATGTCCGGCGGCATTGACAGTGCGCTCAGTGCGGTCATTGCCGTTGATGCTCTTGGGGCGGAAAATGTTCACCTTGTCATGATGCCGTCAAAATATACCAGCGAGGAAAGTCTGATTGATGCGGCCATATGCGCCGAATGGCTTGGGGCGCGTATGGATAATATTCCCATAGAGCCAGCAGTGCAGGCCTTTGACGCGATGCTCGCAGGACAATTTGCCGGGACAGAAGCAGATACCACAGAAGAAAATCTGCAATCGCGAATCCGCGGCGTTACCCTCATGGCGCTGAGCAACAAGTTTGGCTATATGCTGCTGACCACAGGAAATAAATCTGAAATGTCTGTGGGTTATGCCACACTTTACGGCGATATGTGCGGCGGCTATTCGGTTTTGAAAGACCTGTATAAGAGGGATGTTTTTGCCATCAGTGACTGGCGTAATGCGCATCACCCCCATGGTGCCTTAGGGCCAAAAGGTCAGGTCATGCCCAAAAATATCATCACAAAACCACCCACAGCGGAGCTTAAACCGGATCAAAAGGATGAGGATAGCCTGCCGCCTTATGATATTCTGGATGATATTCTGGAATGCCTGGTCGAACAAGAAATGCCGGTTAAAGATATCGTGGCCAAAGGGCATGAAATAGAAACTGTTGCCCGCATTGAACATCTGCTATACATCGCGGAGTATAAAAGACGCCAAGCCCCGCCCGGCGTTAAATTAACCCGCCGAAATTTTGGCAGGGACCGCCGTTACCCGATCACCAATGGTTTTCGTAACGCCCGATTAGAAGAGAAATGAGTATATTGCTAGATGACTAAACCCGTAAAAGTACGTTTCGCCCCAAGCCCCACTGGATTGCTTCATGTGGGGAATGTCCGTACCGCCCTTGTGAATTGGTTATTTTGCCGTAAATATAATGGCACATTCCTTTTGCGCCTTGACGATACGGATGCAGTTCGCTCGACAGAGGCTTTTGCCGAAGCCATTGAACGCGACTTGCTATGGCTGGGGCTGGATTGGGACGAGAAGGCATGCCAGTCTGATCGCTTTGATCGCTATAATGAAGCCGTAGAGACATTAAAGGCGGATGGCCGATTATACCCTTGTTATGAAACAGGGCAAGAACTTGATCTGAAACGTAAAGTTCAGCTGGGACAGGGCAAGCCGCCGGTTTATGACAGGGCGGGCTTGAATTTAAGCGATGGTGACATTGCCGCATTGGAAGCCGAAGGCCGCAAAGCTCATTGGCGCTTTAAACTTGACCTTCCGGCGCGGGTGGCATGGGATGATCTGGTGAAGGGGCCTTTAAGCTTTGATATGGCGGCCTTAAGTGACCCCATATTGATCCGTGAAGACGGGAGTTTTCTCTATACATTGCCCTCTGTTGTCGATGATATTGATTTTGGCATTACCCACATCATGCGCGGCGAAGACCATGCGACCAATAGCGCGGTGCAAGCACAGTTATTTGAAGCTTTGGGCGGGCATATTCCCTTTTTTGCCCATTTCTCTTTATTGACCGGAGCCGGCGGCGAGGGATTATCGAAACGCCTCGGTACGGCAAGTATCCAGTCATACCGCGAAGAAATGGGTCTGGAAGCCATGAGTATAAACAGCCTGCTGTCGCGCCTTGGCTCTTCTGAGGCTATTGAACCGATGCTGTCTCTGGAACCCCTGGTCGCGGGGTTTGACTTTTCCAAATACAGCCGATCAACGGCGAAATTTGACCCTAAGGACCTTGAAATATTAAATGCCAAAATTCTCCATAATACGGATTATGCGGCCGTTTCAGACCGGCTTGAAAATGTGGATGAGGCTCTGTGGAATATCTGCCGTAAAAATATAAATAAACTCAGCGATATCAATGAATTAAATTTGATTGTTAAAGGGCCGATTCAGCCGGTGATCACCGATCAGGACTTTGCAAATCAAGCCGCAGACTTATTGCCTGATGCGCCGTGGGATGATGCTACGTGGAAAGTTTGGACCACGGCGGTGAAAGAAGCCACAGGAGCCAAGGGCAAGGCACTTTTCATGCCCCTGCGCCAAGCGGTAACCGGCATGGATCATGGGCCGGAGATGGGGGCATTATTGCCCCTGATTGATCCCGAGATTGTCAAGGCACGTTTGCAGGGTAAAGCCGCATGAGGCCGAGTTTAAGACTATATAATACCCTGAGCAAGCAGAAGGAAGATTTCAAACCGATCAAACCCGACCATGTGACGCTTTATGTTTGCGGGCCAACGGTTTATGACTTTGCCCATGTGGGCAATGCCCGTCCGGTGGTGGTTTTTGATCTTTTGGTGCGTTTGCTGCGCCATGATTATAAACGGGTTACCTATGCGCGCAATATCACGGATATTGATGATAAAATTATCGAGGCTGCCCAGAAAAGCGGTCAGCCAATTTCTGAGATCACTGAAAAATATACCCGTATATATGAAGAAGATATGACGGCCCTGAATGCCAGAATGCCGGATATCCGGCCAAAGGCCACGGAATATATTGATCAGATGATCGCTATGACATCGCGTTTGATTGATAAGGGCCATGCCTATGAAAAGGACGGCCATGTGCTGTTTTCTGTGCCGAGCATGGCAGATTACGGCGCACTTTCCGGCCGGAAATTAGAGGATATGATTGCTGGGGCGCGGGTCGATGTGGCATCTTATAAAAATGATGCCGCAGATTTTATTCTGTGGAAACCTTCCACGGATAATCAGCCGGGCTGGGATAGTCCATGGGGGCGCGGGCGCCCGGGCTGGCATCTGGAATGCAGCTGCATGATCGAGGAGAATTTTGGCAAAACCATTGATATTCATGGCGGCGGGCTGGATTTGATCTTTCCCCATCATGAAAATGAAATCGCCCAAAGTCGCTGCGCCCATGACGGCGCGCCTCTGGCCAACTATTGGATGCATAACGGTTATCTGACTGTTGAAGGCGAAAAAATGTCAAAATCCCTTGGCAATTTCGTGACCGTTCATGAATTGCTTGAGGAATTCCCCGGCAAGGGTGAGGCGATCCGCATGTGCCTGCTCAGCGCCCATTATCGCCAGCCCGTAGATTTCAGCCGCGAGGGAATCCGGCAGGCTCAAAGGCAGCTTGATCGCTGGTACCGATTGACCAAAGATGTCAAGGGGGGGGGTGAGGTGCCGGAATCTATTCTGGACGCCCTGCGCGATGACCTGAATACGCCAAGGGCCATAGCTGCGTTAAATGCGCTTGCGAAAAAAGCTGTAACGGATGATGCCGCTAAAATATCCTTGAAAGCGGCGGCGAATCTGTTTGGGCTTTTGGAACAGGATGATTGGTTTAGGGCAGCAGGTGATGATAACGCCATTTCTGAAGAGATGATCGAAAAATTAATAGATGAACGTGCAGAGGCCAAGAAAAACAAGAAATTCGCCCGGGCCGATGAAATTCGCAATATACTGGAAAAACAAAATATTTTTCTTCTTGATGGCTCAGATGGCACCACGTGGGAGCGCAAGTAAATCATGATCTGTCATTGTTGCTTACGCAGAAATGGTGAGGTGGAGTAGGGGCTATTGTATCATTGTTTTTGACACTATTTGACTGACTTTCTTGTCATAATAATTTCTATTATCTTACTTCATTTATATTTGATTCTATCAACCCATTACTATCAAGCAGACAGGAAATACTATATTCCAATTCAAGGTTAAAACTGTTCTTTGCGGAAAATTTGCTGGTTACTCTTGTTCTACCATTCGGTGTTTCGTATATAGATAAATTCAGAATTCTTGAGAAGTTTACAGTGCTAGGGTGGCTAGCTACTGATTTTGCATAATTTTCACATAGGTCAATTGCTTTTGTATTATTTATGTATTTTTTTGCTTTGAATTTAATATCATTTTCAACATCAGATTTAGAAAAGAAAACATTAAATACTTTATATCCTTTTCCGCAAGTGACGAAAAAAACGGGATTTGACTTACTTCCTTTGCTACTTGAAATATAGGCTGATGATGTGTCAATATCTTTACACTGGGAATTTTCACGGTGAATTTTATTAACTCCAGCAATAATAATATCTTTATAAGGTCTTATATTTTTATCAAATAAGAAGTCTGCTTCCGTAAAAACTTCAAATCCCGTATGATCTATTTTTTTGCCGCGTAAAAATCTGCTTGCTATCCAGCCGCGATGAGATTGGCTAAGCCAGTCTGGGTTAATAACGCGAATTTTAGACCAGTTTCCCTCTGAGCATTCTTCGAATACTGTGACTGAATTATCTATGGTTATATAATGTGTTGTTTTTAGTATTTTTGTAGCTTTTTGATTAATGATTTTACTAAAATTAGATCCTGGACCTTTTCGGATATTAATTTGTGTACCATTAACTTTATATTGTTTTCCTGTTTTTATAGACGAATTACTACATGATTGGATTTTTGCCGCATAAGATATTTTTGGAGGAAAGTAAGATATTAGTAATATGCAAAGAACCCAAATCAATTTTGATTTATACATTTTATTTCCTCCTATATTTTCTACAAAACCCTATTAGTTTTTCTATCTAGGATTGAGGGTAATATATTTGGTATAATATTCATATAAGTAATATTAATATTTTGTAATTTTCTTCAAAAACAACCCCAAAGCCGCAAATACCGTAGCTTCCCTGACCTTATTCCGCCCTATATCCCCAAACAGATGCTTCTCGTGCAAGGTCACACCTTCCCGACCCGCTACTGCCATATGAACCAGTCCTACAGGCTTTTCAGCACTGCCGCCGCCGGGGCCGGCGATGCCGGTGACGGAAACGGCGATATTAGCCGATGAATATTTTAAGGCACCGGTCGCCATGGCGATGGCGGTTTCGCGAGTGACCGCGCCGCCGATGCGCAGGGTTTCGGTACTGACCCCCAAAAGCTCCATCTTGGCGCGATTGGTATAGGTGATGAAACCTCTGTCAACCACGTCCGACGATCCGGCGATCTCGGTCAAGGCGGCCATAATCAACCCGCCGGTGCAGGATTCTGCGGTTGCCAGATGAAAGCCCCTGTCCCGCGCCATTTGTAACGTCTCGGCGGCAAGCTTGATAATGTCATCAGAGAACATAAATATAAAATCCAATCACGATTGCGGCGGCCATAAATCCGGCAATGACATCATCCATCATCACGCCGTACGCGTCATGGCGGTCATCAAATATCTTAATGGGCCAGGGTTTATAGATATCAAAAACCCGGAATGCCACAAAGGCCAGAAACATTGGACCAACGGATAGAGGGATGGTTGCCGTCATGGCGGCAATGGGCAGGCAGGCTATCCACTGGCCGGCAACCTCATCAATGACAATTTCTCCGGGGTCGGTTTTTCCGGTTTCATCCATATAAATTTTTGATGCCCAAAGACCCACCATAAACACAAGGATGATGGCCACAGATAAACCCATGGGGCCAAAGCGTTCAATGATGATCCAGGCAAAGGGCAGGGCGGCCAATGATCCCATTGTGCCGGGCGCTTTTGGGGCAAGGCCGGAATAAAACCATGTGGCCAGCAACAGGGCCGGATGAATTGGGGATTTTGACCATTTATCTACGAACATATTTCATTCTCTCTACTCTGGTAATCTGACGGTTGCAATGGCTTGGGCGGCGATGCCTTCTTTGCGGCCTGTAAAGCCAAGCTTTTCTGTTGTGGTGGCTTTTATGCTGACCCGCGAAGGGGTAATACTCAGAATATTGGCGATATTCTCCCGCATGGCTTGGGCGTGGGGCAAGATTTTGGGGGCTTCGCAAATGATTGTCAGGTCAATATTGCTGATGATGCCGCCCTCTTCCTTGATCAGCTGCGCCGCATGTTTGAGGAATATGTCAGAGCTTGCTCCTTTCCATTGATCATCGCTGGGCGGAAAATACTGACCGATATCACCTGCGCCAATGGCCCCGAGCATAGCGTCGGTTAAGGCATGCAAGGCCACATCAGCGTCCGAATGACCTTTCAATTTCTGGTCATGGTCGATTGGAATGCCGCCCAATATCACTTGGCTGCCCTCTTCAAAGGCATGGACATCATACCCAAGCCCGCTGCGTATATCGGTAAGATTGTCTTTAATCATATTTTCGGCCTTTTTGAGGTCTTCACGTGTGGTTATTTTAAAATTACTTTCTTCGCCGGTTATGGTTAAGACTTGAACGCCGCAGGATTCCGCAATGGCGGAATCGTCAGTCATATCCTGTGTTTCCATTCTTTTATGTGCCATGAATATCAGCTTGTAGCGAAAAGCTTGCGGCGTTTGCGCCAGTGCCAATGTCTTGCGATCCATGGTTTCCTTTATTTTATTTTTGCTGACCAGCTTAACGGTATCAACCACGGGGAGGACAGGAACCACCGCGCCATGATCGGTAGCCGCAATGATAATATCCTCAATATGTTTTGGTGATATGAAAGGGCGGGCCGCATCATGAATTAAAACCAGATCAGGCTCATCCTGAGCAAGGCCTTGCAAGCCGTTCATAACGGATTGTTGCCGTGTCGCGCCGCCAGGCACGGGATCAAGGATGGTCATCACCTGACCTTTTTGGGCCTGATCTTCCTGCGTTATGGCTTGGGTGGATAGATCATATAATGCGCGGTCATCTGGATGAATAACGCATTGAATCAAGTCAATGTAAGGCACCTTGGCAAAAGTTTCGATGGTGCGTTCAAGGATTGTTTTTCCGCAAACTGATATATATTGCTTGGGAATTTCCCCGCCTGCTCTATGGCCTCTGCCCGCAGCAACTATTATTACGGCAACCCTCATAACATCATCATTCCATTCGTTATTTAAGGGGCTAAATCTATCATTCCGGCATAAAAAAGTCTGTATTTTTCTTGAAGTAATTGTCCTTTGACCCGGAAAGCCTTTTCAGCTATAGTGCCGCGTAATTTTGCTTAAACATTAATCATTAATATGAATTGCTTAAATATTAGACATGACTTTGAAAAATATGACCATAGACATTGGGCCGATTACGCTGGAAGACCCTGTTTTGTTATGCCCGATGGCCGGCGTAACCGATCTGCCTTTTAGAAGATTGGTCAAAAGCTTTGGGGCGGGGCTTGTTACATCTGAAATGATTGCCAGTCAGGCGATGATACGGGATCATAAACGTACCCATAAAATGGCCTATGCGGAAAGCGATGAATATCTGATGTCTGTACAGCTTGCCGGCCATGACCCTGATATGATGGCGCAGGCCGCCAAGATGAATCAGGATAAAGGGGCCAAAATCATTGACATCAATATGGGTTGCCCTGCCAAAAAAATTGTTAATGGCTATGCGGGATCGGCCTTGATGCAGGATTTGACCATTGCCAAAAGTATATTGCTCGCCGTTGTGGAGGCCGTGGACGTGCCTGTGACCCTGAAAATGCGCACAGGCTGGGATATTACGAACCGCAATGCCCCCGAACTTGCCCGCATTGCCGAGGACGTCGGTATTAAAATGGTGACGGTTCATGGCCGAACCAGAAATCAGATGTATAAAGGCAAAGCGGACTGGACATTCATTCATCAAGTCAAAGATGCCGTGTCTCTTCCGGTGATTGCCAACGGGGATATTGTTACCTGCGAAGATGCCGCGGAAGCCCTGCGTCAATCCGGCGCGGACGGTGTCATGATTGGCCGGGGGGCATATGGCAAACCGTGGTTTTTATCACAAGTCATTCATTATTTAAAAACCGGCGAAAAACTGCCGGATCCAAGCCTGGCAGAGCTCAAATATATTGTGATTAATCATTATCAGGCCATGCTTGACCATTACGGTGAAGAGGCCGGCAAGAGAATCGCCCGCAAGCATATTTCATGGTACACAAAAGGGTTAAGGGACAGCGCTTCTTTCCGCCAGCAGGTCAATCACTTAAGTGATTCAAGTCAGGTGAGGGATATGATTCATCGTTTCTTTGATCCGTTGATTGCGGAGGTGGCCGCTTGAAACCGCAAACCGTTATAAGCCAGGATTTGATTTTAAATTCCCTGCCGGATTCTATTGTCGTGGTAAGTAGCGAAAATCAAATCACTTATGTGAATAACGCGGCGGAACAATTGTTTTTCTCCGGGGCTAAGATGTTGCTTAAGCGTAAGCTGGACGAGATTGTATCGCATGATAGTCCACTCGTGGCTATCATTGGCCAATCCCGGAAAAGCAAGGCTATTATTTCTGAATATGACATTATATTGGCCAGCCCGAAATACGGTAACAAGCGTGTGGATATTCATGTGTCCCCCCTTATGGACAGGGGGGGAGACATCGTTATTCAGCTGCAGGAAAGAAGTATCGCCCAGAAAATAAGCCAACAGTTAAACCATCGGGGGGCTGCGCGGTCAGTCGCCGGCATGGCGTCTGTTTTAGCCCATGAGATTAAAAACCCCTTGTCCGGCATTCGAGGCTCGGCGCAGCTTTTAGAGCAGGACGCCAGTGAAGAAGACAAGGGCCTCACCCGCCTGATCTGTGAAGAGACGGACCGGATTTGCGCGCTCGTCGACCGCATGGAGGTTTTCTCCAATAACAAACCTATTGTACCGGAAGATATCAATATCCATTCAGTATTGGAACATGTTCGAAAACTGGCCCAGAACGGGTTTGGCAAGCATGTGACGTTCAAAGAAAAATATGACCCTTCCATTCCGTCAGCGCGCGGTGACAAGGGGCAGTTGATTCAGGTTTTTTTGAATTTGATTAAAAATGCTGTTGAGGCATTGCCGCCATCAAAGGGTGGGGAGGTGACCTTGACGACGGCTTACCGTCATGGGGTGAGGGTTGCTGTTGCAGGAACCGGCGAACGTATGCATTTGCCGCTGGAAATCTGCGTGATTGATAACGGCAGCGGCATTATGGATGACCTAAAACCGCATTTATTTGATCCGTTTGTCACCACAAAACCTTCAGGCACAGGTTTGGGGCTGGCGCTGGTGGCAAAAATAATTGGCGATCATGGCGGCATTATTGAATGTGATACGGCCCGGGAGAATACGATTTTCAGGGTATTGTTACCAAGCTATAAAGGACAGGGGTTATGACCGGTAAAATGCTGTTAATAGCAGATGATGACAAGGCCATACGCACTGTATTGTCCAAGGCTTTGGAAAGAGAAGGTTATGAGGTTAAATTAACCAGCAATGCCGCCACCCTGTGGCGCTGGGTATCCAGCGGAGAGGGCGACCTGGTAATCACGGATGTTGTCATGCCCGATGAAAATGGCCTTGACCTTCTGCTGAAGATTAAAAAAATCCGTCCCGGTTTGCCTGTGATTGTCATGTCGGCGCAAAATACCTTGATGACGGCGGTGAAGGCAACGGAACGCGGGGCTTATGATTATCTGCCAAAACCGTTTGATTTAAATGAGTTAAAGTCCGTTGTTGCCAAAGCCCTTACGGTAAAGCCTAATATGGTTGATGCGCCCGCCGTGGATGATGAGGCAGAGGATCTGCCCTTGATCGGCCGTTCGCCCGCCATGCAAAATGTATATCGCGTTATGGCCCGCCTGATGGCGACTGATCTGACTGTTACCATAACCGGCGAGTCCGGTACCGGGAAAGAATTGGTGGCCAAAGCCCTACATGATTTTGGTAAACGTAAAAACAGTCCTTTTGTCGCGCTAAATATGGCGGCAATCCCGAGGGAGTTGATCGAGAGCGAATTATTCGGCCATGAAAAAGGGGCTTTTACCGGTGCGGAAAGCCGTAGTTCAGGCCGTTTTGAGCAGGCACAGGGCGGAACATTGTTTTTAGATGAAATTGGCGATATGCCGCTTGAGGCACAAACCCGATTGCTCCGCGTGCTGCAGGAAGGGGAATATACGGCAGTTGGCGGCAAGAGAACGATAAAAACAGATGTCCGTATTATTTGCGCCACCCACCGTGACCTCAAATCTTTGATAAGCCATGGTCTATTCAGGGAAGATTTATATTACCGGTTGAATGTTGTCCCGCTAAGATTGCCGCCTTTGCGCGAGAGAGTTGAAGATATCAACGACCTCATGCGCCAGTTTTTGAACAGCTATGCCGCAGAAAATTCTCAAGTACCAAAGCTCATTGATAAAGAAGCCTTGAATTATCTCAAGCAATACCCTTGGCCGGGGAATGTGCGTGAATTGGAAAATCTATGCCAGCGTATTGCCGCGCTGTATGTTGAGGATACGATAACCCTTGATATTGTCTGCTCGGAAATGGTGCCCTTGCCTGTTGGCGGACAGGCTGAAGAAAATGGGGTTGTCTCTGATGAGACCCTTCAGGAGTCCATAAATCGCCACCTTAAACGTTATTTTGATGCCCATCTTCCCCATGATTTACCCCCGCCCGGATTATATTCCCGCCTGCTTAGTGAATTTGAGAGACCTTTGATTGAAAATACATTGTCAGCGACCAGAGGCAACCAGATAAAAGCGGCAGAATTGTTAGGGCTGAACCGAAATACCTTGCGTAAGAAAATCAAAGATTTGAATATTGATATCCGGAGAAGTTAAAGACAGATTTGAGATGTTGTAAAATTACAACAATATGATATTCTGCATTCAGATGTACATGATAAACGCTAAAAAATTTAGAAGACTTGGCTCATGGGCAAGAAAAGTGAATCTTGCCCGCAAGTCAACTTATGGATTAGCCATCGCGGCTGTTTTATCTGTTCTGGCGACCTTTGCGACCTTCTCCGATGTCGGGCCGTTTCTGCCTACTTCCAGTACACTTTTCGTAATGTTGACCATAAATCTGGCTATTTTGCTTATTTTTGCCGCCATGATTGCGCGGCAAATTATCCAATTAAGGGCAGGGCAAAAGTCGGGGCTTGGTAGCTCCCGGCTGCATAGGCGTATTATAACCTTATTCAGTATTGTCGCGATCACACCAACGATTATTGTGGCTATTGTATCCGGAATGTTTCTGGAATTTGGGCTGCAAAGCTGGTTCAGTGACAAGGTTCGCACCGCACTTGATAATTCTCAGGCTGTGGCAGAGGCCTATATAGAAGAACATAAAAAAGCCCTTCAGGCCGATGTTTTAGGGGTGGCGAGAGATTTGAATGCGCAGGCCTTCAGCTTGACACAAAACCAGTTGTTATTGGAACAGGCATTATCGGTCCAAGCCCAACATTTATCTCTATCAGAAGCCATTATATTCGAACGCAACGGGCAGGTTAAGGCGCGGGCTAAAACCACATTAAGTTTGATAGGAGATTCATTTCCGCTGGCTGCGCTGGAAATGGCCGCCAAGGGGAGTATCGTGCCGATCATTGGTGGTGATAATGATAACCGTGTGAGAGTATTGGTCGCATTGGATGGATTTCTAGGGTATTTCCTGTATATCAGTCGCTTTGTTGACCCCAAGGCGCTTGCTCTTGTGAAAAATACCAAGGATGCGCGATCAGACTATATGGCGGCACTGAATGATAAATCCCGGTATAGGCTGTGGTTTAATTTAACTTATATCATCATTGCCTTTTTAATTCTTCTTGCCGCGATCTGGATGGGTATCGGCTTCGCCAGAAAATTAATGGAGCCGATCACAAATTTGGTTGATGCATCGGAAAAAGTAGGCAAGGGAGATTTTACAGCGCGCGCGCCCATTAAAAAAGGCTATGATGATCTGGGGGGCTTGACCAGAGCTTTTAACAAAATGACCCGCCAACTGGATCAGCAGCAAAAGGATATTCTGGAGACCAGTCTGGAACTTGAAGAGCGACACCGCTTTATGGAAGCTGTGCTTACCGGCGTTTCAGCGGGTATTATGGGGCTTGATCCCACAGGCAAGGTAACATTGCCGAATAGATCTGCGGCAAATTTGCTTAATCTGCCGATGTCGCAGATTCTAGGGGCGCAAATTCAGACAATTATGCCCGAAGCTGAAAGTCTGTTTAATAAAATTCGATTGACGCAATCACAATCTGTACAGGATCAGATTGTGATAGATCGCGATGATATAAACCTCAACCTAATGGTCAGAATAACGGCAGAGACCAAAAATTCCGAGATTCAGGGGTTTGTTATCGCTTTTGATGATATCACCGATCAGGTTGCGGCTCAGAGGACAGCGGCATGGTCAGATATTGCCCAGCGCATTGCCCATGAAATAAAAAACCCGCTAACACCCATTCAATTATCGGCAGAAAGGTTAAAACGAAAATACCTGAAGGAAATTAAAAGTGATCCGGCGGTTTTCGTCCAATGTACCGATACTATTGTTCGGCAGGTGGGCGACCTTAGGCGCATGGTTGATGAATTTTCCTCATTTGCACGGATGCCAGCGCCAAATGTTAAAACAGAAAATTTAGCAGAGATTATCAAGCAGGCTTACTTCTTGCAGGAGGTTGCCAACAGCAATATTGAATTTGATTTGAATTGCCCGGCAGATTTTTTGGCGATCGAATGTGATGCAGCCCAGATTGGACAGGCTTTGACTAATTTGATTAAAAATGCGGCGGAATCAATCGCTGCAATGGAAATTTCTGCAAAGAATGATGGTTCAGACTATCAGGGGAGTATCGAAATATCCATTGAGGATGACATAAAAGAAACAAGGATTCACATCATTGATAACGGTACAGGAATTCCTGAACATCTAAGAGATAAGCTGGTCGAGCCTTACGTAACAACCCGAACCAAAGGCACCGGGCTTGGTCTGGCTATTGTCAAAAAGATAATGATGGATCATGGCGGCGAACTGCTTATGGAGAATAATTCGGGATTGGGGGCAAGGATTACGTTAATATTCAATAAAAATGCCCATATTCAAAAAACTGCCTCAAATGATAGCGTAAGGATGATGTATGGCTCTTGATATTCTTGTCGTTGATGATGAAGCTGATATTCGTGATTTAATCTCCGGAATTCTGGATGATGAAGGATATGAAACCCGCACAGCTAAGGACAGCGATTCCACATTGCTTGAAATAGAAGCGCGTCGACCTTCGCTTATTATTCTGGATATCTGGCTCCAGGGCAGCCGGCTTGACGGGCTGGAGCTGCTTGAAATCATCAAGAAAATTCATACGGATTTACCTGTCATTATCATCAGTGGCCACGGCAATATTGAAACGGCGGTATCGGCAATCAAGCTTGGTGCCTATGATTTTATCAGCAAGCCTTTTGAAACGGACAAGCTTTTGATTCTGGTCGAGCGGGCAACCGAGGTTGATCGCCTGAGGCGCGAGAATACTGAGCTTAAGGAAAAAATGGGGTTTGATGTTCAGTTAACGGGAACATCGTCGGCTATTAATCTGGTGCGAAATACCATTGATAAAGTTGCCCCGAGCGGCAGCAGAGTGATGATTTCCGGGCCGTCCGGCTCTGGTAAAGAGGTTGTTGCACGATTGATTCACAAACATTCCAAGCGCGCCAAAGGTGCCTTTGTTGTGATAAATGCGGCCAGTATTTCTGCGGATAATATGGAAAATGAGCTTTTTGGCGTTGAAGAAGATGGTGAAATCAAAAAAACCGGTGTGTTTGAACAGGCGCACGGCGGGACTCTTTTCATTGATGAAGTCGCGGATATGCCCCAAAATACGCAAGCCAAAATACTCAGAATACTCACAGACCAGACATTTGAGAGAGTAGGCGGCAATAAAAAGGTTTTGGTCAATGTGCGCGTAATCAGCGCAACCAGCAAGGACTTGAGAGAGCAGATTAATAATAATTTCTTCCGGGAAGACTTGTTTCACCGGCTCAGTGTGGTTCCTGTGCATGTCCCGCCGCTCATTCAGAGACGGGAAGATATTCCCCCCCTTGCCAGTCAAATAATGAACCAGCTTTCCGTTGCAACCGGCATATCCCCTAAGGTGATTGAAGCCGATGCGATTGCTGCGTTGCAAGACCATGAATGGCCCGGTAATGTCCGGCAATTACGTAATGTGGTAGAGCGGTTGCTGATTATGTCCGCAGATAATCCGACAATTACAATAGATATGTTGCCTTCAGAAATCATATCAAATGTATCAACTATCATGCCGAGTATGAATAATGATATCATGTCGCTGTCTTTACGCGATGCGAGAGAAAAATTTGAGCGGGAATATCTAAAAGTTCAGGTGAACCGATTTAGCGGTAATATCTCGCGTACAGCGGAATATATTGGTATGGAACGCTCAGCGCTTCACCGGAAATTAAAAAATTTGGGATTGGCCAATCATGAAAAAACTAATGAAAAAAAGTCATGAGAAAACAATTCCTGAAAAGGTGTTATAAAAAATGAAAGTGATTATTTGTGGTGCCGGGCAAGTGGGTTTTAATATTGCGCGTCATTTGGCGAGCGAGCAGCATGATGTAACGGTCATTGACCGGTCTCCCGAATTGATTGCTAAAATTCAGAGCTCTTTGGATGTGCAGGCTATTGTCGGATATGCTTCGCACCCGGACTTGCTTGAACGGGCAGGGGCAAGGGACGCGGATATGATTATCGCCGTAACCCTGTTTGATGAAGTCAATATGATGGCGTGTCAGGTGGCGCATTCATTGTTTGATGTTCCGAAAAAAATTGCGCGGGTTCGGGCGCAAAATTACCTGCAACCCGTGTGGCAGGATCTTTTCAGCCGGGACCATATGCCCATTGATGTGATTATTTCACCTGAGCTGGAGGTCGCTGAGGCTGTGTTGCGGCGACTGGAAGTTCCGGGGGCTTTTGATATGGTGCCATTTTGCGATGATTTGGTTCGCGCTGTCGGCGTCAGGTTACGAGAAGATTGCCCTGTTGTGGATACGCCTCTGCGTCAATTGACGGAGCTTTTTCCGGACTTGAATATTGTTGTGACGAGCATAATCAGAAACGGGAAATTAATTATTCCGTCCAGCGACGACCAGCTTCTCGTCGGGGATAATATTTACTTTGTGGCTGAAAAATGTCACGTGGAACGGGCCTTGAGTGTATTTGGACGTGATGAAGAAGAGGCTCGAAAAATAGTCATTGTTGGCGGCGGAAATGTTGGGGCATATATTGCCAAGAGACTGATTGATAATGATTCCAAGATTCAAATTAAAATGATTGAGTTCAACAGCGATAGAGCCAGCACAATAGCAAAGGATATTCCAAGCGCTATTGTTCTTAACGGGGATGCTTTGGATGTGGACATTCAGAAGGAGGCAAATGTTAAATCTGCGGGAACAATTATTTCTGTTACCAATGATGATAAAGTGAATATTTTATCTTCTTTGCTGGCAAAGCAAGCTGGATGCAAACGTGCTATTACGTTGATCAACAATCACACTTTTGGCCCATTGACATATTCTGTGGGAATAGATGCCTTTGTTGACCCGCGCCAAACTACTGTGTCCAGCATCCTGCAACATATGCGCCGGGGAAGAATAAGGTCGCTGCAAAATCTTGCGGGCGGCGCGGCAGAGGTTCTGGAAGCCATTGCTCTTGAAACATCTCCGCTCGTTGGCAGGCCCCTGCGTGAAATAAGATTGCCCGCCGGAATTATAATCGGATCTGTTGTACGCAATAATGAGGTTATTGTCCCCAAAGGGGGAACCATCATAAAGCCGGATGATATTGTGGTTGTTTTTACGCGATTGGAGATGATCAAAAAGGTGGAAGAACTTTTCTCGGTTCGGCTGGAATATTTTTAAGGAATAATATGGTCGTTAGAGTAGGCAATATTCTTGGCTATATGCTGATGGTGCTGGGGCTTTGTGAGTTTCTACCAATCATTGTTGCTGTGGCAAGTGGAGAAGAAAACCTGATAATGCCGTTTTTTATCAGTGGTTTGTTCACGTTTTTTGTGGGCGGTGCGTTATATATATCTTTCAAGAACCCTCAAGACAGGGCCTCCCGCCATGAAGTGATTTTGCTTATGGTTGTGATCTGGTTTGGCTTGCCTCTCTTTGCATCAATGCCTTTTATGATTACAGGGTTTATGACCAAACTTACGGACGCTTATTTTGAAACGGCGTCGGCTCTTACGACTACGGGGTCAAGCCTCGTTATAAATCTGGATTTAATTCCAGATACCATAATTTTCTGGCGGGCCTTATTGCAATGGCTTGGCGGTATATTGGTCTTTGTGATGGCCATAGCCATCCTGCCGCTTTCTTCCATAGGAGGTATGAACTTGTTCCGCAGCGTCTTGCCGCATGGCGAGGGGGATGATTTGTTGGCGCGAATAAGATATGCTTTTTCGCCGTTGTTTAAAACTTATGCGGCCATGACCCTTGCCTGTATTGTTTTGCTGGTTATTTCTGGCATGACAAGTTTTGACTCTTTATTGCTATCTATGGCCACACTCTCTAGCGGCGGCTTCACCAGTCAAGGTGTGCAGGGGGTAAATTCAATGACCTGGATGACGGAAATCATTCTGATGCCGTTTATGATTATAGCCGCAACTAATTTGACTTTTCACTGGGCCTTTTTGAAAAGGGGACGGCGGAAAATCTATCAGCAGGACCCGGAAATTTTAGGTTTCCTATATATACTAATGGGGGCTTTTATACTGATTTTTCTGGCTATTATATTATCATCTGACATGTCAAATATCAGTTTGCTTAAGAAAGCTGAAGTGGCTGCTTTCACGGCTGTGTCAAGCCTTACAACGACTGGGTTTGTACCGGATTATGCCAGCTCCATGCCCTTGCCGGTGATTATAGTCTGTATGGTTTTACTTTTTATCGGGGGGACAACGGGATCAACGGCGGGTGGGTTTAAAATACTTCGGCTTAATCTGATGAAGAAAAATGCGGACAAAGAAGTGAGCCGCCTGACCTATCCGAATGGCGTAACGCCCATATCATTCAGTGGCCAGAATGTTTCTCAAGCCACCCAGGTATCCATATGGACGCTGTTGTTCATGTTTATTTCTGCTCTTGCCATCATTACCATTCTGTTTGGTACGATGGGTTATGATTTGCAGACAAGTTTGGGCTTGAGCGCAACCAGTATTTTCAGTGCGGGCGGGCTTATTCCTTTAATCAGTCCGGATTTTGTTGGATATCATAGCCTTTCTTATGCCGGTAAATGGCTGGTATCCTTTGCCATGATATTGGGGCGCCTTGAAGTTATTGCCTTATTTGTTTTCTTAATGCCGAGTTTTTGGAGAAATTAGCCTTTTATAAAATATTTTAATCTACAGGTTTAAAGTATGAAAGGGCTATGATAAGGTAGTCCCTCTAGTGATTTGTTCTTAATAACAAAAAGATAAACCATAAGCAGAAGAATGGATGATATCTATGTCTGAAAAAAACCATAATTTACAAGACTCATTTCTAAACCATATCCGTAAAAACAAAACACCAATCACTGTTTTTCTTGTCAACGGCGTTAAATTGCAGGGTATTATCACCTGGTTTGATAATTTCTGTATTCTCTTGAGACGGGATTCCAGTGTTCAATTGGTATATAAGCATGCAATTTCTACCATCATGCCTGGTGGCCCGATTACATTGTTTGATGCGGCAGAAGCTGAAAACCAGGAATGATTTTATGATGAATAACGAAAATTTATGACAAAACAGACTAAATCTGACACGCTTAATTTTCGTAATAAAAAAATTGATATGGATTGGGGAAAATCGCAAAATGAAAGCGAAGCTTCCCCCGATTCGGTTGCCTGTGCCAATATACTGGTTTTACACCCCTATCTTAAAACAAGATCATCGGTAAATTTTAAATCCAAGGCCGGCGCAACGTCTCTTTTAAGGTCTCCGGAAGCGCGCCTTGAAGAATCTGTGGGCCTGTGCCGGGCCCTTGATCTTAATGTCGTACAGTCCATATTGATTAAACTGTCAAAATTGACGCCGGCAACCTATGTCGGGAAGGGCAAGCTGCTGGAGCTTGCAGATATTATTGCTCAGGATAAAATCGAACTTGTCATTATGGACTGCGAACTTACGCCGGGCCAACAGCGCAATATTGAAACGCTCCTTAAAATCAAGGTCATTGATCGCACGGGATTAATTCTGGAGATTTTTGGAGAAAGAGCGCAAACAAAGGAGGGCGTTCTTCAGGTTGAGCTCGCCCATCTGACGTATCAAAAAAGCCGTCTGGTGCGGTCATGGACGCATCTGGAAAGGCAGCGCGGCGGTTTTGGCTTCCTGGGCGGGCCGGGGGAATCTCAGATAGAATCCGATCGCCGTATGATCAGCGAGCGCATCAGCAAAATTGAATCCCAATTGGAAGAGGTGAGCCGAACCCGTCATCTTCACCGCGCGGGACGTAAAAAAGCTAATTTTCCCGTAATCGCCATGGTGGGCTATACCAATGCCGGGAAATCCACTTTATTTAATTTCCTGACCGAAGGAAATGTATTCGCGGCGGATTTATTATTCGCCACACTTGACCCTACCATGCGCGAGATTAATCTGGCCAATGGCAGAAAGGCTATTTTGTCAGATACGGTTGGATTTATTTCTGAGCTACCGGCCCAGCTTGTGGCCGCTTTTAAGTCCACATTGGAAGAGGTGGTGGAGGCTGACCTTATTTTGCATATTAGAGATATTTCTCATCCCGATACGGCGGCTCAAAAAGAAGATGTCATGAAAATTTTAAGTTCTTTGGGCCTTGAAGAAGGTCCGGATTGCATGATCCATGAAGTATGGAATAAGATTGATCTATTGGATGTGGAGCAGCGTGAAATTATTGAAAATATGGCGGCCCTTAAAGAGAATGTGAGCCTTCTCTCCTCTGTCAGCGGGGAAGGCTGCGCGGAATTTCGTTCTGGTTTGAATGACATATTGTCCCAAGGCACAAAAACCCTCAAGATATCCTATGAACATTCGCAAGGGGCAGAGGCCGCATGGATGTATAAGCATGGCGAAGTGATCAACAGGCAGGATACAGACGCCGGAACAATACTTACCGTAAGGCTGGATAAAAGCATTTTGGGACGTATTAACAATGCCCCTGACTTGATCGGCAAGATTCTAGAATCATGAGTGTCCAGAGAATAACAGACTTGATTGTTGATATTGCAAAAACGGAAATTCTTCCCCGTTTCAATAAATTAAAACCAGAAGATATCACAGCAAAATCGCCCGGTGACATGGTCACAATCGCAGATACCGAGACGGAAAAGGCGTTGACTGCAGAATTGAGTCGGCTATATCCAGCGGCTGATATCGCGGGAGAAGAATCTATTGCGAGAAATCCGGACTCTCTGCGGCAAATCATCACTTCTGATCAGGCTTTTTTGATTGATCCCATTGATGGAACCAATAATTTCATTAAAGGTGATGAAAAATTCGCCGTGATGCTTACGCAGCTCAGGCAAGGTAAGGTGGTCGCCGCGTGGATTTATCTGCCCGCGCTGGATAAAATGGTTGTGGCCGACAAAGGTGGCGGCGCCTGTTTGAATGACAGGAAAATTAAGATAACGGCAAAGTCACAAGATTCGGC
>Ga0256839_1001020_pt1 | contig 34977 bp, 29 predicted proteins | sample 354166metaG_FD_185968 | JGI IMG/M metagenome (GOLD analysis project Ga0256839, IMG submission 185968) | Hydrothermal vent microbial communities from Mid Atlantic Ridge, Atlantic Ocean - 354-166 | ecosystem: Environmental > Aquatic > Marine > Hydrothermal vents | place: Atlantic Ocean: Mid...
CCCTCCAACCCCTGCCGGACAGCTACCTGGGACCTATCCTGAACCTACGCACCGGACAGAACGTCCGCATCACCTTCACCAACCGACTGCCCGGCACCGAGAAGAGCATCGTCCACTGGCACGGCCTCCACGTGCCCGAGGCCGCGGACGGACACCCCCGCTACGCCATCTCCCCGGGCGAGAGCTATACATACGAGTTCACCGTCCGGGACCGGGCCGGCACCTACTGGTACCATCCCCATCCCCACGGCCGCACCGGCCCCCAGGTCTACCGAGGCCTGGCCGGCCTCATCCACATCTCCGATCCCAGCCAGGCCACCGAACAGGGCCTGCCCACAGGCCCCTACGACCTGCCCCTGGTGATCCAGGACCGCCGCTTCGACGCCCAGAACCGGCTCCTCTACGGCGTGGACATGGCCGGCTTCCTGGGCGACCGCATCCTGGTGAACGGCCGGCCAGACGCCACCCGCACGGTGGAGCGGAGGCCCTATCGCCTGCGCCTGCTCAACGGCTCCAACGCCCGGATCTACAAGCTGGCCTGGTCCGACAACACGCCCCTGACGGTCATCGCCACCGACGGCGGCCTGCTGGAACAGCCGGTGCAGCGGAACTACGTGACCTTGGGCCCCGCAGAGCGGGTGGAGCTGCTGGTGGACTTCAGCCAGTGGCCGGCCGACTCCACCGTGACCTTGCGCAGCCTGGCCTTCTCGGTGACCGGGGGCGGCAACAGCGAGCTGCCCAACGGCGCCGAGTTCTCGGTGATGGACTTCCAGATCCAGGAGGCCAGCCCGGCCACCCCCACCCCGGAACCCACACCCACCCCCTTCGCCACGGCGCCTGCACCCCCGGGCCACCGGATCTTCCTGCCCAGGGTGAGCAAGGACGTCCCCCCGGGAGAGGCCGCCCAGGTCCAGGTGGATCGGAGCTTCGCCCTCTACCTACAGGCCGGCCAGTGGACCATCAACGGCCGCACCTTCGAGATGACCGGCGTGGCCCAGGACGAGATCGTGGAGCTGGGAACCACCGAGGTGTGGGAGTTCGTCAACCAACGACCTGGAGGAGGCGGCATGCCGGGCATGGCGGGCCAACCCCACCCCATGCACATCCACGGGCTCCAGTTCCGGGTGCTCTCCCGCCAGGCCCCCACGGACGCCACCCAACGGGCCAACTGGGAGACGGTCAAGGACGGCTACGTGGACCAGGGCTGGAAGGACACGGTGCTGCTCATGCCCGGCGAGCGAGTCCGGGTACAGGTCCAGTTCCAGGACTACACCGGACTCTTCCTCTACCACTGCCACAACCTGGAACACGAGGACATGGGCATGATGCGCAACTACCGGGTGGTGGATCCCGCGGCCCGGTGAGCCGACTCCGGAGGACGAGATGAGCCAACCCCCTGAGGGTCAGGTCCTCCACGCCTGGTACGGCCTGCCCGGCGAGATCGTGATCGAGCACGACTACTGGCACCTGGTCCGGGTGGGAGCGGTCTCCCTGCCCCATCCGCCCCTGGTGAACCTCTTCATCCGCCGCGGGCTTCCCGTGGAGGAGCGCCGACGGCTCAGCTACTGGCACGAGTTCGGCCACCTCCAGACCCTGCCCCTGGCCCTCCTCCACGGGCTCTGGCTGGTGTGGCCAGGTTCTGCCAGGGTCCGCTCCTGGCCGGAGAGGCTGACACGCCTGGCCGCGATCCTGTTGGCCCACGAGGCCCTGTGGGAGCTCCTCTCGGAGAGCTACGTGGTCTGGAAAGTGGGGCCGACCGCCTATCGCCGGCTCTACCGGACCCACCCCAACCCCTGGTTGCGGGGGTTCTGGGTGGGGATGGCCCTCCTGGCCCTGGTGGGCTCCTGGCTGGCTCGGGGCCGACCCCGAGTAGTCGGACAGGAGCGCAGGCGGTAGACCCAGCCCCCGCAGCCGCGGGCCATGGGCCCCCGATCGGGACATCGCTGGAACAAGCACCGGCCCAGGAGGGCACAGAGGCTTCACCGCCATCGACAAAAGGATGCCCAGAAGGGAAAGGAGGGAGGCCATGGCCGTACGGATCGGGGTCAGGAACCTGGGGCGCTACCGGGAGATCCTGGCCGTCTTCACCCGACATGGCTTTGGCTGGCTCTGGGCCGAGCTGGGCCTGACCGGCCTGCTGCCCCTGGGCCAGCGGTGGAGTCGGCCCACCCAGGACGGCGCATCCGCCCAGGCCGTGCACCTGCGCCAGGCCTTCGAGGAGCTGGGCGCCACCTTCGTGAAGCTGGGGCAGGTGCTGAGCACCCGCTCCGATCTGCTGCCGCCGGAGTACATCGCGGAGCTCTCCAAGCTCCAGGACGCGGTGCCCCCAGTCCCCTATGCCCAGGTGGTGGAGGTGCTCCAGGAGGAGCTGGGCCGGGAAGCCCAGGAGCTCTTCGCGGAACTGGACCCCGAACCCCTGGCCGCGGCCTCCATCGGCCAGGTGCACGCGGCCCGGCTGCCCAACGGCGAACCCGTGGTGGTGAAGGTCCAGCGCCCCGGGGTGGCCGAGGCCATCGAACAGGATCTGGCCATCCTGCTGGACCTGGCCCGGCTCATCACCGAGCACACGGGGTTCGGGCGGGACTACGACGTCCTGGCCCTGGCCCAGGAGTTCGCCTTCAACCTGCGCTGCGAGCTCAACTACGTCCGGGAGGGGGAGAACGCGGAGCGCTTCCGCCGCATGTTCCAGGGGGACCCGGATGTCTGCATCCCCCGCATCCACTGGCCCTACACCACGGAGCGGGTGCTGGTCATGCAGCGGGTCACGGGCATCAAGATCACAGACCTGGAAGGCCTGGCCCAGGCGGGCCTGGATCGACGACGGCTGGCGGCCAACTTCGTCCGCCTGATGTTGGAGGAGATGTTCGTCCACGGCTTCTTCCACGCGGATCCCCACCCGGGAAACCTCTACGTGTTGGAGGATGGCCGGATCGGCCTGATCGACTTCGGCATGATCGGCCGGCTGGACGAATCCCTGCAGGAAGGGCTCTCCCGGCTCTTCCTGGCCGTGGCCAAAGGCCACAGCGACCGGGTCCTGGACGAGATGCTCTTCCTGGGCATGCTCCGGGGAAAGGTGAACTCCCAGGCCCTCCGACGGGATCTGGACCACATGATCGCGTGCTACGCCCACCGCTCGGCCCAGGAGATCGCGGCCTCCAACCTCTTCGCGGAACTGATGGCCCTGGCCCGTCGCCACCGCCTGCGCATGCCCGCGGACCTGGTCCTCATGGCCCGGGCCATGGCCATCAGCGAGGGGATCGGCCTCCAACTCGATCCGGATTTCCAGTTCGTTCCCTTCAGCACCCCCTACCTGGAACAGTACTGGCTCCACCGCCATTCTCCCCTCCGGGTGGGCGAGAAGGTGGTGGACGGCATGGTGGAGATGACCGAGTTCGGCCTCTCCTTTCCCCGACGTTTCACCCGGCTGGTCACCCTTCTGGAACAGGGAGAGCTGGGCGGGCAGATCGAGCTCCGGGGCATGGAACACACCCTGGACCGGGTGCAGCGGATGGTGCACCAGCTTTCGGCCAGCGTGTTGGTGGGGGCGCTGATCGTGGGCCTGAGCCAGTTCATGCACATGGTGGCCCCCGAGGGCTTCCTCCAGGAATACGCGGGACGTTTCTTCGGCTTCCTCTTCGTCATCGCCATCGTGTTGGGGTTCTGGCTCCTGATCAGCATCGTCCGCTCCCGATAGAGGGGCCCAGCCCGCCCACCCCAGGGCCGAGCTCGCCCCGACGCCCCCCATCTCCAGGCAGCACCGGTTGGCAGGGCTTCATACACCCTTCATATCCCTGTGGCATGATGGGGATGCAGGAGACGATGAGGGGTCCGTCGGGACGGCCATGCAGGACACTCCGACCGCCTGCCCCGGCAGGACACTTCCACCCAACCCCCATACGGCGAACGGCGGCTAATCTCACAAGGAGGTGAGCCATGGACTTGCGCAAGAGCTTTTCCCTCAGCCTCGGGATCGTCCTGGGCCTCGGTCTCCTCTTTCTGGCCCTCGCGGGCACGGCTCTGGCCCAGGGCATGATGCCACCCGGCAGCCCCCCCATGCCGGGCATGCCCGGTGGCATGATGGGGCCCGGTCCTGGATATCCTGGAAACCAGGGCTACACCGACACCGTGCCCTTCGCCCCAGGCTTCGGCTACGGCATGATGGGACCCGGTATGGGCATGATGGGCATGGGACCCGGCATGATGGGCTTCGGCTACGGCATGGGCCCGGGCATGATGGCCGGCCAGGGCTACACCGACACCGCGCCCTTCGCCCCAGGCTTCGGCTACGGCATGATGGGACCCGGTATGGGCATGATGGGCATGGGACCCGGCATGATGGGGATGATGGGCATGGGGGAGCCTGAGCTCCTGGGTCTGCCGGTGTTGAGCATTCCCGAGGCCCGGGAGGCTGTGGAAGGATACCTGGAGCGCCTCGCTGTCCTGGGGCTCCCCGCAGAGGCGTTCACCATCGGGGAGGTCATGGTCTTCGACAACCAGGCCTACGTCCAGGTGTTGGAGAAGGAGACCGGGCGCGGTGCCTTTGAGCTCCTGGTGGAGCCCCGGACCCGCTGGGTGATGCCCGAGCCCGGGCCCAACATGATGTGGAACCTGAAGTACAGCCCCATGGCCCGGATGATGGGATGGTCCTTCGGCCAAGAAGGCCTGCTCGCGGAGATGCCCATCGACCAGGAGGCCGCCCTGCGGATCGCCCAGGCCTACGCGGCCCGGGTGCTCAACGGCGCCCAGGTGGCCCCGGAGCTCACCGCGTTCTACGGCTACTACACCGTGGATGTGCTGCGAGACGGAAAGCCCGTGGGCATGCTGAGCGTCAACGGCTACACCGGCCAGGTCTTCGTGCACCACTGGCACGGCGATTTCGTGGCCATGGGCGAGGCCGAGGAGTGAAGTCCGCTTCCTCCCAGGAGAACGGACCCGGAGAGGCGCGCGTGGGGGGTGGCAGTCGGCTGCCACCCCCCACGCCGCGTCTGGGCCTCTATCCCTGCCCTATATCAGGACATCCACACAGATCAGAAGAAGTACCAGCCCCAGGTAGACGTTGGAGGCCTTGAACAGACCAAACGCCTCGCGGCGGCCCGGAGAGCGCCACAGCCGCAGGTTCCGCAGGGCCAGGTCCAGGGTGGCCAGGCCCACGGGGATACCGTAGAGCCATCCCAGGGCAGGGTGGGTCAGGAGAGCCAGGGCGGCCAGGGCCGTGCCCCCGGTGTGGGCCGCGATCCAGAGGACGGCCCGCCGCGGTGAGGTCTGGGTGGGCAGCATGGGGACACCGCCCCGTCGATAGTCGTCCTGATAGACCAAGGCCAGGCTCCAGAAGTGGGTGGGGGTCCACAGGAAGACCAGAAGGGCCAGCCAGAGCGCCCCGGCCTCGTTCCAGAAACCCACCGCGGCGCTGCCGCTGAGCACCGCCGCGCTGCCGGCGGCCCCGCCGATGACAATGTTCCACAGGGTGCGGGGTTTGAGCCAAAGGGTGTAGACCACCACGTAGATGAACGCGCCCAGGAACAGGAAGATCGTCAGGGCCGGGTTCCAGGGCAACACCGCCAGCCCGGGCAACAGGACCATGCCGCCGGCCACATAGGGAACCCACCGGGGATCGCCCAGCCGTCCGGCCACCAACGGCCGCCGACGGGTCCGCAGCATCCGGCGGTCCGTGTCCCGTTCCAGGTACTGGTTGATGGCCGAGGAGCCCGCGGCGGCCAGCCCACCGGTGACCAACAGCAGGGCCAGCCGGGCCGAGCCCGGCCATCCGCGGGCCCCCAGGAAGGCGCCGCCCACCGCGGCCAGCAGGAGCAGGGAGACCACCCGGAGCTTGAACAGGACCGCCAGGTCCTGGAGCCAGGTACGCCATGGGGCTGCCGATGAGGGGAGGGCCGGGGAATGGGAGGCCCGGGGTTCGAGCGGCTGGGAGATGGACATGGCTCGCCTCCTGGGCTTAGGGTTCGACGATCAGGACGGCCCGCATGCCGTCGTCGTAGTGCTGGCCCCGTTCCTGGAAGCAGCCCAGCTCCCAGCGTCCTACCTTGTCCTCGGGCACGGTGAAGGTGAGGACCGTGGCCTGGTCGGGCGGGACCATCCGGGGGTCGATCATGACCATGAGGCCTGCGTGCTCGTCGGCCAGGTTGGCCAGGGTCAGGGGGCCGAACTCGCCGACCATGGCCCCGGGGGCCTCGTCGTGGCCGGGGTCCGGGCCGCCCTCATCATGTCCGGGGTCCTCCTCCATGGCCATGTCTTCCCCCATGGCCGACGGCTCCATGCCCTCCATGCCGCCCATATCCATGCCCTCCATCTCCATGCCCGGCAGGCCCATGACCATGCCCGGGCCCTCCACCTGGATGTCCTGGATGCCCGCGAAGAAGTCCTCGGCAAAGCCCTCGGTGATCCCCTCGTGGACCTCCACTTCCCGGCCGATCATCAGCTCGTGCAGGTGGGTGCCCCGGTTCACGATGACCATGCGCACCCGCTGCCCGGCCTTGAGCCGGATCACGTCCGGATCGATGTCGTAGTCCTCCAGCACGATCTGGATCTCCCCCTCCGGGCCGGGCTCTGCCGCCAGGAGGGTGCTGCACGCGGCCAAAAGGAGCGAGGCAGCGACCACCGCGGCCAGGGATAGAAATCGCATGGTCCCTCCTCTCACACAACCAGGTAGAGCGCGGCGTAGAAGAAGACCCACACCACGTCCACGAAGTGCCAGTATTTGACCACGGCCTCCGGTGGCCAGGCGTCCTGGGGCCCGTAGGCCCCTCGCCGGCCGTTGTAGTAGATCAGCCCCAGCAACACCACACCGCTCAACACGTGGAAGGCATGCATCCCCGTCATGGAGAAGAAGACCGTCCCAAAGGGCGTCCAGGGGGGGAAGTGCTGGAAGGCCGCGTACCACTCGAAGGCCACCCCCACCAGGAAGACCGTGCCCAACACCATGGTCCACAGGGTGTAGCGCAGGAAGCGGGGACGGTCGCCGTAGGTGATGTAGGTCTCGGACAGGTAGGCCGTCAGGCTGCTCAGGAGCAGGATCACGGTGATGGCCAGCCCCAGCCCCTGGCTCAACTCGGCCGGGCGCTGGATGCCCTGGAGGTAGAAGCGGGTGGCCAACAGCCCGGCGAAGAGCATGCTCTCGGAGAAGAGGAAGAGCCAGAACCCCAGCCGGTTGATGTAGAGCCGGGGATAGGGATGGGCGGCCTGGTTGGCATGGGCAGGGGAGCTCATGGGCTAGTGACCTCCTTCCCGATAGCGGAGCTGGGCAATGTGCATGAAGTAGTACGCGATGAGCCCCACCTTGGCCACCGCGATGGCCGTCAAGGGGAGCAGGATCCCGGTGAAGGAGACTGCGATCCAGTACTCCACCCCGGTGAGGACAGCAAGCAACACCGCGGCCACGATGCCCGTGCGGATCCGGGCCGCCTTCTCTCTCTCCATGGATACACCTCCGGATGTCTCAGGGTCCATCGCGTCCACTGCGATCCAAGGGCCCCCTCATCCTGTCGGACCCGACCGCGCTCAGTCGCTGGCCGGAGAAGGAGAGGGCGATAGGCGGGCGTGCACGGTCCCCGGCACCCCATAGCCGTAGGGGTCGTCCACCACCTCCGGCACGCTGGGGAAGTTGTGCAGGGGCGGCGGCGAGGGGATGAGCCACTCCAGGGTTCGAGCGCCCCAGGGATTGGCCGCGGCCTTCTCGCCCCGCACCCAGGAGCGGACCATGTTGTACACGAAGAGGATGAAGCTCGCGCCCAGGACGAACGCGGCCAGGCTCACCCAACGGTTCAGCCCCCCCAGCTCGGGCACGTAGTCCGCGATGCGCCGGTTCATGCCGTGGATGCCCAGCCAGAACATGGGCAGGAAGGTGAGGTTGAAGGCGATGAACATCCACCAGAAGTGGATCTTGCCCAGGCGCTCGTTGTACATCCGACCGGTGATCTTGGGGAACCAGTAGTAGATCCCCGCGAACAGGCCGAAGATGCCGCCGCCCACGATGGTGTAGTGGAAGTGGGCCACCACGAAGTAGGTGTCCTGGAGGTGCATGTCCACCGGCACGTCCGAGAGGAAGACCCCGGTGATGCCCCCGATGAGGAAGTTGAAGATCACCGCCAGGGCGAACAGCATGGGGGTCTTCAGGTTCAGCTTCCCCCGCCAGATGGTCCCCAGGGCCGAGAGGAAGACCAGGCCGGTGGGCACAGAGATGAGCTCGGTGGTGACCATGAAGGGGATGAGGAGCTTCTCGGACATGCCCGCCACGAACATGTGGTGGGCCCAGACCACCGCGCTCAGGACAACCACGCCCATCATGCCGGCCACGGCCCACCGGTAGGCGAAGAGGGGCTTGCGCGCGAAGTGGGAGATGACCTCCAACGCGATGCCGAAGCCCGGCAAGATCATCACGTAGACCGCGGGATGGGAGTAGAACCAGAAGACGTGCTGGTAGAGCACCGGGTTGCCCCCCCGGGCCGGGTCGAAGAAACCGAAGCCCGCCACCCGATCCAGGATGATCATGAGCATGGCCAGGCCGATGAACTGGGTGAAGAGCAAGCTCAGAATGGCCGTGCCGATGATGGACCAGACGAAGACCGGCAGACGACCCCAGGAGAGCCCCGGAGCCCGCATGGTGATCACCGTGGTGATGATGTTGATGGCACCCAGGATGGAGGAGAAGCCGATGGTCAGGAAGGCCAGGTTGTAGAAGAGGGCCCCGAGCTTGGTCACCGCGGCCAGGGGCGGATAGCCCGTCCATCCCGTGTCGAAGCCACCGGCCAGCGCGGCCCCCACCAGGAGCAGGGCCACGGGCGGAACGAACCAGAAGCTCAGGGCGTTGAGCCGAGGATAGGCCATGTCGTCGGCCCCCACCATGATGGGCACCAGATAGTTGCCGAAGGCCCCCATGATGGTGGCCACGGCCACGAAGATCATGGTGGTGCCGTGGAGGCTCATCAGCCGGTTGTACTGGGCACTGTTCAGGAGATCCCGACCGGGCTGCATGAGCTCGTAGCGCATGAACATGGCCAGCAGCCCCGCGATCAGGAACAGGGCCACCAACAACACCCCGTACTGGATCCCGATGACCTTGTGGTCCGTGTCGAAGTCGAAGTAGCGACGCCAGCCCGTGGTGGTGTAGGGCCGGTTGGGCAGCCCCAGCCAACCCCGGGCCCAGTAGTCCCACACCCCCACGCCCAACAGCCAGCCGCTCAGGCCGAAGAGGTAGGCCATGACCACGGCCGGCTCCAGCTTCCAGCCGGGAAGGCCGAAGAACAGCCGCAGGAGGACCAGGAGGCCCACTCCCAGGGCCGCCCCTATGGCTCCCCAGGCCAGACCCTTGAACACAGGTTTCATGGTAGACGCCTCCTCTGGATGAAAAGCACTTGGAACCCACTCAGTGGCCGGCATCCGACTCCATCTCGGTGGAGCCCTCGCCCATGCCCCCCATCTCCTCGCCCATGCCGGACATCCCCGACATGCCGCCCCCTGCCATGGCCGCCTGGACCTTGGCCGCCTCCAGCCATTCCTGGAAGGCCTCCGGCTCCAGCACCCGCACCGTCATCCGCATGAGAGGATGGCCGGTACCGCAGAGCTCCGCACACTGGACCCGGAAGTTGGGGTCTGCCTCATAGGTCCCCACCTGGGTGGGGGTCACGTAGAGGGTGGTCACCTTCCCCGGCACCGCGTCCATCTTGGTGCGAAAGGCCGGGATCCACACCGAGTGGATCACGTCCTGGGAGGTGATCTCGAACTTCACCCGGGTGTCCACCGGCATGGCGATCTGGAGGGCCCACTCGTAGCTCAGGTCGTACTGGGGATAGCGCACGTTCCAGTGCCACTGCACCCCCTCGATCTGGATCACCAGGTCCGCAGTGCGGTTGGCCTCCAGCTCCCGGATGCCCTTGAGCCCGGGGTTGAACACGATGTACACCGCCAGGACCAGGCTGCCCAGGACCCAGAGCCGGGCCACCGCGGGGTGGTTGCGCACCGGTGGACCGTCCTGGAGCTCCCCATCCGACGCCCGGAAACGGAACAGGCTGTACAGCAGGAAGGCCAGGACCAGGGCCGCCACGGGGATGGACAGGACCAACAGGAGCCGGAAGGCCTCGTCGATGATCGCGGCCTCCTCCGCCCCCTGGACAGGCAAGAAGTCCACGGTGAACGCGATCCCTTCCCCAACAAGGGTGAACAGGGCCCACAACAGGGTCACCACCACGATATCTCGCCTCATGTACGGACCTCCTCTCCTGTAGCGCGTGCCGCCGAACAAGGATCGCCCCGCTCAGCCCAGGACCAGACGGAGAAACTCCTCCGCCGTGGTGTAGGCCATGTACTGGGCGCGCACCATGTGCACCATCTGGCTCTCCAGGTTCACGAACACCACCTGGATGTCCGGGACCAGGAACAGGGAGAACAGCGAGCTCCACCGGGAATCCGCGCCGACCTCCTCCCACCCCTTCTGGTCGATGATCAGGGTGTCCACCGGCTCCTGGGACGCGGCATCCACCAGGGTCTCCAGACTGTCCGCGGTCTCCACCTCCGCGTAGGGCGCCATCAGGCGAGCCAGCCCTCGGCGGAACAGGTGGTTGGGGGAATAGAGCACCACGCGCACCTGGGCCTCCTCCGGCATGAAGGCCGCACTGCGGAGCTTGGGTGGATCGGAAGATGGGGGCCAGGATCGAGGATAGCCGGAAGCCCGACCCTCGTCCATCGTCCTCTGGACGATTGGAGGGTGAATGGGGCCATCCACCGAAAGGTGGAGGGGCCGAGGGCCGGGCTCCTCTTTCAGGAGGAGGAAGAGGAGGAGGAAGAGAGCAGCCCCAGGGCCGCAGCCCGGGCCACGGCCTCTGCCCGGGTGGTCGCGTCCAACTTCTCCAGGATGTGGCGCACGTGGGTCTTCACCGTGCTCTCGGAGATGACCAGCTGCCGCGCGATCTCCCCGGTGGTCGCGCCCTGGGCCAGCGCGTGCAACACCTCCTGTTCCCGGGGGCTCAGGATGCCGGCGGGCGAAGGTTCCGGGGGGCGCTGGGCTGCGGCCTGCATCACCCGAGGGGTCACCTCGGGGGCCAGCGCACCGTGGCCCGCGACCACCCGGTGGATAGCCCGCACCAGCTCCTCAGGCTCTGTGTTCTTCAGGAGATATCCGTCCGCCCCCCCGGCCAGGGCGGCCATCAGATCCTCGTCCCGGTCGGAGATGGTGAGCATGATCACCCGGCCGGCGCCCTCCCGCTTCAGCGCGGGCAGGATCTCCACCCCCCGGGCCCCGGGCATGTGGACGTCCAGCAGCACCACCTGGGGAGCATGGCGTCGGGTCAGGACCAAGGCCTCCTGGGCGTTGCCGGCCTCGCCCACCACGTCCAGCCCCGGCTCCTCCCGCAGCAGCTCCACCACTCCCCGGCGGAAGAGCGCGTGGTCGTCCACCACCAAGACCCGGATGGGAGAGGGGTTGACCGCCGGCTCAGGCATGGATCGGGTCTCCCTGGTGGATGGGCAGCCGGACCACCACCTGGGTGCCGTGGCCCGGCTGGCTGAGGATCTGGAGCTCCCCGCCGATGAGCTCGCTGCGTTCCTGCATGATCCGCAGACCATGGCGGGAGAGGGGAGGCACGTCGTCCGGGTCGAAGCCCACCCCGTTGTCCGCGATCTGCACCGCCAGCCAAGGAGGCGCCAGCTCCCAGGCGATCCAGACCCGGTCCGCGCCCGAGTGTTTCCGCACGTTGCCCAGGGCCTCCTGGACAATGCGCATGAGCTGCACGTGGATCTCCGGGGCCAGGTGGACCGGCGGCGGGGGCTCGGCCACGATCTCCACCGGGCTGAGGGTCCGGAAGTCGTCCAACAGAGGGGCGAGCCAATCCTCGATGGCCCCCTGCCCCGGCTGGAGACGCAGGCCGTCGATGGCCTCGCGGGCATCCACGTACGCGGCCGCGATGAGCTCTCGGACCTGCTCCAACCCCTTCCGGGCCCGAGCGAGGTCCTCCTCCTGCAGCCAACGGGCGATCTGGCCCGTCCGCAGCTTGAGATAGCCCAGGGTCTGGGCCAACCCATCGTGGATCTCCCGGGCCAGTCGGGTCCGTTCGGCCAGGGCCGCCTGGTGCTCCAGGCGGAGGGAGAGGCGGAAGTTCTCCACCAGGAGGCCCACCTGGAGGGCAATGGTGGTGGCCAGCCGCACGTGGCGGCGGGTGAAGCCCTGGGAACGGGTGGACCACCACACCAGGCAGCCCAGATACCGCTCCTCCACCCGCATGGGGGCCAGGAGAAGGGCCCGGAGCGGTCCTGCGCCGTCCCCACCCACCACATCCCCCAGCAGCAGGGGATCCTGGGCTGTGCGCATGCTGGAGACCAGCCCCTGGAGCCAGGGCCATGCGGCTTCAGGAGGGGTGCCCGCCTGGGCACAGCAGGTCGGCTCCCGCTCCGGGGACTCGTCCAGGAAGACACACCCCCCCTGGGCCTCCAGGGAGTCCAGGGTGTCGTGGAGGAGCGCGGCCAGGGTGGTGTGGAGAGTGGCCTGCCGGCGATAGAGCCGGACCTGCTGCAGGGCCCGGACCTCCTGGGTGCGCAGCCGCTGGGTCTCCAGGGCCAGGGCCATCTCGTCGGCCATGGTGTCCAAGAGCATGCGCACGTCCGGGTCCACCCGGGTGCCCGGCTCCAGATAGAGGGTCAGCAGCCCCAGGTCCCGGCCCCCCCGGCGGAGGGCCAGGCAGAGGATCTGGAACCCGGGACGGCCCTCCACCCGGGCCAGCAGGGGGCAGGGCTCCAGGGGCGCCCCGGAACGGCGGTGGGCACACTGGAGACAGTGCTCCCGGGCCTCCCGGGCCTCCACCAGCCGATTGGTCCAGCTTTCCACCCATTCCTGGTCCACCGCGCCGTGGGAGACCACATGCATGGGACGGCCCTGGCCGTCGAAGGGGAGCAGCGAGACGCCCACCACCGGGAGCACCTGCTGGGGCAGCTCCACGATGGCCCGGTGCAACGTCTCCTCGTCCTCTGCCTGGACCAGACGGCGGTTGATGGCCAGGAGGATGCCCAGCCAACGGTTGGCCCGGTCCAGGGCTCGGCCGGTCCGGATCAGGGAGCGATACGCGGCCAGGGTCTCCTGGACCCGATGCTGGATGAAGCCCAGGGTCCACCAGGCCAACAGGGGCCCGATGAGCCCATAGAACAGGAGCTGGGTGGCGAAGTGGTGCCAGCGAGGCAGGTGCAGCAGCAGGGTGTGCTCCAGGGTCTGGTGGAGGCTGACCAGGACCAGGGCCAGGATCGGCGCCTGCCAACGCCATCGGCCCACCCGGCGGAGCAGGGCCTCCGCGGCGACGAGTCCCGCGGAGGGTTCCGGCCCAGACTGGGTGGGCGCCAGGGGATCCGGAGACAGGGAATCGGTCGGCATGGTCGCGGTCCAGGCTGTGTCCAGGCTGTGGAGGACAGCCGTGTCGGGCGAACCGCCCTGGATGTAGACACATGGATCGGAGGCCCCCACAGTATACCCAGAGGCCGCCCGGGGTTCAAGTCCGCTTGACGACGGCCGTGCCCCAGGGGTATAGTGGGCCCAGACGGCGACCGTTGGCCAAGGAGCCCTGGATGGACGTGCTGCGTCGTTTCTGGCAAGAGAGCCCTGTGGCCCGGCGGGTCCATCTCCTGCGCTGGGCCCTGCCCCCGGTCATCGCGGTGGTGGTGCTGGTCTACCAGTTGGGCATCGCGGCCTGGGCCCACGACCATCTGGGACATCTGGCCCACACCCTGCTGGAGCTGGCCTTCTACGGTGTCCTGGGGCCTGTGGTCTCCTGGGTCACCCTGTCCTGGATCGGGATCTGGCTGCGGGAGAAGGAGGCCGCGGAGCAGGTGGCCCGGGCCCGGGAACGGCACCTGGCCAGCATCACCGATGCCTCCGCGGAGGCCATCCTCAGCCTGGCCCCGGACGGCACCATCCGTTCGTGGAACCGGGGAGCCACGGCCCTCTTCGGCTACACACCCCGGGAGACCATCGGCCGCCCTCTGGACGCGTTCTTGGTCCGGCGGCTGCATGCCCCCCGCCCCCTGCATCGGGGCCGGCGCGACGCGGATGCCCCGGTCCCCGTCCACTACCAGGCAGTGATCCGTCGAGCCGATGGCCAACAGATCCCGGTGGAGGTCACCCAGACCCCCCTGGCCGACGACGACCAGACCCTCACCGGGGCCGCGGTGATCCTGCGGGACATCCGAGAACAGAAGGCCCGAGAGGCCATCCTGGCCGAGGAGCGAGCCCGGATCGCCCGGGACCTCCACGACGGTGTGGCCCAGGGGCTGTACTTTCTGGGCCTCAAGCTGGACTTCCTCCGCCGCCAGGTCCACCGGGACCCCACAGGCGTGACCCAGGAGCTGAAGGCCCTGAAGCAGACGGTCCAGGCCCAGATCCAGGAGGTCCGACGGACCATCTTCGCGCTGCGGCCGGTGGACCTGGAAGGGCTGGGATTTCGACAGGCTGTGGAGAAGTATGTGGCCGAGTTCGGCGAGCAGATGGGCCTGGAGATCTGCCTGCGCGTGGACGGCGATCTGGGGCACCTCTCCCCCCTGGTGGAACCCCAGCTCTTCCGGGTGCTCCAGGAGGCCTTGAACAACGTGGCCAAACACGCCCGAGCCCGCCACGTGGAGGTCTGCTTCCGGGTGGAGCCGGGCGGATGGCTGGCGCTCACCGTGTCCGACGACGGGATCGGCCTCCCCACCCCGGCCGATCCCACCCCGAACGGCAAGATCGGTCTCCGACAGATGCGGGAGCGGATCCAGGCCCTGCAGGGCCAGATGACCCTGGAGAGCCGGCCCGGGGCCGGGACGACCCTACAGGTTCGGATTCCGGTCCAGCGGGAGCCCCAGCCGATGGGAGAGGAGCCCCTATGAGCGGCCACCGCAAGATCCGCATCCTCATCGCAGACGACCACACCATGGTCCGCCAGGGGCTGAGCCAGATCTGCGACGCGGAGCCGGACATGGCCGTGGTGGGGCAGGCAGCCAACGGCGCGGAGGCCGTGCGGCTGGCCCTCCAGCTCCGCCCAGACGTGGTGGTCATGGACATCAACATGCCCGAGGTGGACGGGGTCCAGGCCACCCGACAGATCACCGGAGCCCTGCCCGGCGCGGGGGTGATCATCCTCACCATGTACCGGCAGGACCAACACGTGTTCGAGGCCATCAAGGCCGGGGCCAGGGCCTATCTGCTCAAGGACGCGGACAGCGAGGAGCTGTTGCAGGCCATCCGGGCCGTGGCCGCGGGCCAAGCCCTGTTGGATCCGGCCATCGCACGCAAGATGATCGACGAGTTCCGCCGTATCCAGGAGGCGACCGCAGACCCGGAGACCGGAGCCCTGGCCCCCCGGGACCTGGAGATCCTGCGGCTGGTGGCCCAAGGGCTGGCCAACGACGAGATCGCGGAACGGCTACACCTCTCGGAGAAGACCGTGCGAAACCGGCTCACCGGCATCTTCGAGATCCTGCGGGTCCGCAACCGCACCCAGGCCGCCCTCTACGCGCTGCGCAAAGGCCTGGCCGATCTGGACGCCTCGGACGAGGCCGACCTCCCCTAGCCCTCCTGCCACTCCACGGACCAGGGGACAAATGTCCCGACCGTTCAGGCACCATGTCCCTTCCCCGGGCTGTGCCCATGCGCTAGGATGAGGTCGGGGAGGGCGGGGGAAACGCCCCCGCGGCGGACTCCCGGCCACAACGGCCACGGAGGCCCTTTCCGCAAGGCGTCTTCCCGTCCTCAAGACCTCACGGGGCCCGAAGGTGGGCCCCCGGGATCGAGGAAAGACCCGTGGAGATTCCAGACACAGGAGCAAAAAGGAGAGGACGAACGATGCGGATCCGTGGACAGCTCTGGTGGATCGGCGTGGCGCTCATCGGGTTGGCCCTGGTGGTGGCCGCATGCGGCGGCCGAGGGGAGGAACCGGAGCCGGAGAGCCGCGGTCTCGTCCCGGTGGCCGAGGCCCACACCGAGGGCGATCCCCATAGCCTGGAGGAACACCAGGCCGCGGCCGAGGAGGGCGACGGCCACGGGGACGAGGAGGAAGCGGAGGAGGACCACTCCCCCGGCGATCACATGGCCGGCCGCCACACCGCGCCGGAAGAGGCCCTGGAACTGGAGAACCCCATTCCGCCCACCGAGGAGTCCATCGCCCGGGGCGCGGAGATCTACGCCCGGAACTGCGCGGTCTGCCACGGTGCCGAGGGCTACGGGGACGGCCCCAGCGCCGCGGTCATGGATCCCAAGCCGGCCAACCTCTGGGCCGACCACGTACAGGAGCGGCCCGATGGCGCCCTGTTCTGGACCATCACCCACGGCGTTCCGGAGAGCCCCATGCCCGCCTGGGGTGAGGTCCTGAGCGAGGAGGACCGTTGGAACCTGGTGAACTTCCTCCGCACCTTCCAGGAGGAGTGACCCCGGTTCCCGTTGATGCCCAAGGGAAGGCCCCGGCGCGCGGCCCCGGGCGCCGGGGCCTTCCCGCGACCCCGCCCCGCCCGCGGAACCCCTGCCCCCTCCTGGACGTTGTGGCCACGCCCCGGACGCCTGTCCCCGGGGCCAGGAAGGTCCAAGAGGCCCCAACTGGCCAGGGGCCGTCCACCGTGGGAGGAAAACAGGCCATACGCGTTGCCCTGCTCCTCGCGGGGACGTTGTTGGGGCTGTGGAGCGGCAGTCTCCAGTGGGCCCGTTCCGCCGAGGCCCCTGTCCGCCGCGTCCACGCGCCGTATCGGCCCGGCGGCATCGACTGGGCAGAGACGGCCATCTTCTGGTTCGGGCGGGTGAACGCCGCGGAGAACTACGTGGATGGACGGGTGGCCTACAACGACCAGATCCTCCTGGTCCACCTGATCGTCTTCGACCGCCAGCTCTGGTACGACCGAAGCCCGACCCCCGAGACCCTGCTGGAATGGGACGCCGCGGAGCTCTTCCTGGCCACCCAGGCCACACCGGGAAGCGCTCCGGGCCCCACCGCCCACCGCTTCGTGGTGCAGCTCCACCACTGGCAGGATCCCATGCGCTACCGGGCCGCGTACCAGGGCAATGGCACGACCTGGGTGGCCCGCTCCGCGGTCTACACCGCGACCGCAGGCCATCGGGCCGGGGAGATCAACGGCCCGGGGGAGGATCGGGGCTGGCTGGCCACCTTCCGCATCCCCTTCCGCAGCCTGGGAATGGACGGACCGCCGCCCCCGGGCACCGTATGGCGGCTGGGGGTCCGGGTACACGACCGGGATGGGCCGGAGGAGCCCGTGCCCTACACCCCAGCCTGGCCCGAGACCTTCCGGCCGGACAACCCCACCACCTGGGGAGAACTGGTCTTCGGGATGCCCCAGTACACCCCCCCTCCGGCCGTTCCCCAGGGCACCACCCTGATCCGACAGGGCGTAGCGGGCACACGGGTGGTGGATGCCCAGGTGGGGGGCGACACCGTCTGTGGAGGCAACCTGGACTACTGGACCGAATGGGGCAACGCCAACTACGCGGGCTCCCCTCACCTGAACGTCCAGAACCAGAACGATGTGGCCGACTGGCCCTGCTTCTCCAAGGTCTACATGACCTTCCCCCTGGACGCCATTCCCCCCGGCAAGCGGATCCTCTCGGCCACGGTGACCCTGCACCAGTTCGGCAACGCGTACGGCCAGGGGGTCCGGGCCTCCTGGGTCCAGGTCCTCACCGTGGCCGAGGACTGGGACGAGTCCACCATCACCTGGAACAACGCGCCGTGGGCCGAGAAGAACCTGGGCGGCACCTGGGTCGAGCCGGTGGACCGCTTCCCGGGCTGGCCCGGCATCCCGTGGACCTGGGATGTGAGCCTGGCCGTGGCCGAGGCCTACCGGGAAGGCCGCCCCCTGCGGCTGGCCTTCTACTCCGCGGACACCGCGTACCACAGCGGCAAGTACTTCGTCTCCTCCGACACCGGGGACTGGAACGCCCAGGCCCGGCCCACCCTTCGAGTGGGCTGGGGGCAGCCGCTGGATCCCGCCGCCATGCGATACCGGCTCTTCTTGCCCCACCTCTTCCGGGGCCCTTGAACATCCCCCCTGGCCCCCCAGGCTTCCCCGGACAGACAGCCCCCATAGGGCCCCGATCGCCCGCGGAGAGCACCCAGGACAAGCCCGGAAGAAGGGTCCCCAGAGGCTTTGACATGGGTTTGTGCCCTGAAGTACAATGAGGTACAGTCGTCGTACCTTGGCATCTCCTGGACGGCCGGAGCCCGGTCGCGAGCGGCTGTCCACCACCTCTCCACATCCTCCCGTCGCCCACATGGACGACGCTCGGCCCTTTCGTGAAAGGAGTGCGTCTATGGGAGCTTTGGTCGAGACCCTGCGGTATGTGATCAGCTATCGAGGCACAGAGGGGCACTGGGCCTGGCTGCTCCACCGCCTCAGCGGCCTGGGCATCGCCCTGTTCCTCTCCATGCACATCATCAGCATCTTCTCCGTGGGACTGGGCCCCCGGGTCTACAACTTCCTCCACGAGGTCCTCTACGTCTCGGCACCGGCCAAGGTGCTGGAGGTCTTCCTGATCTTCGGGGTCCTCTTCCACGCGGCCAACGGCATGCGCATCATCGTCATCGACTTCTTCCCCGGCCTGGGGAAGTACCAGCGGACCATCGTGCGCATCGAACTGCTGGTGGTGATCCTGGTCTTCATCCCGGCAGCCATCATCACCCTGCAGGGTGTGCTCTGAGGGGGGCTCCTTCCCCCGACACAGGTCCCACGAGCGAACAAGGAGTCGAACCGATGGGCATCTCCACCTTCCGCTGGAAGACCAAGTACGGTCAGCCCAACTGGGAGCGGATCAGTTGGCTCTACATGCGCCTCAGCGGTCTGGTGATGTTCCTGATCGTGACCTTCCATCTGCTCTACATGCACATGGTGGTCCGGGTGGAGAACCTCACCTTCCAGAACATCGTGGATCGCTGGAACGGCCCCTACGGGCTGGCCTGGAAGACGTTGGACACGGCCCTGCTGATCTTCGGCCTGACCCACGGCTACAACGGTGTGCGCTGGAGCATCGACGACTACGTCCACCACCGGGGCTGGAACCTGGTCCTGAAGATGCTCCTCTACATCGTGGGGAGCATCCTGATGATCGCCGGGGCCCTGGCCATCTTCGTCGGGCCTGGATCCCTGGTCTGAGGTCGTTTCCCCCCATGACCGCCATCACGCCCCATAGGCAAGGATAGACCATGGTACGCACACATCGGACCGAGACGGTGGTGGTAGGAGCCGGCGGCGCGGGCCTCATGGCGGCCCTCTACGCCAGCCGAGGCTCCCAGACCGTTGTCCTGAGCAAGCTCTACCCCACCCGGAGCCACACGGGCACCGCCCAGGGGGGTATCGGCGCGGCCCTGGGCAACATCGAGGAGGATCACCCCGAGTGGCACACCTTCGACACCGTCAAAGGCAGCGACTACCTGGCCGACCAGGATGCCGTGGAGCGCATGTGCTACGAGGCCCCGGAGATCGTGTACGAGCTGGAGCACATGGGGCTCCCCTTCAGCCGCACACCCGAGGGCAAGATCAACCAACGCCCCTTCGGCGGCCATGCCGCGGAGTTCGGCAAACGGCCGGTGCCCCGGGCCTGCTTCGCCGCGGACCGCACCGGCCACATGATCCTGCAGACCCTGTACCAACAGTGCCTGAAGCATCGGGTGAAGTTCTACGACGAGTTCCACGTGCTGGACCTGGTGCTCAGCCCCGACGGCCGGGCAGCCGGGGTGGTGGCCTACGACATCGACCAGGGCGAGCTCCACCTCTTCCACGCGAAGGCCGTCATCTTCGCCACCGGTGGCTTCGGCCGCATCTGGCAGATCACCAGCAACGCCCACAGCCTGACCGGAGACGGCCCGGCCATCCTGCTCCAGAAGGGCCTTCCCCTGGAGGACATGGAGTTCTTCCAGTTCCACCCCACGGGCATCTACAAGATGGGGATCCTCATCACCGAGGCCGTGCGGGGGGAAGGCGGGGTGCTGCGGAACGACCAGGGCGAGCGGTTCATGGAGCGCTACGCCCCCACCATGAAGGACCTGGCCAGCCGAGACGTGGTCAGCCGGGCCATCTACCTGGAGGTGAAGGCCGGCCGGGGCATCGGCGGGAAGAACTACGTCCACCTGGACGCAACCCACCTGGGGCGGGAGAAGATCGAGGAACGCCTCCCCGACATCGCGGACTTCTGCCGCACCTACCTGGGCATCGACCCCGCGGAACAGCCCATCCCCGTCCAGCCCACCGCCCACTACGCCATGGGGGGCATCCCCACGGATGTGGAGGGCCGGGTACGGCGCAACGCGGCCGGCGACCTGGTGCCCGGCCTCTACGCAGCCGGCGAGGTGGCCTGTGTCAGCGTCCACGGCGCGAACCGGCTGGGCACCAACAGCCTGTTGGACATCGTGGTCTTCGGCAAACACGCGGGCCAGGATGCCGCTCGCTTCTGTCAGCAGAACGACTGGCCCGAGCTGCCGGAGGAGACCTGGCAGCCCAGCCAGGCCACCATCGAGCGCATCCTGAACAACACCGGCGAGGACAACGCGGCCCGGATCCGGGACGAGATGCAGGCCGTGATGATGGACCACGTGGGCGTGTTCCGCACTGCGGAGGGCATCCAGAAGGCCCTGGAGAAGATCCACGAGCTCCAGGAGCGGGTGCGGCACGTGACCGTCAGCGACAAGGGCAAACGGTTCAACACCGAGCTCCTGGAGGCCATCGAGCTGCGCAACCTCCTGGAGCTGGCCGAGGTCACCGCCCAGAGCGCGCTGAACCGCACCGAGAGCCGGGGCGCGCACTACCGGGAGGACTTCCAACAGCGGGACGACGAACACTGGCTCAAGCACACCTTCGTCCGCAAGGAAGATGGCCAGATCCGGTTCGAGTACCGGCCCGTGGTCATCACCAAGTACCAGCCTCAAGAGCGGAAGTACTGAGGAGAGCCCGACGATCCGGATCCCCCCTGGAGCGCGACCTGCCTGGAGGTCGCGCTGCCCGGAGACCGACGAGGACAGAGAACCATGAGAGTCAAGATGCGGATCCGCCGCTTCAACCCCGAGAAGGACTCGAAGCCCTGGTGGGGTGAATACGAGGTGGAGGTGGAACCCACCGACCGGGTCCTGGACGCGCTGCACCAGGTGAAGTGGTACCAGGACGGCACCCTCACCCTCCGCCGCTCCTGTGCCCATGGCATCTGCGGCAGCGATGCCATGGTGATCAACGGCCGCAACGCGCTGGCCTGCAAGGTGCTCATGCGGGACGTGGGCAAGGTCTGCGTGGTGGAACCGCTCCGGGGCCTTCCCCTGATCAAGGACCTGGTGGTGGACATGGAGCCCTTCTTCGCCAAGTATCGGGCGGTCATGCCCTGGCTGGTGAACGACGAGATCCCCGACCACGGGGAACGGCTCCAGAGCCCCGAGGCCCGGGAGCGGTACGACGACACCACCAAGTGCATCCTGTGCGCGGCCTGCACCACCAGCTGCCCCAGCTTCTGGGCCAACGAGCACTACATCGGACCCGCCGCCATCGTCCAGGCCCACCGCTTCATCTTCGACGATCGGGACCGGGCCGCGGTGGAACGGCTGCGCATCCTGAACGACCGCGACGGCGTGTGGCGCTGTCGCACGGTCTTCAACTGCGTCCAGGCCTGCCCCCGGGAGATCGACGTGACCAAGGCCATCGGCGAGGTCAAACTGGCCATCCTCGAGGCCCTGTAGCCCCCCCCAGGGTACAGAGGAGCCCGGGCCGGCGGGGGTCCCCTGCTCCCGGCAGGACCCGCCACCGGCCCTTCTCCCACGAAAATGCTCCGAGGACGTTCCAATGACAGAGGCCCGGAACGGTTTTCCGTTCCGGGCCTCTCGTTGTCTCGCCGTCCCCTCGCTTCTCTTCGGGGCTATGCGCGGTGTTCTGCCAGATGGGGGTGAAGCGGGGTCAGGGACTCCACCTGGACCGGCTCTCGATCCAGGTCGACAAGGTGCCGGGCAAATTCCTCCAGGCTTCGGGCCCGAATGGCCGACAGCCGGGCCAACAGGGCAGGGGAGAAATGGAAGCGCTCCCCGTCGTAGCCGTGGGCAATGGCCCGCATGGGATCCCGCAGGAAGGCCTCACGAAAGGAACGGCTGACCACCGCGGCGCTCATCAGGCGGCTGAGCTCCACCGCGTCGGGATCCGGCTCGGCCAGGGTCGCGGCCGCCGGCTGCCGCCCCAGATACTGCAGCAACGCACGCAGTTGAGCCATTGCTCACCCGCCCCAGCCACTGGGCGCTGAAGGGGTCCGACCGCCCCAACCACTGGGTGCCGAGGGGGTCCGCCCCCCCCAACCGCTGGGCGCCGAGGGAGTTCGGCCCCCCCAACCACTGGGTCCCGAAGGGGTCCGACCGCCCCAACCGCTGGGTCCTGAGGGTGTCCGTGCCATGGCTCTGCCTCCTTTGATGCTCGAACCGGGATGATGGGAGATATAGGCCGATGCGTGCAATGATCCAGGACACACCAACCCTGTGATCTGCACCACGTTCTCCAGTCAAGCACCGACCGGGCTGGGTAGGGGGCTGGGCAGCAGGCTGGGTGGCGGGGGAAGACGTCGAAAGGTCCAGGGGAAACGGGCGAATCCGGGAATGGAGCTCGGGAGGCCCGCTCCAGGGGAAGGGGAAATGGACTACGAGCCGTTCTGGGCCGGGACGTTGCCCAGGAGCTCGAGGAGGAGCTGATCCGTCTGGGGGGAAGGGGCCACGTCCATCTCCTGGCGGAGGGTGGCCCGGCAGGTCTCGTACTGCCGGATGATCTGCGCGCGGTTGCCCCGGGCCGCATGGACCCGCATGGCCAGCCGGTGGGCGCTCTCCAGGCACGGATCCATCTGGAGAAGCGAGTGGCTGCGGATCAGTGCTTCGCTGTAGCGGCCCTGGGCCAGGTAGAGCTCGGCCAGCTCCAGGCTGCCGTCGATGTAGAGCTGTCGGAGTTCCTCCCGCCGGGCATGGATCCAGGGGGCCTGGCCCTCCTCCAGGTAGTCGCCGGTGTAGTGGCGCAGGGCCTCTTCGTAGGCTCCCCGGATCGCCTCAGGCTCCGTGGCCTTCCGTGCCGCCTCCAAGTGGTGGAGGAACTCCTCCACATCGTAGAGATATTCCAGGTCCCGGTTGAAGCGATAGATGCCCTCCTCGTAGGTCACCACCTCGGGGAACAGCGCATGGCGCAGCCGGTAGAGGGCGTTCTTGACCCGGATATGGACCTCCTCCGGCGAGGCATCCGGCCAGAACAGGGCGCCGATCTGTTCTCGGGTGAGGCCCTGGGGGTGTTCGAGCAGGCAGAAGAGGAGCTCCCGGGCCACCGCGCTCTGCCAGGCGCTGGGCTCCACCGGGCGCTCCTCCAACAGCACCGCCCCCCGGCCGAAGGCCCGCAGCACCAGGGGCGGTGAGATCCGGAAAGGGGTCTCGGTCCACTCGTCCAACAGCCGGCGGACCTCCTGCTGGAGCACCGGCCGTTGGCGGGTCCAGAGCTCGGCATCCCGCAGGAACCGCCGGAGATAGTGGGAGGCGCCGCTGCGATGGCCCAGGACCTGGAGGGGGCGGCTCACCTGGGTGACCGTGGGCATGAGCGCGTGCCAGGACTCCAGCCGGGCGGCCAGGCTCACGGCCTGGCGGGCCTCCTCCATGGCCTCGGGTTCCTGGCCCAACTGGTGGCGGGTGACGGCCAGCAGGATGCGGGCCCGCGCTTCCTCCACCGCATTGTCCGTCTGGGCCAACATCGCGGTGGCCTGGGCCAGGGCCGGAAGGGCCTCTTCCGCGCGGGCATCCAACAGGTAGTGGCTGCCCACCACCAGGTAGTAGAGACCGTATTCGAAGGCGGAGGGATGTCGGGCCAGGAGCTGGCGGGCCGCTTCCAGGTAGCGCTCCCGGCTGGTGGGGTCGCTCCGCTGCAGTCGGGCCAGGGCAAGATGGGTGTAGAGGACCAGGTAGCGGTCTCCTACCTGTTCGGCCTGTTGCCGGGCACGGAGGTAGTAGGCCACGGCCCAGCTCTCCAGGCCCACGTCGCAGCAGATGTCCGCGAGGCTGGCCCGCACGTAGGCCTCCATGCGGCCGTCCTGGATGGAGCGGGCCAGCTGGAGAGCCCGGAGGAGATGCTGGACCGCCACCGAATAATCGCCGAGCAGGCTGTGGAGGACTCCCAGGTCGTTGTGGACCGTGGACTGGAGCATCAGGTTGCCCAGCGCGGAGGCATGGGCCAGGGCCTGCTCGAAGATGGCCTGGGCATTGCGGTAGCGTCCGGCCGCGAGCCATGTGGAGCCCAGGTCCTTCTCCACCCGAGCCTGGTTGGTCCGGTCCTCGGCCGCGGTATAGTTGCGCAGGGCACGCTGCAGGTGCTCCGCGGCCTGGTCCAGCCGTCCGAGGAAGTGGTGGCTGAGGCCCAGCAGCCGTTGTGCCTCGGCCACCACCCGGGTCTGCTCCCGGAGGGCCGCCAGGTGCTCCTGGGCGTCGGCGTGGGGATGGAGCCGCTCCGTGTCCTCCCCGTGGAGATGCTCCAGGGCGCGCTGGGCATCGTGGATGGCCTCGGTATGGCGTCCCTGGTAGTGGTGGAGCATGGCCCGCCGGACCAGGCCTCGGGCCAGTTGCTCGGCCGATCCCTGCTGTTCCAGCCGATGGACAGCCTCGTCCATCAGGGCCAGGGCGATGTCGGGCCGCCCCTCCTGGGCCTCCAGCACCCCCCGCAGGGAGAGCAGGATGGGGTCCTGGCCCACCCGTTCGGCCGGCAGATGGGAGAGCCATTCCCCCAGAAGGCCGAAACGGTGCTCGGCCACCAGCCAGGTGCCCAACTGGGCGATGAGCCGGGCCATGGCCTCGGTGTCCTCCAACAGGCGCAGGCAGCGGAACACCTCGTTCCACTGGGCCCGCTCCTGGTGGTAGGCCATCCGACGCCGGAGCAGGGTCTCCCACCGTTCCGGATCCGAGCGACGCAGGGTCTCCTGCAGGAACTCCTGGAAGAGGTGGCTGTAGCGGAAATCCACCTCCTGGTGCACCGTCTCCACCACGAAGAGGTGCCGCTGGCGCACCTCGCTCAACAGAGCCCGCCAGTCCGTGTCCTCCGGGTAGAGGGGCCCCAGGACATGGGCACAGATCTCCGGGCTCAGGAAGTCCAACACGGAGGAGTCCAGCAGGAATCTCTGCATGGGCGCCGGCTGGGGGTCCAGGACCTGTTCCCGGAGGTAGACGGCCAGGGCATTGGGGTGCTGGGGGCCGCTCAAGAGGGGGGCATGGCTCTCTCCCAGGGGCCGGGAGGAGAGCAACAAACCGGTGATCCAGCCGTCCGTTCGTTCGGCCAGGGCCTGGGCCTCCTCCAGGGTCAGGTGCAGGCCATGGCTGCGCCGCAGGACCTCCCGGATCTCCTCGGGCTGGAAGCGGAGGTCCTCGGTGCCCAGGCCGGCGGTCAGCCCCCGGGCCACCAGGAGCACCTGGTCTGGCAGCCGCAGGAGCCGCCGGGAGAGGAGCGCGACCTGGACCTGCTCCCCGCTGACCAGGATGAACCGGCTGAGAAAGGCGCCGATACCGGGGTGGTCGTCGACGAAATGGGCGTCGTCCACCACCAGCAGGAAGTGCTCGTGCACATGGTGGTGGAGCTCGTGGGCCAGGAGCGCGGCCAGTTGATGGGCAGAGAGGCCGAAACGGACCAGCCCCTGCGCGTCGCTCAGGGCGGAGCGGCGCAGTTGGGGAAAGGCCTGGAGCAGGGTCGCAGCGATGTAGCGGAAGAAGAGGCCCAGGTCCCGATCGCCGGGGTCCGCGGTGAACCAGCATACGGGCAACTCCACCTGGTTGGCCAGCTCCGCGACCAGGGAGGTCTTGCCGTAGCCCGCGGGCGCGATGACCTGGATCAGCTTGTAGTCCAGAAGCGCATACAGGCGGCGCAGGAGGCGTGGGCGGCTCACAAAGTGGGCCCGATGGGCGGGGAGGGCGATCTTGCCTGGCAGGATCGGTGGTTCGTAGGGCGAGGGCTCGTGCGTCATGCGGATCTCACTCGCAACAGCTCCAGAGCAGCCGAGCGGACCCTAGTATACACGAAACTCCGGGAATTGGACAACCCAGCACCAGGGGGGCCATTCAGCCCCCGGAAAAGTCCATCGTGGAGCAAGACTCTATTCCCGGAATGTCACCTGCAAAGGCTGTATCCGAAAAATGAGAACCTTTCCCCACCGGCCTCGGGACCTCCCATCCCCTATAATGGACCTAAGCTGGATGCACGGCGATCTGGGCGAGTGCGGATCACGGCCAGCCCAGGACAGAGGCCCGGCAAGGACGGACGACCACCGCCCCGTGGACAGAGGAGCCCGCCCAAGCAGGCTGTCGGCCTGGGAAACGGGCTCCACGGCAACGAGACAAAAGGGAGCAGAACAGAACATGGACCGATACACCGAGCACCCACCCACAGGGCTCCAGCGAGGCCGAACAGGCCGCAACGGCTGGATCCTGTGGATGTTGTCCCTGGCGGCCGTGGCGATGGCCGTGGGCCTGGCCCCCAGCGCGTCGGCGACCCTGGGCCTGCTGGGCGAATCGCCGCCCCCATCGCCCATTGAGACCCCCTCGCCCCTTCCCACACCCGGAGCCGAGGCACCGGTCCTGGTTGCGGTGGACCCCGATCGGAGTGTGAACACGGTTCCCCAACGGGTAGAGCTCCGAGGCCGGGGGTTTCGCCCGACCAGCCGGGCATTCCTGTACCCGGCCAACGGCCCCTCCCAGAATCCCCGGTACCTGGCCACCCGGTACCGTTCGCCCAAGCGCTTGATAGCCCTGGTGCCGGCCGGGCTGCCCCCTGGGCTCTACACCCTGGGGGTGGACAACCGCAACGGCACCCCCCGGGCCCTGCTGCCCGAGGGCTTCCAGGTGCTGAGCACCCTGGACGACCTGGGCTCCACCCCCGATCGGCTGTGGACCGACCCCCTGCGGGCTGTGGCGGGGCAGGAGATGGAGATCGGCCTGCGAGTGGTCCGGGTGGGGGGGACGGCCGGGATCCCGCCAGTGGCCGTGGACTTCTACGTCCGCTGGGAAGACGAGGAGGCGCGCTTCCTGGGCCGGGGCGTGCTCCCGGGCATCGGCCCCAACAGCGGGGCCAGCACCTCGCCCGTCCGCTGGACGCCCCAGCGCTGGGGCAAGGCCACCCTGATCGCGGTCATCGATCCGGAGAACCAGGTTCCGGAGAGCAACGAGGAGAACAACCGGGTGGAGCGGACCCTCCACGTGCGCCTGGCCACGGCCCAGGACACCACCCCACCCATCGCCCGGGATCTCCAGGTCAACGGCGGACAGCAGATCGTGGCCAGCCCGGCCGTCTCCCTGACCGTGGACGCGCTGGATCCCCCGCCGGATGCCACCGGACCGAACAAGGTGCTCTACGTGGAATCCCGCTGGCGCGCCAAGGGCCGCGGCGGGTTCTGGGCGCCGGTCCAGTGGACCGACTGGCTGGACTACGGAGACCAGCCCCACGGATGGACCCTGGACGAGGAGCCCGGCCTGCGCTATCTCCAGGCCTGGGTGGCCGACCAGGCCGGGAACATCTCGGCCCGGGCCGCAACCACCTGGCTCAACTACATCCCCGGCGAGGACTCCCTGCTCCAAGGCGAGGTGCGGGTCTACCGCCAGATGGTGCCGGCAGGGCGCTGTCTCTACGTCCGGGTAGAGCCCAGCGCACCGGACATGGACCCGGATCTCTACGTATGGGCCCCGGACGGAACGGTCCGCTACAGCATCCTGGGGCCCGGCCAGGTGGACGAGCTCCTCATCAGCCCGGATGCGGACACCCGTTACCAGATCGAGGTGGAGGCCCTGACAGACGTGACCCTTCGCCTGACGGTGGAGATCCGGTCCGCCTGTGCTCGACGCGGCCTCACTGCCCAGGCCATCGGCGTGGCCGCGGAGAAGAGCCCCCGGAATGCCCCCACCATTCCGTTGGACCAGGCACCCGAAGGGGACCAGAACGCGCCGGCCGTGGACCTGACGGAATACCTGCTCTTCCTGGCCCGGGTGGGCAAATTCACCCCGGAGGCCGCCTCCAACCCCACCCGGATCTTCCTACCCCGGATCGTCCGCTGACCCCTTGCCTCTCCCGGCCCCTGGGACGATGCGAGCTGGAGATCGTCCCAGGGGCCTTCCCACCATCCTACCCGCGCTGCCGATAGTGGATCTCGCTCTGGGCCCGCAGCCGAGAGGCAGCCTGTTCTGGCGTGATGTCCCGCTGAGGAGCGGCCAACATCTCGTAGCCCACCATGAACTTCCGCACCGTGGCCGAACGCAACAGGGGCGGGTAGAAGTGGGCGTGGAGCTGCCAATGGGGATAGTGGCCCCCATCCGTGGGCTGGCCATGCCACCCCATGGAGTAGGGAAAGCGCGCCTGGAACAGGTTGTCGTAGCGGGTGACCAGCCGTTTCAGGATGTGGGCCAGATCGCGACGCTCCGGGGGCTTCAGCTCGGGCAGGGCAGTCACCGGACGACGGGGAAGGACCAGGGTCTCGAAGGGCCAGACAGCCCAGTAGGGGACCAGCACCACCCAGCTCTCGTTCTCCACCACCACCCGCTCCCCTTGGACAAGCTCTGCCTCCAGGTAGTCCACCAGCAGGGGACGGTTGTGGGCCTCGAAATAGGCCCGCTGGTGGCGATCCTCCAGGGCCGGCACGTTGGGGACGCGCCGATTGGCCCACACCTGGCCGTGGGGGTGGGGATTGGAGGCCCCCATCATCGCACCGCGATTCTCGAAGACCTGGACGTAGGCCACCTGCTCCAGACGGCCCAGCTCCTCCACCTGTTCGGCCCAGACCTCCACCACCTGTCGGATCGCCTCCGGTGTCATCTCCGCCAGGGTCAGATCGTGGCGCGGGCTGAAACAGATCACCCGACAGAGGCCGCTCTCGGCCTGGGCCTGGAAGAACGGGCCCTGGCTCACGTCCTCGACAGGGGTATGCGGCAGGAGGGCCGGGAAGTCGTTGGTGAAGACGAAGGTGGCGGTGTACCGGGGATTGCGGACCCCACCGGCCCGGAGATTGCCCGGGCACAGATAGCAGGTCGGATCGTAGGCCGGCAGCTCCTGGGCCGACCGCGGTTCCACCTGGCCCTGCCAGGGTCGTCTCGCCCGCTGGGGAGAGACCAACACCCACTCACCGGTGAGCAGATTCCGCCGCCGGTGGGGATGCTCGGCCCAGTCGAAGGCCCTCATACAGCGGCCCTCCAGGCCCCCTCGGCCAGGGCGATCGCGCCCAACACCCCGGCTCGTCCTCCCAGGCCGGGTTTCACCACATAGGCCTCCACGGCCTCGGTGAGGGCCGGGCGCTGGATGTAGTCGTTGAGCAACGCCTGGACCTCTCGGCGTACCTGGGAGAGGAGCCCGGGCACAGCCATCACCCCACCCCCCAGGATCACCCGCTGGGGCGAGAGCACACAGACGATGTTGACCACCCCCTGGGCGATGTAGTGGGCCTCCAACGACCAGGCGGGATGATCCGGCGGCAGCGCGTCACCGGGCTGTCCCCAACGGGCCTGGAGGGCCGGTCCACTGGCCAGCCCTTCCCAGCAGTCCCCATGGTAGGGACAGATCCCGGGGAAGGGATCCCGCTCCCGGTCGTGACAGAGCCGCATGTGGCCCATCTCCGGATGCATGAGGCCGTGCATCAGGGCCCCGTTGACCATGCCGCCTCCGCCGATGCCGGTGCCGATGGTCAGGTAGACAAAGGTATCCAGCCCCTGGGCAGCCCCCCATCGCCACTCCCCCAGGGCCGCCCCGTTGACGTCGGTGTCGAAGGCCACAGGGATCCGAAAGGCCTGCCGCAGAAAGCCCACCACGTCGGTGTGGGCCCAGCCGGGTTTGGGAGTGGTGGTGATGTAGCCGAAGGTGGGCGAACGGGGATCCGGGTCCACCGGCCCGAAGGAGGCCACTCCCAGAGCATCCAGACGCCCCTGACGGGCCTCCTGTTCCTGGAAGAAGGCCACCGCCCGCCCCAGGGTCTCCTGGGCATCCGCGGTGGTGGGAAAGCGGATCTCGGCCCGAATGTCGTCTGGGCCGGTGCCCACGGCGCAGACGAACTTCGTGCCACCGGCCTCGATGCCACCGAACAACGCCATAGGTGCCTCCTGTTGTCTCGTGGAGATGGGATCCTGGTCGACATGGAGGGGGCAACGCCCTGGGGCTCAGCGGCCCGAGCTCCGACTGAGCCGATCGGCCAGGCGAGTGGGCTCGGGGAGTCGGTAGTGGGTGGTGCAACGGAGGGTCCACTCCACGGCCTCGGCCAAGGTGATCCGGTGGCCCACACTCACATAGACCGGCTTGGCCCCGGGCCGGGTGCGCACCGCGGCACCGATCACCTGGCCCCGGTCCACCAGGGGAACCCAGGCACCACGGAGCTCGGGCAGCTCCCCTTGCGGCTGGCCGCACAGCCGGGCCTTGGCCACCCCGATGGTCGGGCGATCCAACAGCACTCCCAGGTGGCTGGCCAGACCCAACCGCCGGGGATGGGCACGCCCCTGGGAGTCGGTGAAGAGCAGATCCGGCTCGGTGTGCAGCCGCTCCAGGGCCCGAAGCAGCCCGGGAACTTCCCGAAAGCTGAGCAGGCCCGGCACATAGGGGAAGTGGATGGGCCCCTCCCAGACCGCGGACTCCACCAGGGAGAGGGAGGGAACGGCCAGGACCACGGCCACGGCCCGACCCCGTTCGCGGCGAACCCCCATGTCCAGGCCGGCCACCGTGGCCACCGCACGGTCCAGAGGTTCTTCCCGGACCCGGGCCGCGAGCCGGACCTGGATGGCCCGGGCCTCTTCAGGGGTCACGTCCCAGGGATGGCGACAATGGGACGGGATCTCCACACGCACCGGATCAATCCGGGGACGATTCCTCGGCCGAGAGGGCCTCCTGGATGTCCCGCTCCACATCCACCGCGGCGGTGGCCACGGCCCAGGCCACCAGGAACCAGACCCCGCCGCCAATGGCCAGGGCCACCAGGATGTTCAAGGGCGCCCGAGGGACATTGCCCCGCAGGATCCCGATGACGGTGAGCAGCAGTCCCAGGCCCCCGAAGAGGAGGCCGATCTTCACGGGGACGGACAGACGACGCATGGAAAGTGTTCCTCCTTCCGGGAAAGACAGAGACGGCCCCAGGCCCTCTGCCTCAGGGGTCCCCGGCCAGGGACGTCAGCCGTCCGCTGGACGAAGGTCCTGGACGTTGAGCTGGAGCGTCTGGCGCCCCTGCCATCGGTTGACCTCCAGGTAGAAGACCAGGTCCACCCGGTCTCCGGGGGCCAATATCTCGGCCCATGCCCCCTGGCGAAAGGCAATGGCGTCCAATACCCCGGCTCCGGGTCCCCGGTCCACCACCAACTTCAGGTGTTGGCCGTTGCCCACAGCCCGGACCGTGCGGATACGACATCCCCGGGCCAGAAGAAGCGCAGGCGGGTTGTCCTGGCCGGTGGGCTCCATCCGGGCCAGTTGGCTGTGCAGGGCCCAGTCCACCAGGGCCAGGTCCACCTCCACATCGATGTGGAGGGTGGGGGCCAGCTCCGGATGGTCTGCCAGGACATGGGCCGCCAGGTGGACCAGGGCCTCCTGGAGTTCGGGCAACCGCCGGGTCTCCACGGTGAAGCCCGCGGCCCGGGCATGGCCCCCGTGGCGCACGAAGAGGTGTTCCACCGCGTCCAGGGCCGAGATGATGTCGAACTCCACGATGCTGCGGGCACTGCCCCGGCTGAGCTCCTGGCCCTGTTCCACAACGACCACGGGACGGTAGTAGCGCTCGGTGAGTTTGCCCGCCACCAGGCCCACGATGCCCGGCTGGAACTCGGGATGGGCCGCGAAGAGCAGGGGTGGAAAAGCATCCTGGCCGGCCAGGACCTGTTCCTCCACCAGAGTCTCTGCGGCCGCGGTCAACCGTTGCCGCTCCTGGTTCAGGGCCTCCAGCCGGGTGGCCAGCTCGAAAGCGATCTGGTAGTCGGTGGCCCGGAGCAGGTCGTAGGCCAGGCCCGCGTGGAGCAGACGCCCTGCCGCGTTGATCCGGGGGGCAATGCGGTAGCTGACGGTGGCGGCATCCACGGTGGCCGGGACGATCCCCGCATGCTCCATCACCGCGTAGAGGCCCACCCGTCGTCCCTGGCGCAGGACCTGGAGGCCCCGCCGCACCAGGGAGCGGTTCTCGTGTTGCAGGGGCATCAGATCGGCCACGGTGCCGACGGCGACCAGGTCCAGCAGCTCCTGCTCCAGCTCCGCTGCCCGGTCCCGACCCAGAGGACTCCACCGTTCGTGGGCCACGGCCCGCAACACCCCCTGGGCCACCCGATAGGCCACCCCCACCCCAGCCAGGCGCTCAAAGCCCGTGGGATCGTCTGCCCGACGGGGGTTGACCACCGCCAGGGCCGGCGGCAGCTCCCGGCCTACAGAGTGGTGATCGGTGACGATCACGTCCATCCCCATCCGCGCCGCCGCGGCCACCTCCTCCACGCTCCGGATCCCACAGTCCACGGTCACCAACAGGTCCGTGTCCCGGGCCAGGCGCTCCAAGGCCTCCAGGTGCAGGCCGTAGCCCTCGTCCATCCGATCCGGAATGTAGGCTCGAACCCGGGCCCCGGCGGCCTCCAGCGCGGTGGCCAGCAGGGCCGTGGCCGTCACCCCATCGGCGTCGAAATCCCCGTAGACGCAGATCCGCTCGCCACGTTCGATGGCCCGGACCAACCGCTGCACGGCCGGTACCATGTCCACCATGCGATAGGGGTTCTCCTGGACCGCGTCCTCGCTCGCCAAATAGGCCCGGATGCTGTCCCCATCCCGCAGGCCGCGGTTGTAGAGGACCTGGAGGAGGACAGGGTGTTCGGGGACCGCGGCGAAGAACGCCGCCGGTGCCGGAGGATAGATCACCCACCGCTTGGATGGACCGGACACCTGGATCCCTCTCTGGGTGAAGCCACGGAGGCTGGGGATGCACCGCCCCCCATGTGCCCTCCATTATAGCCGAGGCCCAGAGGGGCACCAAAGCCGCCCGGGAGATCAGGCCCCCTGGCCCGGGGAATTTCATAGATCCAAACGACCACCGCATGCGTCCCGATCAGTGTCCCCCGACCGACCATCGCCTTCCAGAGCAACGGCCATCTCCATGGCTTCGGCGCCCTCCCTTGTCGCCAGGGAGGGCACAGACACCTTAGAGGAAAGGAGGGAACCGCGATGCAACCTCGCAAGTGGATCGTCTGGCCGATGATCCTGGCCCTGGCACTTTTCGTCGTCCCCACGGCTCTCCAGGCCAGCTCCCACGATGCTGCCCAGGAGGAAGGGGCTTCCACCCCCACCGTGGAGGTCTCGGACCAGCCCATCGTGGACGGCACGGTGACCGTGGACCGGGTGGTGGCCGCCCAGGACGGCTGGATGGTGATCCATGCACAGAAAGACGGCCGTGTGGGTCCGCCCATCGGGTCCGCGGCGGTGATGGCGGGCGAGAACGCGGGGATCGTGGTGACCGTCGACGTGGAAATGGCCACGGAGACGCTGTACGCCATGCTCCACGTGGACGCGGGGGAGCCCGGCACCTACGAGTTCCCGGGGCCGGACGGGCCGGTGATGGTGGAGGACAAACCCCTGGTGGTCCCCTTCATGGTCACGGGCCAGATGACCCGGACGGAGCTGCTCCAGCAGCAGGTGGCCGATCTGGAAGCCCAGGTGGCTGCGCTGGAGGCAGCATGGGTCCAGGCCAGCACCTACCAGGTGGCCAACACCCTCTTCCTCGCGGCCGTCGGTGATCTGGACGATGGCGCCGCCGTGGCCCAGTTGCGGCGGGTACTTTTGGCCACCCACTGGCCAGACGAGGCATTGGCCTCCCAGGCCCAGGAGCTGGCCGACACCCTGAACAGGCTGGCCAAGGCCCTGGCCAGCGACGAGGACACCGCGGACCTCCGAAGCGCCGCGGCGGAAGGCCGAGATGCCCTGGTGGCCGCGGGCAACCGCTGGCTCGATAGGGCTCTGGGCATCCTAGAGCCCGCGGTAGAGGTCTCGGACCAGCCCATCGTGGACGGCACGGTGACCGTGGACCAGGTGGTGGCCGCACAGGACGGCTGGATCGTCGTCCACACCCAGAAGGACGGCGGCATCGGCCCCGTCATCGGCTACGCCCCTGTCTCCGCAGGCACCAACACCAACGTCGCCGTGGAGATCGACCCCGAGGCCGCATCCAACACCCTCTACGCCATGCTCCACGTGGACGCCGGTGAACCCGGCACCTACGAGTTCCCCGGACCCGACGGCCCCGTCGTCCTCGACGGCAAACCCCTGGCCCCCGCCTTCCAGGTCCTTCCATCCCCGGAGGAAGAGGCCATGGAAGAGGCAGAGGAGGAGGTGGTCATCGACATCCGCCGCTTCTCCTTCGGCGCGCCGCTGCAGATCCAGCCCGGCACCACCGTGATCTGGATCAACCAGGACGCCGCCCCCCATACCGTCACCGCTTCCGACGGCACCTTCGACTCGGGCAACCTGTCCCAGGGAGCCGAGTTCCGCTACACTTTCACCGAGCCCGGAGAGTACGAGTACTACTGTCGCTATCACCCAGGCATGGTGAGCACCATCATCGTGACAGGAGAGTGAAGGGCCGGGAGCGTGAAGGACGAGGAGGCCGCAGCATGGAACACGGGTCGCGGTTTCGACCTGAAGCGGTGGCCCGTTGTTCCATGCCGACCATGACCATCGTCTGTCGTTCCGCTACATCTCACCGTTTCCAAACACCTTCAACATCCAAACACCCTCAAAAGAAGGAGAGAGCTCGATGACAGTGAAACACTCGGTTGTATGGGCCATCGTCCTGGTGGCTGCCCTTTCCCTGGTGTGGATCCCCGGCGCCAGGGCCCAGGAAATCTCCCCCAGCGTCACCGTCATGGACCAGGAGATCCAGGACGGCAAGGTCGTCATCGCCCAGGTGGTGGCCGCTCAGGACGGCTGGATCGTCATCCACACCCAGAAGGACGGCGGCATCGGCCCCGTCATCGGCTACGCCCCCGTCTCCGCAGGCACCAACACCAACGTCGCCGTGGAGAT
>Ga0256839_1001021_pt1 | contig 34967 bp, 35 predicted proteins | sample 354166metaG_FD_185968 | JGI IMG/M metagenome (GOLD analysis project Ga0256839, IMG submission 185968) | Hydrothermal vent microbial communities from Mid Atlantic Ridge, Atlantic Ocean - 354-166 | ecosystem: Environmental > Aquatic > Marine > Hydrothermal vents | place: Atlantic Ocean: Mid...
TGAATGGTTTGTTTGCTCCCAGAAACCAGGTGATGCCAATCAGCTAAACCGCGACCTTCCATCACTCGGCGATAAGCGCAACTTGGGGGTAGCCACTCGATTTGATCGAGGTTATCTTGGGTCAAGCGCAAGCAGGTAGGCACCAGCGTTTCTCGATTCCAATAGTCGGTGCAACTGCCATCTTTTTGGTTAAATAAATCACAAACGATATTAGTGTAATAAACCGCATGCTCATCTTCTGTTTTTTCATCAAACTCCTCTGGTTCATCCTCTTGCAGCTTTGTTAGACAACATTTACCGCAGTGATCGCAGAGGCTTTCCCATTCTTCACGGTTCATTTCAGTGAGTGTTTTTTGCTCCCAAAAGGGATTATTATTAGAGGCACTGTTCATTTAATCACGCCACCATTGCTTGGTTTTAGAGTCATACCCCACTACATCAATCCATCCATCTCCAAAGAAAAACATAAAACTATTATCCATATGATCTGCTTGATACCCACATTTTTTGTAGCTATATCTAAAGTCCCATGCTGATGTTTTAAAAGCTTTCAACGTATCTGGATATTGCCCATTATTTTTATAGTACTTCTCTAGCTGAGGGATAAAATTTTCACAATAAGACGTATAATCCCTAAAGCCGTTGCTTATTTCATAAGCAAAAACAGTAAATACTAACACCGTCAAAAGAGCCAGCGCACTTAATATTTTTATAAGTATTTTCAAATCAAACCACATACACGCTTATAGAAACATAATGACTAACACTACCGCCGATAACAAACAGATGCCAAATACCATGCGCGTGCTTGACGCGGTGATCTAGAATAAAAAAGATAATGCCTAGCGTGTATAAAATTCCACCGACTGCCAATAAGGTAATTCCATATGAGGATAGCTGCTCCAATAACTGTTTTAATGGAATAACAACTAACCAGCCCATAACTAGATAAATAATTAATTGTGGAATGCGTTTATCTTCTTCACTCGGTTTCACCCTATTCCGATTACTTTTTGGCCATAAATCAAGCAGAATTCCTATTAATGCCAAACCCCAGACGATACCTAAAATCGACCATCCCCACGCTCCCTTTAATGTCACCAACATATAGGGGGTATAAGTTCCGGCAATCAACAAGTAAATTGAAAGGTGATCGAGCTTTTGAAAGATTTTTTTATAAGGGCCTGCGTGATAATGGTAAGTCGTTGAGGCAATGTATAACAAGACTAGCGTTACCCCATAAATACTTACGGAGGCTATTTTGTAAGGGTCGCCTGTTTGTGAGGCTAGGATAATTAAATAGATAACACCCGGCAAGGCTAGCAATGCTGCTAACAGGTGACTGACTGTGTTGAATTTTTCTCCGTATTGCATTAGCTGACTTTTCCTTGTTCTGCTTCTGCTATAAGACTTGGTTTCACAATATGCCTAATTTGTTTATACGCTTGATTAGCTAACTGTTTTCTTTCGCTAAAACCCTCGGCATTAATTATCGGCAAAAAGGTCAATTCCACATGAATAGTAGATTCGCCCAAAATCGTAATAAGGTTGCTCATAAAGCTTTCGTCACCCCAAGTAACATTGGGATGATAATTTCCCGCCGCATCTAAATAACGAATTGCGATAGGCTGAATTGGCAGGCTGTGATCCATGGCGGGGGCGAAAATTCGTGCATGAAAGCGCTTTAAATCTTTACCATCCGTTGTGGTTGCTTCTGGAAATACCAACACGCTGTCATTAGACTGTATTTTTTGAGCAATTCTTTTTGAGGCATTTTCTGATGCGCCTTTGCCGCCTCTTTTGATAAAAACAGTCCCACCTTTTTCACCTAGCCAGCCGATAACCGGCCACTGCCGAATCTCTGCTTTGGATAAAAAAGCAACTCCCTCGCTACCTATAACAGGAATATCCAACCATGAGACGTGATTAGACACCCATAACGCAGATTTTTGCCGTGTGGGTTTCTGCCCAGCAACATCGACGCGCAAACCTACGATTCGAACGACCTTCTTTAACCACCACTGGCGGATATTCTTTTGCTTTTCGCTGATTTTACCTTCAAGACCTAGTGATGCTTTTCTCGCAAAAACACCCATTAATACAAGGCCAGCAACTGATAGGCTTGCGAGTAGTATAACTTTGATAAATATTCTGACTGGTTTCATTTAGATATTTGATTTTACTGCTTAGTTTTTTGCTTCATCACTAACTCTCGTAAGTTTTTTAATGAATAAAACGGAAAGTCGCTAATCATATCATTAACCAGCCATTTGGGAATTCTTCCACCAGGATCGGCATTGACTTCGTAGATGATTTTAGTCATTTTTACCCGCTGCGGAATAAGCACCATCCGCCCAGTCATTTGCTTAACCCTCACCACTCTTTGCTTTAGTGCAACCATCGAAGGGTTAGTATCAAAACTGACGGTAACCACTTTGGTGTTTGGGTTTTGTTGAAAAATTGAGCGCACTATCACGTCTCTATCCCAACTTGGCCAAGGCATATCTGAATAAATATAATCATAACGCTCTACGATATCGACTTGTTTGATGGTCTTTGCGCTTTTACATTTATATAACCAGCGAGGTAATAATTGGATATTTTCAAGTATTGTTAAAATTTCATCTAAGCTGGCAGAAATAGTCATTTCACCCTTGGCAGACTTAATTCGCGCGCCTTGAATCTTTGTGGAATAGACTTGAATAGCATCTTGGTCTTTAATCAGTTGCCACTTTTCGAGCGCTTGCAGTGGTGTAACTAAAACAAGTATTAATAATAAGTATATTGCTTTGATTCTCATCTGTTTATCCTAACAGATAGTTTTACCCGCCTTTGTAATTTACTGAATTTTTATAACGGCCTCTTTAGGCAAGGCATCGCGCAAACGCTGGAACTCGTTGGGTGCTACAAAATAAAAAATCTCTTTGCCCGCAGTATCATATAATAATGCGACACCTCGACTCGGGTACAACCAATACTCGGCTGTTTCGCTGACTTTTAGTTTTTCTTCAGGCTCGCCAAAGAACTTCATTTGCTTTATTTCATAGTCAGAGATTGGTAGATAGATCAAACGCCACACCCGTAAATCATTGGCTATCTTGGTACTCTTTACGGTTATTTTATATTTCCACAGGTTGCTCGGCGTAGCCTCACGATCACCGACTTTGTCAATCAGCATTTGTTTTAATAATGCTTGATCTGCATCCATTTCAGTAATTAAACGTGCTTCTAATGCGCCAAAACGCTTTTTTCCAAAATAGGCTTCTAATGATAGTTTGCCGTCTTTTGTTTCAAATAATGCGGGCTCTGCAAGTAGCTGTAATTTAAACATGATTTCTTTAAAAGTGTCTTTGCCAATATCTACACCTAGAACATTGGTATAGCCCTCAGCGGTCACAGTCGACTTCCAAGGCATACTTTTATTTAAACTTTCTTCTGTATTATTATCGCAAGCATTTAATAGCAACAACAAACTTATCCATATAACCTTTTTCATATTCCAGCATTTTCCAAAAAATAACTTAGTTGCGGTATAATAGCGTATTGAATATTAAATCCCCCAGACTTTTATCAATATGAGCAATAGCAAAAAAGACACCGTTACCTTAATTGACAACTCGACAGGCAAAGAAATTGAATTACCGATTCTACGCCCTAGCAATGGCACACCGACTATTGATGTGCGTGGTTTGTACCGTGAGTTAGGCTACTTTACTTATGACCCAGGTTTTTTATCAACCGCTAGTTGTCGTAGCTCAATTACTTTTCTAGATGGCGAAAAAGGCGTTTTGCAATACGGTGGTTACCCAATTGAACAACTCGCTAAACACAGTACTTTTCTGGAAGTGTGTTATTTATTGCTGGATGGCGAGCTACCTAATGAGAAAGAGTTAAAACAATTCACCACCATTATCACTTGCCACACCATGCTACACGAAGCCCTAAAACGCTTTTACAGTGGTTTCCGTCGGGATGCACACCCCATGGCAATTATGGTCGGTACTGTGGGTGCTTTATCGGCGTTTTATCATGATGATATTGATATCCGCAACCCTGAACACCGGATTATAGCGGCACATCAATTAATCGCCAAAATGCCGACCATCGCGGCGTGGTCATACCGCTATGCGAATGGCTTGCCGTTTACCTATCCGAAGAATAATTTAAGCTACGCCGAAAACTTTTTGCATATGATGTTTAGTATGCCAACCGAAGAGTACACCCCTGATCCGTATTATGTAAAAGCACTTGATTTAATTATGATTTTACATGCGGATCATGAACAAAATGCGTCTACCTCAACGGTGCGATTAACCGGCAGTTCAGAAGCCAACCCCTTTGCTGCCGTCGCTGCAGGTATTGCATCACTTTGGGGGCCTGCGCATGGTGGTGCCAATGAATCTGTGATTCGGATGCTTGTGGATATTGTGGATTCCGATAAAGATGCGCAGTATTATATTGACCGTGCCAAGGATAAATCGAATAAATTCCGCCTTATGGGATTTGGTCATCGTGTTTATAAAAGCCATGATCCGCGCGCTATTATTATTCGCCAAACCTGCCATGATCTGCTTAAAAACTTAGGTGAGAATAATGAGTATCAAGAACTATTCGATACCGCGATGGAACTTGAAAAAATCGCTCTAGAAGATGAATATTTTGTATCGCGCAATTTATACCCCAACGTCGACTTTTATTCAGGTATTATATTATTAGCGATGGGAATCCCGCTGAATATGTTTACTGTGATTTTTTCTATGTCACGTACCGTCGGCTGGATTTCACATTGGAATGAAATGATACAAGACCCAGAATCACGCATCGGTCGCCCTAGGCAACTTTATAATGGCGCGCTACCACGTGATTATGTTGATATTAAAACCCGTTAACTTCGAATAGGAGAACCACCATGACAGTTGGAAATGCCGTAACTGCCTTTGCAGGCGTAATGATTTTTATCAGCCTTTTACTCACCCATTATGTACACCCTAACTTTGTTTGGTTTACCGCTTTTATAGGCTTTAACCTTTTACAATCTTCATTTACAGGTTTTTGTCCAGCAGCATCCATCTTTAAAATGCTCGGGCTTAAAAGCTAATAAATATGTAAAACACTACCACTCACCAACCTCTTCATGGCTCGGTGAGTGGACTATTTAAGACCTCTAAAACATCTAATAATAATGCCAACACAAGATACCCGACTTCAGCAACTCACCCAATGGATTCATCAAGAATCACCCAATGCAACAATTGAAGTAGCATCAGCCGATGCCAGCTTTCGGCGCTACTTTCGTGTTACTGATACTGGCAAAACCTGCATTGCAATGGATGCACCGCCAGAACATGAAGACTGCACCCCGTTTATAGATATTACACAACGCTTGCGTGATGCTGAGGTGCATGCACCTGAAATACTTCGCCAAGATTTAAGCCAAGGTTTTTTATTGCTTGAAGATTTTGGCAGCACGCCTTATTTAGATCAACTCAATGCCGATACTGCGGATAAACTCTATGGCGAAGCGCTGGATAGCTTAATCAATATCCAACAAGCAAACACTGCAGGACTGCCAGAATACGACGATGCTTTATTGCAAACCGAAATGCAATTAATGCCTGAGTGGTTTTTGCAAAAGCACCTTGGCATCAAGCCAAGCGCAGAGCAACAAAAAACCATTGATCGAATTTTTAATGTGATTAGTACCGCTGTACAGCAACAGCCACAAGTGTTCGTACATCGTGATTACCACTCTCGAAATTTAATGGTACTGGAAAACAACCCCGCTGGTAATATTGGCATAATAGATTATCAAGATGCGGTATTAGGCCCAATTACTTACGATTTAGCATCGCTACTACGTGACTGCTACATCCAGTGGCCGAATCAAACCATCGCGCCGTGGGTATTAGGTTTTAAACAACAAGCAGAAGCCGCAGGGCTGATGCAAAACGTACCCGATGCGACCTTTATTCAGTGGTTTGACTACATGGGTTTGCAACGCCATATAAAAGTGTTGGGGATTTTTGCACGCCTTAATCACCGTGATGGCAAAGCGAATTATTTAGATGATTTGCCACTAACGCTACATTATGTAATGGAAGTTGCCAATAAATACCCGCTAACACGACCTTTGATTGAGTTATTTAATGACTGGGGTATTCCTGACAAAATCGGTCGCGTTTAACCCTAATCCCCGGATAGAAACGCGAATAAGAGTGCAAGACTTTACTTTCATAGGATATTCAAAAAGCCATGCATAATTGAGTTAACCGTTTAAACAACAAACGGTAAGCTCACTAAATAATCGTTTCACCGTAGGTTAACCGAGTATTTTTGGGATGTTCTAAGGAATCTAAAGGCTTGTGCTATCATTGTGTTTTCTATCTGGAAATTAGGACTTAATGACCCTGTTAACAGTTACACTCCCCTTTTGGATGATAATCAATCATTCTTTGCTGATGATCTAATTCAAATACACAGCACTCGGCAAGTAACTGTTTAAGTAGTTTTCTGCCTCTTTGCACTCTAGATTTAGCGCCCGACAAACTAATATTTTGCCGAACAGCAATTTCTTTTTGAGTGATACCTTCAATTTCTGACAGGGTCATTGCCTCACGGTACTTATCTGGTAGATGTCGAATTAATACGGTTAAACAAATGCTAATTTCTTGCCGTGCTTGACTGATCTGATCTATCTCGGGCGCTATTAAATCATCTATCAATTCGCGCTCTAGTTTTTTATTGCTGCGGTAGTAATCAATAATCGTATTTCGGGCTATTTGATAAATCCACCCTTGAAGTTTTTTCGTGCTTTCTAAGCTTTCTATCTTCGCATTAACTTTGATTAATATTTCTTGTACAAGGTCTTCTGCTATCGCGGGATCACTGACGCGTTTACTAACAAAGCTAGTAAGCTTACGGTGACAATCTTCCCAGATGTCTTCAAATGTTTGCATTTTTGTACTCAATATCACCAGCCATTAGTGCGCATTATTTATGACGATTGTTTAGCCAGAAGGACGCAAAATTGCGTCTTTTTATTATCAGCACCGTCTTTAGCGTAGAAGGATTTTAATAACTACCATCAGGAATAAAACATGAAACTCAGTGAACTTATAAACTATTTAGAACAATCTACCAATAAAGATTTGATTTTCAAGGTTGATGGACTTGCCATCCCCTTGGATTACCACATTACAGAAATCAAAGATGCGAGCTTTAAAACCGTTGATTGTGGCGGAGAAAAAGATCAATGGAGAGTAACCGTCGTTCAACTTTGGAATACAGAAAACCCAGCAAAAGAAAAGCGTTCAATGAGTGCTGAAAAAGCATTATCGATTATTAGCAAGGTAAATCAAATCACTCCATTAGATCAAGAGAGTACAATCAATATTGAATACCAAAAAAACAACAGTGAAACAACGGCTATTTACGCCATTGCTAAAATTGAAGCTATCAACGACAAGCTTATCGTTGAGCTAGGAAATATCCCGACTCAATGCAAAGCAATCAAGCGCTCACAACAAACATGCTGTGGCTCATCATCGAGCTGCTGTTAGCCCGTTATCGGCGAAAGATTAAACCGATCAAACTCGAACTAGAATACTTTCCATGCTACGCCGTGACTTGGGCAGGCTAGCATTAAAGTCTTGCTCTGTATCACTATAGCCAATCGCTAATGCTACATCGCATTGATAACCGCCTAGCTCGGCTGCAAATGCACTATTGACCAAATCGGTATCAATTCCTTCCAGCGGTGTGGCTGCAATTTTAAGCCGTGCTAAGGTGTGTAACGCATTGCCGAGGGCAAGATAGAGCTGTGCTTTAGTCCAACAGCTGGTGTCGCCATTTTCATCGGTATTGAGTTCGGCAAACATAAAACCACCAAATGCACCTTCGCGGCCTTCGGCTTTGATACGTCCATCTGTGATCATTTTATCCACTACTTCGGCATAGTTATCGCGGTTATAACGAGGGTTATAGGCGAATAGAATAATTTGCGAAGCATCAAATGCATGCTTTTGATTAAACTGAAACTTATGCTCAAAAGTCTGGCTAAAGCGCTCTCGCGCCGCATCACTTTCAATTACTACAAATCGCCAAGGTTGTGAATTAATGGATGATGCGGATAAACGCAACGACTCAAAAAATACAGCTAAGTCATCTTCAGAAATACGTTTGGTTTTATCTTGCTGTTTGGACGTTTTACGCCAGTTTAGGTCTTCTAGGATTTGATTTGTCATAAACGGTTTTCTCTATTAACACTGATAAGCCACTATTTCCCAGCAGAAGCTTGAGTATTTACCCCGAACACACTAATTAGCTTCTTCTAGCCGAGAAAAAACTTTATTATACATCTTCGTAAGTTCTTAGATGTGAAAACAACAATGAAAAAAACAACACCTTTTCCCTTCATTCCTTTGTTGTTAAGTATGTTATTAAGCGTTCTATTCAACGTTTCTCTTAACGCGACTCCTTTACAGAAAAATGACGTGCCAGAGCCACTCAAACCGTGGGTTGAGTGGGCGCTTTTTGGACAAGAAAAACAAGATTGTACACGTGCTTTTAACAACAACGATGTTGTTTATTGTGCTTGGCCATCCCGTTTAAAGTTAAACTTAAACGACAAGCAAGGTGATTTCACACAGAGTTGGGAAGTCCTTGCTCCCACATGGGTAAGACTGCCTGGCGACCAGCAACAATGGCCTCATGCGGTAAAGGTTAATAATCAAGAAGCTGTTGTGGTAGACCGACGTGGTTATCCCTCGCTAAAACTGCCAATAGGTAGCCATGTCATTAGCGGTAATTTCTTATGGGATGATTTGCCAGACTCAATTTTACTTCCTCCTACCACTGGAATAGTAGAAATTAGCCGTGACGGCAAGATAATTGACTTCCCACAAATAAACCAACAGGGAAAACTGTGGTTAGCGAAAACCACACAACAAAAAAATATTCAAGATGCTTTAGATGTACAAGTTTACCGTAAGGTAGATGATGGGCATCCCATGCAAGTGCATACTCGATTGATTTTAAATGTCTCAGGTAGTTCACGTGATGCCACCTTTCCTAAGCTACAACTTAAAGGCTTTACTCCGCTTAAATTAAACAGCCAGCTACCTGCCAAGATCAACCGTCGAGGAGATCTACACATTCAAGTACGCCCTGGTAACTGGCAAATAGACTTAGTATCATATAAAACGGGCATCATTAATGAGCTATCTGCGGCAACATCAAGCCCCCCCTTACCCACGCAAGAGGTTTGGGTTTTTAATTCAAATCCTGCTCTGCGCTTAACAGAATTAAGCGGTGTACCTTCTATTGATTCTAGGCAAACACGTTTGCCTCAAGAATGGCAATCCTTGCCAGCCTACTTGGTTAAAACAAATAACACCTTAAAGATCAAGACACTACAGCGCGGCAGCGAATCCCCTAAACCTAATCGCTTAACCTTGCAACGCGTGATATGGATGGATTTTGATGGTAAAGGTTACACGACCAATGACCACATAAAGGGCACAATGACACGTGATTGGCGCTTAACAAGCAAGCCAGAACTGAAAATTGGGTCAGCAACGATGGATGCGAACCCACAATTTATTACCACACTCGGTAATGGTGAGGAACGAGGTATTGAAGTTCGTCGTGGTCAAATCAATTTAGAGACCGTCAATCGTTATACTCAATCCTCGCAAACGCTTCCTGTTAATGGCTGGCAACAAGATTTCCAAAGTGTTAATACCACCCTGTACCTTGCTCCTGGCTGGAAAATATTTTCTGCACATGGCGCTGATAATTTACCTGATACATGGCTACAAAGTTGGACATTGTTAGATTTATTTTTGGTACTCATTATCGCCATTTCAATCGCGCGATTATGGGACTGGAAATGGGGGTTATTTGCATTATTCACAATGATCCTTATCTGGCATGAGACTAATGCGCCTAAATATATCTGGATAAACCTTATCATTGCAATCGCACTGCTTAGAGTATTACCTGCGGGTTTTGCGAAAAAACTCGTCTGGAGTTATCGTAATATTAGTTTACTAGCGCTGTTGCTTATTGTTATTCCTTTCTCGGTTGCTCAAGTTCGCAACGGCTTATACCCTCAACTAGGTTTATACGCTAACTATGATTCGCCTGTAAGTTCTTTCTCTCAATCCGATTACTCTCGTGGAATCGCTGCTGATGAAGTTGCTCCTATGCTTTCTGAGTCTATGGACTTTGAAAAAAAGATAATGAAGAAACGTGCGCCTCGATTACAAAAACCTAAGTATGAGACCAAAGTAAATAGCATGATTGACCCTGACGCAACCATTCAAACAGGCCCTGGGCTACCAACGTGGGATTGGAAAGCAGTTAGGTTTATTTGGAATAGTCCTGTCAATCAAACACAGACTTTGAAATTAAACCTTATTTCTCCTAAAGAAAATTTAGTGCTAAATTTTTTACGTGTTATGTTATTGCTACTCTTAATTTGGCGGCTACTACGCGTTATTTCAACCGATGCAGACATGGGTAAGCCCCATGGAAAAGGGTTGATTCCTAGTATCGCTGGAATTTTCAAACGAAAAACAACAGTAAGTAAGAAAGTCAAAGATAATGTCAGTACAAGCTTAATGCTGTTACTTCCCTGCTTGCTAATGATTACTCCCTTAGATAAGGCACAAGCTGAAACTGAGCTGACAAAGCAAGAAGAAATTGTACAGCCCTCACCGTTACCAACTTTAGCCAATCCCAATAAAGCATTATCAGCAAGTTCTAGCTTCCCAAACGCACGACTCCTGAAAACACTGCGTCAACGCATGTTAGAAAAACCAGATTGTTTATCTGAGTGCGCGCAAATAGAAACAATGCGTTTAGAGTTATCAGAACAAGGAATAAATGTATTCTTAAAAATACATAGTGCCGCTAACGTTGCCGTACCACTACCGGGAAATGCAAACCAATGGAAACCAGAAAGCATATTACTAAACAGCCTTCCCGCCAAAAACCTGTATCGTGATAGCTCTGCCGTACTATGGTTGGGCTTACCCAAAGGTATTCATAACGTTGTATTACAAGGCAGGCTACCTGCCCAACCTCAAATACAATTTGCCTTACCGTTAACACCAAAATTTGTTGAGTGGAAAGGAACAGGCTGGTCGGTTGAAGGCATTCGTGAAAATAACATTCCTTCACAGCAACTACAACTAGTCCGCAATCAATCCACTAAAAAGGCTGAAGCGATAAAAACAGATTCAGATAGTACATCGCTGAGTAATTATTTACCTCCGCTGCTTCAAGTTGAGAGAACCTTTCACCTCGGTTTAGATTGGTTTGTTGATACACGAGTTATCCGGCTGTCACCGACCGGCTCACCTCTTAGTATGAAAATCCCTTTGTTAAAAGGTGAGTCAATTCTCAGTAATGCTTACCCCATAAAAGACAATAAAGTTTTAATTTCTATGTCATCAAATCAACGTCAACTCACATGGCGCTCACAACTCCCCCCCAGTAATAAATTACAATTAAAGGCAACCGAAGAAAGGGGAATGATTGAAGAATGGAAATTAGACATTAGCCCAATATGGCACGTTGAAATCAATGGAATTCCTGAGGTTCATCAAGATAACCAACGCTCAGCATGGCTTCCAAAGTGGCAGCCTTGGCCGGGTGAAATAGTTGATTTAACGATTAGTCGACCTAATGGTGTCGCTGGGCGCACACTTACCATTGACCGCAGTATTTTAAATACTCGCGTTGGCAAGCGTTTAAGAGAGTCAACATTGACTTTAAAAATACGCAGTAGTCGAGGCGGACAACACCCAATTAAAATTCCCACGGGTGCTGAGTTAATCTCTGTCGAAATTAACGATGAGCTACAACCGGTAAAACAAAATAAAAATACTATCAGCTTACCCATAACCCCAGGGAAGCAAAAAATAACCTTAAAATGGCGCACAGCAGGAGAGATAAATACAAAAACTTCAGTACTTCCGGTTAATATTGGTGTCGAAAATGTTAATAGCAGCATCGCTCTTTCCCTTGGAAAAGATCGCTGGGTGCTATTTGCAAACGGCCCTTCTATGGGGCCAGCCGTTCTTTTCTGGGGTGTTTTACTGGTCATATTGATTGGCTCAATCCTTCTAGGAAGAGTCAAAGATTCACCACTAAAAGCATGGCAATGGTTTCTCTTAGGTGCAGGCTTAAGCTTGGCAACACCTATTATGATTATTCTTGTCGTTGGCTGGCTGCTTGCTTTAAGTTATCGACCTAAGTTACAGCATTTAAAAAGTCGCTGGCAGTTCAATACGATCCAGATCTTATTAGTCATACTAACCTTCGTTGCTCTAGGCTCTTTATTTATCGCTTTGCAACAAGGTCTACTAGGCTACCCTGATATGCAAGTGACGGGAAATGGCTCTCACTCTGGAGAGTTACGCTGGTACCAAGATAGATCACCTGCCAACCTACCCCAGCCTTGGGTTTTATCTGTACCCTTATTGGCCTACCGAGTACTTATGCTACTCTGGGCGCTATGGTTAGCATTCTCATTAATAAACTGGCTACGAATGGGTTGGGAAAACTTTAGCACAGGTGGTTTATGGCGTAAGAAAATCTATTTCCCTAAGAAAAAAATGAATGATGATGTTGATGAGAAATGACGGCATAGGTGAGAACTAGTTATAAAGATTCTGCTTTCCTTCGGGTCTCGTCCTATACCATTTTAATAGCCACATATACTGAGCAGGGTGTTGCTGAATTAATCGCTCTAAGGCTTGATTTAATTGACTGGCATCCGCATTAGCATCTTTGCTAGGATAATTTTGTAAGGCCGGAGAAATTTCTAAAATATATTTTTTCCTTACTGGGTCATACCAAGAGAATGCTGGCAAAGCAGTTGCTTTTCCTAGTTTCGCCAATCGCGCTGTAGTGGTTAATGTGGCTTTTAGTTTGCCAAAAAAGGGGACAAAAACAGCGTTTTCTTTACCTAAATCTTCATCAGGCAAAAAAATCATTAGCCGGCAAGGGCTTAAAGACTTTACCAATTTACGCAAGCCTTCCTCACGCGATACCACAAAGGCTACATGCCGGCACCTTGCTTTGGCGATCATCCAATCCATGACTGCATTTTTTGAGCTTTTGTAAGAGCCAAATGTTTCGTAGTGAAAACCTAAGGCAGCAGGGCCAAACTCCAACATTACACTATGCGCTAATAAGATGATAATGCTTTTATTGTCTGCTAAGGCTTGATCGATATGTTGTTTTCCTGAGATTTCAACTTTCCTCTCAAGTCGTTTTTGACTGGCAAAAAACAGTAAACTGTAATCAACTAAAGCACAGCCGTACCATTCTAAGTGATCTTTAATTAATGACTCTAACGCAGCTGTAGATAGATCGGGAAAAGCTATTTCTAGGTTGGTCTTAACCACGTTGTAACGTTTCTTTTTTTTATTCGTATAAATTGCATTACCCACTTTTCGACCGAGATAGTGTCGTGAGGAGTCGGGTAATTGGGCGATAATAAAAGCCACGCCTAAACCGAACCAAGTCAACCAATAACGCGGGTGCAACAAGGCTAAGCTAAATGTGATGCCACAATTTTCAGCCACGATATTTATACGCAATATTCATTGCATCCAATTGATTTTCTAGCCACTGCCCTGCTTCATCAACCTTAACTTGCCTGCCTTTTAAACCAAAATCAATCAGCTCACCTCGGCGTTGTGTATTTGGCAAACTAGACAAGCGTACTTCTGGAAACGTTGCCAACAGCGTATTCATCATGTCTAACAGAGTACTTTCAGGAACACCGAGAATATCCCAACGCACGTCAACATCCGGGTGTTCATTAAACAGGTGAGAATAATGTGTATCCAACACCCACTCCAGCATCGGCCACGACATATTCGGAAAACCAGGTACAAAATGATGATGAACCACTTTAAAACCTGGCACACGGTTAATGCTATTAGGGATGAGGCTCGCACCTACAGGAAAATCACTCATTAATATTCGATTGGGGTAGGCGCGTTCGCCAAACTGATCTTCAATGATGGCTTGTGCCTCGGCATGCCTCTCCAGTTTTACACCAAATGCGCGCGCCGCACTAGCACGGGTTAAATCATCTGGGGTTGCGCCGATGCCACCAAAACTAAAAACGACATCATTTGTGGGAATTGTTTGTTGCAAAGTGCCCACGATTTCATCTTCTGTATCACCAATTATGCGTACCCAACTTAACGCCAACCCCCGTGCTTTTAACAGTTCAATCACTTTTGCCATGTGCTTGTCTTGGCGGGATCCATTAAGGAGTTCATCGCCAATAAGAATAATGCCAAATTGTTGGTTCATAACTTGGCGCCTTTTTTCTTGGCGAGATCAACGCTTAACTTTCCGAGTGTTTGTTGATTCGCATCCGACCAGTTTGGATCAGCCTCCTTCCAGCCCTGCGTATGCTGTTGTACTAAATCAGCTAAGGCGTTGATATGAGAAGAGGCATCGTTAAGTGCCGGAATGTAGCTATATTCCTCCCCACCCGCTGCCATAAAATAGCCACGGTTTTCCATATTAATTTCCTCCAACGTTTCTAAACAATCTGCTGGAAACCCTGGACACATCACATCAACACTTTTAACACCTTTTTTTGGTAGGCATTTTAAGGTGCTTTCGGTGTACGGTTTAAGCCATTCTGCTTTGCCAAAGCGCGACTGAAACGTAAGCCGCCACTGCCCCTCTTGTAAGCCCAATTTTTCTGCCAGTAAACGCCCTGTTTTATGACATTGGCAAAAGTAGGGATCACCCAAATCTAAATTACGTTTTGGCAAACCATGAAAGGACATTAACAATACATCGTTTTGCCCTTCTTTATTCCAATGAGTGTTAACACTTTCTGCCAGTGCATCAATGTAACTGGGTGCATCATGGTATTGCATGATGTAGCGCATTTCAGGAATCCAACGCCACGTTTTTAACACCTTGTTAATTGCATCAAAACTGGTTGCCGTGGTTGTTGCGGAATATTGCGGATACAGGGGTAAGACTAATAGTCGATGCACGCCTTTTTCTTTTAAGGTCGTTAAAGCTGTTTTAATATTGGGGTTGCCATAGCGCATTGCTAGCTCAATATGCACGGGGCCGTTAATGCGTGATTTAATTTCCTGTTGCAATAAATCCGCCTGACGTTGTGAATAATGTAATAACGGCGAGCCTTGATCCAGCCAGATTTTTTTGTAATTTTCAGCACTTTTTGCGGGGCGCTTTGGCAGAATCAAGCCATATAAAATAGGCAACCAAGCAAACCGTGGTATTTCAATCACTCTAGGGTCCGCTAAAAATTCAGCCAAATATTTTCGTACCGATGCAGTTGTTGGCTCATCAGGTGTTCCTAAATTAACCAGTAACACGCCGATACTTTCTGCCTTGCCATGAAAAAATGACTTATCGCTGATAACTTTTGCCACTTGTTGCCACACCCTATACTTAAAAAATTGAAAACAAAGAAAAACTAAGAATAACACGTTCGATTAGACGAATGGATAGGATAATCGCTACTAGCCCGGAAGTTTCATGAAGGGAATGGAGTTTCTGGAAAAACTCAGCAAAACAAATTGTACAAATATCGTGAAAGTCATAGCAGAGCTATGGCTTGAACGATTTTGTGCAATATGTGAAGCTGATTTTTTCAGAAAACCATTCAGGTACAAACTGTAATCTGAAAAATCGTTATTTTGCACTCTCAAGTCTTTGACATAATGAATTATCCCCCGAATAACAACCGACTTCATGAAATATCCGGGCTAGCCCTTATCTTTTGGCTAAGAGACGTTTATAATAAAAGTATCCGAAGTGATTAAAAGTAATCAAACTTCGCCAACGAACAACCCAAACAGGTAAAACATTATGGCACGAGTAACCGTTGAAGATTGTCTAAAACACGTTGAAACAAATTATGACTTGGTAATACAGGCAGCTAAGCGCGCACGCGAGTTAGCCGATGGTGCACCAGCACTGCTTGAAGAAGAAGGCGACAAACCAATTGTAATAGCATTGCGTGAAATTGCTGAAGACATCAAACCAGAAGATGTGTTTGAGGTTGAAGCACCGAGCGAAATGACATTAGACCAAGACCAAAGCCAAGAACCACTCGAAATCTCTGTTGGTTAATTTTTTTGATTCGTTAATTACTCTTTTTAAAATTAGGAGCACTGAGACGAATTAACAGTAAAAATGTCTGAAGACGCATCCAAACATTTAATTAGCGCAACTGACCTAAGTGATGTGGTCAGCCGTTATATGGATGCTCCAGATGTGCAACGTGTTTACGATGCCTTTTTACTCGCTGCTGAAGCACATGATGGTGTGGTTCGAAAGTCTGGCGAATTCTATATTTTCCATCCTCTGGAGGTTGCCCATACCCTAGCTGAGTTGCACATGGATGCAGACACCATATGTGCTGCCCTACTGCATGATGTGATAGAGGATACCGAGTATACTAAATCTGACTTAGCAAATAAATTTGGTGTCATCGTGGCTGACTTAGTCGATGGCGTCACCAAACTCGCTGGTGGCGAATTTACCTCCCGTCAAGAGGCCTCTGCAGCCAGCTTTCATAAAATGATGCTGGCAATGACGCAGGATTTTCGTGTCGTTTTAATCAAATTAGCTGATCGTTTACACAATGTAAAAACACTCGCTGTGCGCAAGCCGGAAGCGAAAAGACGAATCGCACAAGAAACACTAGATATTCATGTACCTCTCGCCAGACGTTTAGGAATGAATGCTTTACGCAAAGAGCTACAAGTTACCGCATTTAAACATCTTCACCCTTGGCGAGCCTCGCTTCTTACAAACGCCTTAAATAATTTCTTGGATAAAAATGCGGCTATCCATAATGAAATTATTGATCAAATAACCTATGAGCTAAATGCAGTGAGTATTGAATCTCAAGTATTCTCGTGGGAAAAAAACATTTACCGACTTTACCAGCGCATAAAAAATCACAAAGGCCGCAAACATATTGATCGACACACCGAGGCACTTGAATTACGTGTTCTGGTTGGGTCCACTGCTGAATGTTATCTTGCACTAGGCGTGATTCACCAACTATATCAACCCAAGGTAGAAACTTTTAAAGACTTTATTGCAACGCCTAAAGGCTATGGCTTTCAGGCCTTGCAAACTGCTCTTCTAACACCTCAGAAGCAATTAATATCTATTCAAATTCAAAGTTACGAAATGTATAAGATTGCCCAGTACGGGATCACGGCTCACTGGCGCTACCCTGAGCTACTCAGCTCATCAGAAAAATCACAAAAATACCTTGATCGCTGGCTACAACAAGTTAAAGAAATTCAAAGTGCTACAGGCAATGCTGCTGAATTTTTAGAGGATATGAAAGCTGATTTATTTCTTAATGAAATTTATATAAATACCCCAAATGGTGAAACCAAAGTATTACCCAAAGGGGCAACACCTATCGACTTTGCTTACGCAATTCATACCGAAGTAGGCAATAAATGTATCGGCGCACGGATTGATGGGGATACCTGTTCGCTGAACACCTTAATCCCGAACGGTGCAACTGTTGAAATTATCACCGATGAAGATGCAGTGCCTCATTCACTCTGGCTCAATTTTGCGATTACAGCAAAGGCACGTTCATCAATTCGTAGCTCAATTAAAAAAAGGAAGTCACACGAGTTTATCGCTTTAGGTAAGCAGATTTTAGAAAAAACGCTAAAACGTTTTTCTAGTTCCTACGCAGCTATTAGTGAAAAAAATATTAAAAAAACCTTAGAGGTACTTAACTTATCTACTGAAGATAATATGTTCAAACATATTGCCAAAGGCAGTCAATCAGCCAAATTAGTCGCTCGGCGACTACTGGATGATGATTCACTAAAGCCCATCAGCGATGATAAAAAAGATGACATCCTATTTATTAAAGGCACCGAAGGGTTAGCGGTGCATTTGCAAACATGTTGTCACCCCATCCCCAGTGATATAATCGTCGCTCAACTTGATGAAACCAGAGGCCTAGAAGTACACCGCAATAATTGCCCAATATTGCTACGAAGCACCAAAGAAACATTAAGCGTGGCTTGGATGGATGATACCAGCCATGAACCGCACTTCTTAGTACCCATAAGCGTACAACTACGAAACCGTGTTGGTGCGCTTTCACACATCACCCGATTGCTCGAAAACATGCGGGTCAATATTGAAGACATTAATATATCTGGTGATAGCGATATTAAAAATATGTACTTTTTATTACAGGTAGAAGATGAAAAGCACTTAATTAAAATTATGGATGCCTTGAATAATCAAGCGCAAGTAATCAATGTAAGCCGAACCTTTGAAAAATAGGAAATAAATTTAAAATGTGCAGAGAAATAATCTCCACCGATCAAGCTCCACAAGCCATTGGCACCTACTCACAAGCCATAAAAGTGGGTAATACCGTTTATATTTCAGGGCAAATCCCGTTAGTACCAGAAACGATGGAAGTGCTTGACGGTGAATTTTCTGATCATGTCCGCTTAGTTTTTAAAAACCTTTCTGCTATTGCAAAAGCTGCTGGCGGAACACTCAACGACTTTGTAAAAGTGAATGTGTTTTTAACTGATTTAAACAACTTTGCCACAGTTAACGAAGTCATGGAAGAGTTCTTCACACAACCCTACCCTGCGCGAGCGGCTGTACAAATATCCGCTTTACCTAAAGGTGTTGAGGTCGAAGCTGATGCAGTGATGGTTTTAAGTTGAGACTTGCACGACGAATAAAATAAGGTATCAATATATTGATACTTTCAGCATCTAATTTATCGACTCTTACGTATGCATACTAGCCATTTGGCTAACCACAAAGGAGATAATAAAATGAATACTATATCAAAAATGACAGGTGTTTCTATGGCCGCAGCTGCAGCAACTTTATTACTAGCAGGTTGCTCATCTTACGGTGGGGGAACAACTGCTACTGCTAAAGCACCTGCGGCTAAAATGGCAAGCGTTAAATGCTCTGGCATTAACTCATGTAAAGGAAAAAGCGCCTGCGCCACCGCATCAAGTTCTTGTGCGGGTCAAAATAGTTGTAAAGGCAAGGGTTGGATTAAAACCAGTAAATCAGAATGTGCTGCAGAAGGCGGTAAAATTATTGGTTAATCAATTTAATCATAATACGAATATGAAAATGCCCGCACCATTCGTGTTCGGGCATTTTTATTGGTAGACTTAAAACATGAACAGCAACAATAAATACCCCTCACTAGGCTTTGGTTTGGGTTTGCGCAAAGAGCATTACAACGCAATACTAGACACCAAACCAGCCGTCGATTGGTTTGAAATTCTAACTGAAAACTATTTAGTACCCGGCGGCAAACCGCTTTATTTTTTAGATCAAATTTGTGAACGCTACCCCGTCGTGATGCATGGTGTTTCAATGTCACTGGGCAGCTATGACCCGCTTGATATGGACTATCTTAAGCAAGTCAAAGAGCTTGCAAAACGCACTAATGCAAAATGGATTTCTGATCATATGTGTTTTACCGGCGTTGACGGTATTAATGCACATGACTTATTACCGCTGCCCTATACCGATGAAGCCATTCAACATGTCTCGCAAAAAATAGCACAAGCGCAAGATTATTTAGGCATGCAAATACTGGTTGAAAATGCCTCCACCTATATTACTTACAAACAGTCCGCGATGACTGAGTGGGATTTTACAACTGCGGTGGCAGAAGAATCTAATAGCCTAGTTTTACTGGATATTAATAATATTTTTGTCAGTGCTTACAATCACGGCTTTGACCCTTTGGATTATTTAGACGGCATCCCTGCAGATCGCGTGCAACAACACCATCTTGCTGGGCATAGCCAATACGATGGTTATATTATAGATACCCACGATCACGATATTGTTCAGGGCGTATGGGGTTTATACGCAGAGGCTATCAAACGCTACGGCCAAGTCTCTGTCATGATAGAGCGTGATGACAATATCCCTGAGTTACCCGCAATGATGAGCGAACTACAAATGGCGCGGGATATATTTGCAGAGACCACACAGCAAACAACTGAAGTACAACATGTCTAAGCGTACTATAAAGACCTCATCAGAACCCTTGTCACAACCCTCATCAGAGCTACATCGTTTACAAAAAAGCATGATGGCATGGTTGATCAATAAAGATACCGAGGCCGTAAAGCCTGATATTGTCGATACTGGCGAGGTTAGTAAAGTCAGTATTGAGCAACGTTTAGCCGTGTACGGCAACGCTTATGGCTACCGTTTAATTGATGCGCTTTCTGAAAATTATCCCGCCGTGCACACCCTTCTTGGTGATGATGATTTTTATAAAATGACCTACGCGTATATGGATGCGTACCCCTCACAGCATTTTTCTTTGCGCTACTTTGGGCATCAGCTAGAAAGTTTTTTAAAAACTTACCACTCAGACATGCCAATATTAACGGAGATGGCAAAGTTTGAATGGGCGCTACGCAAAGGGTTTGATGCGGCTGACAGCAAAACACTTACGTTAGAGGCACTGCAAGATATAGCCATTGAGCAATGGGCTGAACTAACTTTTACCTTTCACTCCTCTGTTTCAAGGCTTGACTTAGCATGGAATACCCCGCAACTTTGGACAGCTATTGATGAAGAGTCTGAACCAATGCCACCTGAAAAGCTCGATCATCCCTACGCATGGTTACTGTGGCGCAAAGAACTATTGACCTATTATCGCTCGCTTGATGTTGATGAAGCTTGGGCACTAGACACCGCCTTACAAGGAGGCAACTTTTCTGAACTATGCGAAGGCGTTTGCGAGTGGATTGATGCCGAACATGCCCCTAGCCGAATCGCAGGCTTTTTATCACAGTGGTTGCAGGATGACTTATTAGTGGCATTAGCCTAACGTAATCTCACTCTGTTATATAAAACTATAGAATCTTAGATGTATTCTTCAGCAAGGTCGCAGCAGCAACATCTATATACATCGGTTGATACAAAGCCCCCTCCTTGCCAACGGGAGTTGAAAAAGATTTAAAACCAAGGTGCTTATATAAACGCATCTGGCGTATCGTACCTGAAATTACCGCGATGTCATACCCTCTAGCCATTGCCAGCTCAAATGCTATTTTCATAATCCCTGTAAAAGTTGCTGTATTACGATATGCTTTTTTAACCACCAATAAACGATACTCCAGAATTGTTTCAAACGGTGGTAGGCAAGCTTCCAACTTTTCAATTTTCTTATCTAGCGATAAAGGACGCTTATCGCGCAAGGCAATCATTGCTACCACGCTATTGCCTGCTAAACCAATAACATAAGTGTTTTCATGGTGAAACTTATCTACTAACTTATGCTCAGCATTATGCTTATGCTGGGGAATCTCCTCCACAAACGTCTGATAATTTAGACGATGAATTTGTTCAAACTGCCAATCCTCTGAGGCAATTTTGAATACCAATGAAGCTGATTTTGACATTCTGTTTCCTTATTTAACGATATACTAACAGTACAGAAAACTACTTGAATTACAATATGGCTAAAACAATCTATCTAGCTCGGCACGCAAAATCAGCATGGAATACCGACGCTCCCACAGATTTTGACCGACCATTAAACAGCCGTGGCATGGATGATGCTATTCGTATGGGAAAAGCCTTAAGAAAATACGGCTGGAAGCCTGAAAAGATCATTTCATCCCCCGCACTCAGGGCGCAATTAACGTGTTTAGCGTACTGTGAATATCTAGGTTTTGATAAAAGTTTAGTCGAATGGAAAAAAGAGCACTATGCAGCTTACATGGTGACATTACTCCAGTCTCTCACCCAGTTACCAGAAACTGTGAGTAGTGTGATGGTACTAGGGCATAATCCAGCGATGGAAGATTTAATAGTGCATTTGTGTGGAGATATGGCTAGTCACCAACAACAAGATGGCAAGCTTTTTACCACTGGAAATGTGGCAAAGATTTCTATTAAAGTCGAGTGGAAAGATTTGGTCATGAGTGAGGCAACTCTAGTAAAACTACTTCGCCCTAAAGAATTAAAGCTGTAAACCACCAGCAATCAGATAAATTTGATTTTACCAAGCATGCAACATATTATAAGAAAAAACTCGAGGATGGGGGAATCAATGCAAGTACTCAAACGTTTGCCGCACCACGGTTTAATTTTATTTTCTGTCACTTTTCTGCTTGCCTGTGGCTCTGGTAGCAATGGGGATGGCTCAGACATGACAGCCCCTATTATTACACTTAATGGGCCGAGCACTGTTCACCTCATTCAAGGCAAAGTTTATACCGAAGCTGGGGCAACTGCCTTTGATGATATTGATGGGAATCTAACAAGTCAAATTACTATTGGCGGTGACGCGGTTGATACCAACAGTCCTTTTGGAACTCCCTTTAACATCACTTATAATGTTGTTGATGCGGCAGGAAACAAGGCAATAGAGGTTATTCGAAAAGTACTCATCATTAAGGCATCAAACTTACAACACACCATTCCCACGCTATCAGAAGCGGATAAAGCAAACTATCTCTCCCTCATTAATGATACTAGGGCTGTATCCAGAACTTGTGGTGCCGAAGGGTATTTCCCTGCGGTAACTGCCGTTACATGGAGCAACAAACTCTATAAATCAGCCTATGAGCATAGCCAAGATTTAGCCAATAGTGATACATGGTCACATGATGGATCAGGCACAAGCTCTGACTGGAGTGGTTACGCACTCAATAAAAAAAGCAAAATGCGAGACCGTGTAGCGACTTATGACTATCAATGGACGAGTATTTCAGAAAACATCTCTGCTGGCACGCAAAGAGATACGGCGCAAGAGGCAATAGACAGTTGGATCGCAAGCCCTGGGCATTGTAAAAACCTTATGGATACCAATATGACCCAAGTTGGTATGGCTCTTTTTAAAAACACCAACTCAACATACACCCATTATTGGACACAAAATTTCGGCAAGCCTCAATAACCACCAACACGGTATGAGTATTTCACTCATACCGTGTCAAACCACTAGGAGCTTGTCTGAGAACTAAGACCGTAGCGAAAATTACAGAATTATCATAAGTTGTGATTATCGAAAGAGGCGAATAGCACGGCTATTTAACGATTTTGATAAGCTCAAATTATGATGATTGTGGAATTTGCAGTAGGTTTCTAGTTCTCGGACAGGCTCCTAGCTATAAAGACAGCGTCTGCGCCACAAAATCAGCATCTTTATCGCCACGACCCGATAGATTAATAAGAATCGTTTTATCGCTTCCCATTTCAGGCGCTATTTTCATGGCGTAAGCCACGGCATGCGCACTTTCTAAGGCTGGAATAATCCCTTCAACACGTGATAATTCCATGAAAGCATTAAGGCATTCTTTATCATCAACACTTTCATAGCGTACACGCCCTAAGTCTTTTAGTAAGCAATGTTGCGGGCCAACACCAGGGTAATCCAAGCCTGAAGCGATAGAATAGACGGGTAAGGGATTTCCTTCATTATCTTGCAAGTTATAACATTTAAAGCCATGAATCGCGCCTTTTGTGCCTAGCGTCAATGTAGCCGCATGATCTGGGGTGTCTAGCCCTTTACCCGCTGGTTCAACACCTACAAGTTCTACCGCATCATCGGGTAGAAACTCGGTAAATAAGCCTATCGCGTTTGAGCCACCACCTACGCAAGCCATAACAATATCAGGCAATTTGTTATGTGTTTCTAAAAACTGCGCACGGGCTTCTTTACCCACTACACTTTGAAAATCACGTACCATTTTAGGAAACGGGTGTGGGCCAACGACTGAGCCTATTGCATAGATCGTCGTAACGGGGTCTTTTAAATATTCTTCAAAGGCACTATCGACTGCATCTTTTAACGTTTTAGTACCGCGACTCACAGGAACAATTTTACAACCCAGAATTTTCATTTTAGTGACATTAGGATGTTCTTTTTTTATATCAATTTCACCCATATGGATTTCACAGTCAATGCCTACCAACGCACAAGCAGTTGCCAATGCGACACCGTGCTGCCCTGCCCCCGTTTCTGCCAGCACTTTAGTTTTACCCATGTGTTTGGCTAATAAGGCCTCGCCGATACAGTGATTGATTTTGTGCGCACCAGTGTGATTTAAGTCTTCTCGTTTAAGATAAATTTGCGCGCCACCGAGCTTTTTGCTGATATTCTTTGCATGATAGATAGGACTGGGGCGACCAACATAATTCGCGTATAAATCATTAAGCTCATCTTGAAATGCTGCGGTATTTCGAATCTCTTCGTAAGCATCATTAATCTGATTCATAATTTCAATAAAGGAAACCCTGATTAAGTCCCATAAAATTCTGTAAGTCTCTAGGGCAATATATCCTAGGCGTATTTTGAAATGAATGCTTACTGCCTTCATCATAAATACAACAACGGAGATACTGCCCTAGAGCCTTACCCTTCGGGGCTTAGCCAAATTCCCAGCCTCTGCGTTATATTCACTTTAAAGGCAGTAAGCATTAAAAGCTCACATGCCTTGATGCTGAAAATTTGGCGTTGCCAGAATTTATGGGACTTGATCAGGGTTTCCTTAACGGTGGCGGGATTATTTGACCACCATACTCGCCAAAGTTTCCATCTTTATCAGGCATCTCAGGTAAACTGCTCATATTTTCTCCTTAATATTTTGCGCAAAAAATTTACTCTATTCCAATAGCTACCTTATTAACTATAGAACAAATTAGAAACATCGCAGGTTTATCTTTACCCTGCCTAATCTAGACTAGACTTGTATAATAGAAAATATGAATTCCATAAGTAACAAGCAGGCAAAAATGACGATAATTAAACAAGCTGATTTTATTGAAAGTGTGGCAGATGCGTTGCAGTTTATTTCTTACTATCACCCTGAGGATTTTATAAACGCTATGCACGAGGCATGGATGCGCGAAGAAGCGCCTGCTGCTAAAGATGCTATGCTACAAATTCTAGTGAATTCTCGAATGTGCGCAGAAGGCAAGCGACCTATTTGCCAAGATACCGGTATTGTAACTGTGTTTTTAAAAATCGGTATGCAAGTAAGCTGGGATAGCGAGTTGAGCGTTGAGGAAATGGTAAATGAAGGCGTAAGACGCGCCTATCTTCACCCCGATAATGTACTGCGTGCTTCTATTCTTGCTGATCCTGCAGGGAATCGCACCAATACTAAAGATAATACCCCTGCGGTGATTCACATGACCGTCGTGCCAGGAGACACCATTGACGTGCAAATAGCGGCTAAGGGTGGCGGCTCAGAAAATAAAGCAAAAATGGTCATGCTTAACCCGAGCGATAGCATTGTTGACTGGGTTTTAAAAACCTTACCCACTATGGGTGCAGGTTGGTGTCCGCCGGGGATGTTAGGCATCGGTATCGGCGGAACTGCTGAAAAAGCCGCGTTGTTAGCAAAAGAATCGTTAATGGAGTCGATTGATATTCATGAGTTGCGTGAACGCGGTGCTAAAAATCGTAGCGAAGAACTCCGCTTAGAAATCATGGATAAAGTCAATCAACTGGGCATTGGCGCGCAGGGTCTAGGCGGTCTAACTACCGTGCTTGATGTGAAAATTAAAGACTATCCAACCCACGCGGCATCACTACCTGTATGTATGATTCCAAATTGTGCGGCGACTCGTCATACCCATTTTACACTTGATGGCACCGGGCCTGCTTTGCAAACACCGCCTGACTTATCCGCATGGCCTGACTTGGTTTACACCCCTGATGATAATGCGCGAAGTGTTGATTTAGATAGTATTACTAAAGATGAGATTAAAAGCTGGAAACCCGGCGAGGTCTTACTACTTTCAGGAAAAATTCTCACAGGGCGTGATGCCGCGCATAAACGCATCGTAGAAATTTTAGATAAAGGTGAGCAACTTCCAGTAGACCTCAATGGGCGCTTCATTTATTACGTAGGACCTGTTGACCCCGTAAGAGATGAGATCATGGGGCCAGCAGGGCCAACCACCGCGACCCGCATGGATAAATTTACCGAGCAGATTCTATCCCAAACCGGCTTGTTTGGCATGATCGGTAAAGCAGAGCGCGGTGATATTGCGATTGAAAGCATAAAAAAACATCAGTCTGCCTATTTAATGGCTGTTGGCGGATCAGCTTACTTAGTTTCAAAAGCGATTATTGGGGCGAAGGTGCTGGCATTTCCTGAGATGGGAATGGAAGCAATTTATGAATTTAAGGTAAAGGATATGCCGGTTACGGTTGCGGTGGATAGCAACGGGGTTTCAGTGCATAAGACAGGGCCAGCCGAGTGGCAAAAGGTGATTTTTGAAAGAACCTCAAAAGCACTTTAAAACGTTCAAAAAAGAGTTAATAAAACTACTCTCTACCTTGCTTTGTTATCAATCAAGTTAGAAATAATCACCAACAACCCTAATAAAGCAATCATGTATTCAGCCACAAAAAAGCGGTTTTCTAATAAAGGAAACAACAGGTAATGGGCTACTACATATAAAACACTGATAACCGTTAACACCACTGTTTTGTTTTTAGAGGCATTGCTAATAAAGGTTTTAGTCTTCGAACCCATTAAAATAAAGACAAGAATAAACTGAAAGAAGGCTAAGGTTAAAAATAATAACAGCGGCGGCTCATCAATAAAACCACTTAAGTTTGAAATTACTTCGGATACATGCTGCATAGGTGTTATAAGCGTAGTGCCATACTCTAAAGGGTGTGTTGCACTCATATCAGAAACAATGGCGTAATAAAAAACAGTATGCCATCCATAGTTTTCTGCATAGTTATTCACCCACCAATAAACACCTATGGTGGCAATTAAGGTAACAAAACTGGCTAAACGTAAGTTGGGTTTAAATACGATTAAATAGCTTAATATTATAGCGACAAGCAATAACAAGTCAGTGCGAACAGTGACTGACGAAACTAATAAACCAAACAGGAAAAACCATTTTTTATGAATAAAAGCGTAGCTTATTAGCCCTACCCACAGAAAAGCCAGTGGGTCAGCGGTGACCATTCTAGCTATGCCTAAACCTTCTAGTACGATAAAAAACATCGGCGTTACTAACCAAAAAGCAGGATGTATTAACCTTCTATAAGCATAATAAAATGCCATCAGACCTAGCGTAGCAGCTGCCGCAACCACAAGGTGACTGGCAAAAAACACATTAATGCCAAAGCCAGTCAGCAAGGCAATTAAAGCAATAAATAACACCCGCATCTTATAAAAAGGGATTTGTTGATTGAACGCTTCAACATCGTTATGCATCGTTTTTCGATAGCCACTGCTGTTAATAAGATGATTAAATTCTTCATCACTCGCATAGGCTTTAAAGTCACGATAAACAGCACTATGAACAGCCGACTTATTATCTGATTTCTGAGCCTCAACAACAGCCGCGTAGCCCAAAATATCCCATGTTTGAACAGGCTTTTTTATTGCAACAAAAAATAGAACAGCCACTGCCAACCACATGAATAGATGTATCAGCAAGCTGGGCTTGTAGTGCAAGTTTAGGTTTGTCATTATGTCCAGCGTTTATTAATCCACTGTCTTATTGGATTTTCAAAAAAGTAAAATGATAAAGCACCAACAATAATCGACAACGCGATACCCCCAATAGGTGGAAAGGGTATTAACCATTTATATGAATAGAATAATTGTTGCCATAGATAGATCGAGAATGACCATGTACCCATCAAGCGAATTGCTTTTAGCTCAAAAACTTTTCGGAATAATACTTGTACCTCGGTAATATGATTTAAAGTAAAAGCCAATAAGATAGGTGCTACAGAAAATGATAACCATGGAAACCACAACGATCTTCCTGCTATTGAAGCATCTTCTAAATAACACATAAACGCTAATAGCAAAGTTATAACAGGTAATATTGATGGAACCGTAATATCAAACTGCTTTTTTATTAGATTATAACCCGCGGATAAGAAAATAAAGCTTATCGCTGTTTCTGTTCTAATTCTAAATTCTGTCGGTGCATTATCGAGATTAAGATAATAATAAAAACTTAGTGCAATCGCTCCTAAGCCCAAGACTATTAACAGCATGGCTACTTTTTGATTTCTAAAGATAAAGAGCGTTAGCAGGCTCATTAATACGTAGGCGTGTTCTTCTACATTTAATGACCATAAGTGACCAATAGGGACTTTTGTTGTCCATATATGAGGTTCTAAGGGATAATAAGTACGGAAAAAGGTAAGCGTAGAAAAAAATTCTTTAATTTCAAAAGACATTTCTGCCTTTCCTAAATAGGTTTTACTCAGATAGGCGAAAACAAAAGCAACAATAATATACAGAGAGAAAACGGGGAAAATTCGACTGAATCGTCTGATATAAAACGTTTTTAAAGGGACTCTTTTTTCAAATAGTATGGTGCTCATCAACATTCCTGAAAGCACAAAAAACGCATCCACACCTAGGCGGTCTTCCCAAATCCAGGGGGTATGAATAAAATGACCTATCAACAAAAGCGTGATCGCCATACCTCTCCAGCCATCCCAGACTGCCACTCGGTTCTTAAGAGAGCTACTACTTGAGTTTACTGTCAATTTTCTGCCTGTTTTAATCGCTAAACTACTGATAATTATACGCTCAGAAATAAAAAAAGGGCACTCTTTACAGAGCACCCTTAGCTTCAAAAATTAAGCACTTATTTATGCTTTACCTTCTCTCTTTAGTTTTTCTCTGTAAGAGCGATAAGCAATAATCAATAGGTCAGAGTCCGTATCTTTTGGCTCCCAATCTAATATATTCTTAACTTTACTCATTTCAAGAACACAGGTTTCATCAGCAATTAAGTACTGCTCTGGATCCATAATCGGTTTATTAATACGATCAAGCCCTTCTAAAACCAGTTTAACTGCTGGTGCAGGCGTTGGAATTAAGAATGATTTACTGTTCGCTTCATTGATCAAATCTGTAAGTAATTCTCTTACTGTGGGTGGATTTAATGAGCCAACATTAAACTCTTCATTCGGTAAGCCTTTGTTAACGGCAGCAATACATACCGCCGCACAGTCCGACACCGAAATAAACTGGTAGTAGTTTTTACCGTTACCAATCATTGGTACAGGTAAGTTTTTATCGATTAAGATAAATAGTTTTTCTAAAATACCTAAGCGCCCTTCACCAATAATCAAACGTGGACGGAAAATTGAAATGTTAAAGCCTTCTTTGCGCTTCTTTTCACACAATAATTCTGTTTGGTATTTTGCTTCACCGTAGGGGCCAATTGGCGCACGAGGATGATCTTCAAAACGTGGGTTGTAAACAGTATGACCGTAAACCATATCAGTTGTGTAATACAATAGGTTATGCAGCCCACGAGACTCCATAAAAGCAAATACATTTTCAGTACCTACATAAAGCGCATCCCAAAAGTATTTCTTACGCTCTTTACGAGGCAAAATTGGTACTAACAATTCTGCTGCAAAATGATAAACCACATCATCGTCATCGGTAGGAATTTGCTCAAAAGTACCAGGCTGAATAACATCCATTTTAATATAAGAGACTAAGTCTTTATTATCATAAATGCCTGAAGCCAATGTTTGCTTACGGTCACAAATTAAAACTTTTTCGCCTAAAGCGGTTAATTGTTTTGTCAGCTCTGTACCCAAGAAGCCGTCACCACCAAATATTATGTGTTTCATTATTATTTAATCCTTGTTAAAAATTATGTGTTATTAAATTGTGGTCAAAATATAACCAATTCGTACAATAAATTCTATGTTTTGGCGATTAACGCGACACCTGAGACGATTAAAAGCACACCGGCTGCTCGCCACATAGTTACCGCTTCATCCAAATAAAAGTGACCATACAATGCAACCAGTACAAATGATAACCCCAAGAATGGATAGGCATAACTTATTTCAACGCGCGATAACACAACTAAATGTGATGCCATGCTCACCACCATCACAAAAATACCAGCGATGATTGCCCAGTTGGTGGCTACTGTACCAGCGACAGACCAAAGCCCACCACCACTTAGGTCAAATTTCCCAATATCAGTCATGCCTTTTTTAAGCAAAATCTGTGAGAAAAAGTTGGTTAATACTACAAATAAAATTAGCGGGATATACTTACTCATAATCTGATCTCTATAAACTTAATTTTTTAAAAATGGTTTCAGGGATGTTTTTAATAATCAACATTATCGGCATCCAAAAATTGGGGGTGTAGATTTCGTTTTTACCTTTCTGTGCTGCTTTATAAATATCAACTGCAACCTTTTCAGGTGTTGCCCAAAGTGGCCCACCTTTTTCAATATCACTGGTCATTGGCGTATCAATAAAACCTGGTTTTACCGTTGTAACAGAACAACCTGATTTATGCAGCCGATTACGTAAGCCCTGAAGAAAAAGGGTTAAGCCACCTTTGGCGGCCCCATAAATATAATTTGATTGACGACCACGGTCGCCCGCAACAGAAGTCACCACAATAATGCCCCGATCCCCTTTATTTTTTGACTCTGTTTCGACTTTATTTGCTATTAAAGTCAACAACGATGCCGCACTTAAAAAATTGGTGGTTAACGCTTTATGGCTCTCTTGCCATGATGCTTCACAGGCTTTTTGATCAGGCAAGGTTCCGTAGAAAAAATAATATTTTGCAATATCATCAGCCTTGTTTTCTATCTCTTGTAGCAAGCTTTGGTGTTTATCAAAGTCATCCAAATCTGCCACTAAGCAATCTACTTGCGACGCACCACGGGTTCGAAGGTCAGCGGCGGTAACATCCAACTTACTCTCATCCCGGCCGACTAAAATTAATGCCCCGCCCTGTTCTGCGTGAATTTTTGACAGTGCTTGCCCTACAGCTGAGGTTGCGCCAAAAATGACGGCTGTTTCATTATTATTCATTATGATTCCTTGTTAACGCGCTTCCAAAAATCCGAAGTAAACTTAGGATCAATAAATGCTTTAAATTCTTCCATCTTAGGGAAATATGCCTTAAAAGCCTGACTCGACATGCGTACATCTTTTGCAGGGTAAACTGCACCACCGGCTTTTATCACTAATTCATCTAATTCTGCCGCTAGTTTTAGGGTGGTCTCACCTCGGTTAGCAAAATCCAATGCTAAACAAATTCCTGGGCGCGGAAAGGATAGCAGACCGGGCGAATCAACATCACCAAACTCTTTCAATACTGCTAAAAAAGAACCTAAGCCAGATTCAACAATTTTGTTTAAAATCTTCTCCATCGTCGCTTTTTCGGAAAAAGGTACGACAAACTGGTATTGATAAAATCCTTGCTTACCATAAATACGATTCCAATCACCCAGCCCATCTAAAGGGTAGAAGTAGGAATCATAATGTTGATAGCTAGTGCCAGCACTCATGGCACTATTTTTATTAAAGTACAGTGCATTAAACGCTTTAATTGAATAACGGTTGAGTGCTAGCTTGGGAAAATTAAATGGTATTGATAACTTAGGTTCTGCTTGTACGGCTTTATTAGGTTTTCCTTGTGGCGTGTGGTCAGCATGATCACCAGCCATAAATAAACCACGTGCAAAGTTTTTCCCTGAGGATGCACAATCAATCCATGCTACTGAATAGCGATGATTTTTATTGGCGGATTCAGATAAGGCATAAAACTCATCCAAGCCATGAAAGGCGGTTGTTTCTACCTTAATATAAGGTGATTCAATTTTGATTAATTGAATTTCAGCCCAAGTAATAAAGCCCGTTAAGCCTAAACCTCCGATAGTAGCAGCATAAAAATCTTTATTTTCATCGGGGCTACAAAGCAAGGTATCTCCATTTGAACGAAGTAGTTCAAACCCTAGAACATGTCTGCCAAACGTGCCATCTTGGTGATGATTTTTGCCGTGTACATCATTGGCAATAGCACCACCAACAGTGACAAATTTGGTACCAGGTGTAACCGGTAAAAACCAATTTTTTGGTACAATGACGGCTAGAATATCAGCAAAGGTTACTCCTGCTTCACATTTTAAAACACCCGTATTTTCATCAAAATGAATAAAACGATTTAACGAGCGACTATCAACCACCGTACCTTTTACATTCAAGCATGAATCACCATAACTACGGCCATTTCCGTACGGCAGCAGTGAGCCCGACTTTTCTTTTTCACCTTCATTAGTATCAGGCAGTTTAAAGCCCAACCACTGCGGTCTAACGGCTTTTTGCTCAATCGGCGGGATAAACGCCCAGCTTCTGTATTTTTTCATGATTAACTAGCCTTGGTATAGCGTAGCGCCGAGCAAAATTGCGCCACACAAAGCTACAATAAACAGACTGACTTTATCTTTAATTGCAAATACGATCGGGTCTTCGTGCATTTCACCACGGCCTGTTATCAGCCATATACGTCCAATCCAAAAGAGTAACGGCGGGCAAATCAACCAAAGGATCTCAGGGTGCGCATACATTTGGCGGACTTTTTCACTATCAATATAAAGTGCAACAACCAAGATCGAAATATAACCCGAAGCAACTCCCGAAATATTTAACATCGGTAAATCAACCACAGAGTAACCACGCCCTACAGCTTTTTCACGACCTTCTTTACGAATATTATCAACTTCAGAGAAGCGTTTAGCAAATGCCAAACTTAAAAAGAAAAACATTGAAAATGCCAACAACCAGAACGACCAAGCGGAGCCAATTGCAACAATCCCAGAGATTATTCGTAGTGAGAACAAGCCTGCTAACATCGTAACATCCAGCATTGCAACACGCTTAAAGTAAAATGAATAGGATAACGTGGCAGCCAAGTAAATCATCAACACCATAATCACTGCAGGTGTAAGTTGCGTCATAATTAGCACAAACAGTACGAATAGCACCAACATCATAATGGCGGCTTGTTTGATAGAAATTAAGCCAGAAGCAAAAGGACGTTTGCGTTTATAAGAATTTAAACGGTCTGATTCCAAGTCCAATAAATCATTAATAATGTAAGTAAATGAAGCGAGAATAGATAAGCCAAAGAAAGTCAAAATAACGCTAACGAAGGCTTGCCCATCGTTAAAGCGATGATCCAAAAATAATGGAACAAAAACCAAGAGGTTTTTAACCCATTGATGCAAACGCATTCCTTTTAAATAATTTTTAATACTTGGCTTATCTAATTTAAACACTTCAACATCATCAAAGGTAGAAGTAACTTGTTTCAAAAAGGCATTATCTTGAGAAGCCACTGAGACCTTTTTAGCAACTTCCCATACAGGAATGTCAGTTTTTTCATTACCGATATATTCAAAGCCTGTGTCTGCAAATCGTTTTGCGAGATGATCGCGTTTATTAGTTCCAGTGAGGTTAATCTGAGCATCTGACGCAATAACCTCATCAAATAAGCCTAGGTATTCCGCAATCGAATCTGCAACTTTTTTATTACTGCCCGTTACTAATAATATTTTTCGTTGCGGATCTTGCGCCTTTATATAATCAATAACATCTTGGTTATAAGGCAAGCTTTCAGCCGATAGCTGAACGCGCTTGGTAATCTCAGCTTTGAAATGCGCTTTAGATTTCATCAACCATGAGATAGCAATAAGGCAATACAGTGGATTAGTCTTAAACAGTAATAAAAATAACTCATATAAAGAGTCCGTTTTTATTAATGTGCCATCTAAATCCACACACAGGGGTATTTTTTTAAGGTTACTGTCTGACATAATAAATACTTTCTTGTTTATAAACAGCCGCTTACACTAGCGATCAGCCCAATTATTTTAATAAGTCTACCTATAAAAACAGCTTAAGATAGAAACAGTATTGTATTATGTTGCTTATAAATTAACCAATCAAACCTGACGTAAAGCACTTTCTACTCTTTATTCGGTTAATAAGAAAGAAAGTCTAAAGGGTTTTCCCACAAAAGTACTAAAAAACTAAGAATAAAGCAGCCATCATCCAAGCCGTATAGTTTCGGTATTAATTTACGCTTTTTTCTATTTCACCCTGCTTTTTATTTATAGACTTGATTCGCATCTTATTAGCGCCCACGCCACTTATTAATTTGGCGACGCTCTTTTTTATTCGGTCGGGAGTCTGATTGATGTACGCTGGCGCTACTCAGCTTTCTTATTTCACGTTGTTGTTCGCGCACACGGATACTTTCTTCCGCTTCTAGATAAAGTAGTTGTGCTTCTTTGGCTGAACGACGTTCATCATTTAGCCCAATAACTTCAATATGATACTTGTAATTATCACGACTAATATCGAGGAAATCACCAATTTTAACGCTGCGCGATGGCTTAACTCGTGTTTTATTGAGGTGGACTTTACCGCCACTAATCGCCTCAGTTGCGAGTTTACGGTTTTTAAAAAAACGCGCTGCCCATAGCCATTTGTCTAAGCGAACTGACTCTAACGTTGGTTTTTTATTCTCGTTCATGGCTATAGTTTAACCTAAGCCTGATATTCTATAAACGAGTATCCAAACCCAACTTATTCGCAGACTATATACGAGCTTTGCTCAAACGTAGCGCATTGGATACAACCGTTACCGAACTCATACTCATTGCGGTTGCCGCAATAATTGGGCTAAGTAAAATACCAAAGAAGGGGTATAAAATGCCTGCTGCAATCGGGATGCCGATTACATTATAAATAAATGCACCAAATAAGTTTTGCTTGATATTTTTCATAGTGGCAACGGATAAGCCTATGGTTTTACTTACGCCGTCAATAGATGGGCGCATTAAAGCGATATCAGCGGCTTCAACGGCGACATCTGTTCCTGTGCCGATTGCGATGCCGACATCTGCTTGTGTTAAAGCAGGTGCATCGTTGATGCCATCACCGACCATGGCGACGACTTCGCCTTGTGCTTGCAGTTCTTTTATTTTATTGATTTTATCTTCTGGCATGACTTCAGCAAACACATCATCAATATTTAAGGATTTGGCTACGGCGTTTGCGGTGGTTTTATTATCACCAGTTAACAACACGGTTT
>Ga0256839_1001022_pt1 | contig 34930 bp, 30 predicted proteins | sample 354166metaG_FD_185968 | JGI IMG/M metagenome (GOLD analysis project Ga0256839, IMG submission 185968) | Hydrothermal vent microbial communities from Mid Atlantic Ridge, Atlantic Ocean - 354-166 | ecosystem: Environmental > Aquatic > Marine > Hydrothermal vents | place: Atlantic Ocean: Mid...
CTGGACCGCTCGGATCCGTTGGCCCGAACGCGTCGATGTTTCGCAGCGGGCGATCCCGCGTCCGCCCACCTGGGGCGTCTCGCAACGCAACCGCCCACTGGCCCAGATCCCACCGAAGATGCAGATGGTGCAAGGGGACGTCGATACGGCCACGGCGGCAGCCAGCGGCGGATTGCTCCAGCAGCGATTCAACGTGACCGTCGATGCCGAGGAAGTGCTCCGTTGTACGGCATTAGCGCTTCGCCGCCGCCGACAGATTCTCGGACCACTCTCCCGCTACGACCGGCTTCACGCCGAAGTCTCCGACTCGCTGGCCCGCATGCCGATGCCGCCCAATCATTGGGCTCGTGTTTGGAAGTCGGCCTTGACCGGAATCGGTTTGGCGGCTGAAGGCAAACTGAAAGAGGCGGTGGCACCCTTGCAGCAATCCCTGTCGATCGGCAACACGCTGGATCATTCACTGACATCGTTGGCGCTATTGGAACTAGGCGACATCGCTTTTGCTCAGGATCGGTTTCCCGAAGCGTTGACCTTTTACTACGAAGCCACGTTTCCCGCGGCCAAACTCGAGTTGTACGACGATGTGGCCGAAGGTCTGACGGGAGCCGCTCGCGTTCACCTCGTGCTGGGAAGCCATGGAGTCTACGCCCCGCTGGTCCAAGGCGCGCAGTGGGCGTATCGGCAAAGCGAGTCGGCAGAGGCGCGTTTGCTGGCGATGGCCGCCGAAAATGCGCTGGCGATCGGCCAGGCGGACCTGGCGGAGCAGTTTCTTTCCAAGGCCAACCGGGCGGTCGGTCGCTCCGACCTGCGAAATGGTCCCGTGAGTGGGCGGCTGCAGTACGCGCTGGCTCACGCGCGACTGAAGGTCGGCAAAGCGGCCGAAGCGCAGAAGGCGTTCGCCGGCGCGCTGAAGACTCAACGGGCCTGCGGATTGTGGCTGTTTCGACTGTCGGTTGCCGATCGCCTGATCACTCGCGGCAAGGTGACGCCTCGCGTTGCCGCCGATCTCTATCAGAAGCTGCTGCGGGTTCCGACCGCCAAGGACTGGCAGACCGATCCACTCGATGCGCTGGCCTATTTGACGACTCCGTTGGAAGACGTTCTCGAGCGTTGGTTCGAATTGTCGCTCAAGCGGAAGGAAACCGACAAAGCGCTGTGGATTTCCGAGCGGATCCGCCAGCACCGGTTTCTCCGCTCTCAACCTCTGGGCGGGCGGCTGCTGGCCCTGCGTTGGATTCTCAGCGCGCCGCCCGAACGACTCGATCAGGATGCTCTGGCCCAGCGCCAGGATCTGCTCAATCGCTATCCTGGTTACGCCACTTTGGAACAGCAGGCTCGCGCCGCCAAGCAGCGCATCCGGCAGTCGATGGCGCAGGATGACAGTCAGGAGCCGTTGGCGACGTTGGCTCAGCAGTTGGCGGCCGTGAGCGAGGCTCAAGAGGCTCTGCTGTGGGACATCGCACTCGCACGGGTTCACGTCCCGTTGCTGGTTCCTCGAGTGGCGACCCTGGAGGAAATCCAGGCCGCGCTGGGGGAAGGCGAGCGAGCCATTGTCTTCTTTCAGACCAAGCGGGTTTTGCACTTGATGGTGGTCCGCTCGCAGGACTACTCCATGCACACGTTGGGCTCGCCAAGAACCTGGCGATCCGCCATCTCGATGTGGCTCCGGTCGATGAATCTGATCGACACCTATCGCACGGCCACGTTTGAGAAGGAACGGCTCGAGGCGTGGAAAGAAGTGGGACAGAAATTCGCCGAGCAGTTCGACAAGGCTTTTCCCGGTGGACTATGGGGAGACGCCAAGCGGATTACCATTGTTCCCGACGGCCCGTTGTGGTATTTGCCTTTCGGCGCGATTCCGGACGAGGACGGAGTTCCGCTGCAAGCTCGTGCCCACTTGCGAACGCTACCGCTGCTCAGTCTGATCGCTGCTCCGGGAACTCCGCCGAGGCAAGACGGAGTGCATGTTCTGGTGCGAGGCCGTTTCTTCCCCAAGGATCGCGACGACGCCGTGGCCGCCGCGTGGGAGGACATCCGCCAGGCCCTACCGCAAGTGCGCGTCGTCGACCGACTGGGCGTGCCCGCCCATCTGTTGCTCCCCGCATGGGATCGGCTGCTCGTGCTCGCCGATACACCGGTGGTTTCCGGCGAGCGAGAAAAGTGGTCCCCCCTGGCCATCGACCGCGGGCGACCCGGCAGCCGGCTTTCCGAGTGGATGCGGTTGCCTTGGGGAGTACCGCGCGATATCGTACTTCCCGGTTTTCACTCGGCGGCCGAAACCGCGCTGAAAACACGAGCCGACGGGGCGGATTTGTTTCAACTCACCTGTTCGCTCTATGCGGCCGGTGCTCAGACGTTGCTGGTCAGTCGCTGGCGCGGCGCCGCATTTCCCACGGCCGATCTGGTCCGCGAATTCGCTCAGGAGCTCGATGAGTTGGGAGCGGCAGCGAGTTGGCAACGCAGCACCGAGTTACTTTGGCAGGCCGAAATCGATCCGTCACTCGATCCGTCGGTGACCGTGGGGAAGGAGATCGAGCAGCTTTCCGGCGGCCATCCCTTCTTTTGGGCCGGTTTTCTGCTATTCGATCTGAATCTACCCAAGGCAAAGGAGTAAGCGGCATGATCTCGCGGCGGGCCTTTCTGGTTTCCTCCGCCGGTCGCTAGTCGTCGCGTCCGCCCAGCAGTCCCGAGCGCACCAGCATGTAGACCAGTGTCAAGATGGCGGTAACGGTGGCCGCCACGTAGGTCAGTGCGGCCGCGTCGAGGACCCGTTTGACTTCGGGTGCCGAGTAGGAGTCGACGACACCCATCTCGGACAGAGCCACTTTGGCGCGCCGGCTGGCATCGTACTCGACGGGCAAGTTGACCAGTTGAAAGAAAACGACGAATCCGTAAAGGACCACCGCCGCCAACACCAGCCAGAGTCCCAGCACTCCCGCAAAACTGCTCAAAACGAGCCCCGAGATGAAAATCAACATGGCCAGATTGCTGCCCGTGGCCGCCAGGGGCACCGCCGCGTTGCGGATCACCAGGGGCGCGTAACCGAAGGCATCTTGCAATGCGTGTCCGGCTTCGTGAGCGGCGATGCCGACTGCGGCCGCCGTACGGCCCTGGTAGACGGGCGGGCTGAGTCGGAGGACCTTCTGCCGAGGGTCGTAGTGGTCGGACAAGAATCCGTGGACCGGTTCGATCGCCACCGATTCCAAGCCGTTGGAATCGAGCATCAGCCGGGCGGCTTCCGCGCCGCTGAGCCTGGCAGGTACCTGGTTGGCTCGAGTAAAGGCAGAGCGTACCCGCCACTGGGCCCACATGGCGAACAACAGTGCCGGCGCCAATAACATGAAATAGACCGGGTCGAAGATCACCGCAGGACTCCTTTGTGGGATCGCTAGATGGAAAGAGGATGTTATGGTGGGATGGTTCCGCCCCGGCAGTATTTTACGTCAGCCGGGCAACCCGCCAAGCTCGGTGGCGGCAAATCGCCCCAATTCCCAGGCCGAAAGTTGAGATTCCGACGCCGTCCAGCTAAAGTCAAAAGGTCAGGTGACCGGGAAGCGAACACCGATGGTTCTTGGGATTTATGAGGAGACACCGATGCCGAAGCGATCGGAGACCCAGCGTTCACTGCGCGAGGCGCCACGCGTGTTGGCTCTGCTTGGCTGCTGCCTGATCTGGTCTGCCTTTTCCACGGGCGCGGTCGCGGCGGAGCCGACGTTGCCCCAATCCTGGGTGGACTTGATGCAGTGGCGCTGCATCGGGCCGGCCAACATGAGCGGCCGAATCACCAGCCTGGCGATATCCCAGGGTGATCCCAGTCTGTGGTGGGCGGCCAGCGCGTCGGGCGGACTGCTGAAGACGACCAACAACGGAATCACGTTCGAGCATCAATTCGACCGGCAATCGACGATTTCGATCGGCGATGTCCAGGCGGCTCCCTCGAATCCTCAGATCGTGTGGGTGGGGACGGGCGAGTCGAATCCTCGCAACAGCGTCTCGTGGGGCGACGGCGTCTACAAGTCGACCGACGGCGGCAAGACCTGGAAGAACATGGGTCTGCGGAAGACGTTTCAGATCGGGAGGATCGCCATCCATCCGAAGAACCCCGACATCGTCTACGTGGGTGCTCTCGGTCGCCTGTGGGGGCCCAATCCCGAGCGAGGTCTGTTCAAGACGACCGATGGCGGCAAGACCTGGAAGAAGATTCTATACGTCGACGACAAGACGGGAGTGATCGATGTGCAAATGGACCCCGCCAATCCCGACGTGTTGCTGGTTGCCACGTACGAGCGACAACGCGACGGTTTCGATACCAACGACCCGGCCAAGAAATACGGAGCCGGATCGGGACTCTATCGGACCACGGACGGCGGCAAGACTTTTTCGAAGATCAAGCAAGGGTTGCCGAGCGGGAAGTTGGGGCGTATCGGACTGTGCTTTTTCCAAAAGGACCCGCGGCACGTCTACGCGGTCATCGAATCGGAAGAGATCGGCAAACTGCGCCAGGACTTTCCTTTTGCCGGTATCCAGGGAAGAAACGCCGAGGCGGGAGCCTTGATCACCAGCGTTCCCAAAAAAGGGCCCGCGGACAAGGCGGGAATCCGGACCGGCGACATAGTGATCGCGGTCGACGAGACTCCGATTTACTCGTACGCCGACCTGCTGGCAGCCATCCGCAAAGCCAAGGCGGGTGACGAAGCCGTCTGGAAAGTGGTGCGCAACCACAAGGGGCACGAAATCAAGATCAAGTACGAGAAACATCGCCACGCCGGCAAGCGGGAAGGAAGTCCGTTCATCACGCGATTGGGCGGCCAGCCGGCCAACGTGCATGAGCATCAGGGAGAGGAGGGACACGAATACGGTGGCGTGTATCACTCCGAAGATGGCGGCGCCACTTGGAAACGCATCAACAGCCTCAATCCGCGACCCATGTACTTCAGTCAGATCCGAGTCGACCCGACCGACCGGAATCACATCTGGGTGCTGGGAATCCCCCTGTATCATTCGTCCGACGGCGGACAGACGTTTCAGGCCGATGGCGCCGGGCGAGGAGTCCACGTCGATCACCACGCGCTGTGGATCGACCCGCAAGACGGCCGCCACATGATTCTGGGCAACGACGGCGGGATTTACGTTACCTACGACCGAGGAAAGAACTGGGATCATCTGAACCACGTCGTGATATCGCAGTTCTATCACGTGGGCGTGGGGCCCCGCCGCCGCTACCGCGTCTACGGGGGTTTGCAGGACAACGGAAGCTGGGGCGCGCCGAACGTGGTGCGGCACGGCTCGGGACCCACCAATGCCGATTGGTTCCGCGTCGGCGGCGGCGACGGGTTCATCTGTCTGGTCGACCCGGAAGACCCCGATCAGCTCTACATCGAGAGCCAGAACGGGATGATGATGCGTTATCATCTCAAGACGGGCGAACGAGGCGCCATCCGGCCCAAGGCTCCCAAGGGAGTGAAATACCGCTTCAACTGGAAGACGCCGTTTATTCTGTCGCACCACAATGCACGCATCCACTATAGTGCCGGCAACCATGTCTTCCGGTCGCTCGATCGGGGCCGATCGATCAAGGCCATCTCTCCCGAGATCACGTTGACGGACAAAGGGGCCGCCAGCGCTTTGGCCGAATCTCCCTTGGACGAGGATGTGCTCTATGTGGGAACGACCGACGGAGCTCTGTGGGTGACTCGAGACGGCGGACACCAGTGGAAGCGCCTCTACCCCCCCAAAGATCCCCAGGCCAAACCGAAGGAGCAGAAACAAGCGCCGAAGAAGGAAACCAAGCCGCCCGAAACCGAACCGAAAAAGTCGCCACCTCCGGCCGCCAAGAAGCCGCAGCCTCAGAAAAAACAGCCTCAGAAGAAGCAGCCCGAGAAAAAGGAATCGGCCAAGCAGTCCGCCGCGACGCCGGCCGATCCGTTGTCGGGGAAGTGGGAAGGCAAGTTCTTTAGCGAGAACCTGCCGCCCGAGCGGCAGAAGTTCGTGCTGGTGGCCTGGAAGGATTCCAAAGGCGCCTACACGGGGTCGTTTGCCACGTCGAGGGGCGAGGGAACGCTGGAAGACGTGAGTTTCGATGCCAAGACGGGATCCGTGACGGCGGTCGCTCGGATGCAGCAGGGAAGTTTGCGGATCGAAGGGAAGTTGGTGGAGCAGCAGATCGACGGGGAGGTGACGATCGAAGGCCCCGGGCTCACGTTCGCGTTTTCGGCCAAGCGAGTCGGCGATGTGCCTGCCGAGCAGGCCAAGAAGGCCCAGGAGAAAAAGACCGTCGCCGAGACTCTCGGCGGGAAGCCATTGGAGCAACTGTTGCCCGGCCCGCGTTGGGTCAGTTCGCTCACGGCTTCCCGTTTCCATCCGGGCAGGATCTACGCGACCTTCGACGGTCACCGCTCCAATGACGACGGCATCTATCCTATGGTGTCGGAGGACCACGGCCAGACCTGGAAATCGCTCAAGGCCAACCTGCCGGCCACAGCTGGAAGTGTGCGCGTGTTGCGCGAAGACCTTACCAACGAAAACGTCCTTTATCTCGGATGCGAGTTCGGTTGTTGGGTTTCGGTCGATCGCGGGGCGAGTTGGACGCGGCTCAGCAGCAATATGCCTCACGTCGCCGTCCACGAACTGGCTCAGCACGCCACGTCGGGCGAACTGATCGCCGGAACTCACGGCCGGGGAATCTGGATTCTGGACGTGACGACGCTGCGGCAGATCGATGCCGAGGCGATCGGGGCCCCAGCCAAACTCTACCGTCCCAACACGGTGATCCTTTGGAAGCGGGAACCGAGTCGGGGCAACAGTGGTGGTCCGCGGGCCTACACGGGCCAAAACCCGACTCGAGAAGCCGTGATCGACTACTCGTTCGCCAAGCGGGTGCGTTCGGCCGAGCTGACGATTGTGAATTGGCGAGGCGAACGGGTGGCCGAGTTGCCGGTCGACCGTTCCCCCGGTCTTCACCGGGCGCGTTGGAATTTGCGGATTCCGTCGAACGCACCGCGCATTCGCCTGGCCGAACCGGGGCGTTATCTCGTGAAACTCTCCGTGGACGGCACGACGTTGACCGAGGAGCTTCGGATCGAGGAGGACCCGGGAGAGGAATAGCCGGCTTCGTGGAAAGCTCCGGCTACAGCTTCGATTGCTCGGAGACGATCGGCTTGTACCGCTTGCCGCATTTTTCGCACAGGGCTCCGGGGGCCGACTCCGTGTCCAATCGCCACACGTGGTCGCAGGGTCCGGCGGGTGCCGTCTGTTCCAGTCCGCAGCGGCGGCAGGCGAAAGGGGGGAAGCCGCCCAGGGTTTCGCCGAAACGATGGTCGCAGCCGTTGGCGAGCCGCTCGCGGTCGGCCGCCTCGCGCTCGCGGCGCAGACGCTGTGCCTCCTCCGCCGCGATCCTCGAATCGCGTCGGTCGCGGAGATAGATGAACATGGCCGCGCCGGCTTTCCAGAGGACGTAGCCGACAATGGCGGCCGCCCCGACAATCAGGGCTGCCTGGAAAAAGAACTGCTTCATGATGCAATCATAGGCCGCGGACCTGCTTTGGGCCAATGGCCCAGGGCCGCGGTCTTCCCAAACGAGCCGCCGTATGGCATCCTGACGCGGGCTGGGCCCGCAAGTGTGAGATTTGAGACGCGAGGGGGTGCGATGGCGGCTGGAGAGGGCAGCGCCGGCAGGATGTGCGCACGGCGCGTCGATGTGATAAAGTACGAATCTAAGAGGCTGTCACAAGACTCCGTGCCGCAAGCAACACGCCCGAGGCCGGAAAACGGCGCGGCGGGCTTGGTTACAGGCTCTAAGAGGCTGTCACAAGACTCCATGCCGCAAGCAACACGCCCGAAGCTGGAAAGCGGCGCGGCAGGTTTTGTTACAGGCTCTAAGAAGTACGGTTGGAACGATTGCAGCGACGGGCGTCTGCAGTGGTGCCATTCGACGAAAACTCGAGTCTGCCGGGAGGTGGGATGGCGGGAATGATGGGACACGATTTCAAAGGTTTGGTGGCCGTGGTGACCGGTGCGAGTCTCGGCATTGGGCGAGCGACGGCGGTGGCGTTGGGGCGTGCCGGTGCCGATGTCGTCGTCAACTATCGCAGTCACGCGGAAGCGGCCGACGAGGTCGTGCAGGCGATCCGCGATAGTGGCTCGCGCGCGATCAAGGTGCGGGCCGATGTCTCGCAGTACGACGAGGTGGAGGCGCTGGTGGAACAGGCGGTCGAGGCGTTCGGACGGCTCGATGTCGCTGTCAGCAACGCGGCGTATAGTGATCGCGAGTTGTTCCACCTGGCGGACCTGGCGGGGTTCCGCCGCACGGTCGATGTCACCATGTGGGGAGCCTTCCACTTGCTGCGAGCTTCGACCCGGCAGATGATCCAACAAGGGCATGGGGGCGTGATCGTCTTCGTCAGCTCGCCCCACGCCTTCGTTCCCGCTCCTCGAGCCATGGCCTACAATATGTCGAAGGCCGCTATCGAACACATGGCCAAGACGGCCGCCATTGAACTGGCCGAGCACCGGATACGTATCAACATCATCCAGCCGGGTTGGACCGACACGCCGGGCGAGCGGAAGTTCGCCAGCGAGGAGACGCTGCAAAAGGCGGGGGCCAAAATCCCGCTGGGACGGTTGGGGACCCCCGAAGAGATGGCCGAGTGCATCTTGTTCCTGGCGGACCCGCGTAACGAATACATGACCGGCGCGACGTTGCTGGTGGACGGCGGTATCAGTTTGCCCTGGTGGGCGGCTCGCGGTTCGGCCGCTCCCAGCGATTAACCGTCGTTTGACGATTGCTCCCTTTGTGGCGATCGCTCGATCTTCCAGCAAAATGCCGTAGCAACGAACATGTCTCAGCGATATCTACTGAAGTGCGAATGCGGGATCGAGCATCCGGTGGAGACGGCTCAAGCGGGTGGCACGCTTTCGTGTTCGTGCGGCCGGACGGTCTCCATACCCTCCTTCCGCGAACTCAAGCAGCTCCCGCTCGTTGCCAGCGGTCCTCCGAAGAGACCGAAACGAACGTGGCACCCGCTGCAGGGCCTGCTGTTCGGAGTGGGATCGGTGATGTTCATCGTGTGGACCGCGTGGGGACTGTCTCTGGAGATGCACCGCCGCACGTTGGATCTCGAGGAAGATCCTCGCATTCAGCAGGAACTCGAACGGAACTTGAAGAACATCGGCAAGCTCAAAGTCCACGAATCGTATGAAGTGTGGAAGTTGATCCGGCAGCGGGGACTGGGGCGCCGCCAGCCCCCGCCCTACGTGCTCAACCGCGAACTCAGCAAGTACTGGTTGACGTCCGAACTGGAGATGTTCCTGGCTGCTCTGGTCGGCGTGGTGTTGATCGTTGTCAGCCTGGTCATCCGCCCGGGACAAAAGCGTCGCGGCAGACGTCCCGCCAGCCCTCCTCCCTCGACATGATGATGAACGCCCCACCCGCCACCACTGGTCCACTCGCCGACTTCGTCGGCTGGGCGATCGCCATGCTCGGTGGCCAGGTCGTTGCTACGGACGGTCGATGGACACTGCTGGCCAGTGACGATGATGTCGAGTTTCCCTTCGATCAGCCGATCGATCCCGCCGAACTTTCCCATCGTCCCGAACTATTGCAGTGGCTCGCCCGGCGGCTCACCCACCGCTCGCCACTCCCCTGTTCGGTTCCTCGAGGCGACGTACAGCGGGTCTCCGAATTGGCGACGCACGTCTATCAGCCCTACGAGGTCGCTGACGGCAACGTGCGTCTGGCCGGTTGCACACTCGGCAACCGATTCTTTTTTCGGGAGACCGTGTTGCGTGTCGATGGCGGCGAATGCTCGTTGTCACATTGCTGGCGGGATGGGCAAGGTGCGCCGGTGTCGGACGAGTTGCGATCCCGATTGGGACTCGACCGACTTGCGCCGCCGCCGCGCCCCATCCCCGAACACGCGATTCCTCCGGTTCCCGTGGATGCCCGTTCGTCTGGCGACCGCTCCCAAGCCGGCGCGGACACCACGCACCTGCTGACGACAGCCGTTGCGGTCAAGTGGGCGGAAGGGAAACTCGAGTTCGTGCACGGTTCCCAATCGGTCTTTCTGGAGTTCTCCGGTTGGGCTCGCGAAATAAGTGACAGCTCCGTGTCGCTCCCGCCCTACACCTGCCCCCACACCGGACGACAAGGCTACCGGCTCGTGCGAACGGCGACGGGCGAATTGACGGTGCAGGAGGCGGTGGGGGAGTGTGCTCTGAGCGGCCAGACGCATCTGATCACGAACCTGGCGACCTGCGTGGTGTCCGGCCTGCGGGTGGCACGCGACCAGTTGGAGCGTTGCCCGATTTCCCATGAACTATTGTTGCCCCACGAACGGACCGCCTGCCGGCAGTGCGGTGAACGGGTGAGTCCGCTGGTCATCGCCGACCAACGGTGCCGAGCCTGTCGGCAATTGGAGCCGGTTCCTCTCAGCGACCCGCGGATCGTGCAGATCACCGAAGCGGTTCCCCAGGCACGCAGGCTGCGTCGCTGGACGATCGCGGAAACCGATCGTGTCCTGATTGCGGTCGGAAAGGGATGGTGGCATCAGTGGTTGCTGGTGTTGGATCGGCAGACCCTGGCACTGAAGCGCTGCGCTCACAGGGGACGATGGAAGCGGAGCTGGACGGTCGATGCCGGGCTGCCCGATTGACGGCTCGGGGAAGAGCGCACCGGCGTCGCCCACTTCTTCAATCGGCGGCAGGCTGTTCGATGATCCCCACGATCTCGATCGCCTTGCGGCCCTTGTAGACCCCGGGACGTGCCAGGAACTTGGGAGAACCGGCGACCGCCACTTCCAGCGGCACGTGCGTTTCATGTTCGGTGGCGATGATGTCGCCGACTCGCAGTTGAAACAGATCGGCCGACGTGATCGTCGATCGAGCCAGTGTCGTTTCGATTTCCACTACCGACCCGCTGACTTGTTGTCCAATCATGCCGCGGGTCTGTTCGTTGCTGGTCGATTTGGCGTAGCTGAACCAACTGTTCGATGAGAGTTTGTGAGCGATCCGTTCGATGGCATTGAAAGGGATGCACAGGTTCATCATCCCGCGCACGTCCCCCAGCGTGATTTCGAAACCGATCAGAACGACCACTTCATTGGGAGGGACGATCTGGACGAGCTGAGGATTGCTCTCGACCCGTTCCACGGCCAACTCGAGTTCGACCACGTTGGCCCAGGCTTTTTTCAACTCCTCCAAAAACAGCTCGGTGACGCAGGCCACCAACCGCAACTCGATCTCCGTGAGCGGCCGGCGTTCGATGGGAGCCATTTCGGTGCCGCCTCCCAACAGCCGGTCGATGATCGGGAACAGGATCGAGGGATTGATATCGAGAATCAGATTGCCGTCCAGCGGATCGGCTTTCAACAGGTTGAAGCAGGTGGGGTTTTCCAGACTGAATACGAACTCGCTGTAAGTAAGCTGGTCGACACTGGTCAGTTTGACTTCAACGATACTGCGCAACAGAGCCGACAAGGCCGCCCCGTAGTTGCGGCCGAACCCCTCGTGCAGCGTCTGCAGCGCTCGCATCTGCTCCTTGCCGACGCGTTCGGGTCGCTTGAAGTCGTAGGGGGTGACTTTGGCCTTCCGCGCTACCGTAGGAGTCGACACGGCGGCCGGCTCCATACCACCGGCGTTCGCCATCGCCTGCGGAGCGCCCCCTCCTTGCTCCATCGCATTGAGCAGACTCTCAACCTCGGCCTGACTGAGAACTTCGTCACTCACCGGTCACTCCTTCGACGGTGGATCACCCGTATTACTGGCGAATCTGCCCTCGCCCCGTCACGATATACTTGTAACTCGTCAACTCGCGCACGCCGCACGGACCGCGTGCGTGGAATTTGTCGGTACTGATCCCGATCTCCGCGCCCAGCCCGAACTCGCCCCCGTCGTGAAAGCGAGTACTGGCGTTGATGAACACGGCGGCCGTGTCGACGCGCCGAGCAAACTCCTGGGCCTGCGCAAGGTCGCGTGTCACAATGGCGTCACTGTGCTTCGAGCCATAGGTGTTGATATGCTCGATCGCCTCATCGAGGCTCGAAACGACCTTCACCGCCAGCACCCAGTCCAGAAACTCGCTCTCGTAGTCGGCTCGCGTCACTGGCGTGGCCTCGGGAATCACCCGGCGGGTGGCTTCGTCCCCGCGGATCTCGACGCCGTGCTGCTCGAGCTGCCGACCCGTCTCGGCCAACCAGTCTCCACTGAGAGACTGGTGGACCAACAAGGTCTCACAGGCGTTGCAGACGCCCGGTCGCTGGCACTTGGCGTTGACGGTGATCGCTCGAGCCATCTCCGGGTCGGCGCTCTGGTCGATGTAAAGGTGGCAGTTGCCGGCGAAGTGCTTGATGACCGGCATGGTGGCTTCCTCGGCGACGCGGCGAATCAGCGACTCGCCGCCGCGAGGAATGGCGACGTCGATGTACTCGTCCAGTCGAAGGAATTGTCCGACCGCTTCGCGGTCCCGAGGTTTCACCCATTGGATGGCGTCTCGAGGCAGTCCCGCCGCATCGAGCGATTCGAACAGCAATTCGACAATTGCCTGGCTGGAATGAGCCGCCTCCTTGCCGCCGCGCAAGATCACCGCATTGCCACTCTTGACGCAAATCCCCGCCGCGTCCGCCGTCACGTTGGGACGCGACTCGTAGACGAAGAACACCACGCCCAGCGGCACTCGCACCTTGCGAATCTCCAAGCCGTTGGGGCGGATTCCCCCCTCGATGATTTCACCCACCGGATCGGGAAACGCGGCGATCTCCTCCAGGCCTCGAGCCATCGACTCGATGCGGTCGTCGGTGAGGCGCAGCCGGTCGGTTTGAGCAGACGTCAATCCGAATTGCGGTGCCGTTTCCAGGTCGCGCGCGTTGGCTTCGATCAACGCCTCGGTCCGCTCGCGCAAGATGCCGGCCGCATGCAGCAGGAACGCGTTGCGCTCGGCTCCCGATGATCGGGCCAACTCCCGCGACGCCGTGTGGGCTCGCCGAGCGGTCTCCAGACAGTACGATTGCAGTTCGTTGTCGTTCATGGGTTGTTGTGGGAAGGGAGCCGTATCTCCGATGGGGAAACGGCTTGCGACTGCTTGTTCGAGGTCCCTGGGAAATACCCGCGCGTAGTATCCTCTTTCGCGCCTTGCCGGTCAACGGCAAGCTGTCGGAGAAAGTCGATTACTTGATCAGGCTGCCTGCATCGGTTGGGGGATGGGCGCACGACAGGGTACGATAGGCTTTGGTACGCGATTTGCGAGGCCGGGCGTGTCAGCGCTGGCGGCGTTCCCGGAAGGCGGTCAATGGTTCTTTCTCGCTGAGCCGATCGTGGTGAGTTTCCGACTCGGTTTTCAGCACGCGAACCCGGCGAAAATCCGCCACACCGTACTCGTACTCAGGCGACAGCCGGTACTCGTACTCGAAAAGAACACCGCGATCGCCGAACCGATCTTCGATCACGATCGCCGGAATGTCTACCGCCTGTTGATGGAGTATTGCGGTTTTTCCTTCGATGTTGCGGTCGAGCTTCGGCACACAACTATGGCGGCGTCGAGTACGAGTAGGAGATTCGAGTACCGCAAGGCTGAGTACGAGCACGAGTACGAGTGTGAGTAGGAGTACGAGTACGAGTACGAGTACGAGTACGAGTACGAGAGTAGGAGATTCCAGAGCAAAGCGTTCAGTGGTCGTCGCGGAGTGGTTGTTTCACGAGGGTGGTCGGTTCGCGCGACTTCGTCCCCCGCCACACATGCAAACTCTGTCGTGCGACCTCGGGGGATCCCCCATGCAAAAATTGTTGACGAGCAACTCCGGAAGCGGTATATTGCCAATTGTCGCTTGATTCATAAGGAGGGGGGACATGGCCTGTGGCCAGAAGACGAATCAAAACGGCAAATCGGCCGACCGTTCAGTCAGTGGCGTCGGCTGCATGTGTTGGGGGGGGGGTGGCCTCCCTCGTGCTGTTCTTGCTAGGCGCGCTGCTTATCGCCGCATCGGTCCTTAAGGGGCTAGCCCTGTGGCGAGGCGAACTTCCTGGTGCGATCGCATTGTTTCCCGAGGGGACTCGTGAGTTCGTTGTCATCGCGGAGGCATTCTTGGGAGTTTGGTGGGTGAGCGGCTTTGCCGAAACGATGGCGAGGCGGATCGCTTCCGTGGTGTTTCTCCTGTTTGCCGGGATTGCCGGCCTGATGGTCTGGCGAGGTGTTGGCAGTTGCGGGTGTTTCGGCAGCCTGCGCACGAATCCACTGGAACTCCTCCTGTTCGATCTTGTGATACTCGGCTTGTTGTACGGGCTGTCGTCGCGTCCGATTTCGAAGGAAAGAGGCGCGTCCTCGATTGGGATAGTCGAAACGGTGTGTCGGGTCACGGCTGCGGGATGCATGGCCGTCGGCGTCGTCTTGCTTGCCGACGAAGACCGGCCTCCCCTTTTGCAACTGGGCTCGGACGACGTGCCGAAAGCCGTCGGCAAACGACTCGGGGACTTGGGCAAGATCGATATTGCGAAGAAGCTCGAAACGGGCGATTGGTTCGTCGTCTTTTGGAGTCACGACTGCCCGAAGTGCGTAATGGAATTGCCTAACGTCATTCGTCTCGCTGCGGACGCGAAAGCGTCGTCGGCACGGCACAAAGTGGCATTGATCGAGATCCCACCTTATGGGCCGAAACGGCCGACCGACGACTCATCGATTGTGTTCGGACGTTTGGATCCCGAAACGCCGTGGCCGGCGATGACACCGTTCTGGATCGAACTGCACAACGGTCGCGTCCGACGGCAGGCGCTTGCCGCGTTCGATCTGATGGGAACGGAGGGCCGGTCATGAGGGTCAGTGGAAACAAACATTCGGCTAAGGCTATGCAAGCATGCTTGCCAAGAACGATGGCCATTGTCATTGTTTCCGTGCTGATTGCGGGACAGGCGTCCGTGGCCGACGATCTGCCTCGCAAGATCTTCGAAGTCTGGAAAGCGAGGCACGAGTCGACCAGGTCGTTGGAGGCGACATTTGAAGGAACACGTTTCACGCCGGCAAACAATTACTCGCATCTCACTCCCGGTGGAAAGTATGTCCTCGTACCCAAAACAGATCGCCAGGACTCGATGCGATGTTCGTTCGCCTTGTCGTCTCCCAGCCGACTCTATTTCGAGATCACGACGACGGCCTTCAACCCGCGCACTTTGCGTTACGAGCCGAATCATAGTGTGATGGCCTTTACCAAAACGACCATCGAAAACCTATCACGTTACGATTCGACAGGCAAGGGCGATTGGCAAAACTTAATCTGTGGCCGGTCGAACTATGCAGATTCAGGTCTCCGTCTGGACGGTGCAGAGGCCGCACAGTTGCTGCTCGTGTATCGTCCCTTCCAGTTCGAGAACATCGCTTCGTTTTCCGCGGAGGCGGTTCGTACGATGCGGGTAATAACGGAGTTTGTCGAGGTTGGTGGGCGCAACTGTGTCATCCTCCGTGGTGTCTGCCCTCAAGGACCCGGGCGAGGTTACAAGTATGAGCTAGTGGTTACGCGTGATCCTTCGTTCCTTCCGATTCGAATCACGGTTGCTGGACCTCACGGGTCGCTCGCCAAACCGCTCAGCCTGAAGGAGTTCGTGTACGACAACAAAGGCGTGCTTAACGCCTGGCACGCAAAATCATGGGACCGGCAGGGACGGTTGCGCTACGCGGAAGATGCGACCGTGACATCCCTTGTTCGCAACCGCCCGATCGGAAAAAAACGATTCAAGATCGCCTTCCCTCGAGGATGCCCCAATCCGGACCGACTGGCGGGATTTTCGGGCAACCGGCACCCACGGAATCGGCGGCACCGACTGAGTTGGATACTGATCATTGCGGGAATCACGATCACTTGTATTGCATTTCTGGTCCATTGTCGGAGGAAAAGCGAATGATGATTTCGGAGCTCGGGCGCTGGTTGGGTGCATGAATGGCGATTCTGGCACTTGCGACCGTCGGGTTTTCTCAAGTCGTGGCCCCCAAACCGGGAGATGTGCAGGGCGACTGCATCTATTGGTGCAAACAAGGATTGAAGTACTACGTTCACCCCGACGGCACGACGTACGAGACCAGCGAGACCATATGCATTGAGATGTTCAAGTTTCAAAACGGCACGACTGTCTGTCCGCAATCTGCTCTCTCGCCTCCGGCCTTGCGGGCGCAGCCCGCGCTAGGGAAGTGTCAACGATGAGATCGTCGACCGTCGCACTCGGCCTCGCGTTTGCGCTGATTGGAGTTTTCGGGCTTCTCTTTCGGCACACGCGAGTCCAGCATTCGAAACGTGCCCAGCCAGCGCCGAGCGACATCTCGCCCGACCGGGTTCATCAACTCGGCGTGATCTGGGAGGATATTCCGACGATCGTGCCGGTCGTTCTCACGAACCCCTCCGACCATGTGCTGACCGTGAAGCGGATTCACGCGTTGTGCCCATGTTCGAGCGTCGCTCCGCGGGGACCATTTACCATCCGTCCCCGGGAGAAAAAGAGGCTGACTCTCGAGTTCAAGGTGCAGTCTTCCACGCTTGCCTACGAGCAGTCGCTTTCCATGCGTCTGATACCCCAGTATTCCAGCGGCGAGACGGGCACGGGATGGCTGCTCAAAGGCACGTTGCGGCGACCGTTTCTCCACGCCCCGCAATTGCCGCTCGATATCGGGTCGGGCGACTTCCCCATTTCCCGCCACTGGGACTTCCAATTGAGTTCCGGTCTGGAATTAGTTTCTGTTTCCTCGAACAGCAACAGTCTACAAACGACTCACCGAGAGTTGACAGCTACCACGCCGAGCAGTCATCGCTACCGTGTCACGACTCGATTGAGTCCGAGTGTCACCGGCATGGGGGAACAATATCGCATCGAACTCGCCGTCAAAGACGAGCGGTCGGGAGAACACCTTCGCCCGATCGTACTCGTGGCGGTTTGGAAGCCTCTGGTCCTCATCCCCGAGTCGGTCGCCATCGGCGCTGAACCGGTCGGAAGTCGCCGAGAGCGAACGATCGTGCTGCAACCCGGACATGGGACGATTGAGAAAGTCGAAGCACGGCCAGCGGACGACACGACGATGGTCACGGAGACGGCGGTGAAGCCCGATGGAACGGGCGCCACGGTCCGCATTCGACAGCGCATCGCCAAGGCGGGCGGCAATCGAGTGCCACTGACGCTATGGGTTCAGATGAGGGACGGAAAGGGGACGAAGTATGTTCTGCAAAAGGAGGTACCGATCTCCTATTACGGGATCCGTTTGTCCATGGTGAACCGTTCCCTCGACAATGGGAGCACCAGCAATGGTCGAAACGAACCGGATATCGAAAGCCGAGTGTATCACGATAGCCGCGATGCTCATGGCACAGGTGGGACTGCTCGTGTTCATCGCATCGAACACCAGCCCGACGATAGATGAGCCGGCGCATCTGGCGTCGGGGCTCTCTCATTGGCAAACGGGAACGATCAGCTCGTACACGGTCAACCCGCCACTCGTCCGTTTGATTGCGACCGCTCCTCTTATGGTGGCGGGGAGAGTCGTCGATCTGCCCAGTTCACTGGTCCGCTTCGGTGGCCGCATCGAATTCAGCTTGGGAGATCGATGGTTGATTTCCAGAGGATCGCAGGCCACAACGGACATGTGGATCGCGCGAACCGCCTGTATCGTTTTCGCACTCATCGGTGCCCTTGCAGTCTTCTCTTGGGCGAGAGATCTTTACGGCCGGCGCGACGGTCTGCTCGCACTCGCGCTTTGGTGCTTCTCACCCAATGTCTTGGCCCACGGCTCCCTCATGACTCCCGATGCGGCGTCCGCGGCGATGGGGATCCTGGCGTGCTATGCATTCCAACAATGGCTCCAGAAACCGCAGTGGAACCTGGTAATGGCGAGCGGCTTGTGCCTGGGGCTGGCGTTGCTGACAAAGAGCACCTGGATTCTGCTGCTCGGCCTGTTCCCTGTCATCACTCTTTGCTGGGATCTCGTTTCGCCGAGTGGTCACACGGCCGTGGCTCGAACACGCCGGATCGCCAAGCGGGTATTGCAACAATTGGCGATAGTGGTCGCGGGCCTGTTCGTGTTGGCATCGGGCTACGGATATGAAAGATGCTTTGAAGAACTGGGGTCTTTCCAATTCTATTCGTCCGCACTTGCCGGTCTTGACACCGAAGGAGGTCAAAGGTCCGGCAATCGATTTCGAGGTACGTGGCTCGAACACGCGCCGATCCCCCTGCCGGCATCGTTTCTCGAAGGGATCGACCTGCAAAAGATCGACTTCGAGCGAGACAACCGGGCATATCTCGGCGGCGTCTGGAAGACCGGGGGATGGTGGTATTACTACCTCTATGCAGTCGCGGTGAAGGTACCGCTGGGCACTTGGGGACTCGGGGCCATTGCGGTCGCCGTGTCGTTCGGGAGGCGAGGTTTGGGCGTCCGCCGGGAAGAGTGGGTGTTGTTGGCGCCGGCCGTGGTGGTCTTCGGCCTGGCAAGTTCGCAGACCGGACTCAATCACCACATGCGATATGTGCTTCCGGCGTTTCCTTTTCTCTTCGTATTCGCGGGAAGAATCGCTCAGTGCGTGCCATGGCAGTCACCGCACGTGCGGTATTCGACCATGCTGTTGCTCTCATTCGCCGTGGTCAGTTCACTGGCAGCCGTGCCCCACTCGCTCTCCTATTTCAACGAAGCGGTCGGTGGTCCGCTACGAGGCGGTGAGCACTTGGTCGATAGCAATATCGACTGGGGCCAAGACCTGATTCACCTCCGGAATTGGTGTGACCGGCACCGAGATGCCACGCCTTTCTTCCTGGCCTACTGGGGGCCGATGGAACCCGGGGTGCTCGGGATCGATTATCGAGTCCCGCCGGACGGCGCGTTGGTTTTCAGCCGAATTGGGGCCGTGTCGGCAGAAGAGCGGCTACCGAAGCCCGGTTGGTACGCCGTCAGTCTCAACGCCGTTCGCGGGCATCCCCTGAAACGTGTGAGGATGACGAACACGGGGAGCAAATCCGGCGGATTCCCGATACCCGACGATGCGACCTATTTCCAGTATTTGAGTCCCGTCGATCATGCCGGATACTCGATCATGATTTACCATATAACCCCGAGAACCTTGCGCGAACTTGAAGCCGCGATGCGCGGCGGGAGTACGGCACGGTTCCCGGGCGGCTCGCTCACAGAAAGGAGAGACCAGATCACAGGAGACCACCAGGGCTTAGTCGTCGGCGATGACGCGGACATCCGGCGATTCCCTGTACTGCCGCCTCCGATTGGTGGGAAATCGCAATGATGGATGGTGAGCCTATGGGCGGCGGTAACCCGGAGTCGCCACTGCGGCCGGATGCACCGAGTCCTCACGGGATGCTCCGGTGGGCGGAAATGTTCTTCTGGACGTCACTAGTGTTGACGCCGCTGGTCTATTGGATGAACGGTCCAACCGTTTCGCGAGAGCAGACATACTTCCGTATTGCTGTTGTCGCGCTGCTGGCAGTCGGTGGTCTCTCACTGCGGCTTTGCAACTACCGCAGCAACCGAGGTCGGTGACGGCGTCATAGATCCGGCAGTGGCCTTGAAAGCCTCCACTCGCCATGTCGCCGAATACGGCTGGATACGTGGGAATGTTGGCGGTCGAGACCAGCACATGCTCCTGGGCGATGTTCCAGCGACTCGATCACCACCCGGTCCTTGTGGTTTCAGCGGCGAGTCAGCACGACGCGCAAATCGCAGACATTGGTGTGGGTGGGACCGGTGATCAGCAGCCCCCCCGTATCGCGAAAAAAGTGATACGCGTCATTGCGATTCAGGTAGTCGGCAACGTCGAGGCCCTTCGCGCACGCCGCGCGATGTCCGGCCGAGTCGATCCACGCTCCCGCCGCGTCGGTCGGGCCGTCCTCTCCGTCGGTGCCGCCGGAGAGCACCACCATGCCGGCCAGAGGATCCGCGGCAGATTCCTGTGACTGGAGAAGATGGCGATAGGCGGCCAGTACCAACTGCTGGTTGCGGCCGCCTTTGCCCCGAATGTCGGCGGGAGCCAACTTCACCACCGGTTCTCCGCCCGATACCAGGCAGTCCGGTCCCGGTTCCCGCTTCATCCGCATCGCCAAGCCGGCCAAGTGTTCCCCCACGGATTCGGCGGTTCCCTCGGCGGCTTGAGCCGAAATCATGGCCGGCCGGTAGCCGAGCCGATCGGCTTCGATCCCCGCTCGGTCCACGGCCAGTGCATTGTTGCCGATGATGATCGGCCAGCAGTGAGACGGCCGGCACGTGCTCGATTCACTGCGTGATGCTCTCTTGTTCCTCAAGAACTCCAGGACTGGCTCCGAATCGGCCTGCCGATCGAAGCCGAAGGTATGCAGAATCTCCAGTGCCTGCTGGGGAGTCGACGAATCGGGAACGGTCGGCCCCGAGGCGATGATATCGAGCGGATCTCCCAGCACGTCGGAGATGATCAGGGTCGCCAGCCAGCCGGCTCGGCAATGCCGAGCCAAACCGCCCCCCTTGATCCGACTGAGTTGCTTCCGCACGGCGTTGAGCTGTTCGATGTTGGCTCCCGCCGCGCTGAGGAACCGGGTGACTCGGAGCTTGTCTTCCAACTCGATTCCGGTCTCGGGTGCCACCAACAGCGCGGATCCGCCACCGGAGAGCAAGCACAAACACAAGTCTCGTGGTGTCAGACTCGAGACCAAATCGAGGATGCGCTTCGTTCCCTCGACGCCTTCGGGGCGGGGCTCGTTGACTGCGGGCGGGCGTGCCGCGTGCAAGTGGATCCAGCGAGTCGGCCGGACGCAGTCGGCCGGCACGTTGACCCAGCCGGCCAGTTTCTTTTTCTCGGCAAGGGGAGCCAGTGCCGACTCGGTTCCCGCCACCATTCCGGCTCCCGCTTTGCCGCCCCCTACCACCACGACTCGATCAAACGACTCCAAATCGACGGCATGCTCACCGATCTGCAACTGCGTCTCCGAGAGCGCGAGGTTCTCGGTGACCAGCCGGTCGCTGCGCACCGCGTCGACACCGGCTTGCCAGATGGCGATGGCATCGTCTTTCAGATTCCGGGCCATGGGGTATTTCCGTGGGCGGTCGTTTACGGCTTGGCCACTTGGACGCGAAAGTCGTCCAGCCATACCGTCCCATTGCCGAACAACTCCACACGCACGCGCACCTCGCCGGTTGCGGGAGCCACGCGGTAGAACACGAACGGCGTCCAGCCACCAGTCTGTCGGATTGTCTGAGCCAGTGCAACGCCGCCCAGAGAATCGGAGATGCGTAGTGCGTCGACGTGATCGCTCAGGGGCTCGCTGATCCGCACGTGTCCGGAAATCTTGATCCATTGGCCAGCGGTGACGGCAACCGTGGGCGACTCGATGCGAATCGCCGGCTCGTCGCGCGTGGTTGCTTGGCCGTCTCGTGGACGTACCGATAACTGCAAAGCGCCGCGCCCGCCGAAAACGGGCGCCGGTACGATCACGGCCTGTGGCTCGACCCGCGGATCCAACGTCACCGAATAACGCCACCCGCTGCCTTGCATGTGCGCCAGGTTTTCGAATTCTCCCGCCGGCAACAAATTGGCCGACCAGCGAGTTTGCCAGAGGCGCTTCACCGACTGCCAATGGATGGGAAGCGCGTAAAAGGTAACGCACGCAGGACTGGTCGATGGATGCTCCAGACCGGAGATGGCGACTTCCCAGTGCAAGCGTTGCAACCGCCGCAAGCGATCGGAGATCTGATCGGCGACTCGGCGGGCCTGCGCCCCGTCCTGAGCTCGGACGAGCTGCTCCAGGTATCGATACTGCCGCTCGACATCCGCCAAGTCGGTGGCACTTTCGTTCGTCTTCGTCCGCAACCACGAGCTCATCCGTTCGATCGTCAGACGAGTCCAGTCCCATTCTTGACGAAGCTCATCTCGCAACTGGGCCAGTTGGTCGCGATCGTGGCTCTGCAGTCGATCGGCCACATACCGGATGGCTCGAGGATCGCGCGTCACCAGAGCCAGCGTCGCCAAGCCGGGCTGCGCATCGACGACGCGGAGCGATGAGGCTTGACGAGTGGCCAGGCGCACCAGACCATGCGGCCGGATGAGAAATGCCTGGTCGGTCGCCGGGATTCCGTCCACCGACAGCGTCAGCGGCATCTTGGCGAATTCGGCCGGGCAGTTGGCGATTCCCGGCCCTCGCTGCGTCGCCAGCAGCAGCCGCGAGTAGTCGGTCTGTAGCAACACCCCGCGAACGGCCGGCAAGTTCGAATCGGCGATGGCCACGATCTTTCCCGTCGCCAACCACGGTTCGATGAGTTCGAGTTGGCGGTTGACTCGCGTGAGGATCCGAACGCGGCGCAGGCTGCGGACGTCGGGATGCTGGAGCGAGCGAGTCGAACGAAACCAGAACGATCGAATCCCCTGTTGTACGGCTGCCGACACAACCGCCTGCAGCGAATCGCCCGAGTACAGCAGACTCACTTCCTCACCACCCATCGCCTCGATTTGACGGCTCACCGCCGGCGGCAAGTCGGTGTCGATTGCGGCGAACAAGGGCGTATCCATGCGAGCCAACGATCGAATTTGCCCCAGCCACCGCGTGTAGTCGCTCAGCGGAGTCGTGCTGGCCATCACCGGGCGATACGCCACCAGGGCATCCATCCAATGGCTGTAGTTTTCCATGCCCGTGTCGATCCAAGCGAGAACCGGTACGCGGCCGCCGTCCCGCCGGTAGCGTTCCAGACGCTCCCGCACCAGATCGACCTCCCGCACCGTCAGCCGCACCGGCCATCTCCAAGCCAGCAAGCGTTCAAACTCGTGTGCGCCTGGGCCGACGGGAAGAGGAGCGATCCACCACATCCCCAGCGAAGCCAGAGCCCGGTCTTCGGCAGGGGTGGGGAGTTGCGAAAACGCAACGACATTGAAACCGGCACTGTGCAGGAACTCGAACGACTCGCCGTGGTAGTCGATGATTCTCAGGGAAGCCGGTTTGCCGTGCAGGTACAGCAGGTCTCCCCGGAATTCGGCCGCGGGCGGAGTGTCGCGGCGGACCGGCTGCTGCTGATTGGGAACGCGATGCCCTACCGGCGGCAGCGCATCGGTGGCGAGGAGCACTTGCCCGCGGAGCTCCAGGTCGTCGATCCACAGCCGAGTCTCTCCCGGTCCCGCATAAAGATCGAGGACGACTTGATCAATGTAGGCTTCGGACCAGTCGAGCCGCTCGTGTCGCTCGGCTCGCAGCGCCACGACTCGCTCCTCCAGTCGTTGGCGGCACCGCTCCAGCCGCAGCACTTCCCACCGATCGGCAAGTCGGTAGCGACTTCCCGGCAGCCATACGATCACCGGACGCCCCGTTTGCGAATCGATGCTTCGCGGAAGCACGACTCGCAGCAGCAGTCGCGGTCCGGGACGCGATGCCCGCACCCACACCGAGACCGATAGTTCGTCGATGACTCGAGTGGGAAGCACCGGGTGGACCAAATGCGCATAGGTCCCTTCTCCGACACGATACGATAGGTACTCGGCTCCCTGCCCCCCGTGAGCCTCGCCGAAGACGCGTTGGTGCCGGTCGACCTTCCACTGGCAGTCGTGGGATCCAGTCTGCCACGAGGGCCGCACGGACTCGAAGGTCTCGTGCAAGTCGCCGCGGGCGCCGGCCACGCCAACCGCCAGGCCGATCCAGACGAGGGTCCGCGTCAGCGGGACTCGAACGGTGTTCCGGATCCCGAGCATGGCTGGTCGTCGCGAATGTCCGACGGGTTCTGCACTGGGCACGCTCAAGCAACCCTTTTCATGTTTCCCAAAAGCAGCAATCGATGGACTTGCCGTTGATCGAACCTAACCGGCGTTTATACCAAGATTTCTGTCAAGAGACCAGAGAGAATGAGTTGCCAAAAGACCACCGGCTCGGTTTGGGGTGTTTCTGATGTCGATCGCTGTAAATGATTGTGAAAAACGGACTTGCGGTGTGTGCTTTGGGGGCGGATCTCTCGTTGGCATCTCCCGTGCGTTATTGGCGGTGGCAGTGGCAACGACTGAGTTTCACCTTGGCATCTGTGAGAGGCACGCCCATGACGAATCCGCGACTGAACCCGACAACTTCCGAACTGCCGCGAGAACTGGTTGAACTGAGCGAGAGGATCGCCGGTCTGGAGCCATCCCAGCGAAATGAGCTGGAACCGCTGGTTCAGCGTGTGATCGAAAGTACACGGCGCCGGCAACGTATTATGCATTTGGTGCAGGAAGCACTCAGCCAACTGCGACTCGACATGAAATATCTGGTCTTCGATTTGGAGGCTACGCGGCGCGAGCGAGATGCCCTGCGTGAGCGGACCGATGAGGACTAGAAGGGTGGTTCTTCTGTTGCAATGCACCGGCCGGCGCAATAGGATAAATGGAGCGGTGGCGAGCGGGAGCGTCCCCCAGGATTGATTGGAACCGAGGCAGGAGTGGTGCGCGTAGATGGCCGAATTGACCGCGGAGAAATTCGCTCAACGAGCGTACGACTGTGACTTGATCGACGCCCACCAGCTCGAGTCGGCCTGGAGCGAATTCGGCAGTCGCGACGTCGAACTGAAAGACTTCACCGCCCTGTTGGTCCGCAAGGAGTTGCTGACCAACTTTCAGGTCGATCGGCTGCTGGCCAACAAGCGGGACGGGTACTACTACGGCAAGTACAAAGTCCTGTACATGATCGGTTCGGGCACGTTTGCTCGCGTCTATCGGGCCGTCGATCGCGAGACGGGGCGTGTGGTGGCGGTCAAAGTGCTTCGGCTCCGCTATATGGACGACTTCGACACGCGCGAGCAGTTTCTCCGCGAAGCCAGGATGGTCATGCCTCTGCGGCATCCCAACATCGTGCCGATTTTCGACGTCGACGAGGAACGGGGAAGGCCGTTCATGGTGATGGAGTTCGTCGAGGGGCAAAACCTGCGGGATTTCGTCAAGGTGCGCGGGCGGCTCGATCTGAAGCGATCGCTCGACATCATGATCGATGTGGCTCAGGCTCTGGATTACGCCGCTGGACGGGGTGTCACTCACCGCGACTTGAAACTGTCGAACGTCCTGCTGAGCAGCCTGGGACGCGCCAAGCTGGTCGACTTCGGGTTGGCCGCGGTTGCCGCGGACATGTCGGATCAGGCCATCATTGATGCTCCCAACCCCCGCAGTATCGACTATGCGGGATTGGAACGGGCCACGGGCGTGCGCAAAGGGGATTCGCGCTCGGACATCTTTTTCTGCGGTTGCATGCTGTACCACATGGTGAGCGGACGACCGCCCTTGTTCGAAACGCGCGACCGAATTCAGCGCCTGAGTGTGCAGCGCTACCGCGAAATCACGCCGTTGCGCGAAGTGGCTCCCGACGTGCCCAATTACATCGCCGCCATCGTGCTCAAGGCGATGGACCTGCGGCCCGACAAGCGTCATCAAACACCGGGGGATCTGTTGAGAGACCTCAAGGCAGCGCGCGAGCGCGTCCACCGAGGGGAAACGGGCAACGAGGAAGCGGATGCGCACGCGTTGGCTCAGGCCAATGCCCAGAACTCGCGCTTGGAACAGGAGGGACACGACCTACGGGTGATGGTCGTCGAACCGAAAACGGAGCTCCAAGACCTGTTTCGCGATCGACTCAAGCGCCGCGGATATCGCGTGCTGATCACGGGGAATCCGCACATGGCCCTGCAACGATTTCAGGACCACTTGGAGGACGAACCGCTGGCTCACTGCGCCGTCTTCAACTCGCAGCACCTGGGAATGGCTGCCGTCGAAGCATTCAACCGGTTCGGCGAGGAAGAGGAGACGAAGGAGATTCCGGCCATCCTGCTGGTCGATCCACAGCACAAGGAACTGATCAAAGCCGCTCGAACGGCTCCCCATCGCGTGCTGCTGGGGCTGCCCGTCTCGGTCAAGAAGCTGCGGGCGGCGCTATTCAAGCTGCTTCGGAATTCCAAGTGCGAGGTCTAGTCGACAGTCATTCGCCCTCCACGCGAATTCGCAACGGCGGATCAGCGGATTCTGGCGGCCCGGCGGGCAATCGTTCGATCGCCGAGGGTGAGGGAGGCGGGGGTAGCGTGGACGACTGACGCTCTGAAGACTTCTCGTTTTCGCTCGGCGCGGGTGAGTCCGGAGTCGGAGATGGCACCACTTCGATCTCCTCCGGCTCGTTGTCATCGGAAAGACGCCGGATCTCTTTCGGGAGGAACAGTACGAGCTGATCTTGTGCCCACTCGCGCCACTCCGGGCGCGTTTCGATCAGCAGCAAGTGCCGGAGCTGTTCTTCCATCGATGCATCGAGATCGCCTCGCACGCGTCGCGCCCGCAGCAGGTTTCCCAGGAATTCGGGGTTGTTCGGATCGAGTTCGTGGGCCAGCGCATACTGCGAGATGGCCTGTTCCAGTCTTCCCGCCGACTCATAGACGATCCCCAGGTTGTTGAGTGGTTCCGGCCGCTCGGGCATGGCTTGAGCCGCTCGTTCGAACGACCAGGCGGCCGAGTAGAGGTCTCCTTTTTCGAAATGGACCAGTCCCAGGTTGTTGTGCGCCGGTCCGTAGCCGGCATCTGCCAGAGCAGCCTGCTGCAGCAGCGTTTCCGCTTTGGCAAGGTGACCATGCTCGAAGGCCAGGCGACCCTTGCGGTCGAGCTTGACGGCCAAGTCGCGGTCGAATTCGCCGTCGGCTCGCACAATCTCCCTATCCGGTTCCAGCATCCTACATCCCGATCCCCCAGCCGCCAGCGCTAGGGACAGCAGCCACGGAGAAATTCGTCGTGTGGAGAAAAGAACCATCCCTGCGATCGGTTTCCGTGCTGGCGGACGAATGGCGTCGACCCCATGCGGTCCTCGGCGGTGGGCACAACGTCTGATCCGAATGAGTCAGCGGTTTTTCGGAGAAAACGCCAGTTGTGTCAAGGTGACTTCAACCGACCAGGTTTCACGTCCCATTGGAGTTTCTCCGCGGGGCGCCCAGAGTCTCAAGTCGGTCACGGTCAACCCATTTTCCGCGTCGTTGAGCGCGTACGCGAAATCGACCACTTGCACGAGGGTCACCCCTTTGAGTTCGATGCGGGTCGGATAAACCTGATAGGGAGACTCTCCCAAGCGATAAGGCTGGGCGGGTGGTTGGATTCTCAACACGGCCTCTTCGGAAAGGTGTGAATCCTCGAGTGCCCGTTCGATTCTCCTGGCAATCGAGCTTTGCGAATCGGCTCCCACGGCGGCGAAGGTAGGCATCGATTCCAGCCGCCGGATCTGGTTCGACAGCCGCCGGCACTCGGCCAACCGCCGCTGGGCCTCCCGCAACCGTTCCCGGCTTTCCCGGTAGCCGAGCTGGAGCCAGATTGCCAGCGACACCGCCAACAACGTCCCCACCACCGGTGCCCATCGCCTCATCGATTCGGACATCCGGGATCTCAGTCCATTCTCACTCATGGCTCTTCCGCCTCCCGGCCAGGTGGCGGTTTCGGCTCCTGCCACTGCGCGAACAGCCGTACCGAGACCGAATGATCGCTGTTCTGTTCGGTCGATGGGGGTGGAACTTCGAAATGGTGCGCCCGCAGCGCTTCGGCCAATTCCGTGGCATCCGCATGGCGGCGCAGATCGGCGTGCAGATCAAGGCTCCCGTTTTCGATGCGAAGTTCACGTACGTGAACGCGCGTCGTTTTCGGGAGCGACTGGAGGAAGTCGCGGAGCACCGTCAGGGCCGGCGTCGGCAGATGGACCGAGGACGGGATTCGCCGCGCGGCGAACCGGCGCGCGTGCTCACTGCGCAGTCGAGCCGCCACGGCAGGTGGGACTCGCTTTCCGGGAAACAGATCGCGATAGACCTCGGCCTGCTGACGATCCAATTCGGCCGCTCGAGCATGGTTGCGCAGCGTCTTCCATCCCAACGCAGCGAACCAACTCCCGGCCAGCAGCAAGAGCGCGGCGGCCAAGACGGCCGCCGCGCGGCGAACGGCCCGATGCGGTGCCCCTCGTGCCAGCTCGCCGCGGCGAAGCTCCACCCAAGCGAGTTGCCGGCCGGTCAGCAGGTCGGCCGCGATCCGCCGGGCATGCTCGCGAAGCGGTTCGGTCTCAACCCGTTCCACGGCACAATCGAGCGAGTCGATCGATGACACCAACGTGTCGTCTCCGTTGACCACGATCCACCGTGGCAACTTGTCGTCGGGCTCTTTCGAATGAGACCGAATCTCTGCCGCAATCGGTTCTGCTTCGTCCGCATGCCACTGCCAGCCGCAGGGCCGACCGTCGCGCAGTCGAAGGACGTGGACCACACCTACGTCCCGCCACACCAGACCATCGGCATGTCGGAACCAGTCTTCTTCTCGGCAGTCCAGTGCGCCAAGGATGGCGAGCGGCCCAATCGAAGAAACGGCAAGCCCTTTCGTCTCGAGCGCCTCGATCAAGCCGGTCCATCGATCGGTCCGGGCGGCGACTCCCAGAACCAGCGAATCGTGGACGACGAAGTCAGCGACGGTCTCTTCGGCGGACCAGGGGAGGTGGTTCTCCAGTTCGTATCGCAGCGTGGTGCGATGGCGGGCATCGCGAGGATCGACGACCAGCGTGGCCGCCAACGTTTCGCGAGCGTCGAGTGCCACTACGATTTCGGCTCGAGCGATCCCGCGGTCGCGTGCATACGCCTCGACCCGTGCCGCCAGCAACTCGTCGTCGGGCCGAAATTGGTCGGCGACTTCCTCCCAGTCCGCCACGTTCGCACGGCTGATCAACCAGTTCCGGCCGGTCTGAACGAGTAAGCAGGTTCCCCCGCTCATCGCAGTCCTCCCGTCGGTTTGGGCATCGTCAGTTCCACCTGCCGTCCTCGATGCGACACCACGACTCGATCGGCTTCCACCTGTTCGATCTTCGATGCACCGGCCGTTTCGGGCAACGCTTGGCCAAGTCGGACCACTCGGACACGTCCACGGCCGTCGATCAGGATGGCCGCCGAGCGATCCGATTCCAGGACCGTGCCGATCAACCGCCACTGCAGCCTCGGGAGGGGACGAATCGACGGGCGGGGACGACTGGGGCGGGAAACGGTCGGCTTCTTCTTGGGCGGCGGGTCGACGAGCGGCCGACGGAGTCGTGTTTGCGCCAGTTCGCGAAGCTGGGAGGCCGGTGGGAGCCCGATCAAGCGAGTCGAGCGCAGACGGGGCGAGCGCGAGTGCGGGAATCGGGGAGGTGGAGACTGGCCAGGCCACCACACCCAGGCCCACAGGCCTGCCGAAATCAGCAGACACAGCGCAGCGGTCGCATACAGCAGACGGCGCACGGTGCGCGGCGATGTCGGGCGGTCTAATAGCAAAACGACGATACCCCATACGTCCCATCGTCACCGTATCGCACCGTCGCCGATGAAAGACGGTGGCGGCCGGCACGGCGAGCATCCACCCATACACAGTAGCATGACGACTGCTCGGTTAGTAGCTGTTTCAGCAAAACCTGATCGCGCCGATCGACTCCCAGTTGTTCCAACACTCGATGGATGTGCGGCCGGGGATACTCGCGACAGCGGTCGGCGATCTTCTTCGCCTGCCCCGCCGATACCACCAACTCGCACGTCGCCTCGATCACCTCACGGGGGGCGCGACGCACATTCAACCCACTGCCGGGACTGCAAGTGAGTTTCCGAGTCATCGCCACGAGCGCCGTTTGCCGAGCTGCAGCGCCCAACTGCTCGGTGCGAAACACCTGTCCCCAACCCTCGAAGGCGACCGGAAACACCACGTCCGGCCGGCGCACCTCCGGTTTGCCCTGCGGCGGCACCGAGGGGCGCAAACGGACCAAGATACCACTTGGACCGTCCAGCAGGCGGCGCAACGACGACTCGAGCCTCGCTGGGCCGACATAGTGGTAAGCCGTGTTCACGTCGAATGCCGCCGAGTCATCTCTCACCGAAGCGGCAACCGAAACTTCTCCCAGGACGAAACGATAGTCGAGCCTGGCCGGTGCCGGCTGCTCGCTCCCCTCCCGGCGGGCTCGTTCCTCCAAGCGATCGAACAACTGCGGCGCCAATTCCAGCAGCGCCGCCTGGCAACTCCGCGATCCCCATCGCAGTTGGAAGTCGTGTTGGAGGCGAGCGGTTTCAGCCGCCATCGTCAGACTGACGCGAGCCACTCCGATCAGCGCCACGGTAACCAGCACCAGAGCCACCATGACGGCGGCCAACGCGAATGCCGGGCGCCGTCCTTCCCGGCTCGGACACGCGCCTAGCGAACCACATTCACGCGACATAGTACGCGGCCTCCCGTGTCGTAAATGACCAGCTCGGCACTTTGGGGCATCGTCGGCACGGCGCTCTCTTTCCCGCTCGATTCTTCCGGCCTACGAAACCCGCGTGCGGAAATCCTGCCCACCCCCGCCCACAGCAGAGTCCGGCGAACCCGACGCCCTCGCCCGCCCGTCGTCTCCACCACCGTACGAACCAGACAAGGTGTTCCCGCCACCGGTTCGACTTGGTAGACCACTTCGGCCGGGCGTTGCAGAAAACGCCCACGGATGGGGTCTTCGGCAAGCAGGCCCGAGAGTCGCACCGCATGGGAAGTCGCTGCCACCGATGTGGCATTCTCCAGATCGCGTTGCAGTTGGTCCCGCAGGATGCCAATCGACGGGGCTCGTTGATATTGGCGGGCTGCCCATCGTCGCTGCTGGGCCACCGAACGCAACACACCGCCCAGCAACACCATCAACACCGCCGACAGTACCGTCGCCACCAGCAGCTCGATCAATGTCAGTCCGCTCGAACGTTTCATCGGCGCGAACTCCCTCTGCTGCCACCACGCCGCTTCGCACCGGGCTGGTCGGCCGGCGGTCGCACTTCGGCCGGCCGCAACAACTCTACGGTCAATACCGGCCGTCCCCGCCGTTCGGCCGCATACATCTCGAACCGGATCGTCTCGACCGATATTCCTTCCGCCAGGGGATGAGACCGCAGCGGACGCGTTTGCCACATCCACGTCTGACTACCCTCGCTCACTCGTCCCTGGCTTTGACGGGGGATTTCGGCTCCCTTCCATCCCGACAGCAAGGCCTCGGCCGTTCGCAAGGCCGCCCGCTGACGAACCGCTCGGATCATCTGCTGACGGTGCAGACGGAATGCCGTCAGCATGCCCACCAACAACGTCGCGGCCATCACCAGGCTGACCACGACCTCGACCAGAGTCAATCCGCGGGGATCTACGAGTCTCATGGAAACTCCTTGCCAATCATCACCCGCTCGCAGTCATCAACGAATCGCCAACAGACGACGCACGCGGCGTTCATCTTTCAGTACGAGTGTCTGCCCCGATCCGCCCAGCACCATGATCCAGCGCGACAGTTTTGCTCCGGCCGTCATTCGAACGGCGTAAGTCTCCGACTGCCCGTTGGCCGTCATGACGACTTGCAATGTTCCGGTCCGGCTGGAGGTCCGGGCCGTCCACAACCGGTCGATCTTGACGCCGCGAGCCACGGTACGGATTTGTCCATTGGGGAGGCGAATGGCGGCGCGACCTCCCGAACCGATGAACAATCGCGTCGGTTGCCCGCGCTCGTGAGCCACATGTCGGGCATGGCTGTCGCAAGCCATCAGCATTTCGCAAGAAGAAGCAAGGTTGGCTCGAGCGACATGGCTGCGCACCGACACGACCACGATTCCGGCGATTACGGCGCAGAGGACCAGCACCGCGATCAGCTCGATCAGCGTCAAAGCGGACTTCCGGCAGCACCTAATCGGCTTCGCGTTCCACGTCATCGCTCGAAATGTCCTTGTCGGCACCGGTCCCACCCTCACGGCCGTCGGCACCCAAACAGATTACTTCAAAGGCCGATTTGCGACCGGGATTGTTGTAGACATACGGACGGCGCCACGGATCGAGGGGAGTCTTGTTGAGCAGACCATCCTCGAACTCGTCGCTGGGTTGAGCCAGGATCTCGATTCCCTCGTCATTGGTCGGATAGCGGCCATAGACGCTATAAAACGTCTCCAGAGCTTGCACGATTCGAGCGATTTCCGCCTTGGCCGCATTCTGCTTGCTGACGATCAAGTAGCTTCTGGTGCGAAACACGACCAGGCTGGCCAGCAGCCCGATGATCACCATCACGACGATCAATTCGACCAGCGAGAACCCACTGCGTCGACGCCTTGCGGGATTGAAATCACAACACATTGCCTGCCTCCAAAATGGGAAGAATGGTGGCCACCAGGACGAAACCGACCACGATTGCGAGGGCCACGATCAAGACGGGCTCGAGTAATGCAGCGAAACGAGCCGAGCTGGTGGCGACTTGGCGTTGGTAGTCGTCGGCGAGTTGGTCGAGCATCTCCTCCAGCCGGCCAGTTTCCTGACCAACGGAGAAGATGCGAATCGCCATCGGCGGAAATACACCCGCCCGTTCGAGTGCCGAAGCAACCTCTTTGCCTTCCATCACACTCCGTCGACACGCCTCGATGGCGTCCCGCAATACCAGATTGCGAGTCGCTCCGGATGCCAGTTCGAGTGCCTGAGTCAACACCATACCGCTGCGCAGCAACGACGACAGCACCAGCGCGATGCGCGACAGGCTTTGCTTGAGCAGCAGCGGTCCCAGGCCGGGCAGACGCAACAACGCTCGGTGGAAGCGCCGGCGAACCGCCGGCAGTCGCAACAACCCGCCGACCCCCACGACAGCCATCGCCGCCGTCAGGGCCAGCAGCCACCCGTATTCCAACAGAAGATCACTGCACGCTTTGACGACCCGAGTCGGCCATGGGAGTTGGGCTAGTGTCTCTTCCAAGTTTTCCAGCAGGGGCGGCATCACATAGGTCATCAAGAACACGGTGGCGGCCGTGCCGAACACGACCAGAAACAGCGGATAGGCCAACGCATTGAGCACCTGATCCTTCAGGTGAAGCTGACGCTGCTTGAATTCGGCCAGTTGCCGCAACACGCGATCGAGTTCTCCGGTGTGCTCGCCGACTTCGACCAGGTTTACCGAGAGTCGATCGAAGATGTCCGGTCGTTGCCGGAGTGCTTCGGCCAGGCCGGCGCCGGCCGCTACGCGTTCGCGCACTTCCAACAACGCCGCCCGGTAGCCACCGCGATATTGAGCCACGACCGTGTCCAGCGCTTCCAGCAACGGAATGCCCGCATCCAACAGCATGGTGAGTTCGTGAATCGTCACGGCCCACGCAGCGGCATGGCGAGTTCGCCGCATGCGGACGGTCGCGTGCTGCGGCTTGCCTGCGCGCACCGGCTCGAGCTGCCGTACACGGAGACCTCGAGCACGGAGTTCCTCTCGAGCTTGGCGCGGAGTATCCGCGGCCACCGTTCCTTTGACGGTGGCGCGTCGCGAATCGATCGCCTGGTAACGAAACACTCCCATCGCTCAACCGATTTCCGCCGGTTCGGTGTTGTCACGGATGGCTCGCGTCACCCGCAGGACTTCTTCCACCGTGGTCCAGCCTCTTTGGACCTTGTCCAGTCCGTCGTCGATCAACAGCGCCATTCCGGCCTCCCGCGCCGCCTGCCGGATGTCGGCCGCATTGCCCCGGTTCTGCACGAGTTCGCGACAGGCATCGTTCATCGTCAGTAGTTCGAATAGACCGATCCGTCCTCGGTAGCCCGTATTGCGGCACTGCTCGCAGCCTCGCCCCCGATAAATCGGCTCGCCCGTGGGAGCGGCTCCCAGCCGTGCCAGTTGCCGCCGCTGCTCGTCGGCCGGGACCGGTTCGCGACATTGCTCGCAAATCCGTCGCACCAGCCGCTGAGCCAGCGCGGCTACCAGAGAACTGGTTACCAGATAGGGCTCGATTCCCAGATCCAGCAGGCGCGTGACGGCACTCGCCGCGTCGTTGGTGTGCAGTGTGGAGAAAACCAGGTGTCCCGTCAGCGACGCCTGAATCGCCATCACCGCCGTCTCCCGGTCGCGGATTTCACCGACCATGATGATGTCGGGATCCTGACGCAACACGTTTCTCAGCCCGCGAGCGAAAGTCATCCCCTTCTTCTCGTTGATTTGCGTTTGGCTGACGCCCTCGAGTTGATACTCGATGGGATCTTCCAGCGTCAGCACGTTTTGATCGACCGTATTGATCTCTTGTAGTGCCGCGTAGAGCGTGGTGCTCTTGCCGCTTCCGGTCGGTCCCGTCACCAGCAGCAGACCGTGGTCGAGTTGGATCAGCTCACCGAACTCGCGGAGTGTCTGGTCGTTCATTCCCAGTTCGCCCAGCGAATGGAGTCGGGCACTCTTGTCCAACAGCCGGATCACCACTCGCTCGAGGTGACTCGTCGGCAGCGAAGCGATGCGGAGGTCGATCAGGCGGTCGCCGATCTGGACCGTGGCCCGGCCGTCTTGGGGCAGCCGCTTTTCGGCGATGTCCATGCGGCCCAGCACTTTGACTCGAGTCGTAACTTCGCCTTGCAACTCTTTGGGAATTTCGAAAGCGTCGAACAACACGCCATCGATGCGCTGCCGTACGATCACACGGTCTTCGTAGGGTTGGATGTGGATGTCCGAGGCACCGTTCTTCACGGCTTCGAACAGAATCATGTTGACCAGCTTGATGACGGGCGCTCGCCCCGTCGTATCCAGCAGGTCCTCGTGACGGCTCAAGGTCTCGATTTCTGAGAGCACGGCATCCCGATCGAGTTCGTCGATCAGGGCTTGGGTTTGTCCGGACTGAGCTTCGTAGGCACGGTTGATGGCCTGTTGCACTTGGTCTTCCGAGGTGACCACGACGGACAGCCGCGGCGTCAACATCCGCCGCACGATATCGGTTTGCCGCCATCCCGCCAGATCGCAGATGGCGATCGTCGGTCGCTCGTCGTGGAGCAATCCCATGAGCCGATGGCGGCGCACAAACCCGATGTCGAACGTCTCGACGAACCGGTCCCACACGTGATGAGCAGAAAGTTGGGGCACGTATGGCAGGCCGAGTTTGTGGGAGATTTTCTGAGGCGTTAGCTCGGATCGGGCGACGGTGGACATGGAGGACGATGGCGAACGGCGCGACAAAGGACAAGGCTGTTTTCACACTTCCGGTCGCAGG
>Ga0256839_1001023_pt1 | contig 34912 bp, 26 predicted proteins | sample 354166metaG_FD_185968 | JGI IMG/M metagenome (GOLD analysis project Ga0256839, IMG submission 185968) | Hydrothermal vent microbial communities from Mid Atlantic Ridge, Atlantic Ocean - 354-166 | ecosystem: Environmental > Aquatic > Marine > Hydrothermal vents | place: Atlantic Ocean: Mid...
AAAGCTTCGTTTATCTCGACTATTTCCATATCATCCATACTTAGCCCCGTCTGTTTAAAGAGTGTATGTGTAGCAAACACGGGTCCCAGTCCCATACGCTTAGGCTCTAGCCCCTCATAGGCATAGTCACGTAAATACCCCAAAGGCTCTAGACCTCTTTTTTTGGCTTCACTCTCGCTCATCAGTACTACCCCTGCTGCTGCATCTGTAATCTGTGAAGAATTACCCGCTGTGACTGTACCATTTCTTCGGTCAAAAAAAGGTCGTAAACGTGCCAGTTTTTCTATGGTTTGACTCTCACGTATACCGTCATCGAAGTCTAGGTACGCACCTTTATGTGTGTCATACACCACAGCCATACTCTCTTTGGCAAAACGTCCAGAATCTTTGGCTTTTGCAGCCTTCTGGTGACTCTCTAGTGCAAACACATCTTGTTCTTCTCTACTGATGCCAAAGTCTTGTGCTAGTACCTCTGCAGTATTCCCCATAATCAGCCCACTCACAGGGTCAGTAAGCCCAGACATAAGCCCCACGATGGGTTTGAGAAAGGCAGGTCTAAAACCCAGTAAGGCACGTACCTTATCCACTGCCGTTTTAGATGAAGCCAGTTTGCTAAAAAGTCCTGTCATCTTCTGACTATACACCAAAGGAATGTTAGACATAGATTCTACCCCACCACAAACATACACCGTCCCCTCACCTGCATAAATGCGAGAGACCGCTGTGGTGATGGACTCCATACCAGACGCACAGTTACGATGTACAGTAAGAGCAGGTGTACTCTCAGGAAATCCTGCACGCAAGGCTATCACCCTAGCAATGTTCGCCGCATGTATAGGCTGAGCCACATTACCGATGATGACTTCATCTACCTCATCCACATCCACAGGAGAACGAAGCATAAGCTCTCGAAACAGCGTAGCTCCCAGCTCATCTGCGGGCATACGAGCAAACTTACCACCTGCTTTTGCCATAGGTGTACGTAGCCCATTGATAATAGCGATACGTTCTTTTTGAGTATTTGTTGTTGTAGGTTTTGTCTTCATGGGGTTATCCTTTTAGACTGTATATCATAGTATAAGGTTATTTGTGTGTATTAGGTGTGCAAATTCCCGAACATTACACATGCCCCTCATACATCCTCTCTATCTCCTCAGCATACTCTTCCATCAAATGACTTTTTGCCAGTTTCATGGAGGGTGTGAGGTGTCCGCCTTCTATACTTAGTTCATCTGAGATGATATGGTAGGCACGTACCTTTTCCCAGTGGTTTAGCTTCTTGTTAAGCTTGGCTATAAACTTGGCTGTCATGATTCTAAACTTGTCCGACTCTAGAGCTTTAAGCGCTGTGGTTTTCATATCTGTAGCAAGCCTACCTAAAAACTCATGTTCTATAAAAAGCAGTGCCGTCACATATGGTCTGCCATCTCCTAGCACTAAGGCATGTTCAAACCAGCCATTACTGGTAAGTTTCTGCTCTATATACACTGCTGTCACATACTCCCCAGTAGAGGTCTTTAATAATTCTTTGGTACGTCCCGTGATACTCACATACCCCTCTTCATCTATACTGGCTAAGTCTCCTGTATGAAACCAACCCTCTTTATCTATGGCTTTGTCTGTAGCGTCTGGGTTATTATGGTAGCCTCGCATAACGTTAGGACCTTTGACGAGCAGTTCTTTTTGGGGACTAAGCATCACATCTACATGAGGAAAAGCTTTACCCACAGTACCTATCTTGTTGGCTTCAGGCGTGTTTGCTGCTACAACAGGACTGGTCTCAGTCAACCCATAGCCTTGGTAAAGCGGTATGCCTATATTTAGATAAAAATTATAAAGTGCATCTGGTAGAGCTGCACCACCACTTATCATCATACGCATACGCGTACCAAGGGCTAGACGTAGCTTTTTGTACACGATAGCATCTAAGAGTTTATCTATGATGCCTTTAGGTGCATACGGGTCTGTCGTAAGTCCACGATGAAACGCCAAGCTTACCAATGCCTTTTTGATGAAACTGCCCGCCATCGCTTTGAGTTTCATCTTGAAAAATACTTTTTCAAGAAGTCGTGGTACGACTGTCATTACAGTAGGGTTTACCTCTTTAAGTAACACCCCTACATTCTTCACATCATCTGCAAAATAGACTGTAAGTTCTTGCGAGAGATAAAAATGCATCACCATACGCTCAAAGATATGTGCTAGAGGCAAAAATGAAAAGGCTATGTCTGTCTCTTTATCAAAATGGTAGTTTTGCTCTGTAGCATGTATCTGAGAGATAAGATTGGCATGGGTGAGTTCCACACCTTTAGGTGTACCTGAGGTTCCTGAGGTATAGACAATAGTGGCTAAGTCATCAGGCTCTATACGCCCTAAAAGCTCATCAAAAAGTGCAGGATTGGCTTTGTCTATCTCTGCTCCTAGTCTTAGTAAATCATTTAAACATCTGTAGCCACTCACTTCGTCAATATAGATAACTTCTATACTTTTGTCCACTTGGTGTATAAGATTTTTTTGTGTTTCATTTTCTATAAAAGCCGTATGAATGTTCGCATCTAAAAACTCAAAGAGCAAGTTTTTAGATGATATGTTTGTAAACAACGAAACAGACACTGCCCCACAAAGCATCAAAGCATAATCAAGCATAATCCAGTGTGCTGAAGGGGCAATAGCAATAGCAACTTGTTTGTCTCGCCAATTATTGTCATTAAAAGCTAGGGTGAGGTAACGTATATCTCGTAAAAAGTCTTCTTTAGAAAAGCTCTGCCAGACACCCTCTTTTTTATGATGCAAGAAGTCTGCTTTAGGGGCGGTACTTTCAAGATGTCGGTACAATTCTCCAAAATGTCTAAATTTGTCATACATAGCGTCTCCTTTAAAGAAACAAACTGTGCTAAGTATAAATCAAATGTGTGTATTAGGTGTGCAAAACGCTTTTATGCCTTTAGTTTCTGTAATTGTTTTTCACCATACCACCACAAGAATATTGCTGAAGAAAATATAATCATATCCAAGCCTATCCAAAGAGAGAGTATCCCCAACCCTACCCATGCCAATATAGAAAACACAATCACTGGGGCGAGTACTTGTCTGTAGATGCTTATGGGCATAATAACATTAGGTTTAGCAATGCCTTGGAGCATCGCAATGTAGATAAATATTACCACGAACCCATAAGATGCCACACCACTCACACGCAAATACAATGCTGTTTGTTCTATAACCATTACATCAGAGCTAAGCAGGCCTGCAAAAAACTCCGCAAACAGTAAAAATGCACTCACACCTATAGTACTCAATACCCATCCATACCGAAGAGCCAAGTGCACAGTAGGTGCAACACGGTCATATGCTTTTGCACCATTGTTTTGTGAGACTATTGCAAGTGCTGCGATGTTTAATCCGATGACGGGCATAAGAAATATCTGCTCTATACGCATCCCTATACCAAAGGCTGCCACAGCTTCTTTCCCAAAAGGTGCTACAAAATAAGTGATGATATACATACCAAATGCCATCATAAACATGTTGACACTAGGTGGCAAACCTTGTTTTAAAATATCTACCAATACAACACTATCATGACGATACGCAGAGAACCCACACCATAGTTTTGTCTTTTTTAGTTTATAGAGTAAATAAGCCATAGTAATACACTCAGATATCACCGTAGCCATCGCAATACCCTCCACTCCCATAGAAAAATACTCTATAAACATATAATCCAGACCTATGTTTAGAAATGCAGTAACTATCAGCACATTTCTAAATGACTTGGTATCTCCTACAGCATTAAGCATAGCATTAAAAAAGAACGCACCCATAAAAAACACTGAAGCATAAAGTATGATATTAATATAGGCTAATGTTTCTTGTACATACGAAGGGTCACCCAAAGCTTCTACCAAATAGGGCACTGACATCACGCCAGCAACAGAAAGCAACACAGACAAAAACAGAGCAAACACCATAGCGTTGAGTGCAATATGCTGTGCTTTTAGCACATTTTTTTCGCCCAAGGCATTGCCCACCAAAGAAGTCACAGCTTCAGACATACCTATACCGATAGCAAGTATCATAAAAAATATAGATGCAGATAAAGAGAGTGCAGCCAGTGCTTGTGTAGAGATAAGCCCTGCAAAAAAGGTATCAGTGACGTTGAACATCGTATGGAAAAAGTAGCCCGTAACAGCGGGAACAGAGAGTGTTACAATGTGCTGTTTGATATTTCCTTGGGTAAGGTCTAAGTGCATGGTCTATCTTTATAATGAAAGTCAACCATACTACTTGAGGGAGGCTTTACTTTGGCTAAAAGAATCCCCGTTGCTTTTTTAGCAATAATCCAGCAACATCCCATCTTTGACTGCTTGCATAGACTCTTTCCCTACAAGACGCTCAACAATAGCTAGACCAAAGCACACAGCAGTCCCTGGTCCTTGTGAAGTAATCACATTTCCGTCGGTCACTACCTTAACATCATCTCTGTATCCTGGATGGTCTATCTCTTCTTTGGCTCCAGGGTAGCAGGTATAGTCATTACCAAGTACCCCTGCTTTTTTAAGTACAAAAGGAGCTGCACACATAGCCCCTATGATTTTCTTGGCTTTAAACTCTTGCACGAGTTCTATGACACGTCTGTTTTCAGCCAATGCATAGGTACCATCCCACCCACCAGGGAGTACCATCATATCGAAGTCATCAGAAATGACATTTTTAAGAGCAGTATCTGCTTTAACACCTATGCCATTTGCTCCTGTGACAACTTTACCATGAGATAATCTATCATCAATGTACGCAATACGCACTTCTATGCCTCCACGTCTCATAACATCTATAAGACCTACCGCTTCTACTTCTTCAAATCCTTCTGCCAATGGTAATAATACTGCTGCCATAGCTTCTCCTTTAGTATGATTAGAATTTTATGGGTCTGAATGCTGTTGATTCAACTTCTTTGAAACCCATTTCTTTGAAAATTTCTACTATCTCTTTGTCTAGTTTTTGATTATATTCTATACGAGCTTTATCTTTTATGTCAAACATCGTTAACCAGTTTTGTAATCTAGGCATACCAACGACTAACTTGTTAGTCCCTTTTTGTATATACATGTATATAGTACAAGGTGCGAAGACTGCTGTGTCAGGCCGTGCACCAGCATTGTCAAACATTGTGTATGAATATTTAAAATGGCAAAGAGAAAATGTCCAAAACTCATCCATATGTGGCAGTAAATTTGAGCCATCAAATGTCTCTTTAAAATTAAAAAATCCAGCCATTATGTACCCTTTTGTCTCAAATGCCTCTTCAACTTTTTCCTGAATCTCATCTACAAAATCCATTAATTTTTCAGGCCTCTTAAACTCAAGCTCAAAATTCATCATGGTATCTGCTGCAGTATTATCGTACGTTTCATATGTCATTTTTGCATGAGGGAAATTGTTGATAATCAATGCATCAAGTTTAGCCATACTCTTCCTATACCCATTCATAACTTCTTTGTTTGTTGTACCAAGCATATCAAATACCGCTTCTGTGGTTAAATGTGAAATAATCGTTTCATTCTTGTCTTTATGCTTATACATAAGTAAGTTAAAAGGGTTAAACCCCGCAAGTGTGGGGTCAATGTTCAATAAAGGTTTGACTGATTTTTTATCCACAATAGTCATAAAAGAGAGTAAATCCAATGTTGTAGAACCATACATTTTTTGATAGACTTTATGTACATTCTTTCGTGGATCAGGAGAGAGGAAGCCAAGAGGTTTTAGCTGTTCATCCATCATGTTATTATATGTTTTTTCAGCGTTGCCTGGTATGGTATACACTATAATAGATTTTTTACTTGTAGTTTGTATATCATCTGCTATTGTCTTTTCAACAGAATAAAGTCCCGTAAGAACTCCCATGACCAAAAGCATCATACCAAATGTTTTTTTCATACTATTTACCTTTTTATTTATTATATAAAGTGTAACATTTATTTTTAATAAATTATCTCTTAAATAGTTACTTTAACATACATCCCTGGGAAAATATTTTTCTTACCTTGATCAAAATGTATACGCATCTTAATCTTATGTGTCATTGGATTCGCATCAGGTACAATCGCATGAATCACTCCTGTGGTTTGATAGTTTACAGAAGGTATCTCAACATCTACTTTTTGTCCCACATGCACTCTTGAAATAATGCTCTCAGAAATAGAAACATCAACTTCCAAACTTTCCATATCTACCAACATAATGGTTAACATGCCGGGCATCACCATATCCCCTACTTTAATATTACGTTTCACCACAATACCATCTGAAGGTGCTTTCATTTTGATATAATTATATGTACTCGCTAGTTGTTTTGCCCTGATATTTGCTTCTTTGACCATCACTTGCATCGACTTTAACATCGTTTCCACATTAGCAGCTTGCGCGTCGACATCCAAAACATCTTCAAAGTCAATCTTATCTTTACCTTTATACGTCGTTCTAAGTCTTATTTTCTTTTTGTTTAACCTATGAAGTTTATCACGCCAAAACTCAACCATTACTTTTGTCTGTTCCAAAATAAGATCTGCCTGCATTTTCATCATGTCGAATTCTGCTGATTCCATCTCATATAAATCATCATCACGCTTTACCCTGTCACCGATTTTAACAAATACGTGTTTAATATAGCCCATAAATCTGCTGCCGATCATCTGTTGACCATCCGAGACTACTGTACCAGTTAACTTAATGGGACTCTTTGTATTTAAGTCTATTACACTTGCCTGCATATAAAGAGTTGTTAGCAATATGAACCATATACCTTTTTTCACTTTCATAACCTTTTCATACAATCATACATAAAATAAATCACAACAGACAGAGTCTTACAATATTTTTTATCATAATATTTTTAAAATTGTACCTAAATAACACTAAATCAATAGTATTGATGGGTCTAAAAATAAAGTAAGACTATATAGTAAGTTTTAAATATATTATATATTTTTATTAAGTTTAAGTTATATTTAATATAAAATATTATATAATTCCAAAATAAAAATTTAGGGGAAAAAACCATGAAAACAGTAATAAAAACATCCGTAGCCGTAGCTGCACTATTGGGCACAAATGTACAAGCAGACTTTAGTTTTGGAGATATGTTCAAAGATATGAAAGAAGCTGCAACCAGTATGAGTACAGACGCTAAAGACAGTGTTAAAGTAATGACAGATGGTGCAGTTGAAACATCTAAAAGTGCAGAAAGAACAGTAACAAATGTAAGTGAAGATGCTAAAGATTCAACTGTTAAAATATCAGATGACATCAAAACGATGGAAGTGAACACTTCATCTGCTGCAACAACCGCAACAACCTCTGTATCCTCTGATGCTAAAGACTCAGTTAAAACCACATCAACTGATATGAAAGACTCAACTGTTTCAGTATCTAAAGATGCAACAACATCAGTAAAGACAGTATCTGACAATGCAAACTCAACAGCAACAACAGTTTCCAATGATTCAACTACCGCTGTCAAAACAACTACTGATAACGCTTCTTCGACTGCAAAAACAGTTTCTAATGATTCAACAGCATCAGTAAAAACTGTATCTGATAATGCAAATGATTCTGTTAGAACTATATCTGAAGAAGACTATGCAGAATACATGAGACTCAAAAACGCTACAAAATAAATCTCATCATACCACTCTTTTAAGCTACCATTTTATTTGGTAGCTCTCTTTTCAAGACTTTTTATCATAACTTATTTTTATTATTTTTATCATTTTTGTGTTAAACTATTGTTTATCATCACCAAAGGATACACTTGAAAAATCTATGGATGCTTATTCTGTTTACTGCCACCGTATTAATGCCTACACTTTTATGTAGTGTAACACTTCCGACAAAAGAAACCAGTATGAACAAAAACCTTGCAGTTTTTTATTCTCATACCGGGAATATGGAAAAGAAATATAATACGTTTATAGAAAAAAAACTACAACACATTGGCTTCAATGTAACAAATCCGCATAAAAGAGTCAATGACCAATATGAAAAACAATATGGCTCAACAGTTTTAGATGTACTCAGTTTCATGCCTATTGTGAATGATAGTGCTATTTTACCTCTACTTAACATTGACCCCCGTATTGCTGGATTTGCCCCATTTAATATGCTTATCTATAAAAAACTAGATGAGAATATCACATATATAGGTCACTTACTTCCAGAAGTCATGTTAGATATCTTAGACATCAGAAATGAAGAAGTACGAAAAACTTTTTCTTCAACATTGAAAGCCCTTGATGAAACAACTACCCAAGAGATAGGTGGTAATATTTCATATTTACAGTATCATACACTTCCTAAACAGACGATGATTCACTATGCATATGAATTTCAAGCCCCTGAAGATTTAGATGACTTTATCAGTGAATTTCAAAACACTTTTGAACTTGCATTTATAAATAAAGGCTATCTCATTGCAGGCTTTCATGACTTTATGGATGCCACAGATGATGCAGAAGAAATACTTTCTAGTTATGATGCTTTTTGGACATATTCTCTTTGTCATCTCGAGTTTTCATACAACATGTTTGATACACAAGGAGCAAGACCAGAGGCAGGGATATTTGCTCCTTGCACTATATATATGTATATACCAAAAGGGACTAACAAAATTGTTCTTGGCATGTATCAACTTCAAAATTGGTCTCATACACTTAATATCAAAAATAAAAAACGTTTACGTCTTGTAAAAAAATTAGATACCCAAATACCTACTATCCTTAAAAACCTAGGCATGCAAGCCATACCCAATACAAATCCTCTTCTGACACCCCACAATGATATACCCTCTGAAGATGTATCCATGCAGCATATAAAAGTAGGTGACAAAACACTAAATATTCAAATCCCCAAAGTACCTACTGTTCCTAAACCCAAACCTAGTATCTCCACATTCATATCCAATAGAGGTACCAATTTTTCAAAACATATACCCCCAAACCATCAATCTTCATCTACAAATATCGGTGAAGCCCATCACGGGAAAATTTCTGCCTATCTCCGCACAGATTTCTTAGATGAACATACCGTAGAAGAAAAACTTAATGCTGCAGGGTTCGATGTTTTGTCTGTATATCCAGTGAATAAACAAGAAGACCTTATTTCCATAGTCTTTAGCAATGAATCGTTACTAGAAATAGCCAGTAAACCTAACAGAGGCTTTATGGCATCTTTACGTATCCTTATAGATAAAAAAGATAAAAAACTAAGTATAACCAACCCTTTATATATGGCAAAAGGTTTTTTACAAGAGGAGTTTAATGAAAATAAAATAAAAAATATTTTATCCCAACTCATCACAAAATTTCCTCACTTAAAAAACTCTAAAGATACATTACCCTATCAAGATTTAGCACAATACCAATTCATGAAAGGGATGCCTAGGTATGAAGATATGATTGAAGTTGCTTCAGGCGATGATTTACTTCAAAAAGTAAAAAAGAATAAAAACGTTGTCTTTACACAAACATTAAAAAATGGTGCAACACTCATAGGTATTAAACTAGGAAAAAGAACACGCCAATTTACTAAAAGAATAGGCAGAAACAATGCTGCTCTATTACCATACCCCATACTCATTGAGGAAGGTAAAGCCAAAATTCTTGATCCCAAATATTATATCTCATACATGTACCCTATGCTTAGTATGACTGAGTTTATGACAATAGCCACTATCCCTGATGCAATCATCAAAGAGTGTGAAAAAGTTTTTAAGAAACCATAGATGACGTTAGGCTACTTCTCTTTATCACTATTTTCTTCTTCTAGTCTCGGATCTCTACCCGATCTTCTATCAAAAGGTATAATATTCTCTTGACTATCAGTTAAAGGGAACTGTACCTCTTCTTGTTCAAACCTACGGTCTTGTTTTGTTCGAAGTATATTAATATCACTGATTGACTTTTGATTTTGAGCATCTACTATCTTTTGCATCATTTTAAGATCTTTTTTAGTGAGCCTTAATGCTGCATCAACCCAAATCTTAGTGATATCTATCAACTCATCATAGTCTAATTGTTGATATCTATGTCTTGCAGCCTGTATCGCCTGCATACCATTAAAAAGGCGACTGTTTCTTTTCATATATTGATTCACAGCCTTTTCACCCTCACCTTTTTTTGCTACCGTTGTAATGACACCCATCTCATAGAGTGTTTGTGCATCATAGATTTTTCCACTCGAAATAATTTCTTCAGCCTTCTTAACACCAACAGACCTTGCTAAAAAACTATAAGCACCCATGCCTGGAATAAGATTAAACCTTATCTCAGGCATGCCCATTCTACTTTGTTCTTCTGCTATACATACGTTATAAGAGATAGCTCCCTCAAAACCACCACCCAGAGCTATTCCTTCAACAAGTGAAATAGTTGTAATAGGTAAATTTAAATTTACTGCATTTGCATAAACGATATCAATACATATCTTCGCATATATAAAAAGTGTATCTCTATCTTTATTTTCAATCAATTCAGAAAATAAATTTAAATCACCACCATAATTATAAATTTCTGGTGTCTGAGATGCATTTACAAAATATTTTACTGGAGTTTTGGGTTGCATATTATTGACTTCAAAATAGGATATGATATCTCGTTGCAATTGTCGAAACTCCTTAAGTAATTCTATACTATAACATGGACGTACATTTGGTTTTGTATAACTCCAAATTGCTTCTGTTTTAGGATCATAGCGTACTATGATTTCACCTCGGTCTCGTAATAAATTATGAAATTCTTTATCCATACACTCTCTTTACTTTAAATTATTAAATATTACTAGTATTTTATCAGCTTCCATTGGTTTATAATATAGATATCCTTGCATAATATGGCACCCCATACCCAATAAAAAAACCTCTTGTTCTTTTGTCTCAACCCCCTCTGCAACGATACCTAGATGCATACTTTGTGCCATAGAAACTATCGCGTGTACAAGTGCTTCATCTTCTTGATCCCCTGGGATATCATTGATAAAAGTTTTATCTATTTTCAGTCTATTCACTGGTAATTTCTTCAAGTAAGACAAAGATGAATACCCTGTTCCAAAATCGTCTATAGCCAGGGTAACACCCAATCTTCTTAATCTCTTTAGAACCATAATAGCTTGACCAAATTGCTGCATAGCATACCCTTCCGTAATTTCAAGCTGTAACCAATCTTTTTTAAAGTGTGTCTTATCCAAAATATTTTCTATTTTAGAAACAAGTCCCTTATGTCGTAACTGTTTTACAGAGAGATTTACTGACACGCATGGAGGAGAAAATCCTTGTTTTTCCCAAAGTATCAATTGATCTGAAACTATATCTAAAACCTTTTCGCCAATTTCTATAATTATAGAACTACTCTCAGCTATATGTATAAATTTATCTGGAGAGAGTAAGCCCAGCTTAGGATGTTGCCATCTTAGTAATGCCTCCATCCCCACTAAGGTATTTGTGTTTGCATCAATAATAGGCTGATAATAAACAACAAATTCATTTCTCTGGAGTCCCTGTCGCATGCTTGTTTCCAAGGAAACTCGTTCAATTGCCTGTTCTGTCATTTCATGTTTATAAAAATGAAATAAATTATTTCCTTCTTTTTTAGCACTGTACATCGCAGAGTCTGCACACTTTAATAATGACTCTACATCTTCACCATCCACAGGATAAATACTTACTCCTATACTTACACTTACATATAATTCATGTTGTTTGATTAACATAACTTTACCTAATATTTGGATGAGCTTTTGTGCAATTTCACCTACTTTATACATATCATTTAAATCTTCTAAAAGTAGAGTAAATTCATCTCCACCTAAACGAGCCAAAGTATCGGATTGTCTAATGTTTTTTTGTAATCTTTTGGCTACAACTTTCAATACTTCATCACCTATATGGTGTCCTAATGAATCATTAATCTCTTTGAAATTATCAAGATCAAAAAATAAAATTGCTAACTTTTTATTGACTCTTTGTGCTTTATCTATAGAATGTTTTAGTCTATCATTGAAGAAAATACGGTTAGGAAGACCTGTAAGCATATCATAATGGGCAAGGTGTTCAAAAGCATCTTTTTGTCTCTGAAGCTTATTTGCACTATCTAGCAATTCAAGATTACTTTTTTGATACACTAGAATACGTTTTTGAATTTCTTTTTTCACTTTTTCTTCGAGCTTAGAATTTATATCATAAAGTTTTTGTCTTGTGTCTAATTCTCTTTGCTCATACAAATTCACAACTGTGGTTCCTATTAAAAGTATAACTATAGCAAGAGTCAGTGTATATGTATCTAAACTTGTATCTACAATGTATTCAAGTCCTAGTATTGTACAAAGAATCAAAGCAGTTATGGCTAACCCTAATTTTCTACCTCCAAGAAAAAAAGAAAAAATAATAATAACCAGGAACCATGTAAAACGAATTTGTTCTGTGGGGTACTTTGTTATTGCTACAGCGACCAATGCAATACTCACTATAGGAAAAATAGGCAGTATCAATTTATAGTTTTCCTGAGACCTTCTAAGAAGATAAATAAAAAATAGATCCAAGGATAAATATATACCATTATATGAAGCAAATACATATTCTTCTCTTACAGATAACAATATTGTCAAAGTACCTACAAATAAAAATATAATAACTAAAGCACTATTCATGAGCATGAATTTTGATTTCAATTCATACTGATCTCTAGTAAAGTGATATCCGCTAACAAGAATATTTTCAAGGTTCAACATTTCACCCTTAGTATTTATTATATTGAATGAATCATTCTACCTAGAAAATGTCAAATACTCTTGACATTCTTTAAAAATGATTTATTTTGCTTTCTCCAAATATTTGCCTTCAACGGTATCTACCTTTATCATCTCACCTTCTAAAATGTGAAAAGGTACTTGCACCACTGCACCACTTTCAAGTGTAGCTGGTTTTTTACCACCTTGTGAGTCACCTTTAAAGTTAGGTGGTGTCTCCACAATTTTCAACACCACCGTTTGTGGGATTTCAACTGAAATTGCTTTGCCTGCATGAAATAAAATGTCTGCTTCCATACCATCTATCATAAATGCAAAAGTCTCTTTGCCTACTTGCTCATGCGTGAGACCAATTTGGTCAAACGTTGTTGTGTCCATAAACTGAAGAAAATCACCATCATCATATAAAAACTGCATCGTTTTTTGTTCAAGCTCAGGTGTATCAAATTTGTCACCTGCGTGTACTGTCTTTTCAATCACCTTACCCGTCTGTAAGTTCTTCACCTTCATGCGTACAAATGCTGCACCTTTTCCTGGTTTAACATGATGAGCCTCTATGACTTTGTAAGGATTTCCAGTAATTTCAACCCTTACCCCTTTTTTAATATCACCCATACCGACTGTAGCCATAAATAGTCTCCCTTAAATAAAAATTCAAACGATTATAACAAATACTTAATATAAAGAGGGTAAATTACACCCTCATGTGCATAAATACCCATATGATATCTATATACTTAATTTTTATCAAAATCCATTGCTTTTGCATTATCCATAAGGACAGGAATAAAGAGTAAAGAAACAAATACAGCAGCTACCGTACCAGAAATAAGTGCCACTCCAAGTCCGCCAAAAACGGGATCTCCTGCAAGTAAAGCTGATCCTAAAATAATAGCAACAGCCGTTAACATTATCGGCTTGGCTCTTGTTGCTGCTGCGACTGCTATAGCTCTACGTTTCTTCATATTTTCATGTTCCATGAGAGACTTTGCAAAATCAATAAGAAGCAGTGAGTTACGTGAAGAAATTCCAATCAACGCTATAAACCCTATCAAGGATGTAGCCGTAAGGAAAAAAGTCTCCGACGTGAACCAGTTGGCTACCCAATGCCCTACAATCACACCTATCAGTGACAAAAATGAACCCAAAAGAACAATACCACTAATAGCAAAACTTTTATAATAAATAACCAATAACAAGAAAATCAAAATCAGTGCAGAAATAAATGCGCCTCCAAGGTCTCTAAACGTATCTAATGATACTTTCATCTCGCCATCCCAGCGTATAAGAAACTGTTCATGCGTCTTTTTATCTTCCAACGTGAAATCAAACATATATGTTGAAAACCCTGCTTTGGTAATAGTATACGCTTCTTTGAATTTTTCTAACATTACATCACGTGCATCCAACAATGGATACACCTGTGACACCATATCTGTCTCCGCGACAACATTAACCATGCGTGAAAGATCTTTATGCATAATCATTGGATTTGATTTGACTTTTCTGATGCTTACTACTTCACTTAAAGGTACCATCATTCCTTTAATATTCATCAAATTCAATGAAGAGAGTTTAGACTCTAAAGCATCAACACTTGAAACTGGTAATTTCTTACTTTCATCATCTAAAATCAAAAATATATTGATTTGATCTGGCGAGTTTTTTGCATTTTTATGGGCAATTACCATACCTTCAAAAGCAAGATACAAAATATTATTCACCTGTTTAACACTTAACCCACTTCGTGCAATCTTTTCTTTATCTGGGACAAGTTCATATTTATAATAATTGTCATCTGCCATAATATCGATATCTACCAAGCCATCTGTCCCACTTAAAACATCTGCAACATCTACAGCAATACTTCTTACTTTTGACATATTGTCTCCATGCACTTCTACAACTATAGATGCCAATGTTGGTGGGCCAGAAGGCTGTTCTATAAATTTAATATTTGTACCCTCTTTTAATGGGGTACATGCATCTTGAATCATTGGTCTTAAACGTTGTACCATTAAAAATGAAGGTTCATTACGATGGTGTTTATCCGTAAGGTTTACCGAAATTTCTGAAACATTTTCTGTACGTTTCATACTTGCACCTTTCACAAGACCCGCATAGTCAAGAGGAATACCTTGACCTAAAAAAAGCTCCAGATGCATGACTTCTTTTTCTTTTTTTAAAAAATCAATCACACAATCACTCACTCTCTTTGTTTCATCTATGGATGATCCAGTAGGTGTGTCTACATAAATAGAAAATGTATTCGCACTTTTACCTGGTAACATTTTAGCCAGCACCAACTTTGTAGGAAACATCATAAGTGAAAGAAAAAAGGCAGCTGCGGTTAAAATAATAACCATTTTTTTCTTTTTTTTACTCTCAAGAATACTAAAAATAAAGTTTTCAAGATTTTTCATTATTTAGTCCCTTCATTGTGTTTTGCTACACTTGAATGATGTTCTGGTTTCTTAAGTAATTTTAAACTCAAATATGGTGTAAAAATATAAGCCACAAAGAGTGATGCAATAAGTGCAACAGGTACATTATATGGTATGGGTTTCATAAAAGAACCCATCATCCCTCCCACAAATGCCATAGGCACCATAGTCAAAATTATTGCCAATGTAGCCACATTGGTAGGTGCTCCGATTTCATCTGTTGCTTCTATCAAAAGTGCATCCATCTCTTTATCTTCTACACCATGACTGTGCAGATGTCTATGTATATTCTCAATCACAATAATCGCAGCATCTACCAAAAGACCAAGAGAAAGTAAAAGCGCAAAGAGGGTGATACGGTTCATAGTCTGTCCCGTCATCCATGCGGTAAAAAGTGTGACTGCCAAAATCGCTGGTACAGTAAACGTCACTATCAATGATTCTTTCCAACCCAGTGCAAAAACCAACATCAGTGCAATAATTATAATCGTAATGATAAGATGACTCATGAGCTCATTCACTGCTTCATTCGCCCTCTCCCCATAATTTCGCGTAATTAAATACCCTACACCCATTTTGCCAAATTCATCTTCATATGATTTCAAAATATCAACAACATCCTCAGCAACAAATACTGCATTAGTTCCAGCCAGTTTAGCGACTGTCATAGTAATCTGATTTTGTTCTTCACCCATATCACTACTATTGTGGTCTTCTCTTAAAACTATTTTAGCCGTTTGGAAATTTTGAATGTCCAAACCTTTTGTTACTTTTGCAACATCCCTTAAATATATGGGAGATCCCATATATTGAGCAACGATTACATCCCCGACATCTTCAACACTTTCAATGGCATTTTTAACCCCAAAGATAACAAGCTGATTATCTTTCGTTTTACCTTTCACATCAGGGACATCTACAGCAACCGATTGCACTGCTTGCATTATCTGTCCTAAAGAGAGGTGATACGCCGATAACCTTCCCATATCAACTTCAATATTGTACTGTGCCTTTCGAGCCCCTTTTAATGTCGTTTTTGCTACTGCATCTACGGCATTAATCTTCTGTTGTACCTTACGTACCAACTCAAAAAGTCTTACATCATTCACATTACTGTTTGCTTTAGGATAAAAAGCTACACTTATAATAGGAATATCAATATCGATATCAAAAGGTTTTATCAGTGGTTGCATAACCCCTTTTGGCATACTGTCCATATTTTGCATTACCTTGTCATAAAGCTTAAGGTTAGAATCTTCTCTATTTTCACCGATATAGTACATCACATTGACAATCCCAACATTATCCATAGCCATACCATAGATATGTTCTATCCCCTTTACCTCACGAAGTTTACGCTCCAAAGGTTTTACAATAATATTTTCAATCTCTTTAGGTGTTGCACCTGGCATTGCCACAACAACTGCACCTCCTGAAATAGCAATCTGCGGGTCTTCCTCTCTTGGCATAATATTGAGTGCCAAATAACCCATAATCAGTAAAAAAGCACCTAATACAATAGTCAAAGGATTATACAGAAAACCTTTTGCCAATTTACCTGCAATATTTACAATGTGATATTCTTTTTTATTTTCCATAGATACCTACTTAATTATAATTTTCACATACATCCCAGGATACACAGATCGATTTTTTGCATCAAACTTCATTTTAATCTTAAACTTATGTGTCATTGGGTTTGAATTTGGAATAATAGAAGTAATTTCACCAACACTCTGTAACCCGATAGAAGGGATTTCTATCTCGACTTTTTTACCTAAACTAATATGTTTTAATTGCGTTTCACTCAACTCGGCAATAATTTTTAATCTACTCAAATCTGTGAGCACTACTGCTGGCATACCAGGAATTGCCATTTCCCCTTCATTCAATCGTTTCTCAACGATTACCCCATCATTGGGGGCATGTATTTTTAAATAATTATACTGGTTCAACACTTCGTCTTTTTTTGCTTCTGCCTGTTTGACCTGATCTTCTGATATTTTTACCATATCTTTTAGGTTTTTTTCTGAAAGTTGCAACATTTCAAATTCATATTTAGAAACCATATTTTTTTTAAATAGTCTTTCATGTCTTGCTAAATTTGTTAGTACATTATTATATTGATTTTTATTCATTTGAAGTGCAAGTCTCGCTTGTGAAATGGCAAGATCAACTTGCCTTTCAGCTGATTCTATCTCTTTGGAATCAATTTCATAAATTAACTGTCCTTTTTGAACAATATCACCTTCAGAAACGGCCATATTTCTAACATAACCCATGTAACGGCTAGTAAGCATTTTTTGGTTATCTGATACCACTGAGCCACTTAGATTAATCTCCACTGCATGAACAGAAGAAATCATAAATACTAAAGTTATTATTTTCATTACTGTATGCTTCACACTTCACCTCCACGATTTAAGTTTAATATATTGTTTAATTGAAATATTTTTGTATTCCGTTCATTTTTTGCAGTTAATAATTTCAGCAGCATTTCCAATTCTTTAGACTGTTTTATCAATACATCAGAAATAGAAACAAGCCCTTCTTTATATCGTGCTCGATAATTTTCATATACTTTTTTCGCAAACCTTAATTGCTTGTTATAACTTTTTATATCTGCATTCTTACTCAAAATCTCAGTTTCAAGTTTTTTTACTTTTAAAGCCACACCCGATTTAGCTAAAGCCACTTGGTCTTGTACTTTTAAAAAATTCACTTTTGCTTTTTCAAGATTTGCATCATCAATTCCACCATTAAAAATATTCCATTTTAACTGTATTCCCACAGTATATGAATCTTTATCTATAAATTCATTCCACAAAATATTATCAGCACTTCCATATTCTCCAAATGCACCAATTGTTGGTAAATAATTAGCCTTTTCTGCATGTATAGCCATTTCAGAAACTTGTAAACCTAAAAGTGCTTTTTGAATATCTATATTATTATCTTCTATCTCATCACTGTGGAAACGTGGCATCTGAGCCATATCACTCATACTAGCGATTGATTTGACCTCTTCATTTAATAAAAATGAAAGAAATTGATAGGCTAAATCTTTATTGAGTTTTGCCTGATTATACATACTCTCTGCCTCTACAAGACGTGCTTGTACTTCAAGAATATCTATCTCTTGTGCATAGCCTTCTGCTTTCATGGAGATAACTATACTTTCAAGTTTTTCTATATTTTTTATCATTTTTGAAAGATTCACAATATAATTCTGAATTAAAGAGATATCATAAAATGCTTTTTTAGTTTGAAAAATTTTTTCATTGAGTAATTTTTGCGTATCATACTGACTCATACGTGCCATTGCTTTTGTAATACGACTGTACTCAGTCAGTTTACCTCCAGTATAAAGTGGTAACATATATGAGATTTTAGTTTGATAATGGTTACGTGCATTAGGATAATTCAGTGCTCTAGGCGCAACAAGTAGTGGATTGGTAGCCCCTGAAGTATCAAATTCTGCAAAACCAAAGTCTCCAAAAGTAGCCTCTCTACTTTGCAGCTTAAAACCAAACACATTACCCGCGTCATTTGAACGCATTCCTGTCAATGAAAGTTCTGCTTTACCATAGTGATAACCTTCAGCAGCTCTTACCTCGTGCGCTTTCATTTGTTCGTTAAATCTAGATATTTTTAATTCCAGATTATTCTCATGTAACATCTTTAAAGCTGTGTCCAAACGTAAGTTTTGCACAGTTGCCATAAGGGGTAAACTTAATAAAAGTAAAATAAAATACTTTTGTATAAACATAATAGTTCTCCTACATTTGTATTAGATATAAACAAATATTATAATTTATATAAGATTATAACGAATATAACTTTTATTTATTATTAAAGGAGAAAAACTTAGACAGAGCGTCTAAGCCCATCAATCAGAGTGCTGCATATCCTACACTGATACAAGCTTCCAAAGACTGTAATGCTTCAATTACTTCCTTTGTCACCTGCCCATCAATACGTACAACCGCCAGTGCCTGCTGTTTATGATCACGCCCAAGCCTGAAATCTGAAATATTTAACTGATTATCTGCCATAATTTTACCTACATCTCCAATCACACCTGGCGTATCTGTATTTCTAAAGAATATCATAGTACCTTTGGGTTCTACATCCAAAATATAGTCATCAATTTCAACAATACGTTGTACATTTTCATCAAATACCGTACCTGCAATAAAGATAATACCTTCTGCAGTTGTCAGTTTGACAGCTATTCTATTGATAAAACCACTTGTATTTGGTGTGACTTCTTTAGAAATTTCGATGCCTCGTTCAGCAGCTACAAATTCAGCATTTACATAATTCACCTGATCTCCAAGTGATTCTGTCAAAACACCAACGGTTGCAAATGTCCCCATAGATTCTAAATGATCAGCTACAGGACCTTCTGCTATCACTCTAATAGACTTTACAGCACTTTTTGTTATTTGTGCAGACATATGTCCTATTTTTTGTACCAACTCAAGATATGGTCGTACAAAATCGGGTAATTCATTTTCTTTAATAGGTAAATTTAATGCATTAGGATACGAAATACCTTTCGCTGCTGCAATAGCATTTTCCGCTGCTTGAATGGCTATATTTTTTTGCGATTCTTTAGTATTTGCACCTAAATGTGGCGTCACCGTTACGTTATCAAGATCTAAAAAAGGATGATCTGTTGCAGGTTCTTTGTTAAATACATCAATCCCTGCCATGGCAATCTTACCATTTTTCAACCCCTCTAAAAGTGCTTCTTCATTGTAAAGCCCACCTCTTGCACAGTTGATAAGGATGACACCTTCTTTCATCTTAGCTATCTCTTCTTTACCAATCATTCCAATAGTCTCAGTATTTTTAGGCGTATGTATTGTGATAATATCACACCCTAAGATGTCTTCAAAATCTTTGGTATACGTGATATCTAAATCTGTCGCTTTAGATGAATCAATATAAGGGTCATATGTAATCACATCCATTTCAAAAGCTTTGGCACGTTTTCCCACCCTTGAACCAATATTACCAAAACCAATAATACCCAATTTTTTATCTTTAAGTTCCGTACCATACCAATCTTGTCTTCTCCAAACACGGTCAAGTTTAAGATTATTGTGGGCATAAGGAAATTTTCTGACGCATGATAGTAAGTGGGTCATCGTAAGTTCAACTGCAGCTATAGTATTTGCTGTAGGTACATTCATAATAACAATACCCTGTTTACTCGAACCTGGTATATCAACATTATCAACACCGACACCAGCACGTACTACTGCGGTGATATTTTTAGCAGCATCTAAAAAGGCCTGATCCACATCCGTTGAAGAACGGGTAATTGCAACATCTGCTAAAGGAATAATTTCTGAAACCAGCTTATCTTTAGCTTCGTCTGCTGCATTGATGAATATAATTTCACTATCATTTGCTAAAATGTCTAATCCATCTTGATGAATATGGTCACAAACAACAATTGTCTTTTTTGACATATAATAACCTTTTATATAAAATTTTAAGTAAATTAAATTTGAGAGAAAGCGACGTGGTCGCGTGAACTCACTTTAGGTGAGTTCACTGAAGTATGATTCAAATGATTATTTTTTAAATTTATCACCAAAAGCATCACCTAGTGTCATGCTGTCATCTTGCTCTAAATTAAGCTTGTCCATTGCTTCTCTTTCTTCCTGACGCTCAAGTTTTTTCACAGAAACTCTAATTCTATCATTATTTACATCGATAAAACTAATCACACCTGTAATCTCTTGACCTTTTTCAATCTCATCAAATTTTAATGGATGAAGATCTTCAGTTCTGATTAAAGCATCTACATTATTTTCAAGTGAAATAAATACACCAAAATCTTTTTTATCTTTTACAGTTCCCGTTACGATAGCACCATTTTTATTGTTTTCAGCAAATGCTTTCACCGGTGATGCCTCAAGCGCTTTTTTACTTAAAGATATTTTGCCTGCATCTCTATCAATTTTGATAATTTTTACTTCTACTTCATCACCTACTTTTAATTCTGATTTAGCATTTTTAGATTTATCCCAAGAGATTTCTTGATTATGTAAAAGACCTTCAATTGCACCCACTTTTACAAAAGCACCAAAATCAGTGATAGAAGTGACTGTACCCTTGACTATGTCACCTACTCTATTTTCAGCTGTAAAAGCATCCATAGGCTTAGGAAGAAGATTTTTAAGGCTTACTCTAAGTCTTCTACCTTCTTTATCAACTTCGATTACTTCAACATTGATTTCTGAATTATTCTCTAAATAATCTTTTGGGTGTTTAACATTTTTATCCCAAGAAATTTCAGACACATGAAGGAAAGCTTCAAGATCTTCTCCAAGATCAACAAACACACCATATGGTTCAATATTTGACACAGTAGCAGTAACCGTATCACCTACACCAATAATAGCATCTATATCAGCCCATGGATCAGGATTGGCATCTTTGATAGAGAGAGAAAGATGTCTTTTCTTTTTATCATATTCTAAAGCAACAACATTTACTTCATCACCCTCTTCAAAATATTTTGAAGGATTGACTGGTCCTTTATGAGATATTTGAGAGTAATGTACAAGTCCATCCATCCCACCAACATCAACAAACATACCATAAGAAGTGATTTTTTTAATGGTTCCTATGACTGGTTCTTTATTTTCAAGTAAGGCACCCACGATTTCATCTGTTTTTGCTTTGTCTCTTTCGATAAGTTCTTTTCTTGAAACAACAACCGAACCTTTATCTTTATCAACTTTCACAATAACAGCTTTTACTTTTTTGCCCTTAGGATCGATTTTAGAAGAAAGGTAAGAGAGTGTACGTGGCATGAAAAATTCTAGACCATCCACTTCTACAACATATCCACCTTTATTTGTCTTAGTTACAATACCTTCGATAATATACTCTTGCTCTTCATCATATTCAGAAATAAACTCATTAAGTGCCACTCTGCTCAATGCTGCTTTATATGAGATACGCCCTCTTCCCATAGTTACAACATCAATGGTGTCACCCACTTTGAATGTAGTATTTCCATCTTCATCTAAGATTTCATCCAATGCGAGGTTTGCATCTCTACCACCACCGATGTCAACGACAGCCAAATTATCTTTTTCATCTATTTTAACAATTGTACCAGTAACCAAATCACTTTTTGACTCTGATTTTTTAAACGATTCCTCAAGCATCGCCTCAAAATCTACTTCTTCTATTTCGATATCTTCGAACTTCATACCTATCCTTATGTGTGCCTAATTTTGCGTATTATACCCATTTTTTTTAATACAAGGCTTATAGTACATCTTTCTACAGTGCATAGTGTAGCTGTATCCACTGTGGTACCGAGTGTATACCTGTATTTTCTTTAAGTTTACTACTGTTTATTTTTCATGAGAAATACTTTTAAAAACATCAAAGTATGTAGGGAAAGTTTTTGCTGTACATTCTGGCTCGTTGATTGTTACAGAAGCATCATCTAATGCCAAAAGTGAAAAACACATTGCCATTCTATGATCATCATACGTATCAATGTCTGCATGTTTAAGTACTTTAGGGGGAGTGATTTTAAGATAGTCTTCACCTTCTTCTACTTCTGCACCTACCTTTCGCAGTTCTGTTGCCATAGCATAGAGTCTATCTGTCTCTTTTACGCGCCAGTTATATATATTGCGTAAGACACTAGTCCCTTCGACAAAAAGTGCTGTAGTAGCTATAGTCATCGCGGCATCAGGTATATGATTAAAATCCATATCTATAGCATGCAGTGTATCACGAGTTACAGACACATAGGTATCTCCCCACACTACCTTTGCACCCATTTTTTCTAATACATCAACAAAAGCCACATCACCCTGTATGCTGTTTTTACCAATACCCGTCACTTTGACCGTACCCCCTTTAATGGCTGCTGCAGCCAAAAAGTATGAAGCCGAAGAGGCATCTCCTTCTACCATAAAAGTATCAACTGCTTGATAACTTTGTCCACTTTTAACCGTAAAAACCTTATACCCATCATTTATTACCTCTACCCCAAATATTTTCATCATATGCAATGTAATATCAATATAAGGTTTGGAAACAAGTTCACCTTTAATCCTAATTGTCATATCGTTTTTTGCTAAAGGTGCAGCCATTAGTAATGCAGTTAAAAATTGACTGGATATAGCACCATCAATATTTACCTCACCACCATCTAATCCATTTGCTTCTATTTTAAGTGGTGGGTATCCATCATTCTCTAAATATTGAATATTTGCACCTGCTTGACTTAAGGCATCTACCAAATGCCCGATAGGACGCTCTTTCATCCTTGGTTCACCTGTCAAAACATAGGTTCCGCCACCTAAACACAGTGCCGCACAAAGTGGACGCATCGCAGTACCTGCATTCCCTAAAAAAAGTTCTTTAGGACCATCACAGTATAATGCACCTCCATGACCTAGCACGGTACACTCTGTTTTATCTTCAGAAAGTCTATATGTAATACCCAGTTGTTTCAATCCATGGAGCATATGACGTGTATCATCACTCTCTAAAAGATTGGTAATTTTAGTCGTTCCCTTAGCCAATGCGGCAAGTAATAGTGCTCGATTAGAAAGGCTTTTTGAACCAGGAAGAGTTACCTCTCCTTCTATTTTGACTACGGGTGCTAATGTCAACGAATTCATTATGCTTCTATTTTTTTCATCTCTTGAATTGCATCAATTACATTTTGGACAATCCAATCAGGGGTAGATGCACCTGCAGAAATACCACACAATTTTTTATCTTCAAACCATTCAAGGTGAAGCTCTTGCTCATTTTCTATCAGATAACTATCCCCACAATCACGCTGACAGATACTGTGTAGCTGTTTCGTATTAGAAGAATGTTTACCCCCTATAACCACCATTATATCTGCCTCTTTTGCCAATTCAGATGCGGCATCCTGATTTTCAAATGTTGCATTACATATGGTATTAAATACCCTTATTTCTTTGCGTGTTGACATGAGTGCTGTCACAATTTTTGCAAAGTCTTCAGGTTTTTTGGTTGTTTGTGAGACTACAGCGACTTTTCCTCTAAGAGGTAATGCTTCAAGCTCTTCTGGTTCCAAAACGATAAAGGCATCATCTTGTTCTTTTGCATAACTTACAACACCTTTGATCTCTGGATGATCTTTATCCCCAAAAATCACAATACTGTATCCTTCTTCGCTCATCTTTTCTACTATGTTTTGAGGTGTAGTCACATAAGGACAAGTGGCATCGATAACTTTATAATCTTGTTTTTTTAAAATGGCAAGTTCATGTTTAGGGATACCATGTGTACGTATGACCACAGCATCATCAGTCTGAATATCTTTTAAATCTCTAGCAATATCGATATTAAAACCTTTTTTAAGCCTGTCAATCTCATCTTTATTATGGATCAAAGGACCGTAAGTTACTGAACCTCTATGTTCTTCGGCAATCTCAATAGCCCTTTTCACTCCAAAACAAAAACCGTAACTCGATGCTAATTGTATTTTCATAATATTTACCTCAATTGTGCTTTACATTGTTTCTCTAGTATAACAATAATTTGATTCATCACATCTTCAATCTCAGAATCTTCAAGTGTTTTTTCCATAGATTGAATGAAAAAACGTATTGTCAAACTCTTTTTATCACCTAATTTCTCATCCTCATATATATCTACTGGGTAACTGTCTTTCAGGACTTCAATATCCAAACTATTTAAGATTGTTGCAACCTCATAATAATTTATTGTTTTATCAATCACTATAGAAAGATCTTTATAGACACCTTGAAACTTGGAAATTGGTGTTGCATTAATATGTTTTGGCATCAATACATCAAAATCAAGCTCAGCAATATACGTCACAGGGATATCAAAACTCTCTTGTACTGTAGGATGAAGTTTAGACATAAAACCACATACTGTTCCATCAATTATGATATCTGCAGACTGATACGGGTGGACAAGTCCATTCTTATAGGTACATGGACGTAGTTCAAAACTTCCTATAACAGCACCAATTTTTTGGGCAAAAGAAGCAAAATTAATACTATAGGGTTTCCCCGAATTCCTTACATTTTCACCATCAAGTTGTCCTGAAAAGACAAAAGAGATTACTTCGCTCTGTTCCCTTTTACTACCAAACACCGCACCAATTTCAAAAAGAGGAATAGACTTTTTACTATAACTAACATTACGCTTTACAGCATTTAACAAATTGACTAAAATAGTCGATCTCAATGTATTTAATTCTTCTGCAATAGGATTGGCTAACTCTAGGTCTTCTTCTATAAGAGGAAAACCATATTTTTCTAAAAGAACCTTATCAGAAAAGACATAAGACACATTTTCATAAAACAAGGCACCTGTTGCTCTATTTTTAAACTCTTTTTTAATTCTATAACGATCTGTAGTATTATTGAGTCGTGGTTGTTCAGGAAAGACCAGCGGCTTAGCCTGAATATTATTGATTCCGATAATACGAACAATCTCTTCTGAAATATCTTGTACATGTTTGATATCATGCCTATATAATGGGACAATTACAGCAAAAACATCATCACCCATTGCATTGATCTCAAAACCGAGTTTATGTAATATATTAACAACCGTACTTCTATCTACATGCATCCCAATAATCGACGAAACCTCTTTGAGATCTACGATTACTGTCGTATTCTCTCTGGCAATACTTACATCCAATGCACCATCATAACGTGAGATATCACTATAAGTATCCATAAGTAAATCTAAAAAATTTAATCCAAAATTTAAGTCAGGATTTGCCCCTCTGGATGTTTTATAATATAAATCATCTGTCTCTAATCCCGTGTTCGCAACAGCTTCCACCAAAGTATCAGGATGAATATAACTTGCCTCTATTACAATTTCTTTACAATTATCATTGGCTAAACTTACTTCATTTTGATTCACGCCTACAACAGATACAACTTCATTATTACCTATGATTTCGATGATACCTTTATCATTTGCTATAGGGTTGACCACAATTTTATCATTTTCATTGCGGAAAGCTTTGGTATCATAGGCCCGTAAAATAACACCTGTACTATGTGTGGTGTAGGCAAGTAAAGAGGCCAATCGACCTTGTATATCTATGCCAACTATTGCCAACCGTAACTGTACTAAAAAAGAGTTTGTGATATCTTGCATAGTTAATAACTTAAAATTTAAGTCCGCTGTCATTCTACCTTTAGTATGTAATTCTGCTACCCGTGCAATGCCTAGTTTTGGCTTTTCTTTTGGTTTATATTCAAAAGGTTTCATTTCTAATTCAAGTGCTGATGACAAGTCTCTAGCCACACCATACACACAAAGGCAATCCCCTCTGTTTGCAGTCAATTCAAGCTCTATAATTGTATCTGCTATACTAGGATAAGTATGCAACTTTCGCCCTGCGTCTAAATCTCCAATACTTTCATCAAGTATCATAATGCCTTTACCTGTATGAGGAAGTCCCAGTTCAGAAGAAGCACAGACCATTCCTTCTGACTCTACACCACGCAGTTTTGCATGTTTTATTTCAAAGTTTCCCGGAAGTACAGCACCTATCGTTGCTACTGCTACATACGTTGCATCTACCACATTGGCTGCACCACAAACAATTTGTCTACTTCCATTTCCCACATCTATTTGACATATGTTCAGTTTATCTGCATCAGGATGTTTTTCGACAGAAAGTATCTTCCCTACAACCACATGTTTATCTATGTCTATCTTCTTGATACTGTCTACTTCAAGTCCTATGGAATTAAAAGTTTCATACAGTTTTTCATCAGACACGTCACTAAGGTCTATAAATTCATTTAACCAAGATCTTGTAATTATCATCTAAACTGCTCCAATAGTCTTATATCTCCCTCAAACAGACTTCTCAAGTCTGGTATCTTGTGCATTAGCATTGCAAAGCGTTCTACACCTAATCCAAAAGCATAACCACTTACATCTTCATAACCCACTGCTTTAAATACATTGGGGTCTACTATCCCACAGCCAAGTACTTCTAGCCAACCCGTATGAGAACAAATACGACATCCTTCACCTTCACAGAAGATACAGGAGATGTCTACTTCTGCAGAAGGCTCTGTAAACGGAAAGAATGAGGGTCTAAAACGTACCTCAACATCACCAAACATATATTGTAGAAAGTCAGTTAAGATGGATTTAAGATTTGCAAAACTCACTGTACCTTTGTCATCTACTACAAGCCCTTCTACTTGGTGAAACATCGGTGTATGTGTCACATCAAAATCACGTCTAAATACAGTTCCTGGTGCTATCATTCTGATAGGAGGTTTCGTTTCTAGCATCGTACGTATTTGCACTGGTGAAGTATGCGTTCGTAGTAATCCACCATCTTTAAAATAAAAAGTATCTTGCATATCCCGTGCAGGATGATACTTAGGAAGATTCAATGCTTCAAAATTATGAAAATCATCTTCTACCATAGGTCCCGTCTCTACTGCAAAATTTAAAGCCACAAAATAGTCAATGATTTTATCCATCGTCTCCATCACAGGATGCAAAGCACCCTTTTGTGCCAACGTGCCATAAAGGGAAACATCTATCGCTTCAGCTTTAAGTACCCTCTCTATTTCTTCTGCTTTAAGTGCTTCATAACGTACATCAAAACTTGCTTGAAGCGCAGCCTTGTTTTTATTGAGCCCTTGTGCAAAGGCTTTTTTCTCTGGACCAGGGACATCTTTCATCTTAGCAAATTCAGCTGCTAACACACCCTTCTTCCCAAAAAGCTCTACACGTACTTTTTCTAATGTTTCAAGACTCTCAGCTCGAACAATCTTCTCTTCTAGTTCTTTCATTTAATTCCATTTATTCTGTAGTAATTGACGTGATTTTATCCAAAAGTTACTAATAAGGTGATTTAGAAGTAATTTTCTGTGTTATAATTGTCTTATAAACTAATCATTAAGGACTTTACTATGTGTATATTTTGTAAAATCGTAAATAAAGAAATACCAAACAACACGGTACATGAAAGCGAACATTTTTTAGCATTTCATGATCTCTATCCCAAAGCACCTATCCATGTACTCATCATTCCTAAACAACATGTAGACTGTTTTCAAAACGTAAGTGGTGAAACCATGGCAGGACTAACTGAATTTACACAAGAAGTAGCCATAAAAACAGGCGTAGACCAAACAGGTTACAGGCTCATTACCAATAATGGTGATGATGGTGCACAAGAGGTAAAACATTTACATTTTCATCTACTGGGTGGAGGAAAACTAGTATGGGATCATAGTCACGAAGACAACCATAAAAGCTTATAAAACCTATGTGGGGTACGTGTTAAGCGTATCCTATGCGTCAATTTCAGCTAACTTTTCCTCATACTTCATCACAATTTCATCATCTATTTCTGTAGCAATTTCCAAGCGTTCAAACAGAGCATCAATCTCTTGTTGTACAAGTCCAACTTCTTTAGAATGTTCCATTATCGAATCATTATCCCCAGAAGCAGAAGCCTTCTCTAAAGCCTTATTTTTCACAGCCATATCAGCTTCAAGTTTTTCTATTTTCTCTTCACACTCTTTTATCTCTTTGGTGTAAGGTTTACGCTCTTCATTTCGCTCTTTAGTAACAGCTTTACGAAGTTTTTTACGTTCTTTATAGTCTATTTTGGGCTTTTTCTTCTTGGGCTTAGTATTACCTTCTTCCTCTTCCCAGCCTATTTTCTCTAAAAAGTCTGCATACGTACCATCAAAGTACTCAGCCCCGCCTTTATGAAAGATGATGAGTGCATCTGCCAAACGATGCAACAACATCTCCGAGTGGGTTACCATAATAAGTGAACCCTCAAAGTTATCTATCGCATCTGCTAGTGCATCTATAGACTGCATATCAAGGTGATTTGTAGGCTCATCAAGAAACAGTAGATTTGCAGGTGTTGCTATGATTTTACCTAACATAACCCTACTGCGCTCCCCACCAGAAAGTACTTCTATCTTCTTATCTCCTAGTTCACCTGAGAACATCATACGTCCCGCAATGTTACGTGCTTGTGGGATACCTACTTCTTTGCTCATTGAAGCTATCTCTTCTACAATTGTCACTTTGGTGTTAAGTCTTTCGATGTTTGTCTGTCCAAAGTGTGCAAACATGGTAGAGGGGTGAAACTCCAAGTTCCCTTGTTGCTCACCGAGTTCCCCTGCGATATAGTTCAGTAAAGTAGATTTACCTTTACCATTTTTACCAATGATAGCCAATCTTTTACCACGTTCCATAGCGAAAGTAATGTTCTCAAACAAGGGTTCATCGGGATTATACCCAAACCCTAGAGCATCTGCACGGAAAAGTACTTTAGCAGGGGTATCTTTATAATTAAACTTAAAAGAAAGATTCGTGTCTGTTGCCAAGTCATCCATCTCTTCCATCTTATCTAACTCTTTTTGCTTAGACTGTGCAAGTGCAGCTGTAGAGGCTCTAGCTTTATTACGTGCGACAAACTCTTCTAGTTCTTTACGCTTTTTATCTTGATTGGCTTTGGTTTTTTCATAGGTTTCATCTGCAAGTTCCAGTGTACCGTAATACTTATAACTATCACCACTGACTAAGTGTAGACCTTTACGTTGTACTCCCATAGTGTGTGTAGTCACAGAGTCCATAAAATCTCTGTCATGTGTGATGAGTATCACTTCTCCATCAAACTCACGGATAAAGCCTTTTAGCCACCTAAGAGAAATAATGTCAAGGTAGTTAGTAGGCTCATCAAGCAGAAGCATATTTGGTTCTGTTGCCAAAAGCTTTACAAGGTTAATACGTATTTGATATCCCCCAGAAAAACTCAAAGGGTCTTTATCTAAGTCTGCTTCAGAAAAACCAAGACCAAAGAGAAGTTTTTCTATCTTGTAAAAGTTCCACTGCTCATCCTCAGGCAGAACCAATGCACACTCTTCACGTACTGTAGGTTCTGTAAAAACAAGGTGTTGCTTCAATGTCCCAATACGGTAGTTTTTAGGAATACTGATAGAACCACTATCCACACTCTCTTCTCCTAGTATCATCTTAAAAAGTGTAGATTTACCAGATCCATTTCGTCCTACAAAACCTATTTTCTGTTGGGGTTGCATTTTAAAGTTTACATCGTTAAAGAGCGTTTGACCGCCAAAGCCTTTAGAGAGATTAGTAAGTTGTATCATGTAGGTATTCCATCTTATAGTAATAATTTTTTGGGATTATAGCAAAATATGTTATAGTAAAGTATGAAGATAAAAATATGCAAAAAATTTCCTAAACTGAAGAAACTGAAAAACAAACTCACTATTGCCTTCCCTAACGACACCATCATCATAAAAAAATGTCTCAGTGCATGTAGTCATTGTAAAAATTACCCCTTAGTCAAAGTCCAAAACAAAAAACTAAAATCTAAACGTATCTCCTCTCTCATCATCAAGATAAAAGACGAAGTATCCTAAAGCTGTCACAAAAAGAAACAACACATGAAATCATACGACATCACCATCATCGGAGCAGGGATTGCAGGTGCGGGTATAGCGGAACTCCTCTCTGCTAAAGGTTATAAATGTATTGTCTTAGAACAGTGTTCCTATCCTGCCTGTGGTACATCAAGCAAATCATCTAAACTCATACATGGTGGATTACGCTACTTGGAAAATTTCGAATTTACACTTGTTAAAGAATCTCTAAAAGAAAGAGCCTACCTGGTCAAATATTTACCACAACTTGTACAACTCAAATCCTTCTATCTCCCTCTCTACACCCACAGTAAAAGAAAACCATGGCTAGTTTTTTTGGGACTTTGTATTTACACGCTATTCTCATGGAAAAAATTCTCTTCTGTACCCAAAAATAAATGGCATCGTTTAGACATAGAGACAAAAGACCTCCTTAAGGTCTATACATACAAAGATGGCGTTACCGATGATAAACTACTCACTACCCATGTCTTAGAACAAAGTGCTTGTGACGTAGAATTTAATGCAAAAGTAGAAAAAATAGAAGACTTTAAAACACACTGTATCGTAAGCTACGAGAAAGACGGTACGACACAGAAAATCACCTCACAAATAGTCATCAATGCAGCAGGACCTTGGGTCAATGAAATACTAAACATATGTACCCCAAAACCAAACACACTAAACATAGACTTAGTCCTTGGTTCGCACATTTTAGTAGACACAAAAGTAGACCAGATATACTACATAGAAGCAAGCGATAAAAGAGCTATCTTTGTTCGACCCTACCAGGACGGTACACTCATTGGCACCACGGAAGTACACTTCAACAGTTCGTTGCAGCACATAGATGTCCCTCCCTCAGATATTCCCTACCTCATAGATAACTTTAACCACTATTTCAAAACCAAAATTACTCTTGAAAATGTCATCAACTCCTTTGCAGGACTACGTGTGCTCCCTGAAGATAACAAGAATGCCTTCAAAAAATCACGAGAAGTCAAAATCTGGAACGACCCTGTAAACGTACCCAACATCTACAGCATCTATGGAGGAAAGCTTACTTCATTTAGAGCTACGGCGAGAAAGGTCTACAAAAAGATAAAACATAAACTTTGATACCCCTAGTATATAAAGTCTACTTCTATCAAATTTCATATGGTATACTATGCAGAAATAGAACTTAGAGTAGAAGATGAATCTTTTAGCTTACCCTCTTGGGTGACGCAGGAAGTAACCGATGATATAAGATATTTTAATTCAAACCTTATAGCAAATCCTTATGTCTATTGGTAATCCCTAACTTTTATCTCTTCTCAATGCTTTGTGTAAGAATATATATAGAAATGACGAATTAAAAAACTGGATGATTATCTGAACTTAAGGATAAAACATGTAAAACATCCTTATGACACTTAATAACCTACAATTCCAAAGCAAATACCTTTCGCTTGATAGCGAGTTTTACAATATTACACAAACAGAACCTCTTGAGGATCCATATCTAATAAGTTTCAACCCTCACGCAGCTAAATGCATAAACCTAGATGCCAATACAGTTGAGAACCCAAAGTTTATTGAACTACTTAACGGTACATATATCCCCAAAGGGGTAAAACCTTTTTCTATGTGTTATGCTGGGCATCAGTTTAGCCATTATGCTTCACGTCTAGGAGATGGAAGAGCACATAACTTAGGTTCTGTAAATGGATGGCATTTGCAAACTAAAGGCAGTGGGGAAACACTCTACTCACGTACTGCTGATGGTCGTGCAGCCTTACCCTCTTCTATACGTGAGTATCTCATGAGTGAAGCCATGCACCATCTAGGCATCCCTACTACACGTGCCTTAGGTATTATAGGTTCCAAAACAAAGCTCTTACGCAACAACATTGAAACTGCTGCTATCGTGATGAGAATGTCACCTTCTTGGGTACGTTTTGGTACGTTTGAGTATTTTTATTATCTGAAAGAACATGACAAGCTTAAAGACTTAGCAGACTATGTCATAGCAGAGTCCTATCCACACTTAACTCAAGATGAAGACAAATATTTCAAGTTTTTTACTGAGGTTATTGAACGTACAGCCTCACTCATAGCTGCATGGCAAGGCATAGGCTTTTGTCATGGCGTGATGAACACAGACAATATGTCTATAGCAGGGCTTACTATAGACTATGGGCCTTACGCTATGTTAGATGATTTTGATTATGGCTTTGTCTGTAACGCCACAGACAAAGCAGGACGCTACGCCTATGGAGAACAACCCAACATCTCTTACTGGAACCTTACCAAGCTCTCGCAAGCATTAGCCCCCATCATAGACAAAGAGAGAATGCAAAAAAAATTAGATGACTACGGTGCATTCATATATCCCGATGCTTACATCAACGTGATGCGAAAAAAACTTGGACTAGTACTTACTTTAGAAGAAGACAAACAGCTCATCACCAACCTAGTTGGTGCATTACAAGATGCCTATGTAGACTACACACTTTTCTTTAGAACGCTAAGCCGTTACGATGGGGAACGCATGCCACTTTTTGAACTTGCCATGAACCCTGTGCCTTTTGATTCTTGGCTAAATCTCTATGATGCACGTCTTAAACAAGAGACTCGCACACAACAACAACGCCAAGATGTAATGCTAAAAACCAACCCAAAATACATCTTGAAAAACTACATGCTTGAAAAAGCGACCTTCCTTGCAAGACAAGGAAATTTTACGATGGTAGAAACTTTACTGCACATAGCCACACACCCCTTTGACGAACTCCCAGAGTTCGAACATTTTGCAGGTGACACCCCAGAAGAGTACAAAAATCTTACCCTCTCGTGCTCTTCTTAAGTAAAAAGTAATAACCTAGTCATCAAGACCGTGGTAATTTCTATATACTTTACGTATATGGTCTGGTTTCATGCCTCTAAGTTTCATTTCTGCACGTTCATCTGCCACATGCTCTTTTTTTATAGCCACAAGCATTTCCCATCTTTTTACCAAGATATCTCTAACATCTTCTTCATTCAATTTTTCAATCACATCATTAAATGCTGACTTTTTAATAAGTTCTAACTCTTCTTTAGGGTGTGTTTTATCTACATCAACCTTTTGTGTCCAGCCAGCTTCTAGTACAGCCTTTAATTCCACAGCATAGTCACCGTCATACTCTGGCGTACTTTTAACCAAAGCATCTAAAACATTAGAGAGTTTATTGTCATTGATGATTTCAAGCTCTTTTTCAAAAGCCTCTAACTCTTCCTCATACTCCGCTGCATCTTCGTATAATGCTGCTATCTTTCGACTATTTTCACTCCTATGATTACTGGGTTTAGGTTTTTTAGTATCACCCTCTTTCTTAACGCCATGTTCCTCTTGCATAGCCTCAAATTGCATTTCCATTATACGTCTATTTTCTCCACCAGCCATATCACATACCTCTCTCATCATTTTTTCTAATTATCTCACTATATCAATAAATGCTTATGATGTCTTTAATCTCCCAATTGATACACTCAATATCTATAACATATAGTGAGTAGCGCCCACTCTTTTAAATTTTTATACTATCATACACTATTCCCGTTATAAGGCAAACCATGACCCAACTTATTTTCGTACTAGACCCTATGTGTTCATGGTGTTGGGGTTTTCATCCCATCATAGAAACCTTACGAAACAATTATGCAAACAGGTATACATTTTCCCTTGTCATGGGTGGGTTACGTACCACAGGACAGATGGAGTGGAACACTCAAAGCAAAGCCTATCTCAAACAAAACTGGGATGCCGTCACCCAAACCACAGGACAACCCTTTTCTCCCAAACTCCTAAACCGTACAGCATTTGACTACAACACCTACATAGCCTGCAAAGCTGTCATTACCGTACGTGAACTATGGGGAGAAGATGCAGCCTTTAGCTACTTTAGCAAGATACAAGAAGCCTTTTATACCCAAGGTGTAGACATCACAGATATAGAGATACTCACCTCCTATATCACCCAAGACAAAAACAGATTTTTAGATTTCTACCACACAGATAGAGCCGAACTCCTCATGCATCACGACTTCGCTACATCCCGCTCCATGGGAGCCAACGCCTTCCCCTCCACCGTCAAAATAGATGAAGATGGACATATGGTGTGTGTGAGTGGGTATAAGCGTCTTGAGGAGATTTTGAAGATATAAAAACCGTAGGTCGGGTTG